>Ga0307374_10005374_pt1 | contig 20746 bp, 10 predicted proteins | sample OX3MG_FD_202532 | JGI IMG/M metagenome (GOLD analysis project Ga0307374, IMG submission 202532) | Soil microbial communities from Risofladan, Vaasa, Finland - OX-3 | ecosystem: Environmental > Terrestrial > Soil > Coastal area > Acid sulfate soil | place: Finland: Risofladan, Vaasa | collected...
ACGGCAACATGGCCGCTAAAATAAATAACTGGACCCTGAAACATCTCGTCGTTTCCATAGTGTTCATCGGCTCCTTAAGGGCGGAGTGTGCTCGCGAAAAAGGCCTCATTCTGAAATCCAGCTGACCGCAAATCCGTAAAATTTGATATACAGCGTTTCCCGTAATTCTCACAGGGTTCATTCATGGGTTGCTAAATGGTTGACACAAGGCGGATCAACTTGAGGGGGCCTTTCAGAGAGTAATCGCGTTACAGCCTGCCGGGGCTCCTTAAAGTCGTCTTTAAGGAGCCCGGCTGAGGCCATAAGCTTGCCTGCTTTAGGACTGTGGGGTTACGTGTACTGTCACTGCGACATTGTTTCCATTGCCGTCTGTGCGGTAGCTCACATCTGCATTGGCGCCGACCTGCAGTTTTCCGTCGACCGTAGTGTTCTGGTCGATCGTAAACGTCATGTCTTTGCTCTGATTCTGAGCCTGATTCTGCTGCGCGAAGCTTTCACCGCTGCTCGGTGGATTGGTCGTGGTCATCTCGAGCGTAAAGGAGCTGCTGGAGACTGCCGTGATTTTTCCGGAAGCCGATTGCAGTTGCGCCGCATTTTGGCTCGGCGTTCCAGACTGATTCCCGGTGTGCACCGGGGTTGCTGGCAGGGCCCATGCTGCGCCGGCGAGCATGGCGCTGGATATGATGGAAAGCGCGATATTGCGAACATTCTTCATTTGCTATAATCCTCCTCGAAGTTTCAACGACGAACATTCTACCTGCAATACCAGTACCAGATGTGGGCTGCCATGTTTGCGAACGGGGAAGCTCGTACAATCGCGGCGTTTAGCGCGAAGGTCATTTTTTTCGGTCGGTACTGAACCCTGGCAATATCTTCCGAAGGGTGGTTCTAATCTACATTGCACGCGAAGTATAGAGGCCGGCCCCGAATGGTTGACTTTATCGGGGGCATCCGGCTTTCCATATAATTTTTGACCACCTATCCTTCCAAGTGTTAAGCTTGCCTGCTGTAGGGAATTGTAGTAGAGATTTTGCGGTACCGGGGAGAGGGCTACATTCTATGCGGAATAGAGCATATCCTAACGACGCGATAGCGATATGAAAACCCTTCGCATACTCATCGCCGACGATCATGACCTGATGCGCCGGGGTGTTAAGGACCTGCTTCAGTCTCACGCGGGCTGGGAAGTCTGTGGAGAGGCCCATACCGGACGCGAAGCCGTCACAAAGTCGGAGGAGTTGAAGCCCGACGTCGTGATTCTCGATATCAGCATGCCTGAATTGAACGGCGTGGAAGCGGCGCGCCGAATTCGCAAGGCTTCGCCCAATACCGAAGTCTTGATTTTGTCGGTGCACTACTCGGATCAATTGATTCGCGAAATTCTCGACGCCGGCGTCCGCGGGTATATGGTGAAATCAGATTCTGACCGCGATCTGATGATCGCAGTGGAAACGCTAGCCAGCCATAAGCCTTTTTTCACTCCTCGAGCGACCGAGGTGATTCTCAGCAATTTCAGTGGTGGCTCCCGGTCCGAACCGCCCGAATTGGTCGGAGACCGGCTTACATCGCGCGAACGCGAAATTGTCCAACTGCTTGCCGAGGGCAAAAGCAGCAAGGAAGTCGCCTCTTCTCTTTGCATCAGCGTCAAAACGGCGGAGACGCATCGCGCCAACATTATGCGCAAGCTGCAACTTCACACGGTAAGCGAACTGGTTCGCTACGCCGTGCGAAACCAAATTATCGAGCCCTAGAGCATAATCCCCCTCCCCATTTTTTAGCCGCCCCTGTTTCGTCTGGTCCCTAAATATAGCTCGGCCGCAAGCACGCAACCGCGCCCCTACAGCAACTTCCTGCGCGCTATAACGAATCGACGGTATTGTTTGCAAACCGCCCCACGAGGATTATGCCTGTGCGGAATGTTAATTCCGTTTCATAGGAAGAAGAAGACAGGAAGTCGAGGCGCCTTGAGAGATCAAGGCCAGAAGGGCTGGGCCGGCTTCCTTCTTCTTCTCCCAGAACCTGTGCAGCAGTGGCCGCCAGAAAGGTCTAAACAATAATGAGCGCCGGCTTAGTCTCCACCGAACGATTCCAGAGCTTCAACTCCATGGTGAATTTCCGGGAGGACCCGGAAGTCCCCACGGTCTTGGTCGCCAGCGTTGATCCCGGCGGCCTTGCGGAGCTTTTCGAGCCTTATTCGCTCAACGCCGTTTGGGTGAAGGGTTTGGCCGCTGCAAAAACGTGGCTCGCTTCAGGGAAAATCGACGCGTGCTTGTGCAGTTTCTCGCTAGAGGATGGCTCCTACCGCGACTTGGTGAAACAGGCAAAACATGAATCCTCGCAAGTGCCGGTCATTATCGTGTCCACTCCGGGCTGCGCAAACGAATACCGCGAATATCTCGCTGCAATGAATACTGGAGCGTTTGATTTTCTCTGCTATCCGTACCGGCGTCTGGAACTCGAGCGAATCCTTCGCTCGGCCATCACGACCCATGCTCGCGCCTCCCGGTGAGAACCGTATTCGCCCCGCAATTGTGCGCATTCGGAGCAGACGCACTCGCCGCTCGTGCCGCGGAAAACTCTCCAGAAATAACCCGGACTGAGTTCATATTTTCCCGAATCAATCCCCCACTTCAGTCCGGACTTTCTGGGTCTTTTGAGCGACTGAAACCCCAGTTTGCGTTGTGGCCTGCCCGCCTTTTGCAAATTCCTTAACAGATCAATACGCGCCTCACACTCCCATTGTACGTTCCTTGCTATATTCGCCAATTGTTTGCCGGTGGGTATATGGTGCTTGTTGGGTTTATAATAATCGTTGAGTGCCCTGCGGCGCCACCGCCGCGAGCACGATCCGGACAGTCATTCGTCAACCCGGCGCAGAACCATTTTTGCTACGCGCTTCCGTTTTTTGATCTTTTGCCTAGCTCGCGCTACACCGTGATATTCCGCTACTAGCTAGAAAGGATAACGCGAACGAAAATGCTGCGCGCGCCATCTCACACGGCTCTCGGAGCCACTGTTCTCGACGGCGGCTCTTGTTCGTTCCTGGTATGGGCGCCATTTGCGCAAAAAGTGGACCTGCAAATCGAAGAACCAGCGCCCCGGCGCATACCGATGGAAAGACTCGAACGCGGCTACTTCCATTGCTCCGCCACCGACGTGCGCCCCGGCGCGAAGTACACCTTTCGTTTGGACGACACGAAGCAGCGGCCCGATCCGGCGTCGCGGTATCAGCCCCTCGGCGTGCATGGCCCTTCGCAAGTGTGTTGTCCGAAGTTTCCGTGGTCCGATTCGCACTGGAAGGGCACTCCGCTCGCCAGCGCTATTTTCTATGAAGCTCACGTTGGCACGTTCACGCCGGCAGGCACCTTTGACGCAATTATCCCGCGCCTGCGGGAACTGAAGTCCCTCGGCGTTACCATGCTCGAGTTGATGCCCATTGCACAATTCCCGGGTGAACGCAATTGGGGCTATGACGGAGTTTATCCATACGCCGTGCAGAATTCCTACGGCGGCCCTGACGGATTAAAGAGGCTCGTCGATGCCTGCCATAAAACCCATCTCGGCATCGCCCTCGACGTCGTCTATAACCATCTTGGCCCCGAAGGAAATTACTTCGGCGATTTCGGTCCTTACTTCACGGATCGCTACCGCACTCCGTGGGGCAATGCCATTAATTTCGACGGCCCCGGCAGCGATGAAGTTCGGCGCTACTTCATTGAAAACGCTTTGTACTGGATCTCCGAATTCCACGTTGACGCCCTGCGTCTGGATGCGATCCACGCCATCGTCGACGCCTCGGCAAAGCCGTTCCTCGTGGAGTTAACAGCCCAAGTCCACGAGTCGGCGGCGCGCACCGGCCGCATCATCCACGTCATCGCTGAAAGCGACAGGAACGATCCGCGTACCGTCCAACCCCAGGATGCTGGAGGCTTCGGCTTCGATGCTCTATGGAACGACGATTTCCACCACGCGCTGCATTCCCAGATCACTGGCGAACGGGATGGCTACTACGAAGATTTCGGTTCGATCGGCGACATTGCAAAGGCTTATTCCGAGGGGTTTGTCTATTCGGGACAGTACTCGCGCTCCCGGCGCCGCAATCATGGCGATTCATCCCGCGAACTTGCTCCCCATCGCTTCCTCGTCTTCAGCCAGAATCACGACCAAATCGGAAATCGCGCCGCCGGAGAGCGCCTTGCTCAAATCGTTTCCTTCGAGGCGCTAAAGCTTGCCGCCGGCACGTTTCTCCTGTCGCCCTTCGTTCCGTTGTTGTTCATGGGCGAGGAATATGCCGAGTCATCTCCCTTCCAATATTTCGTCAGCCACGGCGACGAAGATTTAATCCACAACGTACGCGAGGGCCGGCGCAAGGAGTTCGAACAATTCAAATGGCGCGATTCCGTCCCCGATCCTCAGGCCCCTGAAACGTTTTTGCGAAGCAAGATTCACTGGGAGCAACGAAAGCAAGGTCAACATGGAGTGCTTCTCGCGTTTTATCAGGAACTCCTTACTCTGCGTCGCAATGTTCCGGCTCTTTCCCCTTCCGCTCAACAGGACACTTGCGTGCCCGTTTCCGATCCTTCCGCGCTCATCGTCGAGCGATCTCGCGGCGCGGACCGCGCGCTCATCTTCTTCAACTTTGGAAGTTCTCCTGCTCGCCTCGCGTATTCAATACCCACGGGGATTTGGAACAAACAGCTCGACTCAGCCGATCCCCAATGGGGAGGCACGGGAAGCGGAATGCCCTCCGTCCTCGATTCCAAAGGCCCAGTAACTTTGGACCTTCCAGCAACATCATTCAGTTTGTTCCGTCTCGCCGAGGGAGGCTCGTATTGAACGATCGTTATCTGTGTGTCCACGCTCATTTTTACCAGCCGCCGCGCGAAAATCCCTGGCTGGAAGCGGTTGAGGTGCAGGATTCGGCCTACCCGTATCACGACTGGAATGAACGTGTCACCGCGGAATGTTATGCGCCCAACGCAGCATGCCGGATTCTCGATGGCGAAGGCCGCATAATCGACATCACAAACAATTACGCTAAAATCAGTTTCAATTTCGGCCCCACCTTACTGGCGTGGATCGAAGAAAAAGCGCCCGACGTTTATGCCGCCGTCCTCGCCGCCGATAAACTCAGCCGCGATCAGCATCACGGCCACGGTTCAGCCATTTCGCAGGCCTACAATCACATGATTCTCCCGCTGGCCAATACGCGCGACAAGCACACCCAGGTCGCGTGGGGCATTCGCGATTTCGAGCATCGCTTCGGGCGACCGTCCGAAGGGATGTGGCTTCCCGAGGCGGCCGTGAATCTCGACTCGCTCGAAGCCCTGGCCTCCAATGGCGTCAAGTTCACAATTCTGTCGCCTTACTCAGCGCACATGGTTCGAAAAATTGACGCGGAAGAATGGCGTGACGTCAGCGGTGGCCAGATCGATCCTTCCATGGTTTATCGCGTCGAACTCCCGTCGGGGAAAAACGTTTCCGTGTTTTTTTATGACGGCCCAGTTTCGCGCGCGATTGCATTTGAAAATATCCTCGAAAATGGCGAGCGTTTTGCCGATCGCCTAATCGGCATTTTTTCCGATTCTCGCGATTGGCCGCAATTGGCGCACATCGCCACCGACGGCGAGACCTACGGCCATCATAAAACGCATGGCGATATGGCCCTCGCCTACGCCCTTCGTTTCATCGAAGAAAAGAAACTGGCAATCCTGACGAATTACTCGGAATTCCTCGCTCAGCATCCGCCTACTCACGAGGCGCGGATCTTCGACGACAGTTCCTGGAGTTGCGCTCACGGCGTCGAGCGCTGGCGTGGCAATTGCGGCTGCAATTCGGGGATGCATCCGGGCTGGAACCAGAACTGGCGCGCGCCCCTTCGCGAAGCAATGGATTGGCTTCGCGACGCCCTAATTCCGATTTACGAGGAACAGGGCCGCCAGCTATTTCAGGATCCATGGCAAGCTCGCGACGAATACATTCGCGTGATCCTGGATCGGTCGCCCAAGAATATCTGCGATTTTTTTCATCAGGTGGCTGGACACGATCTCTCGCCGGAAGAAAAACTCCGTGCCCTCAAGCTGCTCGAGCTTCAGCGTCATGCCATGCTCATGTACACAAGTTGCGGCTGGTTTTTCGACGAGCTTTCCGGCCTCGAGACCGTGCAGGCGATCCAGTACGCGGCCCGCGCCGTGCAGCTTGCTTCTCAGCTCACGGACAATGCGAACCTTGAATCCGAATTTGTCGAGCGTCTCGCTCGTGCCAGGAGCAACATTCCCGAGAATCAGGACGGTAAGCGCGTCTATGAACAGTTCGTCAAACCGGTTATGCTGGACCTGAAAGGTGTGGGCGCGCATTTCGCGGTCAGCTCGCTGTTTTCTGACACAGGCCCCGGCCAGCACACGTATTGCTACACAATTTCGTGCCAGGATTTTCGCATGCTTTCTTCCGGCAAGACGCGATCGGTGGTTGGCCGCGCCCACATTTCGTCCGACATCACCACAGAATCCGCAAATATCTCGTTTGGCGTCGTCCATCTGGGTGATCACAACATCACCGGAGGCGTGCGCGATTTTGCGGGCGATAAGAAATACCAGGCTACACTGGCGGAAATAACCGGAGCATTCGAGCGAGGCGACTTCGCGGAGTTGGTTCGCGTCGTTGATAAATCTTACGGAAGCGGCGCCTACACCCTGAAATTTCTTTTTCGCGACGAGCAGCGCAAAATCGTCGGTCAAATTCTCGATTCAGCTTTGGAAGAGGCCGAACACGTTTACCGCCAGCTCTACGAGAATCGCGCTCCACTAATGCGTTTCGTTACGGCCCTCGGAATGCCGCCCATTCGCCGTTTTCAGGTCGCTGCCGAGTTCACCCTGAATTCCGATATTCTAAAAACCGTTGAGTCCGACAATCTGAATCTCCAGCAAATGCAAACGCTGCTCGATGAGGCGAAACGCACCGGCGTTCCACTCGATGGAACGACTCTGGAGTTTGCAATTCGCAAAAAACTGGAGGCGATTGCCGCCCGGTTCCTCGCGAACCCTTCCGACTTTGAGCTTTTGAAGGCGCTCGACTCCGCCGCTGCCGTCGCCCATTTGGCCCCGTTCCCGATCCAGTACTGGAAAGTCCAAAATATCTATTTCGATGTCATGAGAACGGTGTACCCTCGGATTCGCGATAAGCATTCGCAGTCTCCGAACGAGCCTGAAAAATGGCTCAGCCTGTTTCGTTCCCTGGGTGAAAAGCTGTCGATTCACGTGGAATGAACTGACATGCGAATCCCCTCCGCCACCTATCGCGTTCAGTTCAACTCGAATTTCCGATTCGCGGATGCCGAAGCGCTCGTCCCTTACCTACACGACCTTGGAATTACTGACCTCTATGCCTCACCCCGGTTCAAGGCCCGCAAGGGTAGCTCTCATGGCTACGACGTCGCGGATCCCCTGCGAGTGAATTCCGAGTTGGGTACGGAAGAGGAATTTGACCGCTTGGCAACTAAACTTCGCCAGTTCGGAATGGGCCTCCTCCTCGACATCGTCCCCAATCACATGGCGGCCAGCCCCGAAAATCCCTGGTGGATGGACGTACTCGAGAACGGCCGTGAATCCCGCTATGCGCGTTTCTTCGACATCGACTGGCAACCGCAAGGCCCCAAGGTTTCTGTTCTTCTTAACGACCGCGTGATTCTCCCGATCTTGTCGACTTCCTACGCGGAGGTTCTCGTCAATCAGCAACTGGAACTCCGACTCGACGAGCGCGGCTTTTTCGTCGAATACGAAGGCAATCGCCTCCCGATCAACCCGAACACTTACCCGGAAATCCTCGGGCCCTGCCTCGAAATATTGAAAAACCAAAATGAGCCCGCCGCGGACGAAGTGGAAAGCCTGACGCTCTCGGCGAAAAAATTGTTGTGCAGCTCGCCTGACTCGGAAAATGTCATCGAATCGCGCGAGAAGTCTCTTGCGGATCTGAAAGCCGCTCTTTGGAAGGTGTATCAATCCGGCGGCGCAAACCGGCAATCCTTGGTCGAAACTCTCCGGCTATTCAATGGTGTCGCCGGCGAGGAATCGTCTTTCAATCGCTTGGATTCACTTGTTGGGAACCAAGTCTACCGATTGGCCGATTGGCACCTCGCCACGGATGAGATTAATTACAGGCGTTTTTTTGACATCAATGATTTGGTCGGTTTGTGTACGGAAGATCCCATCGTCTTTGCCGCGAGGCACGCATCCATCATGCGGCTTATGCAGGAAGGCAAAGTCTCCGGTCTGCGCGTCGATCACATCGACGGATTGTTCGACCCGCTCGAATATCTCGAGCGTTTGAAGTCGATCCCCGTTTCCGGCGCGGAAGAAAGTAACGGCGCGCCGGAAATCTACACAATCGTCGAAAAAATCACGTGTGGCAGCGAAACCCTCCCGGCGGAATGGCCCATTTCCGGCACGACCGGCTACGATTTTCTGAACGCTGTCAATGCCGTTTTCGTTGACCCAAAGGGCTATCGCGCCCTCGAAAAATCGTATCGACAATTCGCAGCTCTAAATCTGTCGTTTGAGCGGGCGTGGTACCTTCGAAAACTAGAAGTGATGGAACAGCTTTTCCGCACGGACGTTAGCCTGCTGGTGTTCCGTTTGGGACGCGTTGTCGCGCTCGATCCCCACGGACGTGACCTCCCCGTTCGCGAGTTGGTTCGTGGCCTGAAAGAAATTACCGCATGCCTTCCCATCTACAGAACGTATTACCGCGATATGACTCTACGCGCACAGGACCGGATATTCCTCGAACAAGCCTTGACGGCTGCGAGTAAGCTTTCATTGTCCGAGCCTGTCAGTGACGCTACGTGGAATTTCTTGCGTGGTGTCTTTCTTGCGGGGCTGCCGTTTAGTACGGAACGGGAACGCAATGCCTGGTTGGACTTCATCATGCGATGGCAGCAATTCACCGGCGCGGTCATGGCCAAGGGCCTCGAAGACACCGCTCTTTTCGCTCATCACAGCCTAATTTCCGTCAACGAAGTAGGTAATAATCCATTTCATAGCCATATCCAGTTCGGCCCACGCGCCTTTCACGACTTGAATCGTCGCGCGCTGCGCAATTATCCGCGCACCCTCAATTCGACTTCCACCCATGACACGAAGTGGAGCGAAGATGCGCGAGCGCGCATCAACGTTCTCTCGGAAATGCCGGACGTTTGGCAGAAATGCCTCACACGGTGGTCCCGCTGGAACAAATCCAAAAAAACGATCCTCGGCGATCAGGCGGTCCCCACACCCAACGAGGAAGTGATTCTCTACCAGGCGATGCTTGCCATATGGCCCGTCGGATGTTCAAAAAATGTAAATCGCGGCGAACTCGCCCGCCGCACCGAAGAGTTCTTCGTGAAGGCGGCGAAGGAAGCCAAGACGCACACGAGCTGGATTGCTCCGAATGAACCGCACGAAGCCGCTCTGCGCAAATTCGTCCATGCGATTTTCGATGATGGAGCTGACAATCCATTCCTCGCCGATTTCGAAGCCTTGCAAGAGAGGCTCGCATTTTATGGCGCGCTCAATTCCTGTTCTCAGCTTATTTTGAAAATCGTTTCTCCAGGTGTGCCTGACTTTTATCAGGGAAATGAGCTTTGGAACTTCTGCCTGACTGATCCCGACAACAGACGGCCCGTGGATTTCCAACGGCGCACCAGGATGCTCGAAGCCTTAAAATCCCGCGGCTCGGATGCATCGCCCGAAGTTTGCCAGCACTTGCTGAGCCACTGGCAGGACGGTTGCCTCAAGCTCTTCTTAACCATGCGCCTTCTTCAATTTCGGCGTGCCCATCAGGAGCTATTCTTGAATGGCGACTATCTGGCTCTGAAAGCCCACGGTACCAACCGCGAATCTATTATTGCGTTTTCTCGCCGCTTCCAAGGAAACTCGATCGTCATCGTGGCACCCCGATTGCTAACAAAAATAGTTGGTCCGGGGACGTTTCCTCTCGGACGGCAATTTTGGGGCTCGGCGGCCCTGATTCTTTCCCCTTCTGCTCCGAAAGCCTGGTTGAATGTTTTCACTGGCAAAGCAATAGCGCCGGTATGGAAAAAAAGCAGGTGGGTGTTGCCCGTTGCGGAAATGTTCGCTGACTTGCCATTCGCGGTTCTCACCCATGACTGATCCCATGCATCTAATAACTGAACCTCGCATTCGTCCTAAGCATCGGTGGTCCGCTTGCTGTTTGTACCTGCACGGTACGATGTGCTGGCGCTCGATCTTCGGCCTCGGTTCACGATCCAGCGCAAAGATGCCCTACGCCCTTAATCCGTGCACGATCACCGCGAAACGAGGCGACACTCGAATGACCCGCACTTCCAAAGCCACTGGACAATCGTCCCCACTATGGCCCAAGCTCAAACCCGCAGCCGTTGTCCTGCTCCTTCTTGCATTTCTAGTCCAAACCTCCCACGGCTTTTCCGTTCTCACTCATGAAGCCATCATCGATTCCGAATGGGACCCAGTGATTAAGCCGCTGCTTATGCACCGCTTCCCTCAAGCGACTCCCGACGAGCTAAAAGAGGCGCATGCGTACGCTTACGGAGGCGCCATCATTCAAGACATGGGCTACTATCCCTTCGGAAACAAATTCTTCAGTGACCTGACGCACTACGTTCGTGCCGCTGATTTCTGCAGGGCCCTGGTTCGCGATTCCGAAAACTTGAACGAATACGCATTTGCCCTCGGTTCTGTCGCTCATTACGTTGCCGACAATGACGGTCATCGCCTCGCGGTTAATCGCGCGGTTCCGCTTCTCTATCCTAAACTTCGCCGCAAATTTGGAAACGTAGTCGTCTATGACCAAGACCCGGCAGCCCATCTCAAGACTGAATTTGGGTTTGATGTTTTGCAAGTCGCAAAGGGACACTACGCCTCGGATGATTATCACAATCGCATCGGATTTGAGGTCTCCCAGGCCTTGCTCGAAAGGGCTTTCCAGGACACGTATTCGATTGACCTGGGGTCGGTAATAAAAAATTACAGCCTCGCCATTGGCACGTTCCGGTACGGCGTCAGCAGCGTGATTCCGCAAATGACGAAAGTCGCATGGCAGACCAAGAAAACTGAAATTGAGAAGGAGACTCCCGGCGTCACGCGCCGCAAGTTCATCTACAATTTGTCGCGCTCCAGCTATAGGAAAAGTTGGAATGAAAAGTACAGAAGGCCAGGATTCGGCGCCAGATTCATCGCGTTCCTGTTTCGCGTGATTCCCAAAATCGGCCCCTTCAAGGCGTTATCGTTCCGCGTCCCCACCCCACAGGCGGAACAGTTGTTCATGCTCAGTTTCAATGCGACAATCAAGGATTATAGCGAGGCAATTCATCAAAAAGAGACCACGGGGAGTTTCCAGATTAAAAACGACAATTTCGACACCGGTACGGTTACAGGCCCCGGTCAGTATCCGCTGGCCGATAAGACCTACGCGGAACTCGTCGATCGCTTAGCCAAAAACCATTTTCAGCAGATCTCGCCTCAGCTCCGCAAGGATCTTCTTTCTTACTACAGTAACCTCAGCGCGCCGTTCGCCACCAAGAAGGACACGAAAGAGTGGGCGCGCGTGGTTAGCGAGATCAATGAGCTGAAGACGGTATCTCCGGCGCCCGCGCCGGCCGCCGCTCCCGGACAGCCGTAGAATTTGCTTTGTTTTCAGACATTGTTTGCATCGCTTTCTGCTTTGGGCCGCAGGGCTCCCGTCATTCGCTGACCTCGCCAGCATTTCGGCCGGGATACCGGATTTAAACCCAACGGAACTCCGCGAGATGAGAGAACACGGTTCACAAGCTCGACGTCCGTGACTTAATACGAAAACACAAGAGGACGTGATTGCTTATCTGATGCAGGCGCTCGCTCTACAAATTAACGGCAGCAGGATTTTCGAGATCGGGGCACCCGGCCAGGATTCCAGCCCCGGTGCTGTCTCCGCGACTCTCGATCCTCTGGTTGGGTCTGATCACGCCGGTTTATGCGCGCGTCGGTCGCGAGTTGGTGGACAGCCTGCGCAATGAAACCATTGTGAGAGACCAATCGGCGGATAGTCTATTCTCGATTCGCCAGCTGCCACATCTTCGGCGCGCCTTTTGAGCATTTGCCGCAATTGTTCGCCTACGGAATTTACACGATCCCGGAAATATCCATGGTCGGTCGGACGGAAGAGAAGCTGACCAGCGACAAAATTCCATAGGAGGGGGGCATCGCTAGATATTCCGAGTTGGCAAAAAGCATGATGCTGGGCGATGAAGACGACATGTTGAAGTTGCTGTTCGACCGAAACACGCTCAAATTACTTGGCGTGCAGGCGATCGGCGAACGCGCCACCGAAATCATTCACATCGGCCAGGCCGTCCTTTCCTACGGCGGCACAATTCGGTATTTCCGCGACACGGTCTTCAATTACCCGACGCTCGCCGAAGCCTACAAGGTCGCGGCGCTCGATGGGCTGAACAAGCTCTAACCGGTTATACCCAATTCCTTCTCTACAGGTCCCTACTGCGTATCGAGTTTTCTTCCCGCGTTCAGACTATCAAAGTTTAGAATCGTATTTAGCACCAGCGAATAGCTTCCTCGCGTTTCGCCGCGGTAAATCGGATTATTCGAGAACAGCACCACGTGTCCCGATTCCATCGGAACGTCAATCACTGCCGCGTGTTGTGCCACTGCTTCACCTCCCTGGACTAAACCAGACACAAGCAAATGTCGGACGCCAGCATAACGGAAAATCACGCGCGGGCGGAAAGCTGGCGGAATCACGCCAATACCGTTCCGCAGTTCCTCATTTGTCACCGGCTCCGCTTGCCACGGCTTTACGTGCGGTTCTTCCGGCACGGGCTCGTTCTTGCGCCCAACGACGAAGTCAGGGTCGGTCAGCGTCCCGCGGCCCGTCGGCCTTCCATCCTCCCCGGAACCGAGCCTCCGGAAGCCTCCTCGGCTCACGATGCTGCTCACGTTGAATGCCGGCCCATTAAAACAATAAATCGACAATCGATCGCCATATCCGTAAGCAATTGGGCTCTTCGGATCCACAATATCCGCCCGTACCACGCTGCCGATGATTCTCTCATGCGGCGTGCGCGACACTGTGACGCCATGCGTCAGCCCCAGCGCCACGGCGAGATTCGCCGTGTCCATCACCGTCACCAGCACGCCGCCGTGTTTGACGAAGTCCTGCAAATGCGCCACGCCGTCCCAGCCGAGTTCAGGACGCGTATCGTCTGTCGAATCGATCTTGCCCATGTTGGGCGTTTCCGGCGTGTTCTTCCATGGCAACGGATTGCCCCAGTCCGTGGATAGTCCATTGATAATTAAATCGGGAGTCACGAATCGTCCCACAGGAGGAAACAGAATTACGTCGTACTTGGCATTGAGGTCCGCATCTTTGGCCACGGTCTGCGTGCTGATATAGGCGTACGGAATATGCATGGAGTCGAGCGCTTGGCGCCACCAGCCTTCCGTCTGCGTGCTCAGCCACGTGTGCAGAATCGCCACCCGCCCTGCCCTAACCGGATGCGTTTTCACCGTCGGTGCCGCACTCAAGCCGTAAGCCTCGAGACCCAAACCCGAAACAGCGTGACGCAAATCCCCACCGCTCACGCCGTGCACCAGAAACGAGCCGCGGTTGAACTTATGTCCATCCGCCTCAAACGGCTCTTCGGCGGCCTCCATTTGCACGTCCTTCAGTCGGTAGCGCAGCGTGGCTAGGGCCGTGTCCGCGTTGTCGTTGATCGCAAAGACGGTCCCAGCCCCCGAAACGCCGCTAGGCGGCGCGATGGTTGTCACGGGCTCCATCGGCACGTCCAAAATTTTCGTGTCCGTCACGCGAACAACCTTTACGTTGAACAGCTCGCCAAATGTCCAGCCGGTATCGTCATAGGGCGTCTTCTGGGGATCGTCGGGACTCCAGTATTGATAGTCGAGCAGCGCATCCGCAATGCGCGAATACGGCTGGTCCATGCGAATGATGTAGCTGCCCGCTGGGAAATTCATCGTCTTGGTTGCGGATTGAGCCTCCGGCTTCGCCCCCGCTGCACTTTCTTTCGCTGCTTGTGATGACCCGTGCGTGTGCGCGACTGATTTTTTCAAGACGGGAACCGTGACGAAAAATGCCGAGGTTGCGCGCGAAATTTCGCAGTGCTGCAACTGCATCACGCGCAGCAATTCCCCCTGTAATTTCGGCCGCGGATCGTTCGCGGGCAAAACGTATGCCGCCGGGCCTTCGTTTTCCGGCTTCATCACGGAACGCTTCGCCTTTAAATAGAAGTTTTTCAGAAACATCATGCGGTTGTCGGAAAAGAAATATAGCGAAGTCAACAAACCCGTCTCTTCGTAATTATTATTGTCGCGCTGCGACCACAGCGCTTTGGCCAGCGGCGGGTTCTGCCGCCACCAGGTGCGCGAATATTCGTCCGGTTGGAGCGTGCGCTCTTCCGTATCCGCGCCGCCGTTCCCAAACGTTTCATAAAGCCGGCTGATGCCATTGTGCATCGCGGCGAAAAACATCAAATATCCCGGCGACCACGTATCGAACTGCCCGTGCGTGAACACTCCCGGCATTCCGAATTTCGTCATGTCCTGCACGTTCCGCCAGCCAAGAATTTCCCATTCATTCGTCAGTATCGGGTCCACCCATGCGTTGAACGGTCCATCGCCCGCCGTGTTGTCGTAAAGATACGGCACCGATTCATGCAAATCATGGAGCACCTGCGCGTCCCATCCAACGAAAGTATTCAGCACATTCCGGCTGAGTTTCAGCGTCATGGCCATTGCGTCGCGATTGTTGTCGTGCGCCACGTAATGTCCCCAGTAGATCAGCGGGGGATAATTTTCCTGCGGGTGCGCCAGGTGCCAGCGATAAAGATCCACCATCCGATCACGCCCGTCGACTTCGACAATCGGCGTGATCAACGTCACTACATGGTCGCGAATTTCCCGAATGTAAGGACTATCATCTACCGCCAGCCGGTACGCCAACTCCATCAGCGCCGTGGGCGCGCCCGTTTCGGTGGAATGGATGGTTCCGGTGATGTAATAGACGGGCACGGAAGCGCCAACAATTTTGTCCGCTTCGGCGTCGTCCAAATGAATCGTCCGCGGGTCAGCCAGCTTCGCCAGGTTGGCGCGATTCGCATCCAGATGCGCCATATTGGATTCCGACGAAACCGCGACCGCGATCATCTCGCGTCCTTCCTCGGTTCGTCCGATCGAGTACACCTTCACGCGCGGGCTCGCCTTCGCGAGCATCCGCATATACTGGTACACCTGCGCGGAATACGGCAGGATTCCGGGCGCGCCCGCGATATCGCCAAGTACGGCCTCCGGCGTCGGCACTGTTTTCGACGCGGGCAGGTAGTTCACCAGCGGCGATGTGAAGTAAGGCTCAGTTGTGTACTTGGCGATCTTCGCCGTGTACGCCTGGTCGATTGGCTGCTTGGGGTCGCGCCCGGGCGCCGTATCCGCCGCCGACAAGCCCGTATTCAGCATCGCCACGGCGCACAGCATCAACCGTGCCATTAAACCCCGCCGCATCCATAAGACATTGCGTATCATCGTCGCCCCCTTCGTAAACCCGTGCCGAGCCGCACGTAGGCTATCCGTCTCCTTGCTTAGAAACGCGGATAGCCTCCGGTCGTTCGGCCCGAATTCAGCCTAGCTCCAATCGGTTTTTCGGCGCGATCATCTCAACTTCCGCGTGGAAATGGGTGAATCTATCACAAATTCGGCGGGAACCTGCAAAAAATGGGCCGGGAGGGTCGCTCCCGGCCTTTTGACAACGTTAAGTTATCCGGCGGGTTAGAATTCTAGCCGCATCCCGAGTTGCAGGGTACGAGGCGCATTCTGCTGGCTCGTCACCTCGCCGAAGATGCTCGACGGATAATTCATATCCAATCTGCCGGAATTAGCTGGCATCATCAGGTTGAACACGTTGAAAGCGTCCGCCTCGAAAATCGCTTTCATCCTTTCGGTGTCCACAATGTTCTTGCCCACGGACATATCCAGGTTCCACATAGGAAAGCCAGTTAAAGTGTCCTGGAAAGGCCGCATATTCACACCGGGCAACGGGCGGCTTAGCTGATTGTACACGGTCGTCGGATTGGCAAATTCATTCAATCCAGTGGGGCCGTTGTTATTTCGGCTCGCCGTCAGGTGCATCGTAGTAAGCGCACAGGTTCCAGATACGGCGGCGCCGGCGATGTCGCCGTAATCTCCATCGGCGCCGATACAAACGGGCTGGCCGGATGCATGGGTCCAGATACCGGAAACATACCATCCGCCAATAATGCGGTCCGCAACGTTATTTTCTGATGCGAAGCGCTTTCCACGGCCAAAAGGCAACACGTAATAAGCATAGGCGTTGAACACGTTCCGGCGATCGAAGGGTTCAGCCGCATAACCGGTGATGGGATCGAAGGGCGAAGCGTTGCCGTAGATGATGTACTGCTGATTGAGGGTCTGGGTACCCATGGTGTGGGACAACGTGTAGTTGAACCCGAGGTCCAGACCCTGCGAGAAAGCCTTGCGGACCGAGATATATCCAGCATTGTAATTCGACCAGCCGCCGCCCCAGTTCCAAAAGTTGAAGACGAACTGAGTTGGGTCGAGCGGCGACTTCGCGATGAAATCATAGGTGTCAATCATAAAAGAACCCAAGCCGCCGTTGGCTGCATCGCCATTGGCCTGGTCCGCGTTGGCGGCCGCGAAGGTGCATGAGCCGCCAGGGCCATATGTGGTGGCGCAATAGCCCGCGCCAGTGGCACCCGGCGCGGCCATGTTTTCAAAGAACGGCTGCACCGCAAGGCCCGGACAGTTCGTGTTAGAGGTGCAGCTACCGCCTCCTTGGGCCCAAGTTGAGAGGGCGTCGAAAGCCTGTGCTAAGGTTTGCCCCGAGACGGGATCCTTGGCAAACATATCAGAGGCGTTGATGTCGCCGCCGTTCTCGAGATTGCGCGAGATGCGACCGATATAGCCAACATCAACGAGCCAGTTGTGAGCGAAGGTGCGCTGAATGTCCGCATTGAATTCGTGCGACCAGGGGGGGGTCATCTTGGGATCGAGATTGAACCCAAAGAGACTGGAAAATGAAGGCTGGGGAACAAGCGGATATCCGCTTATCGCCGACGGTAGCGTCGGGCCTGGACCGTCGATGCCGATTCGGTACGCGTTGGAAGCGTCATTTTTCGTGCTGCCTGTGCAGGTGCCAGTCATATCGGGGCCGTTACAGCCGACAATCTGCATCAAACCGTCGCCGAGCAGAGGAGTGAGCACCATGCCGACGGCATTGGTGCGGTTCCACTCAAGCGCGTATCCGGCGCGAATGACGGTCTGATGATTGCCAAACAGCTTATTGTCGAACTGCGGCTGCCATGCAATGGCGACGTGCGGCCCCAGCGAGCCCCAGAAAGTGTTGACAGGACGGCTATATCCGGGAATGGCTCCGATCGGAGAGAATTCAAACGAAGGATTGCTAAAGTCATTGAGGGAGGGATAGGGATTCCCGCGGTCCAAAGCCTGCTGGCGCGCGGCGAAGTAAGCATTGATATTTTGCACCGGCTGTCCCGTAGAAGCGTACTGCTGGAGCACCTGAAGTCCGCTCAATTCCTTCGGCGGGAACTGCACGCCCCAGCTTACGCCGTAGGTCAGGGTCACGGAGGGCTTCATCTTCCAGCTATCTCCGACGTAGGTGTAGAAGGATCCCATGTGAACATGGTCTGTAGCCGGCGTGCCCGGACTTTGCGGAATGAACTGGTTATTAGCCGTGATTACCTGAGAGCTATGGTCGACCAATCCAAGCATGGCGGCATACTCAGAATCCCACCGCGTGAGGGAGTTGGAAGGTATGCAATTCGTCAGAAGGCTGCTGGTGCAAACGGTCGGCACCTGGCTGCTCGGCGTGTTGATATAGGCACCGCTGCTCATATGCTTCGAGCCTACCCAGTAGATTTGAGCATCGGTCAAGCCGCCCAAGACGTTATCGTGGCGCTGGTGGGTGATATTCCAGAAGTACCATGAGCCACCAAAGGTGATGGCGTGGTTTCCATGAAGCCAAGTCGCGTCATCCGCAAGGTACCAGTCGTGCCCGCCCCAATAGCGCGCGCGAGCGTTTTGGGTATTGAAGTTGGTGGGATCCGCAAAAGCCTTGCCGGCGGTTGCACCTCCGGCTCGCCCTTCGCCGGAAACCTGCAGAACGCCGTTAAGGCCAGTGACGCCAGATGGATTTACCACCGGGGCCCGGAGCCATCCCCAGGAATCGATCATGTAGGAGCCATGAAGCTGGTCAGTGAAGCTGGAGCCGATCGTTCCGGTTAGTTCAAAGGTGGCGAAACGAGGAAGAATCGGCGTGTCACTGATGAGCTTCGGCTTCCCTCCGACTATCGTGAATTGGTCGTTCGTATAGTAAACTGCCTTTTGCTGCCAGTACGTGCTGAAGAGATTCCAGCGGTTATTGATGGTGTAGTCTAGGCGCACCATGCCGTAGTTTTCGTTGTCAGGTTCCGGTGCGTTGAACACATAGGCCTCGCTGTTGTACTTATCCCCAGTACCCGGGCTGTTTGGCAAAGGCTCGAGATTCCAGTAGGCCGCGATCGTGGGATCAATACCTAGCTGTCGGGGATCACAGGGAGCACCTGTGGAACAAGGAGTGGAAGCGGGGTAGGTGGTGCCGTTCACGGTCACGGCCGTGGGATTGAGGTTATAGGCGATTGGCGTACCGGTGGCGTCGGGGAAGATCAAGACGCCAGCGCGCGCGGTGGCCGTGGGAACATCGGTGGTTATACTCGTGCTCTGGCGGAAGCGGCGTCCCTCGTAGTTGCCATAAAGGAAGAGCTTATTCTTGATTACAGGTCCGCCGAGGGTAACGCCAAAACGATTATTGACAACGCCGGGCCGTTTCAGCCCAATGCGATTGTTTGACCATGAATTGGCGTTGAGAGCGCTGCCCTGGTAGTACTCGTAAGCCGAACCGTGGATGCTGTTTGTACCGCGCTTGCTGATGATGGAGATTTGGCCGCCCTGGCTGCGATTGAGGCTGGAGGTCGGGTCTGCGGTGATAACGCGGAACTCTTGGGTAGTTTCGACAGGAACCTGAATAAACGGAGCTGGTTGCGTCTCACCCGGGAGCGCGGCGTAGCTGTTGGTGCCTTCCATATCGCTGGTGGCGTCGCCACCATCCACAAGGAACGTGGTCTGGTCGCTGGCCGCGCCGGCAACCTGCCCGCCCATGACGTCGCTGGTGGTCATGGGATTAACGCCGGGCTGGAGGCCGAGAAGGGAGCTTACCTGGCGCTGAATAGTGGGGAGGCGCAGCAGCGTGGCTCCCGTTAGTGCCGTGCCGACGCTCGCGTTGCTCGTCTGCAGCTCCGCGCCGGGAGTGGAAGTGACCTCGACGGTCTGGCTTGCAGTTCCGACCCGGAGAGTCACATTGTATGTGTAGGCCTTGGTCACCTCGACCACGATATTGGTGATTACGTTGGTCTTGAACCCGCTTGCTGAAACTGACATTTTATATTGACCCGGTTGCACTGCGGCAAACTCATATCGACCGGACGTGTCGGTGACTGTCGACTGTGTGGCATTCGTCGAGAGCTCCGTCAGAGTCACCTTGGCGCCCGCCACCATGGCGTTGGACGGGTCGACGACCACGCCCGACACTGATCCTGTCGTCGAAGACTGTCCCCACACGATTGTCGGCGTCATCGCCAACACAATCGCCGCCAGAAAAGCGACGAGACACACGGACACAAAACGGTACGACGAGCCCCTGGAAGGATTCACCATGGCCAACAGCCTCCTGATTCGAAATTGAGATTTAATCGCCCAGCGCCTATTCAAAACATTAACACCCCGTAATGCTATGGACAGGTGTTTATTCCTCCCGGAATGTTTTGTCAATAGAAAAATGTACGAACTTTCGCATTTCGTTCTGTACGGATTTTCATAGTCCCTGCGTCCGTAGCGGGAGGGTCGCGCGGGAATCGATAAGCATGCCGCAAAAATAAAGGCCTGCGGTCGCCGCTTTCTTCTGAAAACGCCTGATCCAGTTGATGGATCGCGCATTTGGACCAATCTCTTTCACTCGTCCCGTCACAGCGCGAGATCGATTTTCCTCGTTTTCCTCTATAGCTTTCTTCTCCGACTTATCCTAAAATTTTTGATTCGCCTCCGCTGCTCGGCGCATCTGAAAACGTCCATGCTAAACACCAGTCCAACCCGCGCAACCGTTCCCGCTGTGCGCGAAGCTGCTTTGCTCGCAACGCTCCTATTCCTCGGCGCTGCCTCCGGATGCAGTCGCCCCGCTACCAAGAGGCCGGCTTTTTCCGCCATGCCCGTGAAAACTCAAATTGCGCAGCTCGTCGACATTCCCGATTCCTCCGAATATTTAGCGACTCTTAAATCGCGCCGCTCCGCCGCCATCAATCCGCAAGTCGAGGGCTGGATCACAAAGATCAACGTCCACTCGGGCGAGCGTGTCCAGCAAGGCACGCCGCTCATGGAAATCGATCCGCGCGTCCAACAAGCGTCCGTCAGCAGCCAGATAGCTTCTCGCAACGCTCAGGCGGCCACTCTCGCCAATGCCAAGGCGCAATTGCAGCGCGAGCAGAAGCTCTTCGACGCCGGCATCGTCAGCAAGCAGGATATTGATACCTTCAAAACCACCTACGAGAATGCGTTGGCTCAGCAGAAAGCTCTCGACGCCCAGGTGCATCAACAGCAAGCGCAACTCCGCTATTACG
>Ga0307374_10005376_pt1 | contig 20737 bp, 15 predicted proteins | sample OX3MG_FD_202532 | JGI IMG/M metagenome (GOLD analysis project Ga0307374, IMG submission 202532) | Soil microbial communities from Risofladan, Vaasa, Finland - OX-3 | ecosystem: Environmental > Terrestrial > Soil > Coastal area > Acid sulfate soil | place: Finland: Risofladan, Vaasa | collected...
CCTACTGGCAGGAACTGGCTCGCGAATGGGCAGGCGTCCCGGAATTGGTTCCGAACATTCAGCCCAGACTCTTCATTGTCGGCGGAGACACGATGTTGCCGGATGTTCTCAATCTCTGGCGGCGAATGCCGGTGAATTCAGTCCGGCTCCTCAATGCTTACGGCCCCACCGAGACGACGATCACGGCAACGGCATTCGAAATTTCATGCGGTGCTGGTGAGAACACCACGGAGCAGCGGGTGCCCATTGGCCGTCCCCTCGCGAACCGAGCGATCTACATCCTGGACCAGTACGGCAACCCCGTTCCGATTGGCGTTCCAGGCGAATTGCACATTGGTGGTGCCAGTGTGGCCCGCGGCTATCTGAACCGGCCGGAGTTGACCGCTGAGAAATTTATTCCGGATCCCTTCAGCACTGAATCTGGAGCACGAATGTACAAGACGGGCGATTTGGCCCGTTATCTGCCCGACGGGAACATCGAGTTTCTTGGCCGTGCCGACCACCAGGTGAAGATCCGCGGGTTCCGCATCGAACTGGGAGAAATCGAGGCCGCGCTTGGGCAACATCCTGCCGTGCTGGCTCGGGAAGATGCGCCGGGCGAGAAGCGTCTGGTGGCCTATGTGGTGGCGGAATGCGCGGCGGATGAGTTGCGCCGCTTTCTGAAGGACAAGTTGCCCGAACATATGGTGCCGGTGGTGGTCGTGCCGCTCGATGCCATGCCGTTGCTGTCCAACGGGAAGATAGACCGGCGGGCGCTGCCGGCGCCGGATCGGTCCAGACCGGAATTGGAAAAATCTTTCGTCGCGCCACGCGATGATTTGGAATTCGAACTCGCGCACATCTGGGAGGAGGTTCTGGGCGTTCAACCGGTCGGTGTAAGAGACAATTTTTTTGAGTTGGGAGGGCACTCGCTGCTGGCGGTGCGTTTGTTCGCCCTCATCGAGAAACGACTGGGTAAGAAACTTCCGCTGACGAGCGTCTTTCAGGGAGCGACGGTTGAGCATCTCGCTGATGTTCTTCGTCACCAGGCCATGCCCGGTCCGCAGTCCTCGTTGGTGGCCATTCAACCCGGTGGCAGCAAACGGCCGCTCTTTTTGGTGCATCCGGCTGGCGGACACGTTTTCCCCTACATTCATCTGGCGCAGTTTTTGGGTCCCGATCAACCCTGCTATGGGCTGCAAGCCAGAGGAGTGGAAGACGGACAAGCCCCGCACGCGCGGATCGAAGACATGGCGGCCCATTACATCCAGGCACTGCAGACCGTGCAGCCTGCGGGTCCCTACCTTCTGGGAGGATGGTCGATGGGAGGCGTGATCGCTTTCGAGATGGCGCAGCAACTTCACGCGCGAGGTCAGCAGGTGGCGTTGCTCGCCCTTGTGGACGGTCGGATTCCCACATCCGATGAGACGTTTCCGGAGGAAGATTCTGAAGCCATCTCGTTGGTCGAACGTTACTTCGGTGTTTCGTTTGGTCCTATGGAGTCGCTGGCGGAGCTTCCCAAAGACGAACAGCTGGTCTTTATGCTGGAACAGGCGAAGAGCGCCGGTTTGGTGCCCGCGGAGCTGGATGTTTCCCAGGCTCGCCGTTTTGTAGAGTTACTCAGGAGCGACCTGCGCGCAACGCAGAACTACGGACTGCATCGCTACCCGGGCCGAATCACGTTCTTCAAGGCGAATGAAACGCTGGAGGGCGCGTCTCCGGATCCAACGATGGGCTGGAGCGAATGGGCCAGCGGCGGGGTCGAGGTCCACATTGTTCCGGGCAATCACGCCAATCTGATGTACGAGCCTCATGTGGAAGTCCTGGCAGAGAAATTGACGGCTTGCCTCAACCAGGCGCAATCCGCGGAGGCCGGGAAAAATGGCGCAGCAGAAGTGATTGATCAATGACCGCCGCATCCGATTCTGACTCCTGGATTGCCTTCCGCAAACCGAATCCGCAGGCGCGTCTTCGCCTGTTCTGCTTCCCGTACGCAGGAAGCGGCGCCTCGATTTTTCGCACCTGGCCGGACGCCTTGCCAGCCGATGTTGAGGTTTGCCCGGTTCAGTTCCCCGGTCGGGGAACTCGGCTGATGGAAACTCCGTTCACTCAGCTCACGCCGCTTGTTCAGGCCCTCACTCAAGCCCTGGTTCCACTGATGGACAAGCCGTTTGCCTTCTTCGGTCACAGCCTGGGAGCATTGGTTAGCTTTGAACTCGCCCGTCAGCTACGCAGACAGGCGGGCGTTCAGCCAGTTCATATGTTCGTGTCGGCGGATCGCGCGCCTCAAATCCCGCAGCGAAATTCCCCCATCCATGCCCTACCCGAAGAGGAATTCCTGGACGAATTGCGTCGCCTGAATGGCATTCCCGGAAAAGTGTGGCAAGAGCTGGACCTCATGCAGTTCATGCTTCCCGTATTGCGGGCCGATTTCGCCGTTTACGAAACCTACGCGTACTCAACCGAGGCTCCTTTCAACTGCCCCTTTTCCATCTTTGGCGGCCTGCAGGATCGCCGGGTGAGTCGTGGCGAGCTGGAAGCCTGGCGTGATCAAACGAGTGGTTCCTTCTCGCTGCGGATGTTTCCCGGCGACCACTTTTTCTTGAACGCAACTCAGCCGCTGCTTCTTCAAGTGATGTCCGAGGAACTGCGCGGGGACAGGTGAGAACCATCACAGGATAGCAGCACTCATTCTGGATGTTGCGCTGAATGTTGCGGTCCATTTTTTTGCCGAGCCCATCTCTGGGCAAGCCGCTTGACGACCAGATAGGTGAGCAATATAACGGGAGCAGCGATGATGATCGAGCCAACGAGCATGGCAAAGTAAACATCTCGACCGTGTTGCAATACGTCCCAGAGCCGTGTCTGATCCAACCTCAGCGGATGCTGCACGGGGAGAATCAACTTCCCCAATCGATACTCAGCCAGCCAGATGAAAGGCAATAGAGGAATATAGAGAATCGAAGTCACCGCCCCGGCGATTGCGGCCACCACGTTCCTCTTCAGCAACCACGCCAACACAATCGCCGTGATGGTTGGAGATGGATTCAGCGGAAGCAGGCCAGCAAAGATGCCGATGGAAAAGCCGGTTGCGATTTGGTCGGGGGAAGCATTGAGGTGCGAAAGCTTGTGCCAGGTCTCGCGGAGCCGTTGTTTGAGGGCAGTCCTTGCCATGGTTTAGAGCGCGTGGCCGGCACGCGTCACATCACTGGTGATCTGCCCGTCATGCAAGTGAATCAACCGCCGCGCGCGTTCCATGACTTGAGGATCATGTGTAGCATAAACGAAAGTCGTGCCATGAGCGCGATTGAGTTCTTCCATCACTTGGAGCAGAGCGGTCGCCGTCACCGAGTCGAGATTCGCCGTGGGCTCGTCTGCCAGGATCAGCGCCGGCTTGGTGACCATGGCTCGTGCCACCGCCACCCGCTGCTGTTGCCCGCCGGACATCTCCCCGGGACGACGATCTTCAAGGCCGGCGAGACCGATTTCTGAGAACAGCGTTTGTACTCTGTCTTTACGCTGCTCCACCGGAACACCCTGCAGGAGCAAGGTGAATTCAGCGTTTTCCAGGGCGGTCAGGACCGGCAGCAGGTTGTACGTTTGGAACACAAAGCCGAGGCGCAGCAGACGCAGACGTGCCAGCTCCCCTGAGGATAAGAGTTGAAGGTTCTTTTCTTCTACCAACACCTCTCCGGTATCGGCCCGGTCGAGTCCTCCAATAATGTTCAGCAACGTTGTCTTACCGGAGCCGGACGGGCCGGCAAGCGCGAGAAATTCTCCAGGAGCAATTCGCAGACTGATCCCGCGCAACGCCGGAACCTCGATTGGCCCGGTGTGATAGGCCTTCTTCACGTCCTTCAGTTCCACCGCCCACTCAGTCAAATCGCACTCCCAATCATGCTAAAACGCAACTCCTCGCCGAATCCCGTCGCTTCCGGCCGCGTGGGCCGTGGCGCCGGATCGGGCGAGGACTTTCACTAAAATACCTTCAATGCGTCGGGCAGCTCGGTTCGCGCGGCCTTGTACGCCGGATAAAAGGAAATGACGGTCGCTGTTAGAAACACAATGCCGACGGACGAAGCGATTCGCGCCAGGCTCAGGCGCGAGTAGATGACCGGGTCAAAAACGAGAGTGGTGGGGAGGCTGCTTTCGAAAAACCAGCGCAGATCCAATCCCGCAGTGGCGAAATAATGCTGAGCGCTCAACCCCAGCACCAGACCCAGAGCGAGGCTAAGCGCCGTGAGTGCCAATGACTCGCCAATGATCATCACGGCAAGCTGCGCAGGCCGCAGGCCCAGAGCCAAACAGAGACCGAATTCATGATGGCGCTCGATGACTCGCATGAGAATCGTGTTGAGTATCCCCAACCCGACCATCGCGAGCACCACACCGTTCATAACGTAATTAAAAGCATCATCCAACAAGAAGGACTGAGCCAGTGTCGGCATGGATTGCCGCCAAGGGAGAATTTCAACTGGAATCCCTGTCACCTGTTTTTGCAAGTCTTGGGCCACCATCAACGAGTCACCCTCCCGCTCCAGCAGGATCGCGACCTGAGTGACCCGGCCGGGCACTCCGAGCAGCGCCTGGGCCTCGGGCAACGGCAACTGGATGATGTGGGCATCGATCGCCTGGATACCTGTGCGAAAGATCCCGCTCACCCGCAGCAGAGTGCTCTGCATTTCTCCTCCACCGGCGTCCGCCTCGTCCGTGCCGGTAGGTTGCACCGCCTGCGTCATGAACACGACTTTGTCCCCGACCTTCACATCGAGCTTGCGGGCTAACTCGGTGCCAATGACAACGCCCGATTGTTGATCGTCATTGAGATAGTTTCCCTCGACGATCCGCTGGGGGATCAGGGATACGGCCCGCTCCTGTTTGGGAATGACCCCCATCAGATTCACGCCACTTGAGTTGGCCGCAGAGCTTAGCAGTCCGGAGGCCAACAGCCGGGGACTCATGCCGCGCAGAACATGCTTCATGGCTTCGGTATGCAAAAACGCTTCGGTCGTGGATACGACACGGGGCGGCAGCAACAACTCCGCAGAGGCGGAATCTTGATAACCCATTGGCTGAACGACGACGTGCCCGGTGCCGAATCTCACCGCGTTATTAACCATTTGTTCGTGGCTGCCATCGAGCAAGCCCAAGGAAATCAGCAACAAGGTCAGACCCAAACCCAAGGCAAGCGCCGTCAGCAAGGTTCCGCGGGGATTGCGCCAGAGATTGCGCCAGCCGATTTTCATCAACAGGAGAAAACCCATCGTCGCTAGACCTTTCGAAGAGCCTCCGCTGGCCGAAGGCGAGCCGCCCGCGTCGCGGGATAGAGGGCCGACACCAGAGCTGTCACGGCCAGCCCCACAGCAGCCTGGGTGTAGGCAGTAAAATCCTGCTGGCCATGCCAGAGAGGGCCCACCGCGACTCCGCCCAGAGTGATCGCGCCTCGATCGCCACCCAGGTACAGGCCATGAACCTGCAAGTACCAGAGGAGCGGAAACGCAAGCGCTGCTCCCAAAACCAGACTGGCTCCCGCCAAACTTGCCGCCTCTGCCACAATCAGACCAACGATCTGAACTCGACGCATTCCCACGGCCATCAGCATGCCAAGCTCACGCGTGCGCTCGGCGATCGCCATAAGCATCGTATTGACGATGCCCATGACGGCCAACAGGAAAAAGATGAAAAATAGAATAAAAGTAACGCGACGATTGAACTGCACGTAGTCGGCCAGCTCCGGCGCCAGCTCCGGCCAACCCCTCACACGAACCGGCAAGGTTTTACTCAGCTGCACCTGAAGTGCGGACGAGGACGTCATCGTCGCGGTGATGTCATCATGATGGAGCTTGACCGCGATTTCATGGATCCTTCCCGGCGGCAAGCGCAATAGCTCCTGCAGAGATGCGAGAGGCATGAGAACCAGATTCCGGTCCATGGCGTCAAGCCCCGTATGAAACATCCCGGTTACCGTGTACAGGTCATTTCCAGTCGAACCATCGACCGCCGGAGCCAACAGGACGACTTCCGACCCCACCTTGACGCCAATGGCGGTGGCGAGTTTGTCTCCGATCACGACTCCTTTGGGCATCCGTCGGGTCAGATAGCTCCCTTTTACGATCCGAGTTTGCAGCACAGTAATCTTCTGTTCCTGATCGGGGACGACGCCTAGGAGTTGCGCCCCAACCGATTGATGGGTTCCGCTTATCAAGCCGTAGCCGTACACCCGAGGGCTCGCCGCCTGAACCCGGGGATCGGCGGCAATGGCGGCAACCAGCGCGTTGACGTCTGTCCCGTCTCGCCCTCCCAGGGTCAGGTGAGTCGGACGATCCGGGTAGTAACCCGGAGCCTGCACCTCAACATCAGATAGAAGCAGGCCCGTGCCGCTCTCGATCATCTGCTGTCTCAGCCCGGCCATCAGGCACGCAACGAACAGCAGCATAGTGTAACCAAAGCCGATCGCCGTCATGGCGATCATCGTCCGCCGGGGATTACGCCAAAGATTGCGCCACGCGAGCCGCAGCAGCCGTGTGATCATTGCTTCAGATTCTTCAAGGAAAAAATATCTTTGCTAATCGGCTTGTCGAAGATGATCTTTTCGTACGTGATCGTCGTCTCTGCAACCGCTTTCGTGCCGGACTTGTTCATGGTTTGCATGACCAGACGCATCGGAACGGGCCTTCCGCTCACGGTTTTGTACTCGGAAAATGTTAGTTCGCGGATCAGTTTCCCGTCCTCGTCATAGTACCGCTGCCGGACGGGCAAGTGGTCGGATTGACGGACCTCTAAAGTAATCGTCCCCCAGACTACTGCCGCTTTCGGCTTTGGCGTCAGAGTATATTCAGACACCGCAACTCCATCCCGCCGTCCTTCAAAAGTGCCCGTAATCGCATAATCGTCGGTGAGACGACTCTGTTTTACCAAATCATCGAGAGTGAAGTTACTGCCCATCCACGAGGTCGTCATCATTGAAGCCCGAATCTGTACCGTGCGGTTCGCTTTCGGCAGATAGTACCAAATCTTGTTGCCGACTTTCAGGATTGCCGTGCCCGCATCTTCCTTCGGGCTGCGAATGCGGAGAAGGATGTTCGACTCGCCGAGCGACCAGAATTGCATCGAGATCTTCCGTTGCACCTCTTGGTTGGTGATCTGCATTTCCATTGTAGCAATGCTGGATTTGCTGATAAACAGCCGAGCCGCTCGGTCCACGATCTCTCGCGCTCGTTGACCGTTCGCGGGCGCAGAGACTTGTCCTAAGCTCAGCCATATCAGCCCCAGGCAGATCGCGAGATTTCCCTTTTGCCATCCCATAAACAAGTTAGGCTAACATATGCAAAGGTCCATGGAAAAGAATCCCATAATCGGTGGAGAAAGTTCGGGCCGTTGGCTTAAATCCCGTGCTGACGAGCGTGCTGCACTAATCGCAGGCGATGGTTGTAGGCGCTTTTCATTTCACGAACCCGGATACAAATCCAACTCCCGCACCCGCTTCGGACTTATACATTTCATTTCGCTAGAGGGATACGATGATCCTTGTCCTATGCCAAGGATTCCGAAAAAAACCAGAAAAAACCGGAAAAAACCAACCGCGTGATATTCTGTGCAAACGTTTGCAAAAAATGTGGGGATTAGTTCCCGGAAGGTGATCGCATGAGAGACCAAAAACCATCGGACCTGCGCAGGCTTGCCGCGAAAATTCGTCTTCATGCGACAAAGATGGTTGCCATTCAGGGGTTCGGGTACCTGGGCCAAGCGTTGTCCTCGGCGGAGATTCTTGCCGCGCTGTTCGGTGGCGGTTTTATTCGTGCCGGCCGGGATCGCTTTGTGTTGTCACCCGGGCACTACGTCATTGCATTTTACGCGGTAGCGGCTGAATTGGGCATGTTGAGCCCCGCAGAACTTGCGTCCTATGGCAAGGACGGCGCGTTGCTCGAAGCGATTGGTACGGAGCGAACGCCGCTGGTTGATATGGTGTGTGGATCTTTGGGCCAGGGGCTTTCGGGAGCAATCGGCTTTGCGCTGGCGAGCCATCTGGCGGGAGAGGATCGCGAAACATTCGTATTTTTGAGCGATGGAGAAATGGAAGAAGGACAGGTTTGGGAGGCGGCGATGTTCGCCTCCCGCCATCGTCACCGGATGGGCCGCCTGGTTGCCGTGATTGACGCAAATAATTCGCAGGTCGATGGTCCGGTCACCTCGGTTGCCACCATCGAACCGCTGGCGGACAAGTGGCGCTCGTTTGGATGGCGGGTGCTCGACGTTGACGGTCACGATGTGGAAGCGCTGTCCGGCGCGTACGCCAGCCGCTCAGCCGATAGTGAGCCGCTCGTTGTAATCGCCCGGACCGATATATTCGGCCGGATGCGATCGATTCCGCCTGCCGTGGATGGGCACTTCATCAAGCTCGATAGCGCTCTGCAGCGCGCCATGACAAGCGAATTAGAGGCCGCCCTTGCGTGAGCCTCCTTACAAGACGGTATTAAAACCGTACGGCCAGTCGCTCCTGGCGCTTGCGCGGGAGCGCCCGGAGGTCTTGTGCCTCGGGGCGGATCTCACCCGGCAAACGGAAACCGATATTTTTCGCGACGCCATTCCTGAGCGGTTCATCAATGCCGGGATGGCCGAGGCAAACATGATCGGCATCGCCGCCGGGCTCGCCCGCGCCGGACACACGGTGTTTGTCAACACGTTCGGAGTCTTCTGCACCAGGCGCTGCTACGACCAGATTGCGATGGCTGTGGCCTACCCGAATCTGAACGTCAAGATCGTGGGGTTCATGCCGGGCCTGTCGAGCCCGGGCGGGCCGAGCCACCAGGCGATCGAAGACGTAGCATTGATGCGCGCGTTACCGAACATGACCGTTGTCGATCCGGCGGATGCACTGGAAATTACGCAAGCCGTTCTGGCCATAGCGGACCATCCTGGCCCTGTCTACATGCGCCTGAAGCGCGGCGAAATTCCGGCCATCTTCGATGACGGCCACCGGTTCGAGTTGCACAAAGCCCAGATCCTGATGGGCCGTGAGCAGTCGGACGTCTGTATCATTGCCGCGGGAATGATGATCCCGACGGCGCTCGCCGCGGCACGTACGCTCGAAGACCATGGCGTGAAAACTACCGTGATCAATGCCCCCGTCATCAAGCCGCTGGACACGGCCACCATAGTGGCAGCCGCTCGAAACAGCCGATTCGTTGTCACCGCCGAAAATCACACCGTACTCGGCGGGTTGGGTTCGGCCGTAGCGGAAGCAATCGCGGAAGCGGGCGTAGCGGCGCGATTGCACCGCGTCGGGATCAAGGATGTTTTCGCGGAATCCGGAAGTCGCGAATTCCTGTTCAGCCGATACGGCCTCGGCATCCAGGATATCGTTGCTGCGGCATGGCATGGCCTTTCGATCCATCGGCCCGTGCCGGTCGCTCCCGCGCCGGAAATTATTCCGGGCGCTTATTCGCCCGTGTGATCCCATCTGCGGGAGGAACGGAGCCCCCGGACGGCCGCCTAAGGACGGGGAAGCATGGCTAAGACGAAATTTTTACGGGTGAAATTACAGGGGAAGAAATCCTCACCCACAGCAAACCTTGAAATCATGCTGCGCGAAGGCCGATTGAATCCGTAATTCTATGTTGTGCGCTTTTTCAAATACTTTTCCACGTTCCGTGCTTTTTTCGCACCCTGCATCACCTTCCGCCCGACGGCCTGCATTTCCGCCGAAAAATCAAATAGCAGAATAGGCTGCTCCGGATTTCCGGAGAATGAAGTGTCCCGTTGTTCGCGTCCCACTGCCTTTCCCACGAAAAGCATGAACTCAATACCGAGGATGTACAAAACAAAATTGTGCCAGTCCCCGTTTGCGCCCCGGTAAGGACCGCTGAATGAGATATTTTTTACCGGAGGCGGCAACACGCCGATCATGAGCGCCATGCGCGCTGGGAACCCTGTCTCCCCCCGCAGATATTGGCGCACGGATTCCGTATACGGACCCAGATCAATCAGCGGCGCGGTCTCCGACCCGCTCCACGAATGGACCGCCGCCTTCCAGAAGATCCCCATCGCGAAATGGGTGACCATTTCTGTTTTGATGTCAGTATTCCTCGCCGTGGCGAAGACTCGTGTTTCCTCATCCACGATCGCGGGCGGCATTTTCTTCAGTAAATCATGGAACGGGAACGAACCCTCATAACGCGAGAAAAGCGGCACCATCCAATTTTCCCCGTTCTTATTCAAGTTCTCTTCGCAGGCCTGGCAGAGCAGTGGGAGTTGGAGCTGGCGCGTCGTTGCCATCATGATCTCGGCATTGAAGGAAACATGGTCGCCATCCGGCCCGCTGGTATAGGCGTACAGGCCAGCAGGAATCAGATGGCTGGAAACAATCTGTTTCGTTTCCATGCAGAGCGGGCATTTCTGGACCGGCACTTATTCCCACCTTCCCTTGACGAATCCCGCCGAAATCCTCTCGTCACATTAACGTTTTACCAGGCGATGGTCATAAAGATATTTAAACAGATTAGTAATCATACGGTCTTCATCTGTCGTCCCAACGAAATGGCCGGGTGGCCCGGGCTTTGTAGTTGAACCTTGGGTGCCTGCCCTTCGCTGTTGGAAGTGCGGGGCTTTTGACGTGATCTTTTTGACTTGGATCAACCACCAGGCACCAAACTCCAACCAGGAACCCCGCCCTTGAAAAGCGTCAAGGACGGGTGGGCCAGCCTTTGCCCCTCCAGCTGGTCTTTTCTCCCGCCTCAAAACAAAAACCAAGAAAATCAAAAAAACCAAACCCACACAGGCTTCAGCCTGTGTGTTTTTTGCTTTTGGGTCGGTGAGTCGGGCTTTGTAGATGAACTTTGGGAGCCCGTGAAGCCTGTCCTACTCAAACCAGCAGGTTAGAAGATTGCCGCCAGAGCCTGCCAACCACACTCGTCTGGCAAGTGTGAATTCACTGAACCGAGGGTCACCTGCCATGTTCTGATTCATGCCTGGTTTGCGAAGTGATAAGAAAAACTTCACGTCGCGGCAGGATTCCCCTGAAAATCTACATACCCGCCGAAATTTGTTCTAGAGTGCCGATTTGGAACCCGCGGTCCATAACAAACCTTTTTCAGCCGGCACCGCATTTGCCCTCACCCGCCTGAGTCATTGAATCCTCAACATTTACGTCTGCGCCGGAGTGGGTTCGCGATTGCTCCATGGGTATGGCAGGTGCAAACAACCAGGGAAAAATTTGGCTGGGGCATCTGGAAAACGTTTGGAAGGAGCGAGGGGCAATGCATCGGGAACCAGCGCGAGCCGGACGCCTACGGCCTGCCGGACTCAAATCACGAGGCAGGGGTGTCAGTAACAATCCCGTCAAAAAGGTCGTTCGCGTTTTAACGGTGTTTGGGACCCGGCCCGAAGCGATAAAACTGGCGCCGCTGATCGAAGCGCTGCACCGGCGGCCGGGAACGCTTTCGATCGTATGCGTGACTGGCCAGCATCGGGAAATGCTTGACCAGGCTCTCAAGCTTTTTGGAATTGTTCCCGATCATGATCTGAATCTGATGCGGAAAGATCAGACGTTGCCGCTGCTGGCGGCTTCGGTCTTCCGGAAGCTGGCGCCGATTTTGCAATCGGAACGCCCCGACTGGGTGGTGGTGCAGGGCGACACGACATCGGCGGCCATTGCGGCCTTGGGAGCGTTCTATCACCGCTGCAAGGTCGCGCACGTGGAGGCCGGCCTGCGCAGCCATGACAAATGGCAGCCGTTCCCCGAAGAAATCAATCGCCGCATTGCGGGGGTGGTGGCCGACATCCACTTTGCGCCCACCGAACAGTCCCGGCAAAACCTGCTGCGCGAAGGCGTGCCGGAATCGAGCGTGATGGTCACCGGCAACACCATCATTGACGCGCTGCACCGCATCCGATCCCTGCCGTGGGATCCCCGGACGCTGCGGGGCAAGCCCAGTTTTCTAAAACCGTCCTCCGGGAAACTGATTCTCGTTACCGTGCATCGCCGCGAAAACTTCGGCGAGCCCATGGTCCGCATCTGCGGCGCCCTGCGCACTTTGGCGGAGCGATACCCGAAAGTCGAAATCGTCTATCCGGTGCACAGAAATCCTCACGTCTGGGAACCCGTGCACCGCCTGCTCGGAGGCATTGCCAACGTGTCGCTGATTCCGCCAGTGGACTACCTCACGCTGGTGCATTTGATGATGCGGTCCTACATCGTGGTGACCGATTCCGGAGGCATTCAGGAAGAGGCCCCATCGCTGGGCGTGCCGGCGCTAGTTCTCCGCGAGGTGACCGAGCGGCCGGAAGGGGTCGAGTCCGGCAACGTCAAACTGCTGGGCAGCGACGCGCAGCGCATCGTTGCCGAAACCTCCCGCCTGCTGGACGATCCCGGCGAACACCTGCGCATGGCCCGCGCGGTGAATCCCTACGGAGACGGCCACGCAGCCGAGCGCATTGCCAGCGCGCTGGAGACTTCCTAAAGTGCTGAACGAAATCTTTGTCATATTGACCATCATCGTCTCCGTCAGCTTCCTGCTGAGCGGAATCGACGATTTCTTCATTGACGCCTTTTATTGGCTCCGGCTGCTCTATCGCAAGGTGTTTCTCCGCCAGAAGATCCGTCCCATCCGGCAACAGGTCCTCTGCGGCATTCCGGAAAAATGGACCGCAATCTGGATTCCCGCATGGCACGAAGAGAAAGTGATCGGGAAGATGATTGCGCACACGATGGAGAGCATCAACTACCGGAAGTTCGACATTTTTGTCGGCACCTACCCGAACGATCAGCCGACGCAGGACGCCGTCGACGCGGCGCGCGAGCGTTTCCCGCAGGTGGAAAAAATCGTTTGCCCGAATCCCGGGCCGACCAACAAGGCGGACTGCCTGAACTGGGTCTTTCAGGGCATGCTTCTGGCGGAGCAGAGAAAGGGAATTCACTACGGCATCGTGGTGATGCACGACTCGGAAGACATCGTTCATCCGCTGGAACTCAAACTTTTCAACTGGCTCATTCCGCGCAAGGACATGGTGCAGCTTCCCGTGATTCCTTTGGAAAGGCCGGCGCGGTTCTGGACCGCCGGAACGTACCTGGACGAGTTCGCGGAAAATCATTTGAAGGATTTGCTGGTGCGCGAGCGCCTGGCGAAATCAATTCCCTCCGCGGGCGTGGGAACCGCCATCAACCGCGCTGTCCTCGATGAGATGGCGGCGCTGCGCAACAATCAACTGTTCAACATCAACACCCTTACCGAGGATTACGAATTCGGCGCGGGGTTTTCCAGCCTGAAGCGCACCGGAATTCTGGCGCAATTCAGCGTGACGCGGACACAGACGGTGCTGCGCGGCTGGTGGCGCAAGCGAAAAAAAATTCGCGTCGTGCGCGAGCGCGTCGCCGTTCGAGAATTTTTTCCGGACCAGTTTCGTCTGGCGATCCGCCAGAAATCACGGTGGGTGCTGGGCATCTCCCTGCAGGGCTGGAAACATCTGGGATGGCCTTCGGGGGGCTGGGTCAAATACATGTTCTACCGGGACCGCAAGGCCCTGTATGCCAATGTCGTGAATGCGCTGGGATATTTCATCCTGCTTTACTGGCTGACCGGCGCGATCCTGCATGGCTGGGGCCGCGGACCCAGCCTGGTCCGGTCGCAATGGGTATGGGATGTGGTCCTGGCCGACACATTCCTGATGGTGCACCGCCTGGTCCAGCGATTTGTGGCCGTGGTGCGGATTTCCGGATGGGGTCAGGCGTTTCTATCCATCCCGCGCTCGGTGGTCGGCAATGCCATCAACTTTGTCGCGACACTGCAGGCCACCCTGCAATTCTTCCGTGCGGAACGTTCGGGCTTGCGCGTGGAATGGAAAAAAACCGACCACGTTTTTCCCTCCGCGGCGCAACTCATGCAACACCGCAGGCGTTTGGGAGACCTGCTGCTCGAAAATCGACTGATTACTCTCCAGCAGTTGCAAAGCGCCTTGATGGCCCAGCAGGAGGGCGGCAGGAAACTGGGAAAGGTCCTGACCGACCTGGGCTACATCTCGGAAGAAGATTTGCTGGACGTGCTGGGCCGACAGCTGGGTGTGCGTTTTGGCAGGATCGATGTCCGGTCCATCGATTCGACGTGGCTTCAGAAATTTCCACGCGAGGCTGCGGAGCTATTGCTCGCCCTGCCGCTTCACGATTCCCGGGGCGTGCTCGAAGTCGCCTGTGCGGACCCAGGATCGCCCGGCATTCAGAAACGTCTCGAAGGATTATTCGGCTGCCCGGTTTTGTTGCGCCTGGCCGGCGTCTCCGATCTGCGATTGGCCATCAGCCGCGCGTATCTTTCGCGTGACGGCCGAGCCGGCCCGCTGCTGGGAGAATTGCTCGTGCAGGCTCACGATATTACCCAGCTCGATCTGGACCGCGCCTTGCGCATTCAAAAAAAATCCGGAAGAAAGCTCGGAGAGATTCTGCAGGACATGGGGCTGATTTCCCCGGAAATGTTGGGTGAAGCCCTGCGAAAGCAGGAACTCGCGCACTCTGTAGATAAAGCGTGATCGCGGGCTATGGCTTCGCGCGAAATGCTTTCGCCGGAAGGCCGAGAATCGTGCAAGGCAAGCGCGGAGCCGGACGCGATCAGGGATATGGAAAAAGTTATGCACAAGACGATGATTATCAGGCACACGACGCGATGCGGGCTGCTGCTGGCCGTTTGCATCAGCATGCTCTCGATTGCGCCGAAAAGCCGCGCCGGACCGCAGCAAATTGCGGCGCCTGCGGGAACGGCCGCGGCCGATCAGGCGTTCCGCGAGGTTGCGGCAAGCAATTATGCCGGCGCGATCCGGGATTTCCAAAAGGCCCTGGCCGCCGATCCCATGAATTCGGACTGGCGAAAAGCCCTGGGATTTGCCGATTTAGCCGCGGGTTTTCCTGAAGATGCCGCCGCGGAGTTCAAGCAGGTTTACGCGAAACATCCCGAAGATTTTGGCCTGGCGCTGCAGCTGGGATACGTTTCCCTGCAATTGCACCGGAACGAGGAAGCTGAAAAATATTTTCAGATTGTCGCGCAAGGCGCGGGGCCGGAACTTTCCGCGACGGCGCGAAAGGAGTTGGCGGCCCTGCAAGCCTCACAATTGAGCGACCGCAAGCAGCGCGGCTACGATTTGCTGGCGCAGCACCGCGACAATGATGCCATCCAGGTGTTCGAAGCCGTCCATGGAGACGATCCTTCCGATGTGAGCGTGGTCCTGCAACTCGGCTATCTGTACGCGGCGGCGGGGAGGGCGGCCGAGGCCAGAAAAATGTTTTCCTCGGCGGAGAGGGATGCGGACCCCAAAATCGCGGCGCAGGGCGCCGCCGGTCTGGCCACGCTGCGCCGCGATACGAAGCCCTGGTTCGCGACCTTTTATGCGGCGCCGTTCTACCAGTCACGGTTTTCCAATGAAATCAATCCGGCGAACGCGGAGCTCGGATGGCGCCCCAGCCGGTATTTTGAGCCGTATCTCGGCGTGCGCTTCAATCGCGACGTGCGCTCGCAAGCCGGAACGCTGCCGCAGATTTATTCGGACAATTCCGTTGTCTTTTCCGTCGGCGTGCAAAGCAATCTTGCGAACACCGGAATCGTTGTTTATGCCGAGGCGGGCACGGCAGTTCATCTCACCAGCGAAAGGCCGCGCGCGCGTTCCGATTATCGCGTGGGCGCGGTGTGGTCCCGGGCCTGGGGCACGGAACTGTTTTCGCCCGCCGCCGCCGGCCGCTCCGTTTCTCTTACCGGCAGCGCGTATGCCGACGCCGGATTTTACAGCCGCTACGACCGCAATGTGATCGGCAACGTGCAGCTTCGCGAGGGAATCGATTTGCCGACCTCGCGCGTGCTTCCCATGCAGTTGCTGGCCGGCGTTAACCTGGTGAAGGATTCCAACGGAGATTTTTATAACAACATTGTCGAAGTGGGGCCGGTGCTGCGCATTGCGCCTTTGCGCCATGTGCCGAGCCTGGCCATCGAAGCGCAATACATGCGAGGGTTCTACTACATCCACGATCCCACCAATCCCTACGGCCCCCGCTATGGCGATTTCCGGCTGTTCCTCATCTGGTCCAAGATGTTTTAATTCGCTGCCCTCATTCTCCCGCCAGGGATCTGTTTTTGCCCGCTCACTGCCGGTAGCCGCGGCCTGCGCCGCCGGCGGCTCGGCAATTCCGTCATGTCCTTCCGACGAACTTTGCCTTGCTATCGGCTCAGGAAGTGTAAAATACGCAGTTTGGGGAGGTAGTGAAATGGAATTTCTTGCCGGAAGCTTGCTCGAACTGATTACCCAGACGTCCACGAATCTTCCGCCGGACGTCCGCGCCGCCATGTCGATTGCGGCGCAGTCAGAAACGCCGGGAACGCAATCCTCGCAGGCTCTGGACATTATCCTGTCCAACGTGGACATGGCCAGCGACGATTCGGGCCCGATTTGCCAGGATACCGGGATGCCCACGTTCGTGGTTCACACGCCGGTGGGCGTGAATCAGATTCGCGTCAAGAAGGCGATTCTGGAGGCCATTGCGGAAGCCACGCGGCTCGGCAAGCTGCGCCCCAACTCGGTGGATTCGCTGACCGGCAAGAACAGCGGCAACAACCTGGGCGAGGAAACTCCCGTCGTGCATTTCGAGCAGTGGGAAAACGACGACATCGAAGTCAAACTGATCCTCAAGGGCGGCGGCTGCGAAAATAAAAACATTCAGTATTCCGTGCCCTGCACCCTGGACCACATGGGCCGCGCCGACCGCAACCTGGAAGGCGTGCGCAAGTGCATTCTGCATGCGGTGTGGCAGGCACAAGGTCAGGGCTGCGCGCCCGGCGCCGTCGGCGTGTGCATCGGCAGCGACCGCGCGCACGGCTACGATCTGGCCAAAGCGCAATTTTTTCGCACGCTCGACGATGTGAATCCCAATCCTGTGCTGGCCAAGCTGGAAGCCGAAATCATGGAAGAGGCCAACAAGCTCGGCGTGGGCGCGATGGGTTTTGGGGGAAAATCCTCGCTGATCGGGTGCAAGATTACAGCCGCCAACCGGTTGCCGGCCAGTTTTTTCGTTTCCGTCGCGTATGAATGCTGGGCGTTTCGCCGCCTGGGCGTGCGCCTGGACGCGGCCACGGGAGCGATTACGCGGTGGCTGTATCGCGATCCGTCGCGGCCCGTGGAGCGCATGGCGCGCGGCTCGGGATTCACGCTGACCGGGCGGGAAGTGGTCTTGACCGCGCCGTTGACCGAAGCGCAGGTGCGCTCGCTGAAAGTGGGAGACCTGGTCCTGATCAACGGCGAGATGTTCACCGGCCGCGACAACGTGCACGCCTACCTGATGAAAAATCCTCCTCCGTTCGATCTGCATGGCGCGGTGCTCTACCATTGCGGACCCGTGATGATGAAGCAGGGCGAGCAATGGGTGGTGAAGGCGGCCGGCCCCACCACGAGCATTCGCGAAGAGCCCTATCAGGCCGACGTCATCAAAAAATACGGCGTGCGCGCCGTGATCGGCAAGGGCGGGATGGGCGCAAAGACTTCGGCGGCGCTGAAGGAATTCGGCGCCGTGTACCTGAACGGGATCGGCGGGGCCGCGCAATACTACGCGCGCACCGTCGAAAAAGTTCTGGGCGTGGAGCTCATGGAATTCGGCATTCCCGAAGCGATGTGGCGGCTGCGCGTGAATAATTTCGCGGCCATCGTCACGATGGACGCCCACGGCAACAGCCTGCACGCCGATGTCGCGAAAGCCACCGGAGAAGTTTTGGAGACGCTGCAGAACGTGTGAGGCGCATGCCCGCGGGACGTGCGGAAGCCTGTCCTGCCGGACGCGCTCGAACTTTGTGGAGGTTTGCGGAATGAAAACCCATCGATCCACACCCGGCTGTTTGTCCGCCTCTCTGATTTTCCACGCCCTGCTGGCGCTGGGACTTCTGGCGGCGTCGCCCGCATGGCTTCGCGCGCAAAATGATCCCGCCGAACCGCCGGGAGGCAAGCCGGCGGTGAAAGTAATCCCCGCGCCGGCGGGCGCGGTGTCTCGCCGGGAAGTGGACGAGAAATCGATGCGCGAGCTGATCGGAAAGATGGTGGGCTGCGGCACGCGCAATTCCCTGTCTTCGTGGAGCGATCCCGCGCGCGGCATCGGCTGCGCGCGGGATATCATCCTGGCGCGTTTGCGCGCCATTGCCAGGGATTCCGGCGGGAAGCTTTCCATCGTCGATGACGTGTTTCAGACTTCGGCCCCGCGCACCAATAACAAGCCCGTGCACATGGAAAATCTCTACGCCATTCTGCCCGGCTCCGATCCCGTCCTCTCGAAAACGGTTTTTATTATTTCCGGACATTTCGATAGCCGTGCTTCCGACGTCATGAACCCGAATCTGGACGCGCCGGGCGCGGATGATGACGGCTCGGGCGCGGCCGTGAGCGTGGAGTGCGCGCGCCTGCTGAGCCACGCGGGAGCCGGATCTCACGGGCCTTACCGCGCCACGCTGCTGTTTGCCACTGTGTCTGGGGAAGAACAGGGGTTGCTCGGCAGCACAAGAATGCTCGCGTGGATCAAAGAGCATGGCTACACGGTGGGCGGCATGCTCGATAACGATATCGTCGGCGCGGACCCCGCGCCGGGCGGGCCGCATCGCGTGCGCCTTTTTTCCGGAATGGGCGACGAGGAAGGCGGCGACTCTCCCTCCCGCGAACTGGCCCGCACGATTGAAGAAATCGATGGGCGCAGCAATATCCGCCTCATCTTCAATATCGACCGGCTCGGCCGCGGCGGCGACCACTATATTTTTTATCGCGCGGGCTATCCCGCCGTACGTTTCACCGAGCCGCGCGAGGATTACCGGCACCAGCATCAGACTCCCCGCATCGAAAACGGCGTCGATTACGGCGATCGGATGAAATATCTGGATTTCACTTTCATGGGCAACGTGGCGCGCGATAATGCCGAAGCCCTCCGTCAATTGGCCCTGGCGCCCGCGCCTCCCACCCGGGTGACGCTGGGCGGAGGGATCACGCCGAATGCCCGAATCCTCTCGGCCGCCGATGACGATCCGAGCCGCGCCGGCTTTGAAATTCTGTGGCGCGAGACCACCGATCCCCGTTGGCAGGTGTACGAATTTGTTCCCTCCGCGGGGGAAACCGAACTCACCGGCGTTTCCACCGACAATCACTTTTTCGCAGTGCGTTCGGTGGGAAAAAATGGCGCGCGTTCCATTGCCGTGCCCGCGGCCACGGGGAAAAGGCTTCCGCCAAGATCTGCAAGCGATCAGAGATAAAGATCGGCGGGATGAAAATCTTCGGTGAGGCCGTGAAGGGCTTTGTCGGTCGCGCCGCCGGCCCCTGAAGCTTTGAGCAATCACCATCCGAGAACATTTACACGATAGATTTTAGGAAGCGTTTCCCTCAAAAAATTCTTTTTCGATCATTTCGCAGAGGATGTGCCCGATCAGAATATGCTCTTCCTGAATGCGGGGGGTCTGATCGGACGGAATCCGCAAGCAATAATCGGCCGCGGCGGCCAGTTCCGCGCCGTTCTGGCCGGTCATGGCGACGGTGACGAGTCCCATGGTTTTTGCGGCGCGAATTGCGCTGACCACGTTGGGGGATTTACCGCTGGTGGAGATGCCTACGGCCACGTCGCCCGGCGCGCCCAGGGCTTCGATCTGCCGCGCAAACACCTTTTCGTAGGAGTAGTCGTTCGCCACGGAGGTGAGCGAGGAAGTGTTGGTCGTCAGCGCAATCGCGGCCAGGGCGCGACGCTCGCGGCTGAATCTTCCCACCAGTTCCGCTGCCAGGTGCTGCGCGTCGGCGGCGCTGCCGCCGTTTCCGAAGAAAAACAGTTTTCGGCGCGCGGCCAGCGCGCTCACCATTTTCTTTCCCACTTCGGCGAGTGTTTCGAGCAACTCCCTATCCGCTAAAACCGCCTGCCGCACGGCGAGGCTTTCGCGAATGCGCTTCTCGATCAACGGATCGTTTGCTTCCGACTGGCTCATGGACTGCCTTTTCTGCCGGCGTTGCGAAGGTGCGGCGCGTTTTAGAAAATGTTCCGGGCCGCACCCGTTGCCATTGTCCGCTTTCATTTCTTAACGAATTCACGCGATCGGCTGGCAGATTATACTTCCGGGACGCCTGGCGATTCTAGCGGTGCTTGCCGCCGCTGCCGCGCATCTCACCGGCTTATTTCTTGCCCCACTTATATCTTGCAAAGCCATCCGGCGCCGGAAACAATTGCGGCATGGAACCTCGCGACTGGGACCGGCGCTACCGCCTGCGCGAACATGCGGCTTCCGATCTGGAAGCCCCACCCACGCCACTGGTGATGGAAACCGCCGCTCGGTTATCGCCTGGCAAAGCGCTGGACCTTGCCTGCGGCGCGGGCCGCAACGCCCTCTGGCTTGCCGAACGCGGCTGGAGCGTTACCGCCGTGGACGCCGCGCCCACGGCCATCGAGATTTTGCGCGGCCGCGCCGATGAGCGCGGCCTGAAAATCGATGCTATCGTGGCCGATCTGGAAAAGGACGAATTTACGATTGCGCCTGCGCGCTGGGACTTGATTGCAATGTGCTACTACCTGCAGCCAAACCTGTTTGAACCCGCCAAGCGCGGGCTTGTGCCGGGAGGAATTCTGATCTCGATCGTGCACATTGCCGAGCCGGGCGAGGAGCCGTCGGGCCACCGCCTGCGCCCCGGTGAATTACAAAAATATTTTGCGGGCTGGGAAATTCTTCACCGTTTTGAGGGCATTGCCAGCGACGCGGGCCACCGCCGTCCCGTGTCCGAAATTGTCGCG
>Ga0307374_10005379_pt1 | contig 20734 bp, 23 predicted proteins | sample OX3MG_FD_202532 | JGI IMG/M metagenome (GOLD analysis project Ga0307374, IMG submission 202532) | Soil microbial communities from Risofladan, Vaasa, Finland - OX-3 | ecosystem: Environmental > Terrestrial > Soil > Coastal area > Acid sulfate soil | place: Finland: Risofladan, Vaasa | collected...
CCTTATTTTCGGGGGGGGGGGGGGGGGGGGTGGCGGTGGCCCGGCTGGGGCCGGGGGGGGGGGGGGGGGGCGGCGGCAACCACCAGGTTGCGCATGCCGATGGTGCCCGTCAGCAAAACCAGGGCGATGGTCAGAATCTGCACAGAATTTTTCATGACTATTCTCCTAAAGACAGCGTATTTCGCAGGCCAGTTGGGCTCTCGCGATGATCGAGAATCACCCGGAACCTAGAGACTCAACAGGAAAATACCGCAGAAAACCTGGCTTGAAACACGAATTTTGAGGAAATTCTAATGTTTCAGCCAATTTTGTAACAATTTTGTCGAAATTGGGGGACCGGCACGAGGCGAGACACCTCTCCCGCGGGGGAGGAGGCCGCGGATTTAAAGGGTTTGCAGGTGCCGCACGATGGCGACGTAGGCGTCCACGGCGGCCCGCAACTCGGCTTTGGCGATGAATTCCTCGGGAGTGTGGGCGACGTGGATGGAGCCCGGGCCGAATAAAAGCGGCCGGCCCCAGGCCCGGAGCTGTGGGATGTCGGTGCCGAAAGCCACCGTGCCCGTGGGGAAGCCCGGCACGACGTCGAGTTCGATGGGCGGGATCTCGAGCACGAACTCCGCCTCCGCCAGCCCGGCCACCGCGGTGGTGATATGCGCGCGCAATGTGGCGGCGTCTTCCACCAGGCGAAACATCAGCTCGGCGCGCGCCTGGTCGGGGATGACGTTGGGGGCGCGGCCGCCGCTGAGGGTGCCGATGTTGAGCGTGGCGGCGCCGAGCACCGGGTGCTGCGGCAGGGGCAGCGCCTGCAGCCGGGACAGCGCCTGGAGCAGCTTGGCGATGGCCGACTCGCCCAGTTCGGGGTAGGCGGAGTGGGCGCAGCGGCCATGGGCGCGGACATCCACCCGCAGCACGCCCTTGCCGGCGCGGATCATGCGGCTCTCAGTGGGCTCGCCGTTGACCAGAAAGCGCGTGCCCCAGTCGTGGGCGCGCCGCCGCCGGTCGGCGTCATCGGCGCCGGCGCTGTTGCGCTCCTCGCCCACCACAAAGAGCAGCCCGAAATCGCCCACCCCGGCGCGCAGCAGCTCGGCGGCGGCGAAGACCTGGGCGGCGCAGATGCCCTTGGCGTCGCAGGCGCCGCGGCCGTAGATGGCGGTCTCGTCCTCGCGGCTGGGGATAAAGGGCGGCACGGTGTCGAGGTGGGTGCTGAGCACCACGCGGGGCGTGCCGCAATAGGCGAAGACGTTGAGGCGGCCGGGCTCGACCTCCCACACCTCGACCTCGAGCCCGCCCAGGCCGCGCAGGTGGGCGGCGACGAACTCGCCCGCCGGACCCTCGCGGCCGCTGGTCGAGTCCAGGTCCATCAGGGCGCGGGTAAAGCCGTACAGTTTATCCTCGATCATGGCGCTCATCACCACCGGTGTCTTTCCCGGCCCCGCCGGGCAGTTGGAGTACATCTTAAACGACCTGCCGGGCACCGCCCCCACCCGCGCCGCCATCGTCTGCCATCCCCATCCCCTCTACGGCGGCACCATGCACACCCGCATCGTGTTCCAGACGGCGCAGGTGCTGGGCGAGCTCGGGCTGCCGGTGCTGCGCTTCCACTTTCGGGGAGTGGGCAAGAGCGCCGGCGCCTACGACCATGGCGTGGGCGAGCAGCAGGATCTCGAGGCGGCGCTGGGCTATTTGCGCCAGCGCCACCGGCTGCCGGTGGTACTGGCCGGCTTCTCCTTCGGCGCCAGCGTGGTGGCCAAGCTGCTCGCCGCCGGGTCCCACCCCGAGGTCGAGCAGGCGGTGCTGCTCGGCCTGCCGGTGGAGCGCGGGGTGGTGCCGCACGCCTGGCGCTGGCAGGGGCCCAAGCTGATGCTCTCGGGCGACCACGACGAATTCGCCAGCGTGGCCGCGCTGGAGGCCTACTACGCCCAACTGGCCGAGCCCAAGGCGCGGCAGTGGATCGCCGGCGGGGACCACTTCATGGCGGGCCAGATGGAGGCGTTCCGCGCCGCGCTGCGCGCCCACCTGGCGCCTTTACTTCTCGCCGCCCGCCCCTGAGTCGCTCTCGGTCATCCCCAGGCTCTTCATCTTGCGGTAGAGGTGGCTGCGCTCCAGCCCCAGCACCTCGGCGGTGCGGGTCATGTTGCCGCCGTTCTCCTCCAGCTTCTTGAGGATGTAGTCGCGCTCGTAGGCGGAGCGGGCCTCGTGCAGGGAGGTGAAATCCGTCTCCGCCGCCGCGCGGCGGCCGCGCAGCAGGGGCGGCAGGTGGCGGCGCTCGATGACGCGGGCGCTGGGGGTCATGATGGCGATGCGCTCGACCAGGTTGCGCAGCTCGCGCACGTTGCCGGGCCAGTTGTAGCCGGCCAGGCCGGCCAGTGCCTCGGGGCTGAAGTCGCGGCACTTGCGCCCGTAGGCGTTGGCGAATTCGGCGAGGAAATGGCGGGCGAGCATGGGGATGTCCTCCTTGCGCTCGCGCAGCGGCGGGACGTAGAAGGGGATGACGTTGAGGCGGTAGAACAGATCCTCGCGGAAGTTGCCGCGGGTGATCTCCTCCTCCAGGTTCTTGTTGGTGGCGGCGATGATGCGCACGTCGGCGGTGGCCAGGGCGTTGGCGCCGAGCACCTCGAAGCGGCCCTCGTCGAGGGTGCGCAGCACCTTGGCCTGGGTTTTGAGGCTCATGTCGCCCACCTCGTCGAGAAACAAGGTGCCCTGGTCGGCGCGGCTGAACTTGCCCTCCTTGGCCTCCTGGGCGCCGGGGAAGGCGCCGGGCAGGTGGCCGAACAGCTCGCTCTCGATCAGCTCCTCGGGGATGGCGGCGCAGTTGAGCTCGACAAACAGGGCCTGGTGGCGTTCGCTTTGGGCGTGCAGCGCGCGCGCCACCAGTTCTTTGCCGGTGCCGCTCTCGCCATAGATCAGCACGCGGCCGTTGGTGGGGGCCATGATGGCGATCTGCTGGCGCAGGGCGCGCAGCGGCACGCTGTCGCCGATCAGGGCGGAGGCGGTGGCGAAGTGCTGGCGGAGATGGCGGTTCTCGCGGCGCAGTTGGCGCTGCTCCAGGGCATGGCGCACCGCCAGCAGGGTCTTCTCGATGGTGAGCGGCTTCTCCAGGAAGTCGAAGGCGCCGAGCTTGGTGGCGCGCACCGCGCTCTCCACGCTGCCGTGCCCGCTGATCATCACCACCGCCGGGGGCGCGGCCTGCTGCTGGATGTGCGCCAGCAACTCCAGGCCGTCCTGGTCGGGGAGCCAGATATCGAGCAGCAGCAGCTCGAAGCTCTCCTCGCGCAGCGCCCGTTGGCAGGCGGCGGCGTCGCCCACCGCCCGCGCCTGGAAGCCCTCGTCGGCCAGGACCCCGACCAGCGATTGGCGGATGCCCTGCTCGTCGTCCACGATCAAGATTTTGGGCTGCGCCATAGGTTCCAGGATACAGGCTTGTTCTTACTCTACCGGCAGTTCTACGATGAAGCGCGCCCCCAGCGGGGCGTTGTCCTCGGCGCGCAGGGCGCCGCCGTTCTCCTCGACGATGCGCTGCACGATGGCAAGGCCGAGGCCGCTGCCGCGCTCCTTGGTGGAGTAGTAGGGCAGGAAGAGGCGCTGCTTGTCGCCGGCGGGGAGCCCGTGCCCGGTGTCCGCCACCACGGCCTCGACGGCGCCGTCGAGGTGCTGGGTGGCGAGGGTGATCTGGCGGTAGGGGGAGGCGTGCATAGCCTCGGCGGCGTTGTCGATCAGGTTGATGAAGACCCGCTTCATGTCTTCCGGGTCAAGCCGGAGCGCCGGCAGGGGCTCGAAGCGGGTGCGGATCTCGATGCCCTCGAGGCGCCCGTCGAAGGCGCGCAGGGCGCGCTCGATGATCTCGTTGAGGTCGCAGGGCACGGGCTGGGCGTGGGGAAAGCGGGCGAAGGAGCTGAACTCGTCCACCAAGCGCTGCAGCGAGTGCACCTCGGCCTCGATGGTGGCGGCGCACTCGGCGATGACGGTGCCCTCGGCGAGGGCGGCCGGCGCGGCCGCCAGCCGCCGCCGGATGCGCTGGGCGGAGAGGGCGATGGGGGTGAGGGGGTTTTTGATCTCGTGGGCGATGCGCTGGGCCACCTCGCGCCAGGCGGCGGTTTTTTGGATGCGGAGCAGATCGGTGAGATCCTCCAGCACCAAGACGTAGCCGGCCCACTGCCGCCGCCGGGTGGCTGACGCCGGCGCGGGCAGGGCGGCCACCGTGGCCGCCAGGGTCAATTGGCGCCCGCCGGTGGACACCTCCAACTGCCCGGTGGCGGCCGGCCAGCGCTCCGATTTGCGCAGCAGGTGGTGGATCTCGCGCAGGCTGGCGGCGTCGAACAGATCCTCCAGCCGCCGCTGCTGCCCCACCGGCGCGCCAAACAGCCGCTGCACCGCCGGGTTGAGGCGCTCGATGCGGTGTTCCCGGTCCAGCGAGATCACCGCCGAGGGAGTGTTCTCCAACAGCGTCTCGGTATAGCGGCGGCGCGCCTCCAACTCCTGGTTGGCGGTCTGCAACTGCTGGCGCGAGGCCTCGATCTGGCCGCGGTTGGTCTCCAACTCGCCCGCCATGCGATTGAAGGAATCCACCAGCACGCCGATCTCGTCCTGCGCCCCCACCCGCACGCGGTAGGCGAGGTTGCCGCGGCTGATCTCCTGGGTCGCCGCTGCCAGCTCGCCCATGGGCACGGTGACCAGCTTGGACAAGTAGAGCGCCATCCAGGTGGCTCCGAAGAGAATGGCCAAGGTGAGCAGCAGCAGGTAGCTGGTGTAGAGCAGCCGCAGCGAGCGCCGTTCCCGCGCCAGCCGATCATAGCGGTCGCGGTCGCTCGCCAATTGCGCGATCTGCGCGCTCAGCGCCGCCGGAATCGGCATGCCCACCTCGACCTGCCCGGTGCCCGCCAGCCGCGCCCGCGAGACCACGAAGGTGCGGCCGGCCAGCGCCAGCCGGGTGGCGCTGGCCGGACTCCCCAGCCCCGGCGGCAGCGGCCGGTAGCCGGCGGGCAGGTTGAAGCCCGCCAGCGTCTGCCCGCCCGGATCCAGCACGGCGGCGAACCCGCCCTCGAGCGTGGTGCGGTGCCGCCCCAGCGCCTGCTTCACCAGTCTCCAATTGCCGGTGCGCAGCGCCGCCGCAACGTCGGGGCTGTCGGCGATGGCGAGCGCCTCGCTCTGGGCGTTGTCGGTGACGAACGAGGTCAGCAGGTTCAGCACTCCTTGGTTGTCGTCGCGCACCGAGACCACCGGCTGGCTGAACCATTTGTCCAGGGTGCGGTTGATCAGCCCATAGGTGAAGCCGAACATGCAGACTACGGGCGTGAGGCTGAGCGCCAGCGCCCCGATCACCAGCTTGGTCTTGAACTGCGCCCCGAGCACATGGGCGCGGCGCTCGGCATAGAGCTTGACGATCTGGCGCATCAAGACGATCGCCAGGATGACCGTGCCCAAAAAGCTGAGGGCGGAGACCGAGAACAGCAGCCAGGTGTTTTCCGGGCTGGGCTGAAAGCGCAGGTTGAACGCCTGCGGCACAAACAGCACCACCACCAGCGCCAGGAAGGCGATGCCGAGCGCCACCACGCGGCGGCGGCGGCGCTGCGTGGCCGGCTTGGGGGTGGCGGTCATGAGGGGAGCCACTCCGCCAGCGGACAGCCGCCGCAGGCGGGCGCCTGCTTGCGGCAAAAGCGCTTGGCGGTCTCCACCAGCAGGGCGTGCAGGTGGCGGTAGCCGCGCGCGTCGGCGGCGAGCTGGCCCTCGACCCAAGCCTTGCTGGCGGGAAGGCCATGGCGCCGCAGAATCCGCCGGGTGTAGGCGTCCATGACGAAGCTGGGGTGGTTGCCGCCAAAGAGCAGGATGGCGTCGGCGGTCTCTTCGCCGATGCCGCGCAGGTCCAACAATTGCGGCCGCAGCGCCGCGGTGGGCTGGGCGAACATGCGGGCCAGGCTGCCGCCGTGGGCAGCGTCAAGCCAGGCGACGAAACCGCGCAGGCAGCGCGCCTTCTGTCGCCAAAACCCGGCACCGCGGATCAACTCGCCCAACTCGGCCTCGCTCAGCCCGCGCACCCCGGCCAGGGTCAGCCGCCGCGCCCGGCGGAGCGCGGCCAGCGCCAGGGCGGCGTTGGTCCAGGCGGTGTTCTGCACCAGGATGGCGCCGGCGATCACCTCGAAGCGGCTGCGCCCCGGCCACCAGCCATCCAGGTCCAGCGCGGGCGCAAAATGCGCTCTTAGCGCCTTCTGGTAGGCGTCCAGCGGGGCGGACGGAGCGACGGAGGCATGACCGGAGCTGGGCACAATTCGTTCCTTGGGGCCTAGCCGAAGCATAGCCCAAAGCCCGTCCTCCGGCGGGTCCCGCGCTTTTCCGGTACCATAACTTTCGGGAGGATCTGCATGTCCCTGCGCGTAGGAATCAACGGTTTTGGTCGCATTGGACGCAACTTTTTTCGCGCCGCACTGAACCATCCCCACTTCGAGATCGTTGCTGTGAACGACATCACCGCCCCGGAGATGTTGGCCCACCTTCTCCAGCACGACTCCATCCTGGGCAACTTTGCCGCCAAGGTCGAGGCCGAGGCGGCGGGCATCCGCGTCAATGGCCGCTTGGTGCCGGTCTGGTCCGAGCCCGACCCGGAAAAGCTCGACTGGAACTCGGCCGGGGTGCAGGTGGTGGCGGAGTGCAGTGGCAAGTTCAGCACCGCCGCCGGCGCCGCCAAGCACCTGCGCGGCTCGGTCAAGAAGGTGGTCATCTCCGCTCCCGCCAGCGACGCCGACGTTACGCTGGTGCTGGGAGTCAACACCGCCGCCTACGACCCGGCGCGCCACCGCATCCTCTCCAACGCCAGTTGCACCACCAACTGCCTGGCGCCGGTGGCCAAGGTGTTGCACGACCAGTTCGGCATCGTCGCCGGCTTCATGACCACGGTGCACTCCTACACCAACGACCAGCGCATCCTCGACCTGCCGCACAAGGACAAGCGCCGCGCCCGCGCCGCCGCGGTCAACCTCATCCCCACCTCCACCGGGGCGGCCAAGGCCCTGCACCTGGTGATTCCCGAACTCAAGGGCAAGCTCGACGGCTTCTCGCTGCGCGTGCCCACCCCCAACGTTTCGGTGGTGGATCTGGTGGTTTTCGTGGAAAAGCCCGCCAGCGTCGAGGCGGTCAACCAGGCGCTGCAGGCCGCCTCCGCCGGGCCGATGCGCGGCATCCTGGGCTACGAGACGGACGAGTTGGTCTCTTCCGACTTCCGCGGCGACGAGCGCTCCTCCATCGTGGACGCGCCCCTCACCCGCGTCGTCGGCGGCAACTGCGTCAAGGTGGTGGCGTGGTACGACAACGAGTGGGGCTACTCCTGCCGCATGCGCGATCTGCTGGCGCTGATGGCGCAGCAGGGGGTGTAGGCGATGGCCAAGCTTTCGATCTCCGCCCTGGATCTGCGCGAGCGCCTGGTGCTGGCGCGCATGGACTACAACGTGCCGCTGCAGGGCCGCACGGTGGGCGACGACTACCGCCTGCTGGCCACCCTGCCCACGCTGCGCGCGCTCATCGCCCAACAGGCGCGGGTGGTGATGTGCTCGCACTTGGGGCGGCCCAAGGGCAAAGTGGACCTGCGCTACAGCCTGCGGCCGGTGGCCGAGCGGCTGGAGCGCCTGCTCGAGCGCAACGTGGGCTTCTGCCCCGACACGGTGGGTGCGCGCGCGGTGGAGATGGCGGCGCGCCTGGAGCCGGGCGGCCTGCTGCTGGTGGAGAACCTGCGCTTCCAGCCGGGCGAGGAGGCCAACGACGATGGCTTTGCCGGCCAGCTCTCGGAGCTGGGCGAGGTCTACGTGAACGACGCCTTCGGCGCCGCCCACCGCGCCCATGCCTCCACCGTGGGCGTGGTGAAGTACTTTCCCCAGGCGGCCGCCGGCTTGTTGATGGAGCGCGAGCTCGACTACCTGGGGCGCGTGCTGGCTGCCAGCGAGCGTCCGGTGGTGGTGCTGCTGGGCGGCGCCAAGGCCGGCGACAAGCTGCCGCTGCTGGCCCACTTGGCGCAAAAGGCGGACCAGCTCCTGATCGGCGGCGGCATGGCCTACACCTTCTTACGCGCCCTGGGCCAGCCGGTCGGCGACTCGTTGGTGCAGCCCGAATTTGTGGAGGCCGCCGGCCGGCTGCTCGCCGAAGCGCGCCCCGGCCAGATTGTGCTGCCCGTGGACCACGTGCTGGAGTCGGGCGAGGTGGTGGCGACGATTCCTCCCGGCGGCAAGGCGATGGACATCGGCCCCGCCACCCGCGCTCTGTTTGCCGATCCCATTGCCCGCGCCCGCATCGTGTTTTGGAACGGGCCCATGGGGGTGTTTGAAAAGCCGCCGCTCGACGCCGGCACCCGGGCGGTGGCCCGCGCCGTGGCCGACTGCGCTGGCACCACGGTGGTGGGCGGGGGCGATTCGGTCGCCGCCCTGCGCGCCTCCGGGTTGGAAGACCGCATCAGCCATATCTCCACCGGCGGCGGGGCCGCGCTCGAGTTCCTGGCCGGCGAGGTCTTGCCGGGCGTCGCCGCCCTCACCGAGGTGTCGGCATGAGGGGCGAGCGGCGCGCCTTCATGGTGGCCAATTGGAAGATGCACAAGACGGCGGCCGAGACCGCCGCCTTCTTCGCGCGCCTGCAGGAGCTCGCCCCCAACGGCCAGCGCCACGGCTTTGTGGTGGTGGCGCCACCCTTCCCCAGCCTGCCGGCCGCGGTCGAGGCCGCCCGCGGGGACGACATCGCCATCGCCGGCCAGAACCTGCATTGGGAACCCGAGGGCGCCTTCACCGGCGAGGTCAGCGGCCCCATGCTGGCGGCCGCGGGCTGCACCTATGTCATCGTGGGGCATTCGGAGCGCCGCCATCTGTTTGGCGAGAGCGACGAGACGGTGCACCGCAAGGTGCGCGCCGCGCTCAACGCCCGCCTCACCCCCATCGTTTGCGTGGGCGAGACCCAGCAGCAGCGCACCGACAACGAGACCGAACTGATCCTGCGCTACCAGCTCGAGCGCGCCTTCTGGGGCATGGAGGCGGAGGAGCTGCGCAGTTGCGTGCTCGCCTACGAGCCGGTGTGGGCCATCGGCACCGGCAACACCGCGACTCCCGCCATCGCCGAGGGCGCGCACCGCTTCCTGCGCCGCTGCGTGCTGGAGGTCTTCGGCGCCGAGGCCGCCGCCGGCTTCACCATCCTTTACGGCGGCAGCATCACCCCCGCCAACATCCGCGCCCTGCTGGAACAGCCCGACGTGGATGGCGGCCTGGTGGGCGGCGCCAGCCTGGAGGCCGACTCCTTCGCCGCCTTGGTGCGCGCGATGCGCAAGCGGGAGGATGTATACTAAGCTCTTGCGCGGAAGTGGTGAAACTGGCAGACACACCATCTTGAGGGGGTGGCGCCGCAAGGCATGCGGGTTCGAGTCCCGCCTTCCGCACCAATTGTTGGCAAAGGACGATTCTTGGCACTTCTCATCACGCTGCTGCACATTCTGGTCTGCCTGTTCCTGATCGCCGTCATCCTGCTGCAGAGCGGAAAGGCGGGCGACATCGCCTCTGCGTTCGGCGGCATGGGCAGCCAGACCGCGTTTGGTCCGCGCGGCGCCCAGACGGCGCTGGGCAAGGCCACCATCGTCTGCGCCGTGCTGTTCATGCTGACCAGCATCACGCTGGCGATCTTCTCGGTCGGCAGCAAGCCCAACGCCAGCTCGATCCTGGGCGCGGCCGCTCCGGCGCCGGTGACCCAGCCGACGGCGCCCAAGACGCCGGCCAAGCCCTAACGCGTCCACCGCGGTGCTGCAACAGATCACCTTCCCGGTCGGTCCGCTGGCCTGCAACTGCACCATTCTCGGCGACGAGGCCAGCCACACGGCACTGGTCCTGGATCCGGGCGCGCAGGTGGACGGCATCGTCGCTCAGCTCGCCGCCCACCACTGGCGGCTGGCCGCCATCGTCGTCACCCACGCCCACATTGACCATATCGGCGGCGCCGCCGAGCTCAAGCGCCGCACCGGCGCTCCGGTTTGGCTCAACCCGCGCGACCTGCCACTCTACGCCGCCCTCGACTCGCAAGCCCACTGGCTGGGCATGCCACCGCCGGAGCGCACCGCGATTGACGCCGAGCTCGACGCCAGCAGCCGCCTGCAGCTCGGCGAGCACCACTTGCAGATTCTGGAGACGCCGGGCCACACCGCCGGCAGCGTTTGCCTGTACGTGCCCGAAGAGAACAAGCTGTTCGCCGGCGACACGCTGTTTGCCGGCTCGATCGGCCGCACCGATCTGCCCGGCGGCGACTATGAGGCCATCCAGCACTCACTGCGCGGCACCCTCATGGCGCTGCCCGACGCCACTCTGGTGATCCCCGGCCACGGCCCGGAGACCACCATCGGGCGCGAGCGTAAAAGCAACCCCTTCCTGCAAACCTAGCGGTGCGGCGGCACGGGCGCCAGCGGCGCCACCCGCACCGCCAGCCAGGGGGCGGGCAACGGGCTGCCGGCGGGATCGAAGCGCGAGAGGCGGGCTAATCGGCGCGCGCCGCCGTAGCGGGCGATGAAGGCGGGCAGGGCATTGCGGTCTAGAATGACGATCGCGTTGTCGGGTGGCTGGTCCACTGGCCAATCCGCGAGCTCGGCGTGCAGGTAGAACTGGGCGCCGTAGAGGCGGTCGCGGTTCAGGTTCCAGGTGTAGAGCGGGACGCTGCCACAGGCGCGGGGCAGTCCTTCATAGCACTGCGCCTGGAGCTGGCGGGCCAGCGGACGTCCCCCCAGGGCGACATCCATAGTGCGGCTGAGGGGCGGACGGGTGAGGCCCAGCACCGCCGCCGCCACCAGGGCGCAGGTGGCCGCCACCAGCGCGGCGCCGCGCCGGCGCGCGGCCAGTAACAAAAGCAGCAGGGAAGTGCCGCCGGCCAGGAGTAGGACCGTCGGGTCGTGGGCCAGCGTGGCCGCGGGCGGGCGCTGGGCATGCGGGGCGAGCCACCAGGGCGCGGTGTAGAGCGCGGCCGGCAACAAACCCGCCAGCATGGCGCTGAGCGCCAGCGGCCAGCGCGGCAGCCGCTCCCAGCGCTCGGCGGCGTAGACGGCGATCAGCGCCACCGCGGCGGGGATGGAGGGCAGAATATATCCCGGCAGCTTGGAGTGCGAGAGCGAGAAGAATAGCACCGGCGCGGCTGCCCACCAGCCCAAGAAAAACTTCAGGGGCTCGTCCTCGCCGCGCCAGCAATGGGCCCAGCCCAAGCGGCGGAGCCGCGCCACCGCCGCCGCCAGCGGCAGCCCCAGCCAGCCCGACCAGGGCGCCAGCGCCAACAGCAGCACCGGGAGGTAAAACCAAAACGGCTGGGGGTGCTCGAAGCGGTTGGTGGCGAAGCGCTGGAGGTTGTGCTCCCAGAAAAAAACGCGGAAGAACTGCGGGTTCTTCCACTCGGCCGCCAGATACCAGGGCGCCGCGACCAAAGCGAACAGCGCCACCGGCAGCGGGCGCAGCAGGGCGGGGAAGAGCCGCCAGCGGCGCTGCGAAGCGGCGAAGCCCGCGAGCGCCAGCGCGGCCAGCACGCCCGCCACCGGGCCCTTGGCCAGCGTCGCCAGGCCCAGCGCCGCCGCCGCGCCCGCCAGCCAGACCAACCGCTGCTCGCTCAGCCAGAGATACAGCCCCAGCATTCCCAGCGCCAGCGGCGCGGAAAGCGCCATGTCGGTGGAGGCGGCGCGGCCAAAGATGAAGAGGAAGGCGGTGCTGAGGCTCAGGAAGGCCGCCAGCACGCCGGCACGCGGGCTGTGGGTGCGCCGCAGGAAGGCCCACAGCGCGGCGCTCAGCGCCACCGCCCAGAGGGCGCTGGGCAGGCGGGCGGCGGCGGTGGTGAGACCGAACAGGGTGTAGCTCAGCGCCGCCTGCCAGTAGTAAAGGATGGGCTTCTCCAGCCAGACCGCGCCCCACAGGCGCGGCGTGATATAGCCGTGGCGGCGCACCATCTCCGCCGCGATTTCGGCGTAGCGGGGCTCGTCCGGGCCCAGCAGCCCCACTCCGCCCAGCCCCTGCAGCAGCACCGCCCAAGCCAACCCGCACCAACTCGCGATGAGCGCGGCGCGCTTCAATAGAGCGGCGCCTCCCCCGTCGGGCGCGTCTTCCAGCGCCGATGCACCCACAGCCACTGGTCGGGGTAGCGCCGCACCCAGCGCTCGATCACGGCGGTGAAGCGGGCGGTGTTGGCCACGATGTCGGCGTCCTCGTCGCCAGTGCGCACCAACTCCAGCGCCGGCTCGAAGTAGAGCACGTAGCGCCGCTGCTCGGCTTCCCACACCGTAAAGCCCGGCACCACCGCCGCGCCGGTGCGGAGCGCGATCTTGGCGGGGCCGAGGGCGGTGCAGGCCGGCGTTCCAAAAAACGGCACGAACACCCCTTGGGGCGGCGACGAGTTCTGGTCCAGCAGAATGCCCACCGTCTGGTTGGCGGCCATCGCCTGCAGCAGCCCCCGCGCAAATTCCCCCTTGGCGATCGGCTGGTTGCCATGCAGTCCGCGATAGTGGTTCACCAACCGGTTGAGTGGGGCATTGTCCAGCGGTCGAATCACAAACTTCATCGGATAACCCTGCAGGCTATGGCCGAAGCTCGACACTTCCCAAGCTCCCAGGTGCGCGGTCAACACCAGCACCCCCCGCCCCTGGGCTTGCGCGGCGCGATAGTGCTCCAGCCCCTCGGTCGCCATCAACTTCGGCAACTGCTCCTTTCGGTTGCTCGGAAATAGGCAAAACTCCGCCATCTGCCGGCCGAGATGGGTGTAGAGCCGCCGCAGGATGCGTCGCCGCTCCGCCTCCGGCACTTCCGGCAGCGCCAGCGCCAGATTGCGCCGCCCCACCTGCACCAGCCGCCGATGGGCGTAGTAAAAGCCGCCGGCGATGCCGGCCCCCAGCCGCCGCGCCCACGGCCGGGGCAGGTGCCCCATCGCCGCCAGCGCCAGCCGCACCGGCGCGTACTCCAGTTGTTCGCTAATGGACAAGAGTCAAATTAGAATACAATGGCGCTATGCGTACCCTGTGGCTCGCCACTTTTTGCCGTGGTCGCTCCCGTTGGTCGCTTGGAGGGCGCGCTTCGCTTCCTGGCAAGGGACGCCCGCTAGCGCTCAGGGCGTCTCCCAGTTGCCGCCTCACGCTGATCCTGGCGGCTGGCATGCTGGCCAGCGGAGTCGCCGCCGCCCAAACCGCCCACGTCAAAAAGGCGCAGGCCACGGTGGAGGCCCCGGTGATCCACGAGGTTGGGGTGCCGGCGTATCACAACGCCCTGCCGATGGGCACGCTGCCGCCCACCCTGCCCCCCAGCCAGTTCCGCGACCCGCGCGTGCAGGCCGCCTACGCCATGGCCGCCCAGGTGCGCAGCGTGCTCTACCAGCAGCCCTGCTACTGCCACTGCGATCAGGAAATCGGCCACCACAGCCTGCTTGACTGCTTCGCCGGCGACCACGCCTCCATCTGCGAGACCTGCATGATGGAGGGCGTCTACGCCTACCGCCAGAGCAAAGCGGGCAAAACCCCCGGCCAGATCCGCGCCGCCATCGAGCGCGGCGAGTGGAAGAACGTCAACCTCAACGAGCTGCTGCTCGCCAAGAAGGTTTACTAGCCGCCATCCGCGGCCCGCGCCGGATCCAGGATCCGGCGCAACTCCGCCTGCGGCAGCAGCTTTTGCTCCAATGCCAGCTCCAACAGCCCGCGGCCGGTGCGCAGCGACTCTTGCACCAACTTGGCGGTGCGGGCATAGCCCAAGTGGGGATTGAGTCCAGTGGCCAGCGCCAGCGTGGCGTGGGCATAGGCGGCGCAGCGCTCTCGATCGGCGCTGATGCCGCGCACGCACTTGTCGGTGAAGGCCTCGATGCCGCGCGTCAGAATCCCCGCCGATTGCAGGGTGGCGCAGGCCATGGCGGGCATCATCACGTTGAGTTCGAGCTGGCCCGCCTGCACCGCCAGCGCGGTGGCGGTGTCGTTCCCCACCACTTGGAAGGCCACCATGGCCAGCATCTCCGCCATCACCGGGTTGAGCTTGCCGGGCATGATGGAGGAGCCCGGCTGCAGCGCGGGAAGCTCGATCTCGCGCAAGCCGGTCATGGGCCCGCTGGCCAGCAGGCGCAGGTCGTTGGTGATGCGGATTAGCTCCAGCGCCAGGTTGCGCATGGCCGCCGAGGCGGCGGCCAGCGGAAGCTGGCTCTGCATGGCGGCGACCAAGTCCGGGGCTTGGCGCCAGCGATGGCCGGTGCGTTTTCGCAAATGCTGGAGCGCCAGCATGGCGGCGCGAGGGGGCACGTTGAGGCCGGTGCCGGCGGCGCTGCCGCCCAAGCCCAGCGCGAGCAGGTCATCGCCGGCCTGGCGCAGGCCCCGCCCGCAGGCTCCCAGCGCGGCGCCATAGGCGGCGAACTCCCGCCCCAAGCGGATCGGCACGGCGTCTTGCAAATGGGTGCGGCCGGCCTTGACGATGGCCCGGAACTCGCGTCCTTTGGCGGCGAAGGCGTGCTGACAGGCCGCCACCGCCGTCACCAGCTCGTCCAACTCCAGCCGCAGCGCGATGCGCATGGCCGCCGGGTAGGTGTCGTTGGTGGACTGCCCCAGATTGACGTGGTCGTTGGGATGGACTTGGTCATAGCGGCCGCGCCGGCCGCCCCGCAGCTCCGCGGCGCGGTTGGCGATGACCTCGTTCACATTCATGTGGAACGACACGCCCGCGCCGGCCTGGAAGACGTCCACGGGAAACTGGTCGTCGTGGCGGTGTTCGGCCACCTCCAGCGCTGCGCGCTGAATGGCCCGCGCCTGGGCCGCCGGCAGCCGCCCCAGCGCGCCGTTGGCCGCTGCCATCGCCCATTTCAAATAGCCGTAGGCGGCGATCAGCGCCGGCGCCGCCCGCTGCCCGCTGATGGGATAGTTCTCCACGGCGCGCTGCGTCTGGATGCCATAGAGCGCCCGCCGCGGGACGGGGTGCTCGCCCAGCGAGTCCCGCTCGATGCGCACCGCCTCTGGAGTTGTCCCTTTGCCCATCGCCCCCATGGTAAACTGGGTTTGCGAGGTGCACGCAGAAATGGTTTCTCTCACTCCCAAAGCGATCGAGAAGGTCAAGGAAATCATGGGCCAGCAGGAACCCGTGCCCGGCGGCTTGCGCGTCGCCGTGGTGGGCGGCGGTTGCAGCGGCTTCAGCTACTCCATGCAGTTTGACAACGGCTCCGCCCAGGACAAGACCTTCGAATTTACCGACTTGAAGGTCTTCATTGATCCCATGAGCCTGATGTACCTGGATGGCGTTGAGGTGGACTTCCTGGAGACGCTGGAGGGCAGCGGCTTCAAGTTCAACAACCCCAACGTGAAGCACACCTGCGGCTGCGGCTCATCTTTCCAGGTCTAACCAGGCACGCCGTTTCCTAGTTCCACTGCGAGCGGATGCGCTTCAGCGCCCGCTGCGCGGGCACGTAGTGGGCGTTGCTGGCCAGGGCCTTCTCGTACTGCTCCTGCGCTTGGGTGAGCTGGCGCTTGCGTTCGTAGATGCGCCCCAGGTTGAAGAGCGCGAAGCAGGGGCTGTCGTAGCGCTCCGCCTGCGCCGCCTTCTCCAGCCAAGGCACGGCCTCCTCCAGCCGCCCCTGCTCGATCAGGTAGGCCCCAATGTCGTTGTAGGGGTTGCCGAAGCCCGGGTCCAGCTCAATCGCCCGCAGGCACTCGTCAATCGCCTTGGCGTAGTCGCCCTGAAACGAATAGGCCCAGCCGCGAAAGGTATAGGCCTCGGCGGTGGGGAAGAGGGCGAGGGATTCGGTGTAAAGATCGACCGCATGCCGCAGCTCGCCCTGCATCTGGGCTTGGTAGGCACGGGCGAAGAGCTCCTGGGCGCGCTGACGTCGGTCATCCATAGGAGTCCCCATTATTCAGGCCGGGGCCGCAGCCGGCAAGACTCGACCTCATCATGGAATCCCGCTGGGCAAGGCTCAAAGTAGCCAACAGCGCGAAGCGCCGGCGGCGACGGCGGGGGCCGCAGTCGTGCCGGGCTGGCCAAGGCTTGCCGGGGTTCTTGTACACTGAAGGAAATGAAGATTGCCTTGGCCCAAATCAACCCCACCGTCGGGGCGCTAGAGGCCAACCACGACAAAATCGTGGCTTTTGCCCGGCGGGCGGAAGCGCGTGGCGCCGCGCTGGTCATCTTTCCGGAGATGGGCATTTGCGGCTACCCCGCCCGCGACCTGGTGGAGAAGCCGGAGTTTGTAGCCGACAGCCTGGCGTGGCTGCGCCGCGCCTCGCAGGCGGTGCCGGGGGTGGTTCTGATCTGCGGCTGCGCCACCCCGGCCGCCGCCGCCACCGGCAAGAGCGTGCACAACAGCCTGCTGGCGCTGGAAAACGGCGAGGTGGTGTTCCAGCAGTCCAAAATGCTGCTGCCCACCTACGACGTCTTTGACGAGCTGCGCAACTTCGCCCCGGCCGAGCAGCAGCGTTTGTGGCGCTGGCGCGGTCAGCGCGTGGCGTTGACCATCTGCGAAGACGCTTGGAACGACAAGAACTACTGGCAACGGCAGGGGCGGCTGCTCTATGCCCGCGATCCGGTCGAGGAGCAGTTGCGCGGCGGCGCCGATTTCCTCATCAACATCTCTGCTTCGCCCTACTCCGCCGGCAAAATCCCGCTGCGGCAGGAGATGCTGAGCGCCATTGCCCGCGAATACCGCGTGCCGGTGGTGCTGGTGAACCAAGTGGGCGGCAACGACCAGTTGATCTTCGACGGCTGCTCCATGGTGGTGGGCGAGGACGGGGCGCTGCGCGCCCGCGCCGCCTGCTTCGAGGAAGACCTGCTGGTGGTCGAGGCCGGCGATTGGCACGGCGACGTGCGGCCGGCGCCGCCGGACGAGATCGAGGCGATGTACCAGGCGCTGGTGCTGGGCACGCGCGATTATGTCCACAAGTGCGGCTTTGAAGAGGTGGTGCTGGGCCTCAGCGGCGGTGTGGATTCGGCCGTGACCGCGGCGATTGCGGTCGAAGCGCTGGGCCCGGCCAAGGTGCGGGCGCTCTATATGCCGAGCCGCTACTCCAGCGCCCAGAGCCAAACCGACGCCGCCGCGGTCGCCCGCGCCTTGGGCATCAAGCTGCAAACCCTCTCCATCGAACCGCTCTTCGTCGCCGGGCTCGAGACCATGGCGTCTGACCTCGCCGCCAGCCGCGAGACCCGCGCCGCCGACCTCGCCCAGCAGAACCTGCAATCCCGCCTGCGCTGCCTGCTGCTGATGGCCGTCTCCAACCTAACCGGGGCGCTGCCGCTCTCTACCGGCAACAAGAGCGAGCTGGCGATGGGCTACTGCACTCTCTACGGCGATATGGCCGGCGGCTTGGCGGTGATCGCCGACGTGCTCAAGACTCAGGTCTATGCCCTCGCCCGCCACCTCAACGCGCGGCGCCCCTGCATCCCCGCCAGCGTGCTCGACAAAGCCCCCAGCGCCGAGCTGAAGCCCAACCAGCGCGACCAAGACGACTTGCCGCCCTACGAGACGCTGGATGCGGTCATCCAGCAATACGTCGAAGAGTATCGCCCGCCCGAGGCCATCGCCGCCCACCTCGGCCTCGAGCCCGAGTTGGTGCAGGCGCTCATCCGCCGGCTTGACCATAGCGAGTACAAGCGGCAGCAGGCCGCGCCCGGCCTCAAAGTCTCCAAGAAGGCCTTTGGCCTCGGCCGCCGCCTGCCCATCGCCCAGCGCTACGAGGCGCCGCACGTGCCCGGCGATCGCTTGCCGGCGCAGATGGCTTCGGTAGTGGAGTGAACCTTTTATGAAACGACTTCATGTTTGCTTCTGTGCTCTGGCATTGACTGCGGCGGCGGGGGCGCAATCCCGCGCCCATGCGCCGGCCGTGCCCACCGAGGCCCAACTGCGCACTCGCCTCGCCGCCTTCCTCAATCGCAGCATCGGCTGGCAAGGGCTCGACAAGATGCAGATCGAGTCCATCTCTGCCCCCGACGCCAGCGGCCTGCGCACCGCCAAGGTGATGCTTGCCAAGGGCACCCAGCAGCAGGAGGGTACCTATTTCATCACCGCCGACGGCAAGGAAATCATCGAGGGCGCCAAGAGCCAGCTCAGCGCCGATCCCTGGGCCGCCACCCGCGCCGCGATTGATCTGCGCGGTGCGCCCGCGCAAGGCGCCGCCGAGGCGCCGGTCACCATCGTCGAGTTCAGCGATCTGGAGTGCCCCTACTGCCGGCAAGAGGCCACCGCCATCGGGCAATTGATGGACCAGGAGCCGGGCAAAGTGCGGGTGGTGTTCAAGTACTATCCGCTGGTGCAGATCCACCCCTGGGCGATGCAGGCGGCCAAGGCCGCGGTGTGCGTCGCCGCCCAGCACCCCTCCCAGTTCTGGAACTTTGAAAAGTCCGTCTTCGAAGCGCAGGACCAGATCACCACCGTCAACGCCGACCAGCGCCTGCACGATTTTGCGCTCGAATCGGGGGCGCAGCCCGCGCCGTTCACCGCCTGCCTGGCCAACCCCGCCACCCTGGCGCAGGTCAACGCCTCGCTCGCCAACGGCAAGCGCGTCGGCGTCAACAGCACCCCTACCTTGTTCATCAACGGCCGCATCGTCCCCGGCGCCATCGCCGAACAGGAGTTGCGCATGCTGGTGGACCACGAGGCGCAACTCGCCACCCCGGTGCGCTCCACCGCCAAGCTGAGCAGCGGCGTGCCCAGGGGCAAGCAATGCGGGGCGTGCAAGCCGCTGCCGCCGATCAAACACTGAGGCCGCCGGGGCGGGCGGCAGGGCACCCGGCGATGAAGCCAGGAGACGACAATCCGGGGGGCGGGGTGTGGCGGCAAATCGGGCGCTTTGCCGGCCTCGGCGTGATCCTGCCGGCGGCGATCTTTGTGGGCATCGCCATCGGCTATGGGTTGGACCACTGGTGGGGCACGGGGCGCACCTTCCAGTTGATCGGGCTGCTGATCGGCACGGCGGCGGGCTTTTGGGAGATCTATCGCGCCGCCTTTGGCCCCTGAACGGCAAGCGCATGACCGCCGAAGACACCATCCTGCGCGCCGCCTGGATCGCCGCCGCCGCGGGCACGGCGGGGGCGGCGGTGTGGGCGGGGGCCGGGGCCGGGGCCGGGGTGGGGCTGGGCGCGGGGCTGGGGCTGGTGAACCTGCACTGGCTGCGCGCCGGGGCGCATGCCTACGTTTACCACAGCGTGCAGCGCAGTCCGGCGGCGGCGGCCGACCCGGGCGTGCTCGACCGGCTGGGAGCGCCGCCGCGCTTGGGGCGACTGCGTTTTGCCGCCCGCTTCGCGTTGCTGGGCGTGGGGCTATATGCTATATTTATGAGTCACTTGGTGCCGTTCCCGCCGGTGCTGGGAGGGCTGCTCACCGCGCCCGCCGGCCTGTTGGCGGGAGTGCTCCTCGAGGCCGGCCGTGGCTGGCGCCGCCGCCGCAAGACTTAGCGCTGCGCACAACTACATGGATACACAGCTCTGGTTCACCCACTGGTTGAATGTCGCATTGGGCCCTACCGTGGGCGCCGCCTTGGCGGGCTTGGGGGTGCACGCCGCCGACCCGCGGGCGCCCTTCAACAACTTCGTCGCCATGGAGATCCTGGTGGCGCTGCTCCTGGCCGCTTTCGGCACTTGGCTGGGGCTGCGGCTCTCGGTGGATGCCCCGCGCGCCTGGCAGAGCCTGACCGAAGTGGGCTGGGATGCGGTGCAGGGCCAGGGCGAGCAGGTGATGGGCCACGGGGGCGGGGCGCGCTTCATCAATTTCCTGTTCACCCTGACGCTCTTCATCCTATGCTCCAACCTGATCGGGCTGATCCCCGGATTCGCCGCCCCCACCGCCAGCGCCAGCACTACGCTGGGGCTGGCGCTGGTGGTGTTCCTGCTTTACCACTCGGTGGGCATTCGCAAGCACGGCTTCGCATATGTGAAGCAGTTCCTGGGCCCGGTGTGGTGGCTGGCGCCACTGATGCTGGTGATCGAGTTCTTTGGCCACTTGGCCCGGGTGCTCTCGCTCAGCGTGCGTTTGTACGCCAACATGTTCGCCGGCGATCTGATCATCGGCGTGTTTGTGGCGCTGCTGCCGATCACCGGCATCGTCTTCATGGGGCTGCACCTGTTCGTGGCCCTGCTGCAGACCTATATTTTCGTGGTGCTGACCATGGTGTACCTAGGGGGCGCCCTGGCCGAGGCGCACTAGCGACGGCCGCCGCGGTGTTGTTGTAGCAACCCGTCCAGTGTGAGGCCGTAACGCCCCAGCGCATACGGCAACCACCGCCTGCGGGTATTTCATAGTGCAAGGGAGTGCAAACGGTTCGCATGCTTATCAAAAAATTGCCCCGACTCTTGGCCGGCCTGATGCTGTTGGGCTTCGCCTCGCCGCTGTTCGCCCAAGCCACCGGCGCCGCCGCCGGCACCGATTTTTCCACGCTGAAGATGGGCGCCATCGCCATGTCCATCGCGGCCGGATTGTGCGGCATCGGCATGGGCATGGGCCTCAAGGGCACCCAGGAGGGGCTGGCGCGCAACCCGGGTGCGGCCGACGTCATCCGCACCGTGTTCTTCATCGGCTTCGCCTTCATCGAGTCGCTGGCGCTGTACACCTTCCTGTTTGTGTTCCTGAAGTACTAGGCGGCGGACGGGGGCGGGCCCGGCCCGCCCCCGTCTGCTAGAATTGTGAATCGGTTTCGGGCGCCTAGCTCAGTTGGTTAGAGCGCCGCCTTCACACGGCGGAGGTCATAGGTTCGAGTCCTATGGCGCCCACCACGGAACTTCCCTTGCTCATCGAAGTACAAGATCTGCGCCTGCACCCGGTG
>Ga0307374_10005380_pt1 | contig 20727 bp, 24 predicted proteins | sample OX3MG_FD_202532 | JGI IMG/M metagenome (GOLD analysis project Ga0307374, IMG submission 202532) | Soil microbial communities from Risofladan, Vaasa, Finland - OX-3 | ecosystem: Environmental > Terrestrial > Soil > Coastal area > Acid sulfate soil | place: Finland: Risofladan, Vaasa | collected...
CGGTGGGGGATGTCAACTGAACGTGATCCAAGGCAATTGTCGCTGAGCATGTTTCAGGCGCTGCAACACGAAGGATTACTCAGGGCTGGACCGTGAGCTGCCGTCGTCGCCTCAGGAGGTACGTGCTGCGCGGCGTCCAGTTGGACGACTCGTGTTTGCTCCAGTTGCGCGTGCGCGCGCCTCGGCAATGCTCTTGATCGTCTCAAGACGGGCGTCCCAGCGTGCGGCGACCCTGGCCATGGCCCGAACGGCGACGTCGAGGTGCTCGGGGCGAACCGAATAGCGGACCTCGCGCCCGGTGCGCCTGCCCTCGACCAGGCCAGCTCGGTCGAGCACGGCCAGATGCTTCGCGACCGCCTGGCGCGAGAACGGTAGCTCGGCAGCCAGCGCCGTCGGCGTCGCCTCACCGTGGGCGAGGATCAGGTCGAGGACGTGGCGTCGCGAGGAGTCCGCGACAGCCTCGAGAAGCGCGTCATCGTTGATCGCGTACCGGGTCATTCTTGCGCGGGATTCGTCCTCGGCAGGTCGCGCAGCAGGCCGAGGTGGTGCTGCCACCCGTTGGCATGGTCCTCGACGTACTTTGCCCTTTCCTCGTCGGACCAGTCGATCCCATCGAATCCGCTCTCGACGACCCGCAGGCGCGTGCCGCCGTCCTCCGGCTCGAGGGTGAACTCGACCATGAGCGAGTTGTCATTGCGAAGGATCAGACCCGGGCGCCGCACCCATCGGAAGGCGAAACGGCGCGGCGGCTCCACGGATTCGACCTGCAGCTGGTACGAGTCGTGTCCTTTGAACGCGAGCGTGCCCTTGCCCCCGACGCGCAGCTCGATCTCCGCCTCGTCGGCGAACCACCGGCGGATCTGGTCGGGCTCGGTGATGAGGTGCCAGACGACCTCGACGGGCGCCTCGATGTGAATCTCCCGCTCGATCGCGGAGGGGATCATGGCCGGCTAAGCGTACCGCAACCATTGGTTGCGTGGGCGTGCTAAGATGCGCAACCAAACGTTGCATATCGGAATCACAGGAGGCAGGAGCTCATGGAGCACAAGGTCGTTTCGCACGCGGAATGGGTCGAGGCGCGGACGAGGCACCTCACCGAAGAGAAGAAGTTCACAAAGCTACGCGACGAGCTGAGCCAGGCGCGCCGCGACCTGCCATGGGAGCCGATCGACAAGGACTATTTTTTCGAGGGTCCCGACGGACGCAGGACGCTCGAAGAGCTGTTCGACGGTCGAGGTCAACTCGTCATCTACCACGCGATGTTCAATCCCGACACTGCATCCGACGAAACGCCTTGGACGCAGGACGCTGCCTGCCCCTACTGCTCGTTCTGGATGGACAACTTCGAACGCGTGGTAGTGCACCTCAACCACCGCGACATCACGATGGCCGCGGCGTCGTTCGCGCCGGTCGCGAAGATCGAGGCCTACCGCAAGCGCATGGGGTGGACCTTCCCGTGGTATTCGTCTGCTGGCTCCGACTTCAACTTCGACTACCACGTTTCGTACACGCCTGAACAGTTGCAGGCGGGTAGAGCTGAGTACAACTACCGCGTCGATCCGATCCAAATGTCGGAGTGGCCAGGGCTCAGCGTGTTCCGGCTCGATGGCCGGCAGATTTACCACACCTACTCGGCATACGCTCGGGGGCTCGACATGGTGAACGTCGCCTACCACTACATGGACCTTGTGCCCAAGGGTCGGGACGAAGAATCCAGCCCGGGTTGGGTGCGCCGACGCGACGAGTACCCAGGCTGATGGGGACTGGCATGGCGGTCTCCATGGTTGCGATGATGGTGCTGACCGCGGCGCCCTTCTTCCTCGCTTATGGGCGTGATACCAGGCGCCCGGTGGCGATTGCGACCGTCGTCCTGATTTATGCGGCGGCGTGGGCAGCGATCGGACTCGCCCTCGATTACCCGATGAGCCAGGTGATGATGCCGTCGTCGATGCTGGTCGTCGGGATCGCGACCGGGATGGCGCTCGTATACGCCGTCACCCCGTGGGGACGATGGGCGCGCGCGAAGTGCCGCCAGATGTCCATATGCGAGGCGCGCGGACCGCGGTTCCGCGACGCCTTGGCCGAGGGCGCGACCTACGCCGGGTGCTGCATAGTCGGCAGCGCGGGCGTGATGCTGGTGGTGATCGTGCTCGGTATGTCGAACCCACTTGTGATCGTCGCGGGCGCGGCGGTGATACTCGCCTACAAGCTCATCCCCCGGCCCATGCCGACGTTTCCACATAGTCGGTGAAGAACATCCGAGTGAACGATGAACATGCCCCAAAATGTAAAGGTGGCACAGTCAGGTCGCCAGCCCAGCAACGATGTGGCGAACACAGTCGGACTTGGCCGGCTACGCCTCTTCAACGTGGCGATGGGATCCCTGCACCTCCTCCAGGGCATCCTCATGGTCCTGCTCTCCTCGAGCTTCTCCCTCCCTGTAGTTACCAACTTCCTCTACTTCAGCCCGACAACGCAGACCTTGGTGCCACGGCCAGAGGTGCTTTTGAATGTCAGGCTCGGGCCGGCGATCGCCGCCTTCCTCTTCCTCTCATCGATCGCGCACTTCGTGGTCGCCTCACCCTGGGTCTATCCCTGGTATGCGCGCAATGTGCGGCTGGGCGCCAACCCCGCCCGCTGGGTCGAATACTCGTTGAGTTCTTCGCTGATGATTGTTCTCATAGCGATGCTGGTGGGCATCTACGACATCGCTGCGTTGGTCGCCATATTCGGCGTGAACGCCTCGATGATCCTTTTCGGATGGGCGATGGAGCGCTACAACCTGGGCCGAGTCTCGGTCGACTGGCTTGCTTATTGGTTCGGCGTCCTGGCAGGGGCCGTGCCATGGATCGCGATAGGAATCTACCTGTTCGGTGCCGGTGCCGGGAGCAGCAGTCGCCCGCCAACCTTTGTCTATTTCATCTACGCATCGCTCTTCGTGTTTTTCAACATCTTCGCTCTGAACATGGTGTTTCAGTACCGCCGCATCGGCCGCTGGAAAAATGTTCTATACGGTGAGCGCGTCTACATGGTCCTGAGCCTGGTTGCAAAGTCCGCTCTGGCGTGGCAGGTGTTCGCCGGCACTCTGCGCCCCAAGTAAGGGCGGCGGATCCCGGTCGTCTGCGGCAAGGCGCCGTAGATCCTACCCCGAGGAAGAGCTCAGGCTGCTCGCATCCTGGGCACGGGAACCCGGCGGCGTTCGGCCAGTGCGGTGCGGACCGATTCTCGGAAACCGGCTGGCGTCAATCCCAACTCTGCAGTGAGCAGAGGGCGCTCGGCGACCAGGTCGTGGCGAAGGCTGGCGACGAGGGAGCGGGCGACGTTCATATCGACCTTGGTGACGAGCCGTAGCCAGTGCGCGGACAGCTCTGGGGACAGGAATGGGACCGGGAACATGACCGGCTTGCGCCCGCGCAACTCGAAACCCGTGATCTCAAGCATGGCGCGGTAGGTCAGAACGTCGGGGCCAACGAGATCCACTTCACGCCCGCCCGGGATCCCCGCCGCACTGGCCAGGCAGCGGACGGTGTCATCAATGGAGACCGGCTGGCACAGGCTAGCCAGCCAGCGCGGCGCAATCATCAGAGGAAGGCGCTGGCATAGCCCATAGAGGATGTCGAACGACGCCCCCCCCGAGCCCACGACAACTCCTGCCCGGACAGCGAGCGCGCCCGTCTGCTCGACCAGCATCAGTCCGACTTCGCGCCTGCTCTGCAGGTGGGCTGAGAGACCACCGCTCGGGTAGAGCCCGCCCAAATAGATGACGCGCGCGAGGCCCTGCCGTCGCGCGGCACGGATGAAATTCTCGGTCGCGATCTTCTCCCGAGCGGCGAACCCGCGTCCCTCGGCCATGCTGTGAACGAGGAAGTAGGCCAGATCCGCGCCCTCCAGCGCCCGGTCGACGCCCACCGCGCTCTCGAGGTCGCAGCGGACGTGCTCGACGCCGACACCGGTCGGCTCACCGGGGCTACGCGAGGCCACCCGGATGACCCGGTCGGTCCGGCGCAAGGCGGGAAGCAGCCTGCGGCCGATGAAGCCGGTTCCCCCGAGGATCACTATCCGTTCCATGAGAGCTCGGGTGTCAAGCGTGGTGGCGAGTTGATCTTGGCTGTCGGCGATGTCGCCGCTCCGGCCCGCAGCAACACGGTGACGATCTCCAGACCTTTCGAGCTGGCCCGCTGGAGATCGGGTTTGGCAAGAGATCCCGTCCGCAGCGTGTTGCTCATGCTTACCTAAGCTTGCTCCTGGTCCACATGCCGCGTCGCCGTGCGAACGGCTTGGATCCTGCCCCTGTCATTTGACAGGGTACTGGTCGATGGGAAATGTGAGATGTTGAACATCGGGGGTCGACAGTCTCCTGGATGTCAGATCCGCGGATCGATTCGAGCTTGTGCCGGGTGGCAAGCGATCGTCCCTCGCCACCGACCCCAGACCTCGATGTGGTTCGATCAGCCGATCGATTGCGCGAAGGGTACGGCAGGGTCCGGTAACGGTGAGTTGATCGCCAGGTGCACGGTTGCTTCGCTGCCGCCGTTCCAGTTGCGATGTGGAACGCCTGCCGGGAACACCACGAGAGTCCCAGGACCGGCCTCATAAGTCTTGCCCTCGATTTCCAGGCTCATGGTGCCGCTGAGGATGTAGAAGAGCTGGTCGACCAGGTGCTTGTGAAGACCCGCCGGCGAGCCTTCGCCTGGGGGGGTCTTGATGCAGTTGACGCTGCAGCTCGAGGCCCCCGAATCGGGACCGATGAGCGTCTGCGACACTAGCTCCCTCCCAGCGGCGAGGCGGTCGAAGTCTACCTTTCGTATGTACTCCATCAAGTCCTCCAATCTGATGACCACCAGGGATTTCGACACTCCAAAGGCCTGGTTCCACGCGCGATGTTCGCAAGCCGCGCGCGCCCCGCAGGGCTCTCTACTGCAGCTCCCGGTGCGATGACGGTTCCAGGTGTGCTGCGCGCCACGCGGGTAGTACCCCGGCAACCGCCCCCAGCGCGGTGGCGAATCCGATCACCAGTATGGTGAGGCTGGGCGTGATCAGAAACGGTGTCGAGTGACCGGGTGGCGTCCAGGCGCTCGCGATGAATGTGATCAACGCGCCAAGGCCGTAGCCGACAAGGCCGCCGAGGACGCCGATCAGCGTCGCCTCGGCCACGACCTCACCCATGATGTTGAACGTCGTCGCCCCAGCCGACCTCTCGAGGCCAATTGCGCGCGCTCTCTCTTCTACCGCCCTGAACATTGTGCTGACGACGGCCAGGCCGCCGATGACAAACGCCAGGAGCGCCGCCGCGGTGGCGATGAGGGTGAAGATTGCACCGCTCTGCTTGAAGCTGTTCACCAGGTCGCTGGGTTTCGATGCCTGGACGCCGCCAACCTGCTGGTTGATCCGATCAGCGATCTTGTCCAGATCGGTGATGGACGTTCCCGGCTTGGCATACACGTCGATCCCTCCGGCGAATTTCGTTACGTCGACCACGTCGCGTTCCGCGACGGGCAGGCTGTCCTTCAGCAGCGTCTGGCCGTCGGTGATGTTGACGTAAGCAAATGTGTCAGGCGCGCTTCGCGTGGCGTTGAGGATCCCCACGACCTTGAAAGTGTGGTTCGTGAAGTCGGGCGACGCATTGAGCGGTTTAACAGGCAGGTCGATGGTGTCGCCGATCTTCTTGCTGAACTCATCGTCAATCGTCGACCCGAGCACGACCTCGCCGCTGGAATCCGCATCGATCGCATGGCCCTGCGCGTAGGTCGCCTTCAGGCTGGTCCATGCTGCTTCGGTGGGATCGCTGGCGACGATCGTGTCAAGGATGCCGAAGGTGGCCGCGCCGGCACCGGGTTTGGCCGGAAAGACATAAGTCGGAAAGGCAGTTGCGACACCCGGCACCTTGCGGATCTCATCGATCTTGGTCAGCGGCAGGAGCAAGGGGGCCTGTCCGACAGGGGGACCGACCTGCACGTTGGACCCGAGGTACTGGACACGTCCGTCAAGCAGGACGTTGAAGTTCTCGACCATGGCTCCAGTGGTGGTGAGCGCGAGGACGCCGGCGGCGACGCTGGAGATCGTCAGAAAGCTCCGCAGCTTGTGGCGATAGAGGTTGCGGACGATCTTCATCTCGTTCGTTTGCCTTCCAGCCACGCTACTCCGAGGGACCAGGCGCGGCCCGGTCCCTTGGATCGACGTGTGCCTACCTAGCTCGCCTTGTCGGCGAATTCGTTGGTGTAGGTCTCGCTCAAGTTGGCTGACTGCCCCTTGTAGCTGGATACGAACTGCTGCTGGATCTTCTGAACGGTCTCAGGGCCGCCTACCGGCATCTTGCAGTCGGTGCCAAAGATTCCCAGCTGGCTCTGTAGGTCCGCGATGTAAGAGGCCTTGTCGCCGGCAAAGTAGTCCGTCGGCATTTTGTCGGCGATCTCGGTCGCGGTGTGCGAGTGGATGAATTGGAGGGTCTTGACGTACGCGTTCACCAACCGCTGCGCGACGTCCTTGTTGCTGTTGACCCAGTCGTTCTTGGCGAAGACGCCGATGAATGGGTAGTCACCGCCAAGGGCCGCGCGTGTGTCGGCCGGCGTGAGGAGGCTGACGAGGATCTTGCCCTTGCCGCTGTTGACCAGCCGCGAGATGGTCGGGTAGGTGGTCATGCCGGCGGCGATCTTGTGCTGCTGGATCGCCGCGATGAAGGTGTCGCCTGCGCCCACAGCGACGTACTGGGACTTGGTCGGGTCGAGCCCGGCGGTGCCCAGGATGGCCTGCGTCAGGACCTGCGTACCAGAGCCGAGGTCGGTGACGCCCAGGTTCTTGCCCGCGAGGTCCTTGGGCGACGAGATGTTGGTCAGCGAAGCATCCACGACCTCAGCCTCTCCCGGCGCAATGCCGAACTGGCAGATGGTCTCGATCTTCTTACCTAGAGTGTTGAGGACCATCGGGTGAACGTATGCGCCTGATCCGGCGTCGACGTTGCCCGCCACGACCTCTTCCTCAGAAGCCTGGCCCGAGCCTTCGTCGATGAGCGTCACATCCAGGTTCTCCGCTTTGAAATAGCCGAGCTGCTGGGCGAGCATGTTCGGCAGGTAGATCTGCTTGTTGAGGCCTCCGACCATGATCTTGAGAGAGACAGTGGCCTGAGTGCTCCCTCCACTCGACGGTGTGGTACCGCCACACGCGGCCGCGATGGCGAGCACTGCGATCGCCGTGAACAGTCGTTGACTAAGCCTACCCATGCACCGTTCCTCCTTCAAATCCTTGCCTCGGTGACGGCTTGAGGCCGCCACTTGATCAAGCGGTTCTCGAGCGCTGTGATCAATGCCTCTGCCACCAGCGCCATGGCAGCCAGCAACGCCATACCGGCGAAGACGCCGGCCGTGTCGAAGTTGTTCTTCGCCGCATAGATCAGCTCGCCAAGGCCCTGGGTCGCGCCGAACAGCTCTCCCACGACCGCGCCGACCAGAGCGAGCCCGAAGCTCGTGTGGAGGCTGGCGACGATCCACGACAGGGCCGACGGGATCAGGATCTCGGTGGTCAGTCTTCTGTCGTTCGCGCCAAGAATGCGCGCGTTGGCGATGAGGTTGCGGTCTACCTCGCGCACGCCCTGAAACGCGTTGAAGAAGACGACGAAGAAGACCAGTACCGCGGCCGTCGCGATCTTTGCCCTGATGTCCAGGCCGAGTGCGACTGCGAACAGGGCACCCACGACCACGCGCGGGATGGCGTTGAAACCTTTGATGTACGGACCGAGCACGTCAGCGAGCAGGGCGCTGCGGCCGAGTGCGACTCCGAAGATGATGCCCAGGATCGATCCGGCAGCGAAACCGCCGACCGTCTCTTCCATGGTGACCAGGACCTGGACCCACAACGGACCCAGGTCGGTGCCCTGGGTGACCCAGATCCAGACCTTCGCGACGATCGCGGATGGCTGAGACCAGAAGAACACGTCGACCCAACCAAACCGCGTGGAGAGCTCCCAGGCGCCGAGGATCACGAGGCCGAGGAGCAGGCGGAGGCCCGCCACGGAAAGGCGCCGGCGCTGTGCATCGTGCTTTCGCCTGGCGGCGAGATCCGACAGCGGCCGTTCGGCCTGCTCGGCGGCAGCCTTCATACGGAAGCTATGCCGCGCCGCTGCGCTTCTGACGTTCATAGCTCACCAGCACCTCGTCTTTGAGGTCCTTCCAGATCTCTTCGTAGATCTCGGCGAAATGTGGTTGGAAGCGAATCTCCGCGACGTTGCGTGGCCGCGGAAGGTCGACCTTGTAGTTGCTCTTGACCGTGCCGGGTCCGGCGGTGATCACGAAGACCCGGTCGCTCAAAGAGATCGCCTCTTCCAGGTCATGTGTCACGAACACGACGGAGGCCGAGCTCGCCGCCCACAGCGCGAGCAGCTCATCCTCCATGAGCGACCGTGTCTGGACGTCGAGAGCGCTGAACGGCTCGTCCATCAGAAGGATGCGCGGGCCGTTGATCAAGCTCTGTGCCAGCGCGACACGCTTCCGCATGCCGCCCGACAGCTGGTAGGGGTAGCGGTCCTCGAAGCCGCTCAGGCCGACCCGGGAGATCCAGTCCCGCGCCCGCTCGCGGGCGTCGCGGTTCGAGGCGCCCCTGTAGCGCGGCCCGGCGGCGACGTTCTCGAGCACGGTCTTCCACGGAAAGACCGCGTCGGCCTGGAAGACATAGCCGATTCCCTCGCCGATCCCGCTGACCGGCTTGCCGAACACCTCGACCTCGCCTTCGCTCGCGGGCTCGAGGCCTGAAATCAGGGCCAGCGTGGTGGACTTTCCGCAGCCTGTGGGCCCGACTACAGCACAGAACTCACCCGGCTCGACAGCCATGTCGAGATCGCGCACCGCGGTGTAGATCGTGCCGGAGGGGGTGAGGAAGCGCTTCGTGACACCACGGAGTTCGATGGCAGGCGACATGCCACTGAGGGTGAGGCCCTCGTGGGATTCACACAATCCATGCGGTCGTTTTGGCCGTTTTGGTCGTTTTGGTCGCGCCGCGGGTCAGGGCGTGGTAATAGGATCACGAGGGAATTTCCGGTGAAAACGCGGCTCCCGCTCGCTTACCAGATCCTGGTTTTCCAGGTTGCCATCATCCTGCTGTCGGCGCTGATGGGAACCGCGGCTGCAGTCTGGCAGGCGAGCCAGGAGCTCGACCATCAGTACGAGCAGCGCTCGCTCGCGATCGCCGAATCGGTCGCGTCCGACAGCTCGATCCAGGACGCGCTGCTCAGCGACGACCCGAGTGGGCTCATTCAGGACGCGGCGGAGAAGGTCCGGCGGGCGACAGGCGCAACCTATGTCGTCGTCACGGATCGCGCGGGCATCCGGTACTCACACCCAAATCCAGCCATGATCGGCCTGCCGGTTGACGAAGGCCCGGGCGCCGTACTCGCGGGCAACACCTGGGTCGGTGTGCAGCGAGGCACGCTTGGCGTTTCGGCACGCGGTAAAGCGCCGATCTTCTACGGGGGAAGCGTGATTGGCATGGTGTCGGTCGGCTTCCTGGAAACCACCGTCTCCAACCAGTTCCTCGCTGAGCTGCCCGGGTTCGCGGTGACAGTGCTGCTCGCCCTTGGCCTCGGCGTCGCAGGTTCGTGGCTGCTTGCCTCGCGCCTCAAACGCCAGACGTTCGGACTCGAACCGTACGAGATCGCGGGCCTGCTGGAAGAGCGCGAAGCGAGCTTGCAAGGGATACACGAGGGTGCGGTAGCCACGGACAGGGATGGAACCATCACGCTCGCGAACGACGAGGCGCACCGCTTGCTGGCGCTCCCTTCGGACTGTGTCGGCCGCAAGCTGTCGCAGGTGCTGCCGCCAGGCCGCCTCCTGAAGTTTCTCTCGGGCGGTCTGAACGACGAAGACGAGGTCCTCCTCGCGGGGGACCGCGTGCTCGTCGCGAGTCGGCGCGCGATCCGCGTCCACGGGCGCGAGATCGGCTACGTCGCCACACTGCGCGACTCGACCGAGCTGAGCGGCCTGGCGCGCGGGCTCGGAGTGGACAGTCTCACGGATGCGCTGCGAGCCCAGGCGCACGAGTATTCGAACCGCCTGCATACCATCGCCGGCCTGGTCCAGATGGGTCGTGGTGACGAAGCGATGAAGCTCATCGCGCAGACTTCAGGCGTGCACCAGGAGCTCACCGAAGCGCTGCTCGACAGGGTGGGGGATCCGGTTCTGGGCGCGCTCCTGCTCGCAAAGGCGGCAGTTGCCTCGGAGAGGGGGATTGAACTCCGCGTGAGCGACAACACGGTCATGACCCGCAGCGCCCTGGACAGTGAGGATCTGATCACCCTGCTCGGCAACCTGATCGACAACGCGCTCGATTCGGCCGCAACCTCGCACCTGGAGCGGTGGGTCAGCGTGTCGGTGACCGAGGAGAAGGACGAGATCCTGATCAGCGTCCACGACTCGGGTCCGGGCGTGCCGGAAAGCCTCAACGGCCAGATCTTCCAAGAGGGCTTCAGCACGAAATCCGGCCCGGGGCGCAAACGCCGCGGTTTCGGCCTCGCGCTGGTGCGCCAGGTGGCCCACCGGCATGGGGGCACGGTCAGCGTGGTCAATGATGGCGGCGCGCTGTTCACGGTCAGGCTTCCTCTGAGGGTGACCGCGGCCACATGATCCGGACGCTTGTCGTGGACGATGACTACCGAGTCGCCGACCTCCACTGCGCCTACGTCGAACGTGTTCTTGGCTTTGCCGTCGCCGGCCGGGCGCACACCGGCGCCGAGGCGCTCTCGAGCGTGGACCAGCTGAGACCAGACCTGGTGCTGCTCGACATCTACCTGCCCGACATCTCGGGCCTGGAGGTGCTGCAGCAGCTGCGCGAGGACGATCACCCTCCGGTCGACGTGATCTCCATCACGGCGGCGCGCGAGGTCGAGAGCCTGCAGGCGGCGATGCGCGGTGGCGTTGTCCATTACCTGATCAAGCCGTTTCTGTTCGCGACCCTCGAGGAGAAGCTCCTTTCTTACGCAGCGGCGCGCGATCGTATGAAGCGGATCGGCCATGCGGAGCAAACCGATGTGGACCGCATCTTCAGCACGCTGAGGTCAGCCCGCAACGCGCCCCTGCCGAAAGGCCTGTCCGACGCCACCCTGGAATTGATCGTCCAGGCGTTGAACCGGTCGAAATCGGGTCTGGCGGCGACCGCGGTGGCGGATGAGGCCGGCGTCAGCCGTGTCACTGCCCGTCGCTATCTCGATCACCTCTGCCAGTTGGGGAAGGTGGAGCTCACCATGCGCTATGGAGGGCCGGGCCGTCCCGAACACCGTTATCGCCTGGTGAGCGGGATCCCAGCCGCGAGATAGGGCCACTGCCGTCCAGCTTCCAGGGGGCAGCGGGCGAAAGTCGTTGAAGGACCGCCGTGTCGGAATCGCGTCGCGCAGCTTGATCCCGGTCCACTCGTCCGCTGGCGTGTAGAGGTAGAGCCGAAGGACGGCTGTCCGCGACCTGAAGATCGTGAATTCGAGGTTGATGCGGCCGAGCTTCGCGTGTTGGAGTTACTTCAACCCTTCCGGGCGAGCGCGGACATCCTGCTTCGAAGACCGCAGGGCGCCCGTGCCTAGAGCCAGACGGTGATCGACGGTCTGCTAATGTCCCACTGACATGGAAGCTGAGCGGCCTCCGAATGTTGCTCGGCGTCTGTTGGTACTTGTCCTTGCGGTCGGGATCGTGTGTGCCTTGGCGGCCACCTTCGCAGTCGGCTTCCTGCTCCACCGGCCTGATGCGACGCACTCCGTCGCCAACACGAGTAGTCCAGGAGTGAAAATTCACCTCGAAGTCGTTGGATCGGTAGGCACCGCGAGCAATGGACGCGCCGACGACCCGAATCCCACCTGGCCCGGCTACCTGCCCACGACCACCCTTGACGTCCCTGCCAACTCCGTGGTCACCATGCAAATCGACCAGGAGGACTTTGCCAGGGGCCTGCGTAATCCATTCTGGAGCCAGGCGCAAGGCATCATCGGCGGCACATTTCACATGTCGTACTACGACAACAACGGCCAACCGCAGCAGGGCGATTTCCACGCTCTCGATTCGGCGGACAATGCGGCCCACACCTTTGCCATCCCGCAACTTGGCGTCTTCGTCCCGCTGGAAGCCGTGAATGCCGCTGCGCCGGCGGGGAGCATGAACGTGATCACGTTTTCCTTTCGGACGGGCAAGCCTGGCGTCTACAACTGGCAATGCTTCGTCCCTTGCGGACAGGGAACCGTTGCCGGCAACGGAGGGCCAATGCAGACGCTCGGCTATATGGTCGGCCTTATCGTCGTCCAGTAGCCGGCGTTTTGGCTGCAGGAGCGGGCGTCGAACCGGCGCCCCCAAAGCCGTGTGACTACCATGAGTTGGCGAACAGGGATGCCAACAATTCGCTTTGACGCAACGCCATACACGATCGACAAGTGGACCATTTTGCGCTTGCCTGTGAAAGCGAGCCGGAAGCTGCCGTCGCGCGGACAGGTGGCGGTTCTGGGAAGCATCAACGGCCATGCGTTCCGGACGGTGCTGGAACCGGACGGCGAGTTCGGCCACTGGATGAGGATTGATGGGCCGCTGCAACGTAGCGCCGCGTTACGTGTTGGCGACACCGCGACGGTGGAGATCGAGTCGTCAAAAGACTGGCCGGAGCCGAACGTGCCACAGGACCTCGGGACAGCGCTGAGTGCTGCCCCCAAGAAGATCCAGGACCTTTGGAAAGACGTGACGCCGATGGCGCGCTGGGAGTGGGTCCGCTGGGTCAACGCGACCCAGAACGCTGCCACGCGCAAACGAAGGGTCGAGGTCACCATCTCGAAGATGAATAGCGGGAAGCGACGGCCCTGCTGTTTCAACCTCGCCGCCTGCACGGACCCGAACCTCTCAAAGAACGGGAGGCTTACCGAGTCCGCCTGAACTCGCAGTGGCTACGCTTGGATTCGCGCCCAACCCACACCCGGTCAGGACGGCCGCCTTTGATTCACCCCCGGCTTCAGATCGCCCTTCAGCGCATCCTCGTACGCGGCCCAGAGCACTCCGTAGGCCGCCACCAGGCCTTCGGGGCGGGGCCGGCTCAATGCCACTTCGAAGCGCTTCGTGTACGCATGGTCGCCCAGCTCATCTCGTAGAAGGGCTTGGGTCTGGGCCTCCCATTTGGACGCCGACGCGAGGTCCCTGCGCTTCTCAATCATCAGTCGCCCCCGGTTCATCATCTCCTCGAGGCGCGCGACGAAACCGTGCCGGTCAAAACCCTTCGGATCACGCCGCGGGCCCTCGCGACTTACAACCGTCCATTGGACCGGGCGGCTGTATGACGGCGGCGACGCCGAGGGGCGCCAGCCGACGGCCGCCCGCTGACGGTCGTATGCGGTGCGCTTGCTGCTGTTGGTCAGAACGTCGTGCGCCAGGTTGATCAACTTCGCGTGCTCGAGCGCGTCCGGGTGGTTGCGGCGGTCAGGGTGCCAGTACTTGAGCTGCCGCCTCCAGGCGGCGTGCAATTCCGTCTCCGTGGCGTCAGGGGGGACGCCGAGGACGAAGTAGTAGTCGGCGAGAGGACTGCTGTCGTTCGGCGAGGCGGCACCTCCTTGGTTCGCGCGCAGAACCGGCTTTGGAAGCGCAGTCTCGCACGGCGGCCCGGGCTTGTGGCAAGCCCCCGGCCAAGGGGGATAATGGTTAAGCAGGCAGCCTGACGCCAAACGTACTATGCAAGCCTGTACTGGTAGGGCTGTATGGCCCTACAGCCCGCTTTGGAAGCAGCCCAAGCTCCGACTGGTGGCAGCTTTCCTCCTGGCATGTGATTTGGCAGATTTCCGCTGTGTCACCTCGCTTTGTCTAGGGATCCGACCAGCTGCGCCCGGCATGCATGGCTGGGAGTGCATCTCGTGAGCAAGGCCGCGGCGATCACGGTCGCAAGCCACTCCCGCGGAGGTTCGCCCAGCACCGGCCTGCTCGCGTCGATCGTCGACGCATCAGAAGACGCCATTTACGGCGAGGCCCTGGACGGGTCGATCATCAGCTGGAACCATGCGGCCGAAGACATGTATGGATACACGGCTGAGGAGATTCTCGGCCGGCCGATCTCCCTGATCATTCCGGCCGGTCATGAAAAGGAGATGCCCGCCCTCCTGGAGCGGATCGGCACACGTAAGCGCGTCGAACACTACGAAACGGAACGCCTGAGAAAAGACGGTACGTCTTTGCCCGTCTCGTTGAGCGTCTCCCCGATCCACGACTCGCAGGGCAAGGTCATCGGCGCCGCTTCGATCGCTCGCGATATCGGCGAAAGATGGAACGCCGAAAGGGAAGCCCACCTGCGTGAGGCCAGCACAGGGCTCCTGGCTTCGATCGTGGACTCCTCAGAGGACGCCATCATCAGCAAGTCACTGAACGGTGTCATCACGAGCTGGAACCCCGGGGCTGAGGCCATGTACGGCTACACAGCCGCTGAGGCGATCGGCAAACCAATCACCCTGGTTATTCCCAGCGGCCACGACGACGAGGCGCGCACCATTCTCGAGCGAATTCGCCTCGGTCAGCGAATTGAGCACTACGAAACCGAGCGGATACGCAAGGACGGCACGATCCTTCCCGTTTCGCTGAGCGTCTCGCCGATTCGCGACAGTGCCGGCGTCGCCATTGGCGCGGCTTCCATCGCCCGCGACAACACTGCGCAGAAGCAGGCGGCCCACTACGCACGCAGCCTGATCGAGGCCAGCCTCGACCCCCTTGTGACCATCAGCGCCGAGGGCAAAATCACCGACGTCAACGAGGCGGCTGTGAAAGTGACAGGGCTGCAGAGAGAGGCGTTGATCGGGACCGACTTCTCCGACTATTTCACCGAACCCGACAAGGCGCGCGCAGGCTACGAGATGGCGTTCTCCAAGGGCTCGGTCACCGACTATGCCCTCACGATCAGGCACCGCGGCGGCCGCATGACTGCGGTGCTTTACAACGCCTCGGTGTACCGAGACGCCGCAGGCGGCGTCCTGGGAGTGTTCGCCGCCGCCCGCGACGTCACCGCCCAGAAGACGGCTGAAATGGAAATCGCAGAGCGGCGCACCAAGGAACTCGACCGTCTCGACGAGCTCGAGCGCTTTCAGCGCCTCACGGTTGGTCGCGAGTTGAAGATGATCGAGCTCAAAAAGGAAATCAGCGAACTCAGGGCGCACCTTCCGGAGACGTCCGCGGAATCGTTGTGACGATCCAGGGGCGACAGCCCGAGGCGCGGGCCCCAGGTTCCCCGGCCGAACGCGGCTCGGTCTCGCAGGCAGTGCTCAACATGGTGGATGATCTCAGTGACGAGCGCGACCTCCAGCGCGCGAGCATGCGGGCGACGCTCAACATCCTCGAAGATGCGTCAGAAGCCGCGCTCCGGATGGAGGGGATCCAACCAGCCCTGCTCAACATCCTCGAGGACCTCGAGGGCGAGAAGACCAATGTCCTGACGCTCAACAACGAGCTCGAAGCGCGCGTCGCCCGGCGCACCGACGAGCTCGACCGAATCAACCGCAACATGGAGGCGTTCACTTACTCCGTGGCTCACGACCTCAGGGCGCCATTGCGCGCGATGAGCGGCTTCAGCGAGGCCCTACTCGATGAGCTCGGTGAGGGGATCAGTGAAACCGGTCGAGACTACGCACGACGAGTTCGCGACGCCAGTCGAAAAATGTCGGTGTTGATCGATGAGCTGCTCCAGCTGTCCCAGGTCTCGCGGGCGGAGCTCCACCGAGAAGAGATTGACCTCAGCTCGATGGCCAGGTCAATCGCATCCGGTTTGGCCTCCCAGGCTCCTGAGCGCCGCGCCAAGTTCGAGATCGTCGACGGACTCGTCGCATATGTCGACCGGAGCCTCATCCAGACGGTACTCGAGAACCTGATCGGAAACGCCTGGAAGTTCACCGCCAAGAGGGAGATGACGCTGATCAGCTTTGAGTCCCTGCCTGCTGAGACCGGCCAGCTCGGTTTCTTCGTACGCGACAACGGTGCGGGATTCGATCCCGCATTCACGGACCGACTGTTTCAGCCGTTTCAGCGTCTTCACAAGGCGGTTGAATACCCCGGCAACGGCATCGGGCTCGCCAGCGTGAGCCGGATCATCGAGCGCCACGGCGGGCGCGTTTGGGCTGAGGGCCAGGTCGATCGCGGCGCCAGTTTCCACTTCACGGTTTCAACGGAGGAGCAACTGAACAAGTGAGCCAGCCCTACATACTTTTGGTCGAGGACAACCCGGACGACGAGGAGCTCACACTGCTCGCCTTGCGTCGAGCCAAGATAGTCAATGAAATAGTCGTCGCGCGTGATGGTGCAGAAGCGCTCGAGATCCTGTTCGCGAAGGCACAGGAGGGATCACTTCCCGCCCTCACCATGCTCGACCTCAACCTCCCGAAGGTGAGTGGGTTAGAGGTGTTGCGGCATATGCGCGCTGACCCGCGCACGAGTCTGCTGCCGGTAATCATCCTCACCTCGTCCAAGGAGCACGATGATGTCGTGGCGGGCTACAACCTCCGAACCAACGCGTACGTGCGTAAGCCGGTGGCTTTTGATGAGTTCGCGGAGGCCGTCCGCATTCTCGGGCTGTTCTGGCTTGTTTTCAACCAGCCGCCTCCAGGAGGCGCGCGTGGCGCCACCGCCGTGGGTGCGCTGACTCAGGGAGCTGCTGCCCGAACCGACGGCTAGGATCGATGCGTTCCAGGTTGGATGCCCTCGGCCGGCGTTCGAGTTCAGCTATGTGCGCCGTTCACGCTCGCTCATCAAGCCTGTGATTTCAGTCACGTTCAAGGGGAGCTAAAGTCCGGGTCGCCAGGCCCTCGGCGGTGATCGTGCCTCCTCCTAGTCTCGCAGTAGGGACAACCGTGATGAATCGCTTGATGGCCGCACTCCTCGCCCTCGTCGCCGTGCTCATGGCAACGCTGCCGGCGGCCGTGGCCGTCATCGGGGTGGCGGAACCGAACTGGGCCAATGGCCTCGTGGCGTCTGGGCCGATCAACGGCGTGCGTTGGTTGGCAGGGGCGCTGCTCTGGATTCAGCCATCCGTCTTCGTGACCCTGATCGCAGGGGGTGTTGTCATCGGTGTAGGACGCCGGGGACAGCAGCCGGTGAATGACCTGCGGCCGCTGACTGAGATCAATTGGCCCAGCTGAACGAACTCACCCGGCAAGGCCTCACCGGCGGGATGGCCGGCCCGCGAGAAGAGTGCTTCGATCCGATGCGGGGTCAGTCTGCCGACCGTCAGAAGGAACGCACCCTGGCGATGCTGCGGCGCCTCTCCTGGGACGATTACCGCGCGCTGATCGCTTCGATGTTCCGGCGCGAAGGCTACGAAGTCGCAACAGAATTGCCGCCTACTGCTGACGTCATCGACCTCGTCCTGACGCGGGGCCAAAGGAATTTGCTGGTCAGCTGTCGCTTGCGCGGGGGAGCACCGTGCGACTCCGCGGCCGTCGTGGAAGTGGCGGACGCCGCGCGTAAACGCGGCGCGGCCGGGGTGTTTCTGATGTCGGACGGTATTTTCACGCCCGGTGCGTGGGGTTGGGCACGCCGTAAGAGCGTCGAGCTCATCGACCGCGAAGTGCTGCTTGCGATGCTCGGAGAGCGCGCGCACGCGGAAGCCCACCAGTTGCATCCGTCGATGTCAATTTGGGCCGGAACCGGCGTCAGCCGAATGCGGAGCCTCAGACATTTCGTGCTGGTCCCGGGCCGATCCCAATGATGCGCACCAACGTCCAGCCGCGCCTGAAGGTCGTCCTCGCCGACGACCAACCGGTTGTGCGATTGGGTATCCGCTCGATTCTCAGCCGCGAGGGCGGTTTCGACGTGGTCGGTGACGCCTCCAGCTGGGAGGAGCTGATGTTCCTGTCGGACACACGTGGTCCTCACCTCGTCATAACGGAACTACGCCTCCAGAAAAAGGACGTCGTCGACGCGATCAAGGAGCTGCGCCGGCGGCGGCCGGAGATCCGCGTCCTTGCTTTCACGTCGCTGTTCGACGAAAGCGTTTTCCTGCGTGCGATCGACGCTGGGGTCAACGGCTACCTGCTCAAGCGCGCTCATGCCGCCGAGCTGGCCGAAACCATCCGGAACGTCGCCCAGGGCGGAACGGTCATCGATCCGGTCATTGCCGGACGCATCCTCGAAATCGTTCGTCAGCGTCAACCAGCGGAGTGTTTGGCGAACGAGGCGCCCCAGCTTTCGCCGCGTGACAGTGCGCTCCTAGGCCTCCTCGCCGAGGGCCGTAGCAATCGCGAGATCGCGCTCGAGCTGCACCTCGCCGAGCAGACCGTCAAGAACTATGTGTCACACGTCCTCCACCGGCTCGGCATCTCGAAGCGCGTGTTGGTGATGCCGTACCTGGAGCAACCGGCCCCGGTTCCCGTTGCGATCAGGGGCTTGGATTCGTTCACCTTCGGACCGAGGGCGGGCAGAGCAGGCTCCGCCCCTCTAACTTGAGGCTGGCGCGGACAGGCACGCCATGGTTCGGTCCTGTCCCATAAGCGGCGTCGATCACCTTGACACAAGCCTTCCTTTCCTGCCTGCGCATGAGCCGGTTGAGAGCCCGGCGCAGGACCATCTGCCGGCCAGTACCGGAGTACGGATCGGCCCTTTGCGGCCGGGACAGACGCGGAGATTCTGTCTTTCGAGTAGGGGTTCAGTAAGTATGTTGGGGCGACGCCAAGCGGACTGCTCGCTGGTCGATTTCCTGGACTGGAACCTCGAGCCGCTATTCCGGCGACTGCTCGTGTGGCTGGGCTGATGGCGGTCAAGGAGAACCGGGCGTCGATCCGGAGCACGGCCGTCCAGCGCCTTGGCAAGACGCTGCAAATCCCCTGGCGGGACGAGACCACCGCCGAGATGGAGGCGCTCGACAACGAGCTGATTCGACGTCATCAGCTGGAGCGACTGCTGCCCTCAGACGCGGTCGACCTGGTCCTGGCTGAGGGGATTCTGCCGACGGCCGGGGACCGGCGCATCCTCACGATCATGTTCGTCGACATCCGTGGCTCTGCGCAGATCGAGGAAACCATCTCGCCTGAAGGGACCATCGAGTTCCTGAACACCTACCTGGGCCTGGCGGCGCGGGCCATCCTGGCGCACCACGGCAGCGTGAACAAGTTCATCGGGGACGGCATTCTCGCCGTCTTCGGCGTGGTCGACGATCCAGACCACGGCGCGAGCAATGCAATTGCCGCGGCCACAGCGATTCACGCCGCGTTCGCGGATGAGAGCCCCAGCATCAGCACCGGTAAGCCCATTCGCGCGGTGGTGGCGCTGCACACCGGTCCGGCCATCGTCGGCGTGGTCGGCCTCGCCGAGCGCGCCGATTACGCCGTCCTCGGCAGTGCCGTCAACATCGCTTCTCGGTTGGAGGGGGAGGCCAAGGAGATGAACCTCGCGACGGCCCTCTCCGGCGCCACCGTCGCCGCGCTAGGAAGCTCTGCCTGGCCGCTTCGTCTAGTGACCACGAAGAACTTGCGCGGCCTATCCGAGCGCGTCGACATATGGAGTTCAGATCCAAGCTCACCAGTGATCTGACCCAGGCAGCCAGCCGAACCCAGGGCCTGGTCCCAGCGCCTTTGCAGGGGGCGCGGCCTCTACAGGCTCCCGGCGACGCGGGCCCATATCTGCCGTATACCTCTGTGTGGGGATTACAGAGATATGCAACACCGATACTTGACAATCGAGTCGCCGGCCACCGGACCCGAGAAGAGCCCCCGCGAGCTCGTCCATCTGCTTCCCGACTTCCCGGCCGCCACCGTGCGCGAGTTCTCGGCCACGGCGCGCCAGATCATCTACGAGCCCGGTGAGGTCGTCTTTCGCGCGGGCGCCCGAGGTGATCCGGGCGTGGTCGTCGCCGGCCTGATGCGGCAATCGGTGAGGTGGCACAACGGGCGCCTGGCAACGCTGCGTTACGTCCGGAAGGGCGACCTCGTCGGCATCGCGTCTCTTTTTGGTCCAATGCCGGTCACGGTCACGGCGGTCGAAAGGACCACGTTCGTGCACTTTGAGCTGGAGACCATGCGGCTTTTAGCCTCTCGCCAACCTCAATTTGCGCTGTACCTCGCGCGGGTGCTGAGCAGCTCGGCCAGCGAAATGGTCGACTCGGCGACCAGTTTCGCCTTCATGACGGTGGAGGAGAGGGTCGTCGATCATCTGCTGTCGCTGGCGTCTCCGGAGGCCGAAGGCTACCGGCCGGTCGCTCGCGTCACCCAGCAGCAGATCGCCGACGGCGTCGGTTCGGCGCGAGAGGTCGTCGCTCGCGTACTTCGGGCGCTGAGGATCGGGGGCATGATCGAACTGTCGCGGGGGGCCGTCACGGTTTGCGACATGGAGAAGCTGCTCCATCGTTCGGCCGCGTCTGCGACCCCCCGACATGGAGAGGCCAGAGCCTCCCGGCCCGCAATGGGCGAGCTGGCGTACTTGCGTCAGGTCGCGGCGGCGACCTAGGTAGCCCAGGCCGTGCCACTTTCATGGGACCGACTGTGTGACTTAAGTTATAGTGGTGCTATATGGCTTGATCAGTACCTACCTGGCGGACTAGGGCCTATGGGCACTATCAGGGTAACGGTAGAGACCGCAAGCTGATCGGGGTAAGAGAGATGACCCAGGCAGCGGTGGTGACGCCCCGACAGATCGCGGTCCTCATCGTCGAGGACAACCCGGACGATGTCAGCTTGATGATCGGTGCCCTCGTGAATGATGGGCTCAGCGTCACGCACCAGGTGGTCGACACTGAACCGGCTTTCCTGGCCGCGCTGAACGCCGGGCC
>Ga0307374_10005382_pt1 | contig 20723 bp, 14 predicted proteins | sample OX3MG_FD_202532 | JGI IMG/M metagenome (GOLD analysis project Ga0307374, IMG submission 202532) | Soil microbial communities from Risofladan, Vaasa, Finland - OX-3 | ecosystem: Environmental > Terrestrial > Soil > Coastal area > Acid sulfate soil | place: Finland: Risofladan, Vaasa | collected...
TCCAGATGCGGAAGCCGCGGCCGGCCGCGTCTTCGGCACCCATCATTCCGGCTTCGGTCATGCCAAAGGTGTCGCGCACCTGCGCGCCCCAATGGCGGCCGAGTTTGGCGCGTTTTGCATCCGACACGGGCTCCGCCGAGCACAAAACGGTTTCGATCGAGCGAGCGCCGAGATCGAGGCCGCGCGCCTCGGCGAGATTGGCGAGATGCAGGCCGTAGCTGCTCATCCCCATCCAGATGGTCGGCTGCAAGCGGTCGATCAGTTCGAGTTGCAGCGCCGACGGCGTTGTGGTTCCGGAGCCCGCCCAGTTGACGGCGATGCCACGGGCCGCGGCGGCGCGAGCCAGCATCTGGCCGACCGGATGAATGCCGAGCGGGAACGACAGGTGCGCGCGACCGCCGCGGCGGCAGCCGGTGCAGTCGTAGACGCGCGCAAATCCGATCATCGCCGCGACAATGTCGTCGTAGCTGCGCGGATAGAACAGCGGCGTGCCGGTCGAACCGCCGGACCGCCAGAATTCGGCGACGCCATCGTCGGGTGTCAGGCAGAACGTCTCGTAAAACTCCCGGTCGTCGAGCTTGCGCAGCGTCTCCTTGTCCAGGATTGGAATTTTGCGCCATTCATCCGGATCATCGAGCCGATCCGGATCGACGCGATCGAGCTTGCCTTTAAAGAACGGCGTGCGGCGAGCCTGCGCAACCGCACGTTTTTTGCGCTCGGATTGCAAGCGCTCGATCTCGCGCCGCGTCTTCGGCAGATCGGCGAGCGGCGTCATGCGTCAGGCGCCGTACCGTGCCGCGGCAGGGCGCCGATCCAGCGGCGCTGCTCGGCATAAGCATCCGGCAGGCGGCCGGTGTGTTCGGCGGCATCCATTGCGGCGGCGCGGGCGTCCTTGGCCGGCGTATTTTCGGGAATGGCCTCAAGCGCGTCGCTGAGCATGGCCGCATAGTCATCGCCGACCGGGCACACATCGGCGCAGCGCCGGCAGCCGGTAATGACGCCGGAACCGCGCAAAATGCTTTGCCAGAGATTGAAACTGTCCTCCGAACGGACCATCTCCTTCTGCCGCGCGGCGTCCGGCTCGCCGATGATGCGGGCGACGTGATCGCTGAGTTGCGCGAAGCCGTGCGGCGAGCGGAAGCGGTCGCAGGCCGGCCAGTCGCGGTTCCAATGCCCGACCGCATCGGCGGGGCAAACTTTAAGGCAACGCCCGCAGCTTGGGCCATGACACAGCGCGGCATCCACCTTCGTGTCGCAGGTGACATCGACCGAACATAGCACCGCCGTCAGCAACACCCGCGGGCCGAATTCCGGCGTCAGCAGTTGCAGATTGAGTCCGAGCGTGCCGAGCCCGGCCTCGACCGCGGCGTGCGGCAGTGAGAGCAGAGTGGTCAGATGCCGCTCGGGATTGCCGTCATACGTCCACGGATCGACGTGGGTCGGCGGCACGATGATGGCGGGATAGCCATTGTCTTCGAGCCAGTAGACCAGTTCGAGCGACGCTTCTTCCAGCCGCGATAGCGCGAGCTCGTCGTTGTAGTATTTGTGCCGGTCGTTCCAGGCGGCGATGCGGGCGGCGCCGCGGCTGACGCGTTTGGCCAGCACGATCACGCGGCCGCCGTCGAGCGCGGTGATGTCGGACGGCCGGCGCGGATGCCGCGGATCGGGCGGGTAGCGCTCCAGATTTGCTCCGTCGGCGATGCCGACGAGATCGGCGCCGAGCGCACGCGCCTTCGTTTTGATGTCTTCGGCGGTGATGGGCTGTTGGTACGCCGAAACCATCAGCGACCGTTCTTGTCGGCGGTTGCCGGCGTTGCGAGCTTGCGCTGCTCCTGAATTTTTTTGAATTCTTGCAGTTGTCGCGCCACCATGCCCTGGTAACCCTCCGGCCCGACCCAGCGCCGGTTCCATTCGTTGAGCCCGTCGATTTTGGCGCCGCGCTGCCGATTGTCGCGATAGCTTTTGCCTAGCTCCACTTTTTCCGGCGTCTTTTCCGGAATGGTTTTCTGAAAGCCGGCAAGGTGGGCGTGATAGTCGTTGCCGACCGGACACACCGCGAGGCAGCGCGGGCAATCGCCGAAGGAGCCGACGACCCGCAACAGGCCTTGCCAGAAGCCGAACACTTCGCGCGAACGCGCCATCGCCTGCTTCTCCGGCGGTGGCGCGTCAATGAACCGCTCGAAGAATTTCAGGATCGTGGAGAAGCCGAATTCCTGCGCCTCGGTGGCACAGGCGCGCTTGTCGATGCCGAAATGCAGCACGGCGTCCGCCGGGCAGGAGTGCAGGCAGCGACTGCACGATTCACCGATGCAGACCTGTTCGACGATCGGTCGATCGGCCTCGAGTTCGAGCTCGGTCAGGATGCCGGTAAGGTAGACGCGCGGGCCGAATTCCGGCGTGAGGATGTTGACTTCGAGACCGAGCGTGCCGAGTCCCGCCTCGACCCCGAGGTGCCGGGTCGACAGCCGACCGTAACTGGCGCGCTTATAGTTCCAGTCGGTCTCCTGCGCCGCGGTGACGAAGCTTGGGTGACCTTGCTCTTCGAGTTCCTCGGCCAGCCGGTAGGCGACCTTGTCCATTTTCCGCAGCACCAGCATGTCGATATATTGCACCGGCACATTGCCCTTGCAGCGGAATGCACCGGCCGGGATCCGCTGCACCAGCACGATGACGCTTTTGCAATAGGGCGAGATGCGCTCCGGCGTTTGCGGCCAGCGCGGATCCGGCGGAAAGGCATTGAGCGTCGCGGCGCTGGCGATACCGACCAGATCGGCGCCCAATTCCTTGGCGCGCCGCTTCACGAACGCCGCATTTGCCGCAAACTCGGTCATGCGGCAGCGAGTCTAGGCGCAAAAGACATTTCCGTGAAGGGTCGGCAGGGCGATCACGCCGCCTTGTTGACCTGTTCGCGGGTGAAGCCCGCTTTCGAAGCGTAACCGCGCACGATTGCTTTTCGTTGCTCGAATGACAGCACATCGTCGATATTCGAGAAGCCGTCGGGGGCGCGTTCCTCCACCGCGTCGATCACACCCTCCGGGCCACCGCGACGATTGCTGCGCACGATCTCGGCCGTCGCCGGCAGGCGCGACTGCTCGTAGAGCCAGAGCGCATGCACGGCATTGTCCGCGTCGTCGAGCCGATCGGCGAGGAACCGCGCATCGAGGATGGCTTGCGACGCGCCGTTCGAACCGACCGGATACATCGGATGCGCGGCGTCGCCGAGTAGCGTGACGCGGCCGAAGCTCCAGCGCGGCAGCGGATCGCGGTCGCACATCGGATATTCCCAGAATTCGTTCGACGCCTCGATCAGCGCACGCGCGTCCACGTAAGGGATGCGGAAGCGCTGCACATGCGGCATCAGATCCTCGAACCGTCCCGGCCGCGACCAGTCTTGCTTTTGCGGCACCGGCATCGACGGATCGCCGACGCGGCCGACCACCGCCCAGTTGGTCAGTCTTTTGTCCGGCCGCGAGCCTTCGGCGATCGGATAGACCACGAGCTTGGCGGCAAGCCCGCCGGCGATCACCATGGAGCGGCCGGTGAGGAAGGCCGGCCAGTCGATGGCGCCGCGCCAGAGCATCAGGCCGTTCCAGTTCGGCGGGCCTTCGTTCGGATAGAGCGTGTCGCGCACGGCGGAGTGGATGCCGTCGGCGCCGACCAGCACGTCGCCGCGCGCGGTGTGGCGGTGCGTGCCGCCGCGGTCGAAGAAATAGGCGGTGACGCCGGCCTCGTCCTGGCTGAACGAACCGAGCCGGCAATTCATGTGAATGCGCGATTCGCCAAGCCGCGAACGCACCGCTTGATAAATCACGCCCTGGAGGCGGCCGCGATGAATGGAAAATTGCGGAACGTCGTAGCCGGCGTCGATGCCGCGCGGCTCGCGCCAGATCTCCTGACCGAAGCGGTTGGTGTAGAACAGCTCGTGGGTGCGGATCGCGATCGCATCGAGCCGTTCGAGCAACCCGAGCTCCGCCAATTCCTTAATGGCGTGCGGCAACGTGTTGATGCCGACCCCGAGTTCGCGGATGACGTCCGCTTGCTCGAAGATTTCGCAATCGATCCCGCGCGCGTGCAGCATCAGCGCCGTTACCAGGCCGCCGACCCCGCCGCCTGCGATGATCACTTTCATGACGCCACTCCCGCGACAACCGCCGTTTGCCGGCGGACTACGCCGCCTATTATGCGGCTAACCTATACGTGAACGGCCAGTCTGCCGCGTGCGGCAAAAAATGCAATGATTTGCCATCGTCATGGTTATGAGGCTTAAAATGACGCATGAACCGAACCGCGCATTTGCGCCTGCCGTTCTTCGACGCCAAGCACCGTGCCTTTGCCGAGGAGCTCGACCAGTGGGCGCAGCGGGCCGCCGCTGAAATCGAGGGCGGCAAGGACGGCAACAAGGTTGGCCACGGCCACGGCGACGTTGATGCGCTGTGCCGACGCTGGGTGCGCGATCTCGGCAAAGGTGGCTGGCTCCGGCATTGCATCCCGGCCGGGTTCGGCGGCGCGCATGATCCGTTGCAATCGCTTTATCTGGTGATCGCCCGCGAAACGCTGGCCCGCCACTCTGGGTTGGCGGATTTCGCGTTCACCATGCAGGGCCTCGGCTCCGGCCCGATCACGCTCGCCGGGTCGGATGCACTCAAGCAGCGTTATCTGCCGCGCGTCGGCGACGGCTCAGCGATTGCGGCCTTCGCGCTCACCGAACCGGAAGCGGGCTCCGACGTCGCCGCCATGGCCTTGAGCGCGCGGCGGGCCGGCGACCACTACGTCCTCGACGGCGAGAAGACTTTTATCTCCAACGGCGGGATTGCCGATTTTTACACGGTGTTCGCCCGCACCGGCGAAGCGCCCGGCGCGCGCGGCATCTCGGCATTTCTGGTCGAGGCCGCAACGCCGGGTTTCGACATTATCGAGCGGATCGAGGTTGTCGCGCCGCATCCGCTGGCGCGGCTGCGATTTACCGGCAGCCGCATTCCGCTTTCGCATTTGATCGGCGCGCCCGGCGAAGGCTTCAAGATCGCCATGCGCACGCTCGATATTTTCCGCGCCGGCGTTGCCGCCGCGGCGCTCGGCTTCGCCCGCCGCGCGCTCGACGAAGCGCTGGCGCGCGTGCAGGCGCGCAAGATGTTCGGCCAGACGCTCGGCGACTTTCAGCTCACGCAAGCAGCACTTGCCGATATGGCGACCGAAATCGACGCGGCGGCGTTGTTGACCTATCGGGCGGCGTGGCTGCGCGACGTCGAGGGCGTGCCGACGACCCGGGAAGCGGCGATGGCCAAAATGGCGGCGACCGAAGGCGCGCAGCGCGTCATCGACCGGGCCGTGCAGATTTTCGGTGGGCTCGGCGTCAGCGTCGGCTCGGTGGTCGAGCACCTGTACCGGGAAATCCGGCCGCTGCGCATTTACGAGGGCGCGACCGAAGTGCAGAAACTGATTATCGGCCGCGATTTGCTGAAGCCGCGGAATTGATTTTTCCTTCCCCGTAAACGGGGGAGGAGCAGTGCCGGGTCGTCACGCCCCCGCAAGCATCTTGCCGAGCATGAAGCCGGAGCCGGCGCCGGTGCCGGCGCCCGGCCAGGTCGAGGCGCCGACCATGTACAGGCGATCGACCGGCGTGCGGTAGCGCGACCAACCGAAGGCCGGGCGGAACAAAAAATTCTGATCGAGGTGATGGCTGCCGCCGAGGCTGTCGCCGTCGACGAGGTTTGGATTGTCGCGCTCGAGATCGGCGGGCGAGTGCACCGTGCGCGCGATGATATTGGCGGACAGGCCGGGCGCGTAGCGTTCGATGATGCCGATCACCCGGTCGGCGTAAGCCTCTTTGATTGCATCCCAGTCGCGGCCGGCGATTTTGTCGGCGGCATCGCCGCGAATGCGTGACGGCAACACGCGCACTTGCACCCACAGCACATGCTTGCCCGCCGGCGCCCGCGACGGATCGATCGCGGTTGGCTGGCCGACGACCAGCCCCGGTTCGGCCGGCAGCAATCCGTCGAGCGCTTCGGTATAAGTTTTTGCCATCGCCGCGAGCGACGGCGCCAGATGCACATAGGCGAAGCGGCGCAGTTCGGCGCCCGCACTCCAGACCGGCAAGTCGTTGAGCGCGAGATGAATCATCATGGTCGCCGGGCCGGAACGGAATTTGGCGAGCCGTTGTGCCGCTACCGACGGTGCCGGCACCAGTTGTCCGAACAGGACGCGCGGATGCAGATTGGCGACGATGGCGCGGGTGGCCTCGATCCGCTCGCCGCCGGCGATGACGACGCCTTTGGCCGCGCCGCTTTCGATCGCGATGCTTTGCACCGGTGCGCCGAGCCGCACCTCGCCGCCGGCCGCGGTAATGGCGCGCACCATGGCGGTGACGATGACGTCGGCGCCACCGCGCCCGAGCGCCATGCCAAAGGCTTGATCCGCCATCGCTTCCAGATACGGAAACAGCGCACCGCCAGCGCAATCGGGCGAAAAATCCAGATGCATGCCCCACATCGCCAGCATGGTCTTGAGCTTTTCGTTCTCGAAATTCTCGTCGAGCCATTCGCGCGGCGAAGCGAGCAGGAGCCGCACCGTCTCGGCCACCCACGCGGTGCCGCGCGTCCGCCACGCACGCAAAGCCACGCGCAACGCCTGCCACGACGGCAACGGCGAACCGAGAAGCCCGAAGATATGCGGCGCGTCCGCGCCGAACGCAGCCGTCATGGCATGCCACCTGGCGGCGTCCGCCGGACTAAAGCGGGCGATCCGCTCGGCGTTCGCGGCAACGTTCTTTTCCACCCCGAGCCAGCCGCCATCCGGGAATGCGGTTGCGAAACACCGTTCCGCGCCGACGAAATCGAGGCCGTGGGCAAGCAGGCGATCCTTATGCGCGGCAAAAAACGGCGAGCCGGCAAACAGTCCCAAATTCATCGCGTAGAGATCGTGGCGAAAGCCGGGGAGGGTGATTTCTGCCGTCTTGACCGCGCCACCGGCCACTTGTGCGCGCTCGACGACCAGCACCTTCCAGCCCTTGGCGGAAAGATGCAGCGCCGCCGCCAGGCCGTTCACTCCGGCGCCGATCACGATTGCGTCGTAGGCCATCCGCGTCTCGCTGGTTTATTCCGCTCGGCCCCGCGCAAGCGGGTATCGGTTTCCGTGTCTGGATTCCCGCCGGCGCGGGAATGAGCGGATGATGTCACGTTTTGCTTGCTTGCCAGCGCAGATATTTCATATCTAAAATGTTCCGGCTAGGCATCCGGCCAAGCCGCACTTGTAACGGCCCATCCACCCCTTTCATCGCGCGCGACGGAGAAAATCGCATGACCAGTACCCAAGTTCTCAGCGACGTTGCTTCGGCGCTTGCGTCCGGCGCCATCGAGGTGGTGGATTTGTCCGCGCCGCTTGGCCCCGAAACCCCGCTGATCAAGCTGCCGCCGCAGATCGGCAAGAACACCCCGCCGATCGAGATGCATGCGATTTCGAATTACGACAAGGACGGCCCGTTCTGGGCGTGGAACTGGTTGAAGCTCGGTGAGCATTCCGGCACCCATTTCGACGCGCCGGTGCACTGGATCAGCGGCCGCGATTACAAGGACGGCAGCACCGATACCATTCCGGTGAAAAATTTCGTGGCGCCGGCCTGCGTCATCGACTGCTCGGCGGAGTCGGCGAAGAATCCCGACTTCCTGCTCACCGTCGAGGGCGTGAAGGCGTGGGAGAAAAAGTACGGCGACATCCCGGCTGGCTGTTGGGTGCTGATGCGCACCGATTGGTACAAGCGCAACGACAGCGAAGAGAAATTCCTCAATGCCGACGACAAGGGTCCGCATTCGCCGGGGCCTGCGGCCGAGACGATTCACTATCTGGTCGACAAGGGCGTCATCGGCTGGGGCTCGGAATGTATCGGCACCGACGCCGGTTCCGCCGGTGGCATGGATCCGCCGTTTCCCGCGCACACGTTCATGCACAAGAGCAATCGCTACGGTCTGGCCAGCCTGTGTCAGCTCGACAAGCTGCCGCCGAAAGGCGCGATCTTGATCGCTGCGCCGTTGAAGATCGTCAAAGGCACCGGCAGCCCGCTGCGTGTGCTGGCGCTCGTGCCGAGGAAGTAGAATATTCAGAAGGGTGCGCGCTGCTTCATTCCTGTTCCCTCAGCCCTTGGGTTAGGGAGGGGGTAACCCACTCGCGGATTTGCGAGCCACACCCCCCACCCCTGACCCCTCCCCACAAGGGGAGGTACTGGCCCCTGCCTCTGGTCCCTTTTGAAAGTGGAGGTGGCCCCTTTTCGCTAATGCAATTTTCGCGTTAGTAATGATAGGGCGACAACATAAGGGGGAAACGTTCATGGCTAGGATGATTACGATCAGAGCCGCGCGCGCCCGCAAAGGCGAACGCATGACCCGTGGCGGCTATCAGCTTGTCCCTCGCAGGGGACGAAAGCGCATTTTCAGCGGATCATTGATTGATACGGTCAATGTGGGAAAGATACGAATAGCCCTGTTTACTGTTCCGAAATAGCATCCCAGAGGCCGCCTCAGTTGGCGGCCTCTTTCATTGCTTCGGCGTCAGGCGGCGCGTAGTCATCCGGGAATGGAAGCAGGTAGTTCTTGCCCCATTGGGGAAACTCCATGTCGAGTCGGTCCATAAATACTTTCCAATTCGGAGAGTATTTCATGAGCATGACAACTGCGGCCAAATGTTCACGCAATTTTGGATGACCAACATCCTCAGTCAATCGTTGGAATAGCTTGTTTTTATAATATCCGGACGGCGATTTCGGAGTGAGGCGCTTCAATTCTTCCCACACCCCCGGAGCTAGACGCTTGTAAATGATGTTGTTGGTCCAATGGCCAATGACGCCAGGACGGCCAGCATGTTCGTCGTATGGCCAATCATTGAGACGGAAAATCTGTCTGTAAAATTCGGACGGAAATGTTTTGACCCAAGGCCGCAATTCCTTTGCGACAAATCTTTCCAGAATGCGGGCGAGCGCGTCGCGTTGCCGGAAATCCTGATAGCCGGTCGCCTCATCAACTAGCGCAATGATACCGACAGTAGCGAATCCGTGCTGAAGAATGGCTGCCCGCTCGGCCAAATGAGCGCGCTGCTTGCCAAGTTTATCTTGGCGGCCAGCGTCGATAATCACCGCGCAAATATCGGGCAAGATCGTAGCTTCATATCCATCTGCCGCGGAGCCACCGTGCGGTGGAATAAAGCGAATTGGGGAATTGACGCGCGCGATTAAGCCTCTGATATCTATGCCTTTTTCGGCCAAACTCTCCATCAATTCGGCAATTCGCCGCGCGCCGCGACTACCGCCGCCCAAAGATAGCCCTATACCCCCCTGTAGGCCGCGCTGAGCAAGCACCCGTGTTCCATCAGCCAGCACATAACAGGGTATTTCGATTTCCCCGATTTTAAGGGGCCTATCTAAGGCCCCGTACTTAGCGAGCATCGGGAGTGATTTTCCTTCATCTGCCCATCGGCGGCGGGCGGCATCTCGGGCAATTTCAGAGCGCCGCATTGGCGGCAATATCTCAGCCCGTCGCGCGCCGCCGATCTTCCCGGCTTTGGATTTTGTTTTATCCACGACGACTCTCCATGCTTAGCATGCATAATAATCATGCTTGACAACACAAATGTCAAGCATATTAGAGCCCCTCTGCTAAGCATGACCCACAACGCAGAGCGCCCCACCCGTCGTCAAACGGGCGAGGCGTTTTTCATTGTGTGGCGCGGGGATCGTCTAGCGGTAAGGACGCGGGGGGTACATCCCCGAAACGTCAGTTGCGTTCGGCCAACGCGCCTCGCACGGCGTCATCAACAAAACCTATAGCGTAACCAACCTCAACGTAACCGAAGCATCACGGCGCTACAGCCCTGCGCAAGTAGTAGCAGTAGAACGTGTAGCCTACGCAGGCGATCCGGAAGAGATTTCGACCAGCTACGTTGAGCGGTCGAATTTGACGCTACGCATGGCGTCAAAACGATTTGCGCGGTTGAGCAACGGTTTTAGCAAGAAGATTGACTGCCACTTGGCGGCAGTCGGCCTTTACGTCGCGTTCTACAATCTCTGCAGGACCCATGAAGCGTTGCGGATGACGCCCGCAATGGCGCTTGGGATTGCTGACCGTGTGTGGTCGATCAGCGAGCTAATCGATGCGGCTCTTAAGGCTGTCCCTACTAAGCCGACGCCAACCCCGGCGCAGCGCCACAAGTCGTTCCGGGTAATCCAAGGTGACCTTTTCGATTGAGCCAGATCCCGAAGCTTTATTCCTTTGCACTCTTCGTCGGGCTGCCCAGCTTTTGGTACTCCCGAGCCGAACGCTTGATGCCCTTCTGTACCTCTCGGAGGTCTGGCGCGCGAGGCAGTGACTCCGGCTTCGTGCCGCTTAGAGAAATCATAGTATCGCGAACTTTCTTTCCCACCTGTTCAGCAGTTCGCTCAAGTGGTTTCTGTCCACGGATGGACTCGTTGCGAATTTTTTCATCGGTTTGCGTGATGCGGAATAAATTGGCGGCCAATTCTGTCTTGCCCATGAAATCGAGCGGAGAACGACCTGCAGGAACTGCCTTTTTCACTCGAATTTGTGCGAGGTCCATATTGTACATGCCCCGATACCCGGCGTTTTGGAAGAATGCGTAATTCTCTACTCCGTGGGCACTCGCCGTGCCGCTTAGAGCCTTCTCGCGGTCAACCATTTCTCCACGGATTAAAACACGTTCAACACCGTCCGCTTCTTGCACGTATTGGCGAAACGCCTCTGCCATCGTGATGAAATACGCTTGCGCTTGCGCAACCTTTGCATTGCGCGCGTCGCCGTTCATCACCGTCATGTAGCAGGCGAACCGTGATAGTTTCCAATCTCGGCCGTGTTCAGGATGATTCATTTCCTGAAAGTTATCGTTGATGGGAATGCCCAAGGTAGCGCAAGCGGCGATAGCGTTGTTTACGGCCTTCAAGATGGGACCCATGGTTGTATAACCAAGGCACTCCATTAACTTTGATGCACACCAAAATTTGAACCCGTTTTGCTGCCCACACGCCTCAAAGTTTGGCCTATCTCCGTCGAAATGGAACAGGTCTAGTTCGGTCCCCATCGAAAAGCCCTCCGCAATAAAGGCAATTAGGGCCCCGAGCCCCTCTTGAGCGGGATTCATATCACGACGCAGACCCGACCGGGGACCAACCTGTGGAGAACGAATCGGTGACATTGTGATGGGGTGGCCCCTTTTGCCGGAGCCGAGTGGTCCCTTCTGGGGGTAAAGGGGCAGTACCCCAAGGGGGAGGGGAACATGTCGAGATTGTCGCTGTGCAGTAGCATGATCGAACAATGACAAAGCCCGATTTTGTGATCGTCGGCAGCGGGATCAATGCGCTGGTGGCCGCGGCGTTGCTGGGGCGCAAGGGCCGCAAAGTCGTCGTCGTCGAGCGCAACGACCGGATCGGCGGCTGCATCCGGACCGAGGAAATCACCGCGCCGGGCTTTCTCCACGACGTGATGGCGACGACTTTCGTCCTGTTCGTCACCTCGCCGGCGTTTGCCGAACTTGGTCCCGAACTGGCAAAGCGCGGGCTTGAATTCGCGCATTCGCCGACGCCGACCGCTGTGCTGCTGCCGGATGGCCGCTACGCGATCCTCAAAATGGATCGCAAGGCGAATATCGCCGCGTTCGAGCAATTTGCTGCCGGCGATGGCGCACGCTTCGACGCCGACATCAATCGCATCGGCGCCGATGCGCCGTTCATCTTTGCGCTGCTCGGCGGCTCGCTGTGGTCGTGGACCATGCTCAAGCTGGTGGCGCGCGAAGCCTGGGGGCGCGGCCTGCGCGGCCTTGCGACATTCTTCGGCGAAGCGCTCGGCACCGCGCGCGGCTGGCTGGAGACGCGGTTTCAATCGGAGCTGGTCCGCGCCCTGTTCGCGCCCTGGGTGCTGCATACCGGCCTCGGTCCCGAGAGCGCCTATTCGGGCGAAATGGCCAAAGTCATCGCCTTTGCGCTGGAAGTCGCAGGCGCGCCGATCGTCAAGGGCGGTGCGAAGAATCTGCTCGCTGCGTTCGAGCGCCTGATCCGCGATCAGGGCGGCGACATTATCGTCGGCGCCGACGTGGAACAGGTGCTGGTCGGTGCCGGCGGCGCGGCGCGTGGTGTCCGGCTCGCCGGCGGCCGCGAGATCGAGGCGGCGCAAGGCGTGATCTGTTCGGTGACGCCGAACCAGCTCTATACCCGGCTGCTGGCCGGCGTGACCTTGCCGCCGGACGTGAGCGAATCCGTCGCGCGGTATCGCTACGGCAAAGGCAACATGCAGGTTCATTATGCGCTGAAGGTGCCGCCCAAATGGAAAGCGCCAGCGCTTGCCGGGGTCGCGCTCACGCATCTGACGCCGGGGCTCGACGGCGTGTCGAAAGCCGCCAACGAAGCCGAACGCGGCATGTTGCCGGCGGTGCCGACGATCTGCGTCGGTCAACCGGCGGCGCTCGATCCAAGCCGTTGCCCGCCAGGCGCGTCGATCCTGTGGCTGCAATTGCCGGAAGCGCCGCGTGTCGTGAAGGGCGATGCCGCCGGCGAGATCGCGGTGCCCGCGGACGGCCGGTGGACTGACGCGGTACGCGAAAAATACGCCGACCGGATCGAAGCGATCCTGTCCGCCCACATCGAAAACTTCCGCGACAACGTGATTGCGCGCAAAGCGTATTCGCCCGCCGACCTTGAAGCGCTCAACGTCAATCTCGTCGGCGGCGATCCTTACGGCGGCTTTTGCGGCGTCGACCAGTTTTTCCTGTGGCGGCCGTTCCACAATTCCGTCAATCACCGCACGCCGGTTGCGCGGCTTTATCACATCGGCGCCTCGACGCATCCTGGCCCGGGGCTCGGCGGCGGCTCGGGCTTTCTGCTGGGAAAGGCGCTGGCGTAACTCTCGCGCCGCTCTCCGAACGATTTGCGTCCGCGCCTTGTGCGCGACGTTCGAAGCATTGGCGCCATTCGCAGGTATCGGGTCGCTTCGCTTGTTGTTCGGCGGCAAATGACAGCGGCAGCCGCGGAGCGGAGGCGAACGCTTCCGGCCTTGCAATGTTGCGACTTGAGTTCGGAGGAGGCACCGACATGAACGTGGCAATGGCGCAGGCGGCGTCGGCGGAATCTATCGAGCGGCGCGTATCAAAATACGATTGGACGACGATCGCCAGCGAGCTGAACGATTTCGGCTGCACGCGGGTCGAAATGCTGATGACGCCGCAAGAGTGCCGCGAGATCGCCGCGCTCTATGCACAGGAACAGCATTTTCGCAGCCTTATCCACATGGCGCGCCACGGCTTCGGCAAAGGCGAATATCGCTATTTCAAATATCCGCTGCCCGATCTGGTTGGCTGGCTGCGCGCCGCGCTCTATCCGCCTCTCCGCGCGGTCGCCAACACTTGGAATGAACGAATGGGCCTCGCGCGGCGATATCCGCAGCAGCATGCGGACTTCATGCGGGAATGCCATCAGCACGGCCAGCCGCGGCCGACGCCGTTGCTTTTGCAATACGGAGCGGGCGATTTTAACTGCCTGCACCAGGACCTCTACTGCGATCTGGCGTTTCCCCTTCAGGTCGCGATCCTGCTGTCCGAACCCGGGCGCGATTTCACCGGTGGGGAATTTGTCATCACCGAGCAGCGGCCGCGCATGCAAAGCAGGGCGGAAGTGGTGCCGTTGCGGCAAGGCGACGCGGTGGCTTTCGCCGTTCACAACCGTCCGGTCAAAGGCACGCGCGGCGAGTATCGCGTTAATCTTCGGCATGGCGTCAGCCGCATTCGCAGCGGCATGCGACATACTCTCGGCATTATCTTTCACGACGCCAAATAATCTGCCGGCGCTGCCGGCGCGCACCCGCGCGATGGCCCAGAGTAGTCGTCGAGCGCGCGACGCTTCGTCGCCCGGCGGACAGCAGTATCGCGCACGCCTCTCGGGCCGCCCCGCCTCCCGCGACGATCTGCCTATAACATTCTTCGATATATCACCCGACCTTCATGTGTTGTTTACAACATTGGATATAACATTCGTCAATTCGGAAAGTTTGAATCCGGCCCGGAGTGCGAGTTTCGCAGGCCTAACTGCTGTGCCCATGGGACAAACCCCCTCGCTTATTGCTGAGCTGGAAGATGCAATCCAGAGCGGCTCGAAGGACAAGCGCGTAGATACTCTGCGCCGCATCACCGATCTTTTCGTGGCCGGTGCCGACCGATTCAGCGATCAGCAGATCGAGGTTTTCGACGACGTCTTAGGTCACCTGATCAAGCGAATTCAGGGCAAGGCTCTCACCGAGCTCAGTCAACGGCTTGCGCCGGTAAATAACGCGCCGATCGAAGTCGTCAGACGACTGGCGCGCGATGATGACATCACGGTCGCGGCGCCCGTCTTGCGGCGATCGACACGGCTCACCGACGCCGATCTGGTGGACGTCGCCAGCACCAAAAACCTGGGCCACCTTTTGGCCATCGCGGCGCGCCCGACGGTCGCGACGCAGGTTACGGATGTGCTGCTGCGGCGCGGCGACCGCGATGTAATTCACACGCTAGCTGAAAATGCCGGCGCCGACTTTTCCGAAAGTGGCTTTGCGACGCTGGCAAAACACGCCGAGAAAGATGAGCATTTGGCCGAGAGCGTCGGGCTGCGATTTGATGTTCCCTTGGCGATCTTTCGGCAGCTGTTGCTGCGTGCCACCGAGGTGGTTCGATCGCGGCTGCTGGCTTTAGCAGGTCCGGAAAGCCGTGATCGGATCCGGCACGTGCTGGCGGCTATTTGCGAGGACACGCAGCACGAAGCGGATCTGCAAAAGAAGCGTGATTTCGCGGCCGCCCGGGTCCAGGTTGCCGCGCTGAAGAACAAGGGCGAGCTCAACGAAGCCGTCATTTTGGAATTGGCAAGAACCGACCATTACGCGGACCTGTTGGCGGCGCTGTCGTCGATGTGCGGCGCGCCGATGACGCTGGTGGACGTCCTCCTGCAAAGCGATCGCCGCGAGGGCTGGCTCATTCCGTGCAAGGTGGCCGGGTTGGATTGGTCAACAGTTCGAGCCATTCTGAGCAACCGCTTGATCGCACGCCCGCTATCCGATCAGGCGCTGGAGGCGGCGCGTGAGGATTATTTCAGTTTGTCCCAGGCCGGCGCCGGTAGGGTTCTGCGCTTTTGGCAGGTGCGCCAGTCAGCCGCCCAGGAGGCTGTCCCCCCTAGATTGAAGCCATTAGTCGCGGCCGTCGCGCCGCTGTCGGTCCGTCATGAACCAACCGCGCGATAAACCCGCACCGCGATCCGACAAGCGGCGCCAAAGGCGGCGCGCCGTTTACACGCGAATGCGCATCGCCGTCGAAGGTAGCTCGGATTTCATCGATTGTACGATGACGGATCTGTCCGCCGGCGGCGCTCGCCTGGAACTCCGTAAGGGTATCCAGCTTCCCGATTACTTTGTGCTTGTCCTTTCCCATGATGGGCGACTGCGCCGCCAGTGTTCGGTGGCCTGGCGCTCACCCACCTCGGTCGGAGTGGAGTTTATTCCATTTGATCCGATGGCTAAGGGCGGTCATTCATGAAGAAAATCGCCAAGAAGCGGCGGCGACGCCCGGCCTTCGGGTTAGTGGCTTCATTATGTACGTTCGTTTTAATAGCCGTCGGCTTTTTTGCGGCCAAGTGGGCGATGTCGTCGTTTCAGTTCGACGCTCCTGCCGAGCAAGTGTCCGCAGTCGACCGAACCGGAATAATCGCGCACCAAGTCGGAAATCAAGAATGCGCCTGGGCGCGTTTCGATAATGCCACCGGCCGGACCACCGGTGCATCCGGATGCACAAACGGAGTTGTTTTTGACGCTCATGGTGTCCCTATCCCTGTAGGTACGATTCACCGCCTCGACGCTATCAGCAAATCGTTTTCGGGCGGTGCCAAGTGACCTTTGCCGCCGGAAGGCTCGCTCAAATTCATGCGCGGCGGCGCTGCACGCCGCAAATCGCGCCGAAGACATTGAACAACCTGTATCTCCGATCCAGGTCTGTTCCGGCGCGAGCTTGCCATTTCGCAACGCGCGTTTGATCGCCAGCGCCCGCTTTTGATGGCGGGGGGTGAGATTGACCGATGGATCAACGCATTCTCATTGCGCGGCTCACGGTTGAGCATTACCGCCACAAGCTGGCGGGCGAGCGCGACGTCGCGAAGCGGCAGATCATCAGCGACCTGCTCGTGGAGGAAGAGGCCAAATTGGCCGCTTTGACAAAGACCTTTGCGAGCGGAGATTTGGAGCAACTCCTGGACATGGTCGCACGCCATGCCGCTGAGCTGCTCGGTGGTGAACGCCCAGGGACTGATCGTCCCGAGAGCGAGGCACGGCTCGCTTCACTCCTCGATCAAATGCCGTTTGGATTTGGTTTGACCGATCACACCGGCGTTTGGACGTTAGCTAACCTTCCGATGCGGCGCTACGCACCTGAAAAAATTCCCTCGCGCGACCCGGAGGCGATCCATCGATGGCAAACATTCGATACCGAGGGGTGTCCGCTCGATCCGTCCCACTGGCCGAACGCGCGCGCTTTGCGCGGCGAAACCGTAATTCCAGGGATTGAATTCATCCACAACACCAATGACGGCCAACAAATCTTTGTTCGGATGGCGGCGGCGCCAGTCCGGTACGCCGATGGCCACGTTGCCGGTGCGGTCTGTGTTGTGCAGGAGCTGGAAAAGTTAAACGTTTAGGCGGCCGGTCAGTCACGGATTATTGAAGCTCGCCGCGTCCACTCGTGCAATTGCTCGCCTCAGGCGAAACCGCCTTGGACGTCTCACCTCAAACCGGGTGTTGGAAGAGAGCGCGATTTCCGGCCGATCGCGGCGCCCTTGCTTCCTCGGTCGCGCCGTCGCGAGGTGCCGTCGTCATCCAGGTCGTCCGCTTGCCGATGGCTGTATTGGCGAATTTTCTCCAGCAAAAGGTCGATCACAAGTTTCCGCAGGTACGCATTTTCGGTCTCGAGTTGCGAAATCAGCGTGCGGCCCGACCCCGCGCGCGCACGCGGACGCGGACGCGGCAGCAGTTCAGGATATGCGCGAATTATCGCCAGCTCCTGATCGCTCGGAGCGGCGAATGGTCTTGCTTTGCGCCAGCGGTGCAGCGTCATCACGCTGATCTTGAACATGCCCGCAACCTGGCTCTGCGTGTGGCCCGCCGCGAAAAGCTTTTCGGCTTGATCAAGCTTGGCCGCGATTTCTGCGGCCGTGTGTCGTTTCATTTTCGGCATAGGTTACCGCGTAAGGCCAACCAAAGCAGTGCAGGTGCGCGAGATGGCGCAACTGGCACAATGATGGGTTGGCGGTAAACGATGGGGACAGCCCCCGCCAGCCCAACGTTTCCAAAAAAGACTTTTAATTGAGTTGAAGACAAAAACCAACTCCAAATAGCAGATAACGTGTTACGCGCGTCGGCGCGGCTCACCAACAGATCAAAGGCTTTCACGTGAAGGTGCAGGTCGCCCCGGAGTTGTAACTTACGATCACTAAACCGCTGCGACGTGCTGGGCGGTCAAGGGCCACTATTTGCGGTCATCAAGGGCCATTTGTCGTCACCGGGCGTTGGACCCGAAACAACACGATCGGCGCAGGCACCTGTTCGCTTGCCGCGCCCCGGACTTCGTGCCGCCTGAGCGGCCGCTACAGCGTCGCGATAGTCTTGAGCGCGCCGTCGAGCGCGATGCCTTTTTCGTCAAGCAAGGCGGCGTCGCGCAGGCGGCGCATCCAGTCGGCGCCGTCGGCGCGCGTCGCCAGCACCGGCACCGCGCCGATCACCCGATCGAACTTCGATTCGCCGCGCGCATGGGTATCGGAATATCCCTTGACCAGCCGCCGTGCATTGAGCGCTTCGACCGCGACATCGTAGTTCTTCGCCACCTGGGCGGTGGCGACCGCAAGCCATGTCTCCAGATGCGCCATTTCCCGCTTGTGCCGCAGCGTCGTGCGGCGGATCGGCTTGAGCATCGCCAGCCCGTAAAGCATCAGGAACCAATGGATCGTGCCCGAGCGCACGCGGCGTCCTTTGCGGAAAGCCCAGCCGAATAACGCCGGAAATGCTTCGAGGAAACGGCCGAGCGGGGCGGGCATCGTGCCGGCGACTTCCTCAAGCCGTGGATGCATGTATTCGGTCGTGTAAACGATCTGCCCGTCGCCGACGCTGTTGTCGTGCAACACGCGCTCATAGCGGCTGCTGCGGGTCTTGAGATCGGCGACGCGGATCACGTCATCGTAGGCCATCGCGATGGCGATGTATTTGGCCGCGGCGGCGGTGAATGCAAACGATTTGCCGGCGCCGCCGTTGCCGACATCGAGCCGGTGAAGTGCGCCCGCGCGGTCGAGATATTCGCCGGCATAGGCCGGGTCCTGGAAATCGACGAGATGCTTGACGCCGGCGAACAGCATGGCGTGCAGCGGCGCCGGAAATTCGCGGATGCGGGCCAGCAGTTTGTCAAGGTCGGGACGCCCGGCGGAAGCCGGAAGCGGGGCAAAGTGTTTGCCGGGCCGACTAAGTACCGGGCGCGCGGCGGCCGGATCCGGCGGTTGCTTTGCCGCATCGTAAGCGGCGCCGAAAGCCTTCAGGCTCGGCGCGATGCCTCTGCCGCCGGCTTTGATAATGGATTCGAAGCTCTCGCGTTCGAACGGCAAGGTGCCGGATGCGGCGAGCGTTCCGAACAGGCAAGCGGAGATGTGGCTGTTATTCTTGTTCGCCAGCGCTTCCATGTCGAAGGCGATCGTGCGCTTGGCGGCGACGCCGGCGGCGTCGATCACCACGGCCGGATCGGCGGTGGCGTCGCCCGGCTTTTCCTTTTCGGCGGTCGAATACAAACGATGCGTCGAGGCGATGAGGGTGGTTCGGTCGGGCGTTACCAGTCCGCGCAGCATCGAACGCCCGGCTTCCATCAATTCGGCCGCCAGCACCACGTCGACTTCGCCTTGCGCCGGCATCAACGACAAGATCGGCGCGCGTCCGGCTTTGGGCGGCAGCATTTCGACGTAATAGATCGTGGCGCCGGTACGTTGCGCGACGCCGGGCACCGATGTGGACTGGGCATGCCAGCCTTCCGCCTCGGCGAGTTCGACGATCCAATCGGCTAGCACGCCGCCGCCTTGGCCGCCCATCGCCATAACGGCGATGCAGATCGGCCGTTCGGTGGTGTACCGCGTCGGCGTTTTTGGCGTTGCTGTCGGGGCGTTCATGGGTGCCTGGCCTTCGCGTTAATCGGCAAACGCGATCCGGCGGGCCTCGCGGCGGCGTTGCAGGAAGCCGATCACCGAGCGCCGCATGTCGGAGAGAAAGCGATCCCATCGCGATGGATTATGAATAATGTCGGCGCGGTAGAATGACGGACAAAGCACGGCGGCTTCCGACACTTCGCCGCAATTGCCGCAGCCGACGCAATTGTTGTCGATCGAGGCTACCGGATCGTCCTTGAGCGGATCGTCGGTGTGCTTGACCGAGAGCGAGGGACAGCCGGAAAGCCGGATGCAGGCGTGATCCCCCGTGCACACGTCTTCGTCGACGCCAAAGCGCTCGCGCACTTTGCGCTCGCCGTCGCGCACCGATTTTTGAAACAGCGGTTTCACCCGCCGCTGTTTGTTCAGCATGCATTCCGAGGACGCGACGATGATTTTTGGGCCGCTTTCTTTCGAGGTCAACGCTTCGCGCAGCGTGTCGCGCATCCAGCCAACGTCATAAGTGCGGTCGGTGTGCCGCACCCATGTTGCGCCGACGCCCTTCACCGCGTTGACGATGGTGTTGTTGGTGGCACGCGCCGGATTGATCGCGCGCGATGATGGAATGTCCTGGCCGCCGGTCGCCGCCGAATAGAAATTATCGACGACCATGATCACCTGGTCTTGCTTGTTGTAGACGGCATTGGCGATGCTGGTCGAAAGGCCGTTGTGCCAGAAGCCGCCGTCGCCGATGATGGAAATCGGTTTTTTGTCGGCCTTGACGTTAAAGGCCGAGGAGGATGCCGGCCCCAGGCCATAGCCCATCGTAGTGGCGCCGATGTTGAAGGGCGGCAGGCTGGCGAACAAATGGCAGCCGATGTCGCCGGCGATCTGATGCGGCCCAAGCTCCTGTTGCACGAGCTTCATGGCGGCGAAGATCGGCCGTTCCGGACAGCCGATGCAGAAGCTCGGCGGCCGCGGCGGCACCGTCTTGGCAAGCTCCTTGAGTTTCGGATCGGCGAGCACCGCCGATGCATCGGGCGGCGGCGGTGAATTGCCGAGCAGATTTTTCCCGTGCAGTTCGAGGAAACCTTTGATGCCCTTGGTGACGACCTGCGGCGTGTACTCGCCCGCCATCGGCAGCACGTCTTTGCCGCAAATCCTGGTCTGGATATCGCGGCGGCGCAGAATGGTGTTGAGCGCCTGCTCGATGAATTCCGGCTGACCTTCCTCGACCACGAGGATCGCCTTTTTGTCGGCGGCGAAAGCGGCGACTTCGTCGTCGATCAGCGGGTAGGTGACGTTGAGACAATAGATCGGCACCGAGGTCTCGCCGTAGACGTCGGCGAGGCCGAGCTGCTGCAACGAGCGCATCACCGAATTATACATGCCGCCCTGGACCACAATGCCGGTGTCGGCAATCTCTGGTCCGAAGAATTCGTTGAGCTTGCGCTCTTTGATGAATTTCACCGCCGCCGGCCAGCGCTGCTCGATCTTTTCCCGTTCGTGCATGTAGGAGGCCGGCGGCAGCACCACCCGGTCGGTGTCGCGC
>Ga0307374_10005383_pt1 | contig 20723 bp, 19 predicted proteins | sample OX3MG_FD_202532 | JGI IMG/M metagenome (GOLD analysis project Ga0307374, IMG submission 202532) | Soil microbial communities from Risofladan, Vaasa, Finland - OX-3 | ecosystem: Environmental > Terrestrial > Soil > Coastal area > Acid sulfate soil | place: Finland: Risofladan, Vaasa | collected...
AGCAAGCCTTTGGCGTCCGCGGCATTCGACGGCGCGATCACCTTGAGCCCCGGAACGTGCGAGTACCAGGACGAGTAATCCTGGCTGTGCTGGGCGCCGACGCGCGCGGCCGGCCCGTTCGGCCCGCGAAAGACGATTGCGACGTCGACCTGTCCGCCCGACATGTAACGCGTCTTCGCCGCCGAATTGATGATGTGGTCGATCGCCTGCATGGCGAAGTTGAAGGTCATGAATTCGACCACCGGCTTTAATCCGGCAAACGCCGCGCCAACGCCGAGCCCGGCAAAACCGTGCTCGGTAATCGGCGTGTCGATCACGCGCCGGGCGCCAAACTCCTGCAACAAACCCTGGGTGACCTTGTAGGCGCCTTGGTACTCGGCGACCTCCTCGCCGATCACGAACACGTCCTTATCGCGGCGCATTTCCTCGGCCATGGCGTCGCGCAGCGCCTCACGCATGGTCATGGTGACCATCTCGGTGCCGGCCGGCACCTCAGGCTCGGGCATCGCCGGCGCAGCCGGCGGCTTCACGGTACCGGTTTTCGCAGGCGCCGGCGCTTCGGCATTCTGGGCCGGCTCTGGTTTTTCCGCCGGCAGCGCGGAGTCCGCGCCTTTCTGCTGCCGCGCCGGCGCCGAGCCACTATCCGTCAGCGCGGATTTCTCCTCACCTTCGGCGAGGATCGTGGCGATCGGCGTATTGACCGCGACATCGATGGTGCCTTCGGGGACAAGGATCTTGCCGAGCGTGCCTTCGTCGACCGCCTCCACTTCCATGGTGGCTTTGTCGGTCTCGATCTCGGCGATCACATCACCGGATTTGACCGGGTCGCCTTCCCGCTTGAGCCACTTGGCGAGGTTGCCCTTCTCCATGGTCGGAGACAACGCAGGCATGAGGACTTGGGTCGGCATGGCGGGCTAACCCTGTCACCGATAGACGTCGGTATAGAGCTCCGCCGGATCAGGCTCGGCGTCGTTGGTGGCAAATTCGGACGCCTCGTTGACCACGGCGCGCACGGAAGCGTCGATTTTTTTCAACTCTTCCTCGCTCGCCCACTTTTGGGCCAACAGCCGCGCGCGCACCTGTTCGATCGGATCGTGCTCGGTGCGCACTTTATCGACCTCTTCCTTGGTCCGGTATTTTGCCGGATCGGACATCGAATGGCCGCGATAGCGATAGGTCATCATTTCGAGAATGATCGGGCCTTTGCCGGACCGGCACCAGGCGATCGCTTCCTCGCCCGCCGCCTTCACCGCCCGCACATCCATGCCGTCCACCTCGACGCCGGGAATATTGAACGACGCGCCGCGTTTGGAAAAATCGGTCTGCGCCGAGGAGCGCGATACCGATGTGCCCATGGCGTAGCGGTTGTTTTCGATGACGTAGACCACCGGCAGCTTCCACAACTCCGCCATGTTGAAGCTTTCGTAGACCTGGCCCTGGTTGGCGGCGCCATCGCCGAAAAAGGTCAGGCACACGGTGTCGTTGCCACGATATTTGTTGGCGAAAGCCAAGCCGGTGCCGATCGGCACCGGCGCGCCGACGATGCCGTGTCCACCGAAGAAGCCTTTCTCCGGGGAGAACATGTGCATCGAGCCGCCCTTGCCCTTGGAATAGCCGCTGCGGCGGCCGGTCAGCTCCGCCATCACGCCCTTCGGATCCATACCGCAGGCAAGCATGTGCCCGTGATCGCGATAACCGGTAATCATCTGATCGTCGTCGCGCTTGGCCATCCGCATGCCGATGACGACGGCTTCCTGGCCGATATAGAGGTGACAAAATCCGCCGACCAAGCCCATACCGTACATCTGGCCGGCCTTCTCTTCGAAGCGCCGGATCAGCAGCATCTGCCGCAGCGCCTCTAACTCCTGGTCTTTGTTGAAGTCGGCGATTGGACCGTTCTGGGTCGGCACCTCCGCGAGAGGACGGCGTTGGTCGCCGGTTTGGTCATTTTCTTTAGTTTTGGCGACGGCCATCGGCGCTCTCGAACCTTTCGCGGTTCCATCCCATAGCCGAAATCGGCTAATGGCGGAAGTCGGCGGGCGCGCGGCTGGTTCCCGCGGACAACCTATTGGCAGTTAAAATTATTTCGGGTTAGGCTGGGCCTGAATCAAGGCCGGCTGTCGGGCGCAGGCTGCGGCCGATCGACGATCAGCGTCAGGTCATGGGGATCGGTGTAATCGAGCAGCGCCCGGGCCCGCTCGTCGAGCATGTCGGGATCGATCTGGTCGGATTTCAATAGCGCGATGCGGCGTTCCCACTGCCGGCGCTGACCCTGCAATCCGGCAAGCTCGCTTGAAAGCACCGCGACTTGCCGGTCGATGTCCTGCTTGGCCTTAAGACCATGGTTGCCGGAAAACACATTGACGCCGAAATAGCCGATCAACAGCGCGGCTATCACGTAAAGACCGAGCGCGGTGAGGATCGAGCGCAAACGCTTGCGGGTGACCATCCGCCCAAGATGCGATTGCGCCGCTTAAAGCTGAATTAACGGACTCGCCCTGCCCGATCAGGGCAGCCGGTTGCGGACTTCGCTGAGAACGAAATTGCCGAGCCGCTTACCGCGGTTGCGGAAAAAGCGGAGCGCTCCCGCATCGACGAAGTAGGTCAGCAGAATGCTGTCGCGGGTGTTGACCTCCGGTCCGATGCGATCGGCCGAATGCCAAGTATCGGTGCCGACGGCAAATGCATAGCCGGTATTCGGCGCGAACGTCATTTGCTTGTCCTTGGCGAGCGTGCCGTCGGCAAGCTTGGTGTGAAAGATCGTGCCGATATGGGCGATCGAACGATCGCTCGGTAGATAAATCTGGACCGTGATGCCCTTCCAGCGCGTGTCGGTATGAGGGGTGATCAGGTAACCGGGGACGTCGCGCGTGAGCACCGGGATCGGAAACATGCCGGTACGCGCGTAATCAGCACCGAAGCGGCGTTCGAGCGCCGGCGCCAGCCGCCGCACGAACGCATCCTTGACCGGCCGCGAACAAAGCGCCCGGCCGACCACGTCCCAGACCGCGCACTGCCGCGGCGGCAGATGGCGGATATATTCGGGGAACAGATCGATCTTCACCCGCGTGTGCGTGCCATCGGCGAGATCGTGGCCTTTGCTGCGACCATGCATCGGCCGGTAGTCGGATGCCGCCGGCATATTGGCGAGAATGGCTGCGTAAACGTCGTCGGGGAATATGCGCTCGAGCACCAAATGATAGAACGGCGCTTCGGAGGCGGGTGCGGCGTCCACCGAAGCGGCGACGCATTCGCCCAACCGCTCTGTCGCCCGCTTGCGGCCACCGGCGCTCAACTCAACCGATTGATCCATGCCGTCGATATAGCCCCGAAGGTAGCGGCCGGACAAGCAACGGAAACTTAGCCCAGCGCCTTGAACGCACGACGGCCGGCATAGATCGCCTGCGGCCCGAGTTCCTCCTCGATGCGCAGCAACTGGTTGTATTTGGCCACCCGATCGGAGCGCGCCAGCGAGCCGGTTTTGATCTCGCCGCAGCTGCACGCCACCGCAAGATCGGCGATGGTGGAATCCTCGGTCTCGCCCGAGCGATGCGACATCACCGTCGTATAGCCGGCCTTATGCGCGGTCTCGACCGCCGCCAGCGTCTCGGTCAGCGTGCCGATCTGATTGACCTTGATCAGCACCGAATTGGCAATGCCGTTGGCAATGCCTTCTTTGATGCGTTGCACGTTGGTGACGAAATTATCGTCACCAACGAGTTGGCATTGACCGCCCAGTTTTTGCGTCAGTAATTTCCAGCCGGCGGTGTCATCCTCGGCCATGCCGTCTTCGACCGACACGATCGGATATTTCTTCACCAGGGCCGCAAGGTATTCGACCTGCTGTTCGATTGAGCGCGTCTTGCCTTCGCCCTTGTAACGATAGGCACCGTCGCTGAAGAACTCACTCGCCGCCGGATCGAGCGCCAGCATCACCTCGGTGCCGGCGCGGTAACCCGCTTTGCCGATCGCCGCCATGATCTGGTCGAGTGCCGCTTCGGCCGACGGCAGATTGGGCGCGAAGCCGCCCTCGTCGCCGACGTTGGTGTTGTGGCCCGCGGCTTTGAGTGCCGCGCGCAAGGTGTGGAAGATTTCCGAACCCGCGCGCACGGCTTCGGCGAACGAGGTGGCGCCGAGCGGCACGATCATGAATTCCTGGAAGTCGATCGGATTATCGGCGTGCACGCCGCCATTGATGATGTTCATCATCGGCACCGGCAGAAGCCGCGCCGCAGTTCCGCCGATATAACGATAGAGCGGCAGCTTGTTGGCGGCGGCAGCGGCCTTGGCGGTTGCAAGCGAAACGCCAAGGATGGCGTTGGCGCCGAGCCGGCCTTTATTGGGCGTGCCGTCGAGGTTGATCATGATCTCGTCGATCTTGACCTGCGCCTCGGCGTCCATACCGCTCAGAGCGTCGAAGATCTCGCCGTTGACCGCCTCGACTGCGGTTCGCACGCCCTTGCCGAGATAGCGGGTGTTGTCGCCGTCGCGAAGCTCGACAGCTTCGTGGGTTCCAGTCGAGGCTCCGGACGGCACCCCGGCACGCCCGCGCGAGCCGTTGGCCAGAATGACATCGACCTCGACGGTCGGATTGCCGCGGCTGTCGAGGATTTCCCGGCCGATGATGTCAACGATGGCAGTCATGGTGCTCCAGATTTAAGGACCCGCGCAGCGGCTTCTACAGGATGGACGAGGCTCTTGTCATGCCCCGTCAAGCCGGGCATTGCAGTGCCCGATGCCGAAAAAACGCCTGCAACTCGGCCGCCCGACGCTGATCCCCGCCTCGCCCGACCAGGCGGTGCTCGACCGCGTAACAAATCCGCATCTGGGGACGAACTACGTGGCGCGTTTTACCTTCCCGGAATTCACCATTATGTGCCCGGTCACGGGTCAGCCCGACTTCGCCACGCTCGTCATCGATTACGTACCGAAGGCGTGGCTCGTGGAATCGAAATCGCTCAAGCTTTATCTCAACAGCTTCCGCAATCAGGCTGCCTTCCATGAGGAATGCACGGTAACAATCGGCAAAAAGCTCGCCGGATTGCTCAAGCCGAAATGGCTGCGCATCGGCGGCTATTTCCATCCACGCGGCGGCATGCCGATCGACGTGTTCTGGCAAGCCGGAAAGCTGCCGGCCGGCGTTTGGGTCCCCGACCAAGGCGTCGCCACTTATCGCGCCCGCTAGTGGTCCAATTCTAACATTCGCTTCCGTATTCGGCAGCTTCTCATGCGAATGTTAAATCCGCTCCGCTAGCCCGCGACAACACGCCCGGCCGCCGTGCTTGCCCGGCCTCGACGTTTGCGGAATATTGGCCGGCGGGGTGAATGGCATCAAAATCGGGGATAGTTTCATGCTCACCAAAACTTTCGCAAAATTCTCCTTGGCCGCAGCCATTGCCGTGATGTCGATGTCGCCGACTTTTGCCGCGAAGATGACACCCAAGCCCTGCGCCAACCCGCAGCTACGCTGCACCGGCACGTGCGACAAGAACCATTGGTGCAAGGTTTACCTTTGCAGCTTTAATCGAGCGGTAGAATCGCCGTTCCCGTGCAACGAGAAAGCCGGCAGCTGCTTGCAACCGCACTGCTAACGACAAATCCAAAGGCATCTTAATCTGCGGGCGCGGCCGGGCGTTGTCGTGCCAGCCGCCTCAAGGCGACTTGAAATTGGCGGTAAATCAAGCCAGCTACAGGCGATGAACCGCCAAATTAAGCGCCCTTGCCGCATTTCGTTCGTTTCGCTTGGTTGCCCGAAAGCTTTGGTCGATTCCGAGCGCATCATCACCCGGTTGCGCGCTGAGGGCTACGAGCTTGCCCGCGACCATACCGATGCCGACCTCGCCATCGTCAATACCTGCGGCTTTCTCGACAGCGCGCAGGCGGAATCGCTTGCAGCGATTGGGGCGGCGCTGGCCGAGAACGGCAAAGTCGTGGTCACCGGATGCATGGGCGCCGAGCCTGAAAAAATCACCAAGGCGCACCCGAACGTGCTGGCGGTGACCGGACCGCAACAATACGAAAGCGTGCTCGAAGCCGTGCATCGCGCTCTGCCGCCGCAGCGCAATCCGCACCTCGACCTTATTCCGCCGCAAGGCATCAAGCTGACACCGCGACACTACGCTTATCTAAAGATTTCAGAAGGTTGCAATAACCGCTGCACGTTTTGCATTATCCCAAAATTGCGGGGCGATCTGGTCTCCCGGCCGGCCGCCGACGTGCTGCGCGAGGCGGAGCGGTTAGTCGCCGCGGGGGTCAAGGAACTGCTGGTGATCTCCCAGGATACGTCGGCTTACGGCATCGACGTCAAATACGCCGCGAGCGAATGGAAGGGCCAAAAGATCCGCGCCAAGTTCATCGACCTCGCCCGCGCGCTTGGCGAACTCGGCGTCTGGGTGCGGCTGCATTACGTCTATCCCTACCCGCATGTCGATGAGGTCATTCCGCTGATGGCAGATGGCAAAATCCTGCCGTATCTCGACATACCGTTTCAGCACGCCAGCCCCGCCGTCCTCAAACGCATGCGCCGACCGGCAGCGCAGGAGGAGACGTTGACGCGGATCCAAGAATGGCGCGCGCAATGTCCGGCTTTGACCATCCGCTCGACCTTCATTGTCGGTTTTCCCGGCGAAACGGAGGAGGATTTCGCCTTCCTGCTCGATTGGCTCGGCGAGGCCGAACTCGATCGGGTCGGCTGTTTCCGTTACGAACCGGTCGACGGCGCCGGGGCCAACGCGCTCGCTGAACCGGTACCCGACGCGGTCAAGCAAGAGCGATACCAGCGCCTGATGGCCCGCCAGCAAGAGATTTCGCGCAAGCGCCTTAAGCGCAAAGTCGGCGGCCGCGAGCGCGTCATCATCGACGAAATCGGCCCAGTCACCGGGTCAAGTGCGCCGACCGCCAAGGGCCGCAGCCGCGGTGACGCGCCGGAGATCGACGGCAGCGTATTTGTCAAAAGCCGCCGCCCGCTGCGGGTCGGTGAAATCGCCACCGTGAAGATCGAAAGCGCCGACGAGTACGACCTGCACGGCACCGTTGTCGGCTATTAATCCTGCTTCATCGGCGCGATCATCCGTTTTCGCTGGAATTGACCCGACATTCGGCGCTTTCATGCGCGCGAGGCGCTAAATCGTGACCGCGATCTTCATCACCGCGACCGGGGCCGATGTCGGAACAACTTTCGTCGTCGCCGCCCTGGTTCGGCATTTGCGGCAAATCGGGCGTCCGGTCGATGCAATCAAGCCGATCGCGAGCGGATATGACCCCGCACAGGCCGCGAGCAGCGAGACCGGCGTGCTGGTCTCGGCCCTTGGTCTTCCGTTCACGCCCGAGTCGATCGACCACGTTTCGCCCTGGCGTTTTCGTGCCGCGCTGCCGCCCGATCTTGCCGCGCGCCATGAAGGCCGCAGCATCGGCGTCGATCAGGTCATCGCCTATTGCCGGGCCGAGATCGACAAGCGGCGCGGCGTTCTGTTGATCGATGGCGTCGGCGGCCTGATGGCGCCGCTCGACGATCGCCGCACGATCCTCGACGTGATGATGGCGCTACGTCTGCCGCTGATCCTTATCACCGGTTCGTATGCCGGCGCCGTCAGTCACACCCTGACCGCGCTCGACTCGCTGTTCCGCCGCGAAATGAACGTGCTCGCCACCATCGTCAGCGAGACGCCCGGCAGCAACGTTCCGCTCGACGACGTGGTCGCAACCATTGGGCGGTTCGCGATGCCGGTGATCGGGCTGCCGCGGCGGCGCACCTGACCCGGTCAGGAGAAAAACCGGATCTGCACCAGCGTTTCCAGCGTGCCTTCCAGGTTGAACAGCGCGTGCAGCAGGATGGTAAGCAGGATCGAGCCACTGCGTGCGCGCATCCAGCCGAGAAACAATCCGATGATGAAAATCTGCAACAAGCCGGTCCAGTCGTACTGGACGTGCAGCAACGCCCACAATACCGAGATCGCCACGATCGCCGGCCACGGGTTGCGATCCGGACGGGCCCAGCCGCGAAACAAAAAGCCGCGGAACATAATCTCCTCGCCGGCCGGCGCCGCGATGATGGCGCCGACCAGCAAAGCCGGCAACCATCCTACCGCCCCCGCGGTCGTATAGGATTGCAGCTGGAACGGCGTCACCAGCGGGTAGCCGGCGAAATAAAGCAGCAGATCGCCGGTTGCGATCAGCGCAACGAGCAAAATCAGGCCCAGTGCCAGATCGCGCACCGGCGGCAGCCGCAGCGCCAGATAATCGGTCGGTCGCGCATGCGCGAGCAGCACGGCGGCGACGATGATGGCAACGGTGATCGGATTGGCGATCAGGATGAACAGCGTAACCATCGCGCCATCGAACGGCGCCGCCAACAGCGAGCTTAGATCGCTGAAGCGAAACCACAACACCACCGCGAGCGCGATGAACTGGCCCGCCACGAAGGCGAGTAACGCCCAGCCGAGCGTCGCCGCGTAACCCCAGATTTTCATTGCCGCGGCTTAAGTCCTCACGGAATCAGGATCGAAGAGCCGGTGGTGGCGCGGCTTTCCAGATCGCGATGCGCTTTTGCTGCGTCACGCAGCGGGTATGTCTGGTTGATTGGAATCTTCACCGCACCGCTGCCGACCACGGCGAACAGATCGGCCGCCATCGCCAGCAAATCTTCGCGCTTGGCGGCGTAGGTGTTGAGCGTCGGACGGGTCGCGAAAAGCGAGCCCTTGGCTTGCAGGATGTTGATGTTGAAGGCTTCAATCTGTCCAGACGCGCTGCCGAAGCTTACGAACATGCCGAGCGGCCGTATGCAATCCAGCGACCCCGGGAAGGTGACTTTGCCGATGCCGTCGTAGACGACGTCGCATAGCTTGCCGGCGGTCATCTCTTTCACGCGCGCGACGAAATCCTCGTCTCGATATAGGATTGTGTGATCGCAGCCATTGGCGCGCGCGAGCTCGGCCTTTTCCTTCGAGCCGACGGTCCCGATGACGGTGGCACCGAGGTGTTTAGCCCACTGACATAAGATTAAGCCGACACCGCCGGCGGCGGCGTGCATCAGTACATTCATGGCTTTTTCGACCTTGAACGTGCGGCGCAAAAGATACTGGGCGGTCAGGCCCTTGAGCATCATGCCGGCGGCCTGCTCGTAGCTGATATTGGCCGGCAGCTTGACGACGCGTTCGGCCGGAACATTGCGTTCCTCGGCATAGCAGCCAGGACCTTGCACGTAGGCGACACGATCGCCGCGCTTGAGGTCGGATACGTCGGGACCGACGTCCACAACCTCCCCGGCCGCCTCATTGCCGGCAACAAAGGGCAATCCTCCGGGAGCCGGATAAAGACCCGTGCGAAAATAAACATCGACGAAATTCACGCCGATCGCGTGCTGCTTCACCCGAACCTGGCCGGCGGCCGGAGCCGGAACGTCGATCTGTTCGTAGGTCAGAACCTCGGGACCGCCGACTTTATGCACGCGTACCGCCGCACCCATTCTCTTATCTCCCGTAAGTTCAATCCGCCTTCGCGCGGAGGGCGCGATCATAGGTAGTAGCCGAGGCTGCGCAAGGGACTCCCAGCCCGAGCAAACCGGGCGGCGTGCACGATACCCCCGCCCTTGCTACTCTCCCGCCATACCTTTGGAGACGAATATCCGCCAGGATCGCGCATGGCTCTAGGCAACGGCACAATGGAAACTCTGGCCGCCCAGGTAGCGGTTATCGGCGGCGGGCCGGCCGGTTTGATTGCCGCCATTGCGCTCAAGGCGGCTGGCGTCGACGTGCTGCTGATCGCGCCTAAGCCGGAAGTCGACCACCGCACAACGGCGCTTCTCGCCGGCTCGGTGACCGCGCTGACGACATTGGGCGTCTGGGAAACTTGCAGCCCGCACGCAGCGCCGCTCGCCACGATCCGTATCATCGACGACACGCGACGACTGTTGCGGGCGCCGGAAGTCCATTTTAACGCCGCGGAAATCGGCCTCAATGCGTTCGGCTACAACATCGAGAACCGCCATCTCGTTGCCGCGCTGACCGCCCACGCCGCGCGTTTGAACATCGCACGCCGCACGGAGATGGCGCTCGCCATCACCAGCGATGCCGCGGGCGTTACCATCAAATTCCCCGACGGTGCAGCGCGCGTCCGGCTTGTCGTCGGCGCCGACGGTGCGCGTTCGCTCAGCCGTAAGGCGGCCGGCATCGGCAGCGACAGGCGAGCCTATCCGCAGACTGCATTGACGCTGAATCTTGCGCACGCACGCCCGCATGGCGACACGTCGACAGAATTCCACACCGAAAGCGGTCCTTTCACGCTTGTTCCCCTGCCGGAGCGCCGCTCAAGCTTGGTGTGCGTACTGGACGATTCGCGCGCAGCGGCGCTCGCCGCCATGACGGACACCGAGCTATCGGCCGAAATCGAGCGACGCGCCCATTCACTGTTCGGCAAAATTACTGTCGAGCCCGGCCGCGGCATCTTTCCGCTGGCGATCGAGACGGCGCATTCGTTTGCGGGTGCGCGCATCGCACTGATCGGTGAGGCCGCACATGTGGTGCCGCCGATTGGCGCACAGGGACTCAACCTCGGGCTGCGCGACGCCGCCACCCTTGCCGAACTGGTTGCCGATACGCACCGGCAAAACGCCGATGTCGGCTCGCCTGCCCTGCTCGCACGCTATGACACGCTACGCCGCGCCGACACCATGAGCCGGCGGATCGCCGTCGATCTGCTCAACCGCAGCCTGTTGACCGATTTTCTTCCGGTCCAAGGCATGCGCGGGCTTTCGCTTTACCTCGTCGATCGCATCGGGCCACTGCGCCGCGCGCTGATGCGCGAAGGCGTCATGCCGGCGACGTCGCAGCCTCGCCTCATGCGCGGTGAGATGGTGTGACCTGGACGGTATGACTTGGCGGTGACTTGCGTCGCACACCACACATCGCGGCGTGGTTTCGGTCAGGGACGATCAACGTGTTCGTCTGAACTGGCGCGAATTCTCCTCGCATCCTCCCGCGCCATATCAAAAAGCACGGCGAGAGAATCGAGCCCGTTCACATAAGCCATTTTGGAAAGCCCCTGACTGACGCTTTCCAGATACTCGCACACGGCATGCCGCAATCGTTCTACATCGTCGTCGACATAAAAGATTTCAGGCTCGACCGGGCTCATGCGGCTGCGAGGCGCTCAATGCTTTTTTGCTCTAGGACCGGTTCCGTTATGCCAGCCGCTTTGCGCAGATTCTCAAGCATTCGCTCGCTTATCTCGAATAATGCGGCATAGCCCATGACATCACCGATGCGCCTCGGCTTGCCGATGAGTTCGGCGGCACAATTGGCACGCTTGAGAATGCGCGCGAACATCGCATCATAAACGGAGACCACTTCGGTCAAGCCGGCGATCAGGCCAACCTCGACGATTCCAGAAAGGAGTTCGCCCGTCGTTCTGTTCAAGAGGTTTTCCGAACGTTCAGCAGCGACTTCCTGCCTGACTGAAAAGCGCGATGATTCCCAAATCGTCGCGCTTTCGATGCGCAAACCATCCGGCAGCAATTCCGGAAAAACATCCGCCAGCATGTTTGGCCCTGTCGTTGGCAGCAGGCGCAGCGATCCATTGACCACTTCGTTCGGGCCGGTGGAAATTAAATAAAGCGGGTTGAGCGCATCGAACTCGTCGATTTCCCAGCCGCGGAGAGTTTTGACCTGCCAACCCAAACGGTCATGGAACGTACGCTTTCTGATTTCATGCATTGCCGCGATTTCGCGGGGGAAGTCCGCGCGGTGCGAGCCGGAAATTAGTCTGATCATGGGAACAGTCCGTTACACAACTAAAACAGACTTTGTTCCATCATCGCGGAATTGCAATATGTCAAAAATGACATAGCTGCACCGACAGGTTGCAATCTCAGACGCTTTCCACAATGCCAAGCGCCACGGCTTTTGCGACTGCCTGTGTCTTGTTGAGACAATCGAGCTTGTGGCGCGCTATATCCAGATAAAGACGGACCGCACGTTCGCTGACCTTCAGAATGTGCGAAGTTTCCCAAATCGTCTTGCCGGCAGCAGCCCATTGCAGGCATTCCTTTTCCCGGCGCGATAGCAATGCTTCGTAATGCGGGATCTGACCGCCTTCAACGCGAATGACCATCTGATGAAAATAATGCGCTAACAGCTGCAAGTCGCGCATCTGCTCCTTTTTAAGGTCGGCCCATTCTTTATCCGGAAGATCGCTGTTCACCGAAAACAGCGCCACCTCAGTGCCGCGCCCCCGGATCGGAATTGTCAAACCCTGCCGGCCAAGCCCAAATTCGGCCGCCTCGCCAAATATGCGTCTAATCTTCGGGTTCGAATAATCGAAAGAGGCCCAGTCAATCGGCAGCAATCCGGTCAGACCAAGCCGCACCACCGGATCGACATCGACATAATCAGAATGTTCGTAATGTTTGCACCAGTCGGAGGTGTAAGTCGCGGAATAAAACGGCGTGGTTCTGCCGATGCGCGGAAGATTGATGCCGAGATAAGCAACGTGCTTAAACCCGTAGGACGTGGCCGCAGACAGCAGCAAACTGCTCCCCTCCTCGAAATATTTCACGGCATCGAGTTTGGGGGCGAGCGTGTCAAACAGCCGATCCAACATCACTTATCATACTTAGATTCGAGGGCAGAACCTATCGGAATAGGCGGTGCTGGCCGAGAATATGAGGCGGCCGGTCTTCGCCCCGCGGTGTCGCAGCCCCGATTGATGCGCGGCCGGATGACCTGAGCGACATCATGCGTTGGTTCCGATATGTCCGATCCCGATTGCCGTGAAAAATGGCTTGGCGAGCTTGGGCCGTTCATCCTACCGTTGGTTTCGGGTCGAGGGTGCTGACGCATGAAGCTGCCGCGGAACTTTTTCAAACCGCTCGCGATTGGAGCGCCGGCGCCGCTGCGCGAATTACCGCTCAAGCTCGAGCGCATGATCCATTTCGTGCCGCCGCATGTCGAAAAACTGCGTGCCAAGGTGCCCGAGCTCATTACCCAGGTCGACGTCGTGCTCGGCAATCTCGAGGACGCGATACCAGCCGATGCCAAGGAAGCCGCGCGGGCTGGATTCATAGCCATGGCGCAGGCCAACGAATTCGGCGCCACCGGACTGTGGACGCGGATCAATGCGCTTAACTCACCGTGGGTGCTTGACGATATCCGCGACGTGGTCGCGGCTGTCGGGCGGAAGCTCGACGTCGTGATGCTGCCGAAAGTCGAAGGCGCTTGGGACATTCATTATCTCGACCAGTTATTGGCCCAGCTTGAGGCCAAGCATGCCATCACCAAACCAATCCTCATTCACGCCATCCTTGAGACGACTGAAGGCGTGAACAACGTCGAGGCGATTGCGACTGCATCGCCGCGCATGCACGGCATCAGTCTCGGCCCGGCCGATCTCGCCGCCTCGCGGATGATGAAGACCACCCGCGTCGGCGGCGGCCACCCCGACTATAAAGTGCTGGCCGACCTCGCACCCGGCGCCGGCGCTGGAACGCCCCGCGCCGTGTATCAACAGGATCCCTGGCATTACACCATGGCGAAAATGGTCGATGCCTGCGCCGCCGCCGGCATCAAGGCCTTCTACGGTCCGTTCGGCGATTTTTCCGATCCGGCAGCCTGCGAGGCGCAGTTCCGCAACAGCTTCCTGCTCGGTTGTGCCGGCGCCTGGACTTTGCATCCGTCGCAGGTTGCCATCGCCAAGCGGGTGTTTTCGCCCGATCCTGCCGAAGTCGCTTTCGCCAAAAAGATTATCGCTGCCATGCCCGACGGCAGCGGCGCAGTGATGATAGACGGCAAAATGCAGGACGACGCTACCTGGAAGCAGGCCAAAGTTCTGGTCGACCTCGCGCGCCTGGTGGCGGCGAAAGATCCCGACATGGCGGCGCGCTACGCTCTATGAAGGCACATGATGAACGCGTAAGGTCGGCACTCCGCCAGCGCGCCGCCACAATTCTGTCGTTACCTGCTGACGACGAAGACGCCGCCAAAAAGGTCTAAAGAGGTTTTAACGAGTGTCAGCGACCCCGAACAAGATTCGCAACGCGAAATACCAGATCGGCCAGGTGGTACGACACCGCCTGTTTTCGTTCCGCGGCGTTGTATTCGACATCGACCCGATCTTCAGCAACACCGAAGAATGGTACGAGTCGATCCCGGTGGGTGTGCGTCCGCACAAGGATCAGCCGTTCTATCATCTGTTCGCTGAAAACGACGAAACCGAATACGTCGCTTACGTTTCGGAACAAAATCTGCTGCCGGACGACAGCGGCGAACCGCTGCGCCATCCGCAAGTCGCGGAGGTCTTCGTTCATGACGGCAAGGGCAGCTATCGCCCGCGTCAAATAAACACCCACTGATCGTCGTTGCCCGCTGGGCTGCGCTCAATAAGGCGAGCCGGCAAGCTCACGCAATGTGTGAGCAAGCCGAAGCCGCATCCGCCTCGAAGCACGGATAAGTCGGAATCCCGCGCGAGCAGCGCGACCCGGCGCCGCCGTCCGACGGGAAGCCCTTATCGGCTTACTGCGCCTTGCCGGGAGGCGGCGTGGCTGACGAGGTCGGCGCGCCCTGCTGGCTCTCGAGCTTCTTGCGCGCTTCGTCGGCGCGGCGTTGCAGCTCTTCCTGCAGTTTCTTTTGCTGTTCCTCGAAAACCTTTGGATCGGTCGGCGGGCCCTCATAGGCCTTGGCAAAGTCGTTGAGCGGCATCACGACGCTGATTGGCTGTCCGGTCGCATTGATGGCCTGGATCACAAGCCCCTGCCCTTTTTTAAGCTTGCCGATCAACTCGGCGTTGGCGTCGTAGTCGGCCATGCAGCCATTGGTGAAGCAAATCACATACGGCGCCGTCATTGGCTGGTTCTGGTCGATGATCACGCGAGTGCCGTGTGCGAGTTGCATGCCCAGCGGCAAAGTAACGCGCAGCAACTTTTTATCCACGCCCTGCGGCTCGATCAGCACGGCAGCCACCACCGGCTGGCCGGACTCGACGCGGGCGTCCTTGCCGGTGAAGCAAACTTCCTTGGCATTCGGATCTGCCGGCTGGCCCGGCGCGCCCTTGAGACAAAATTTGGTCCACGGCGAGAAAATCAGCTGAACCTGCTGCTGGCCGTTCTGAGCCGCCTGGCCCGGTGCCGCAGGCGGTTGCTCGGCTGCCGGTGGAGCGGCGGGCGGGGCTGCCTGCTGCTGCTGCACTTCCTTGGCTTTGGATTTGTGGGCCGGCTTCGCCTTGGCGGCAGGCGCCGGTTGCGCAGGCGGTGGTGCGGTGTTGGTCTGCGCGAATGCATGTGTGCCGAGCGCCAAAGCCAGCGTGACCGTCAGCGGTACGCTCAGCGCAATTGTCTTGACGAAAGCGGCTGCGAGCGTCCGGCTCGTCGGCATTGCCGCAGCCGACGCGGTCCAATAGGTCATGAGATGTAGTCCCTTGTTTGGTGTGCCGCTACAAATCGACGCTGACCGATTTGCCACTTACTTTTGCTGGCACTCGCCGGCCCGCAGGCCGAGCGGGGTTCCCCTGTTCTCCGGTCATTCGGCGCAGATTGCGGCAACAGCGTGACACCGCGACCCGCTTCGCGCCCTCCCGATAGCCCACTTTGGCGGTGAGATAAAGCGTGTACCGGACATTCTGTTACATTGATTGTGCCAAAGCCGAATCGCGCCCCACCACCGACCCGCATGCTTAACGCCGCCGCTGCAACCGCCCGCGCCGCCTTGCCCATCGCAATGGCAGTGTGGAGCAGCTTTGCCGTGCTCGCCGCGGCCGCACCGGCGGCTGCGGAAGCCGTTCATGCCATCGCCATGCATGGGACGCCGGCGATGCCCGATAACTTTTCGGTAGCGCCGTATGCCGAGCCCGATGCACCGCAAGGGGGCCGGCTCATCCAGGGCGTGTTGGGCACCTTCGACAGCCTCAACCCGCTCATCGTTAAAGGCATTGCGGTTCAATCGATGCGCGGTTACGTCATCGAAAGTTTGATGGCGCGCGGCTACAACGAGCCGTTCACGCTTTACGGCCTGCTCGCGCGCACCGTCGAGACCGACGATGCGCGCAGCTACGTCACTTTTGCGATCGATCCGACGGCACATTTCTCCGACGGCACGCCGGTCACCGCTGCCGACGTGGTGTTTTCCTGGCAGCTGTTGCGCGATCACGGCCGCCCCAGCCACCGTGCCTATTATTCCAAGGTGACAAAGGCGCAGGCGCTTGATGAGCGCACGGTGCGCTTCGACCTCGGCGCCGGCAACGACCGTGAATTGCCGCTCATCCTCGGCCTGATGCCGGTCTTGCCGCAGCACGCGATCGGCGTCGCCACCTTCGAGGATTCGACGCTGACAAAACCGATCGGTAGCGGCCCGTATGTCGTTGCCGACGTCGATCTCGGCAAAAGCATCACGCTCAAGCGCGATCCGAACTATTGGGGACGCGCATTGCCGATCAATCACGGCCTGTGGAACTTCGATCAGATGCGTTTCGACTATTACCGCGACGCCAACGCGTTCTTCGAAGCGTTCAAGACCGGCCTTTACGACGTGCGCGTCGAACAGGACGCAAGCCGCTGGCGGACCGGCTACGACATACCGGCGGTGCGCGACGGGCGCATCGTCAGGGAAGCGTTTGTCAGCGGCCAACCGAAGCTCGCGTCCAACTTCGTGTTCAACACCCGGCGGGCCGTCTTCGCCGACATCCGTGTGCGGCAGGCGATCGCGCTGTTGTTCGACGCCGAATGGGTCAACCGCAATTTTTTCTTCGGGCTTTACCGGCGTAGCGCGAGTTTCTTCGACGGGTCCGAACTCTCCGCGTTCCACCGCTCAGCCGATGCACGCGAACGCGCGCTGCTGGCGCCGTTCCCCGGCGCGGTTCGCGCCGACGTACTCGACGGCACCTGGTCGCCGCCGGCAAGCGACGGCTCGGGCCGCGACCGCAAAAGCCTGCACCAGGCGCTGACGCTGCTCACCGCCGCCGGCTACGAGCTCAAAGGCACCGAATTGCGCGCGCGCGCGGACGGACGGCCGCTCGCGTTTGAGATCATGGTGACGAACCGCGACGAGGAACGGCTGGCGCTCGCCTACGCCGACAATCTCGCCCGCGCCGGCATTCTCGCGCAGGTGCGGCTGGTCGATGCGGTGCAATACGATCAGCGCCGGCTGGCCTTCGATTTCGACATGATCGAGTTTCGCTGGGAAGAGTCGCTGTCGCCCGGCAATGAACAGAGCATCTACTTCGGCTCGGCCGCCGCCGACGAGCAAGGTTCGCGCAACTATATGGGCGTGAAGAGCCCGGCAGTCGACGCCATGATCGCCGCGCTGTTGCGCGCGCGCGAACAGCCGGAATTTGTCGCTGCCGTTCGCGCGCTCGACCGCGTGCTGATCTCCGGCTGTTATGTCGTGCCGCTGTTTTATTCGCCCGAGCAGTGGGTGGCGCGCTGGAGCTTCATCGCGCATCCGGCCAAAACCTCGTTGTTCGGCTATTTGCCGGAAACCTGGTGGCGGCAAAAGCAGCGGGCGTCGCCATGACCGGCCCGACCATCGACGCCCTGTTCCGCGCCCGCGTTGCGCTCTCGCCGGAGGCGCCGGCGCTGGCCGACGCGGCGAACCGGTCAAGCTTCACCGACGGCGCGGTCCGTCGGCTGACCTATGCGCAGGCCGACCGAGCGGTCGCCGCCATCGCCGCGCGGTTGCGCGGCATGGGATTGTCGAGCGACGCGATCGTCGGCATCCAGTTGCCCAACGTCGCAGAAAATATTCTGGTTTTGCTCGCCGTGTTGCGCGCCGGAATGATCGCTGCGCCGTTGCCGCTTCTGTGGCGGCGCGCCGATGCGGTCGCCGCGCTGGCGCGGATCGGCGCCAAAGCCCTGATTACCTGCGGGCGCGTCGGCGCGTTCGATCATGCGCAATTCGCCATGGGTGTCGCGGCCAATGTGTTTTCCATTCGCTACGTGTGCGCATTCGGCCAAAACCTTCCCGACGGCGTCGTGCCGCTCGACGATCTGGTCGCGGTAGGCGGCGGCGATCCGGTCCCGCCGGCGGACCGTGCGCAGGCGGATGAAGCCGACACGCGTCTCGCGGCGATCACCTTCGATGTCGGCGAAGGCGGCGTGGTGCCGGTTGCGCGCAGCCATCGCGAACTTTTGGCCGGCGGCATGGCGGTAGCGCGCGGAAGCGCGCTGACCCCGGACTTCGGTATTCTGTCGACCATCACGCCGGCATCGTTCTCCGGCATCTGCCTGACGCTGCTGCCGTGGCTCATCGGCGGCGGCATCCTCGCATTGCATCACCCGTTCGATCCAGGCCTTCTGGCGCAGCAGCGGCGGACGGAACGGTGCGGCGCGCTCATCGTGCCCGGCCCGCTGGCGTTTTCGCTGGCCGAAACCGGCGCGCTCGCGATCGAACGCGCCGCCAGCGTGATTGCGGCCTGGCGCTCGCCGGAGCAGCTCGCGGAGAGCGCAGTCTGGCGCGAGAGCGATGTCAGCTTCACCGACGTTTCGATTTTCGGCGAAGCCGGCATGATTGCGATGCGCCGCGACGATGCCGGCCAGCCGCGTCCACTGCTCGCGAGTAATGGCACCGTTGAACTTGCGCGCACCGAGGCCGGCACGCTCGCGCTGCGCGGTGGCCTTGTGCCGCATCGCTTCTTTCCACCCGGCATCGAGCGATCGGGCCTGCCCTACTTCAGGATCGGCGCCGACGGATGGATCGATACCGGCTATCCCTGCCGGTTGGTTTCCAAGACCGGCGGGTTCATCGTCACCGGACCGCCGGCCGGCATGGTAACGGTCGGCGGCTATCGCTTCCCGCTGCGCGGGCTCGCCGAGGTGGTGCGGCGGATCGACGGCGCCGCCACCCTCACCGCATTGCCCGATCCGGTTATCGGCCAGCGGTTGGTCGGCGCCGCACCCGATCGTACCGCCATGCAGGCGGCGCTCGCCGCCGTCGGCGTCAATCCGATCGTCGTTGCCGCCTTCCGCGACCACCGCGTCGCCGCTTATTGACGCGACGTTAAGGCCGCTTTGGCATGGTTGGCGGGCCAATCCGGCATGATCCCGATCATGCGCAACTTGTAAGAGCCCGCGTTCCCCATGCCATTGCAAGGCCCGTTCCTGGTTGTTGCCGACAGCCCCGCGCCGGATGTCGTCGAGGCGCTGCGCAATGCCGGCGCGTTTCCGATTATCGAAACCGATTGGGCTGGCGCCGATGGTGCGCTCGCCTCGGTCACGCCGGAAGCCGTGGTATTGGCCGAGCCTTGTGCCGATGCCTCGCGCGCCGAGCATTTCGCCCAGGCGCTGACCAAGCGGCTCAAGGCCGGCGACGGCGCTTACACACCAGTGCTTGCCCGCATCCGTGACGACGGCTCGGCGCCAATTCCCGACGCACTCGCGATTTCCGCCGCGGTGCCGCCAGTTCGCATCGCGCGGCGGCTGAGCGCGGCACTGCGCGTGCGCACCCTGCACGCAACGGTGCTACGGCGCATGCAGACGCTCGCCGAGCACGGCGAGCCGCAGCCGGAACTGCCGCGCAACGACGCGCTCGATGATGCCACCGTCCTGGTCGCCGGCCGCGGCCGCTCCTATCCGGCGCTCGGCGTCGCCGTCGGCGAGCGCGTCGGCCTGGTCGGCGCGCTCAGCGTCGAAAGCGCCGCTCGCGCGCTCAACACCCGCGACATCGACGGCATGGTGATCGGCGACGGCTTCGGCCCGCGCATCATCGAAGCTTTGTTGACCGTACTGGCCGAAGACGTCCGCTTTCGCGATCTGCCGGTCGCGGTGCTCGGCGGCCATCCGGAGACGATCGAGGATTTTTATCAACATTTGCCCAATCTCGACCGCGTCGCGGAAGGCCCCGAGCGCCTGGTCGATCGCTTCCTGCCGTTCGTCCGGCTGCACGCCTTCGGCCAACAGCTCAAGCGCATGCTCAAATCGCTTGACGCCAAGGGCATGCTCGATCCGACCACCGGCCTGCTCGCCCATGACGCATTCTGGCGCGACCTCAACCGCGCGGTCGATGACGCCGAAAAGCGCGGCGTCGGTTTGTCGATCGCGCGCTTCGCCTTCGAAAAAGCCGACCGGCGCATCAGCCTCGACGCGGCGCGGCTGGTGGCTCGCCTGATGCGGCAAGTCGATTTCGCCTGCCGCGAGGCCGATGATTCGATTTTCGCCGTGTTCACCGAGACCGATCTGCGCGCCGCCCATGTCATCGCGCGGCGGATCGCCAGCGTGCTGCGCCACACCATGCTGGCGCCGGACCCAAAGCACGGCGGCATCGAGACGGCGGTGACCTTGGCGACGCTCAAGCCGAGCGATAACGTGGACTCCTTGATCTCCCGCGTCGTCAGCGAGGTTGCCGGCGGCTGAATGCCGCACCATGTTTGGTTGAGCCGTTCATTCCCGCGTATGCGGGAACCCAGGATCTGGGTCCCCACTTTCGCCGGGACGAGCGGGTCGCGAAAGCGGCACCCTGCGCCTAGACTGGGACGCATCGATTCGAGAACGGCCATGACGACTCCGCCCGATTCCACAGCACTTGATGATTCCGCGGCACTTCATATCGAAGTCGTCTCCGACGTGGTTTGCCCGTGGTGCTTCATTGGCAAGCACCGGCTGGAAACCGCATTGACGCTCGTACCGGACATCGCCGTCGCCATCAACTGGCGGCCGTATTTCCTCAATCCGTGGATTCCGCGCGAAGGCATCGACCGGCAGACCTATCTGGAGACCAAATTCGGTTCCGCCGAGCGTTACGCGGTGATCG
>Ga0307374_10005384_pt1 | contig 20716 bp, 17 predicted proteins | sample OX3MG_FD_202532 | JGI IMG/M metagenome (GOLD analysis project Ga0307374, IMG submission 202532) | Soil microbial communities from Risofladan, Vaasa, Finland - OX-3 | ecosystem: Environmental > Terrestrial > Soil > Coastal area > Acid sulfate soil | place: Finland: Risofladan, Vaasa | collected...
CCGCCTCCTCCAGCAGCGCCAGCGCCTCCTTGTCCTTGAAGACGTTGATCGTCATCTGCGAGCCGAACACCGGCTTGAACTTGGGGTAGCGGGCGCGCAGCTTGATGATCGCCCGCAACAACTCCTTGAGCGTGCGCGGGTGGCCGAAGATGTTGTCGTCCACGAAGAAGATGGGGCGGTAGAACAGCCGGCCCATCAGATCGTGCTTGAAGATCACCTCCAGCTCGCGGCACAAGTTCTCGGGCGACTTGTAGCGCATGTCGTGCCCCAGCATCTGCACGATGGAGCAGAAGTCGCAACTGAAGGGGCAACCGCGGCTGGCCTGCAGGGTGAGCGAGACCTGGTGCAGCCACTCCCAGCGCCGCACCCGGGGCAGGTGCAGCGCCTTGCTCATGTCGGTCTTTTGCTGCTGCTCGTAGAGCGGCTTCAAACGGCCGTCGCGGCAATCGTTGAGCAGCTCCTCCCACACGTATTCGGCCTCGGTGGTGCAGATGGCGTCGGCGTGGGCCAGGCTGTTCTGGGGAATCATGAAGGGGTGATAGCCCCCCATCGCCACTTTGATCCCGCGCTTGCGAAAATGGTCGGCGATCTGGTAGGCGCGGGTGGCGTTGGTCACCATCACCGTGATGGCCACCAAGTCCACGTCGGCCTCGAGATCGATCTCGCGCAAGTTCTCGTTGACCACGGTGAGATCCACCCAGTCCGGGGTCAGCGCCGCCAGCGCCTCCAGGCCGTTGAACTGCAGGCCGTAGCTCTTGCCCCGCAGCGGCCAGAAGGTGAGCTCATGCACCCGCTCCATGCTGAACTGGGTGCGGACCTGGGATTGCGGATCGCGTTTGGGATAAACGAGTAGGACTCGCATGAGAAGAGGTTCCCCAACCTCCTAAACCAGCATCCTAAGCCTACGGCGGAACCGTGTCAAAAAGCACATTTTTCTTTTGTTCCAGCGGGCGAAGCCGCTCAATGGCCTCTAAGGCGGCCTCGACGGCCTGGGGCGAGGCCAGGCGAAAATCGGCGGCGGTGGCCTCGGCCGCCTCCGCGTGCTCGACCTTGACCCCGATGATATCGGGATGGCGCAGGCGAAATACGTCCTCGTCGGTGACATCGTCGCCGAAATAGAAGGCCAAATCGCAGCCCAGGCGGGTGCGCAGCCGCTGCACCGCATGTCCCTTGGTGAGTGCGCCCTCGGGCAGCAGCTCGACCACTTGGCGCCCCAACAGGACGCGGAAGCCGCCTGGGGCGGCGAGGGCGGAAAAGGCCTGGCGGATGGACTCCGCCCACTGCGGCGCCTGGCGGAAATGCACCGCGAGGGAGTAGGGTTTGGCCTCCAGCCGGGCGCCGGGCCAGCTCGGCATGCGCTGTCGCAGCTCTTCGGCGCGGCGGGCCAACTCGCGGCGAAGCTGGGGGTCGCGGGGGCTGGCCGGGGCCTCTCCGAGGTCGCCGCCAGGGGCGCCGGAGCTGGTCTCATTGCCGTGGCCGCCCACATACCAGCAACCCGGCACCAGGCAGCGGGCGCGCAGGTCGCTCAAAGCGCGTCCGCTGACGATGGCCACCCTCAGGTCCCGCCGTTGCGCCAGCGCCGCCAGCGCCGCCACCGCGCCGGGCAGAGGCAGGGCGTCCTCGGGGCGGGCGACGATGGGTGCCAGCGTGCCGTCGAAGTCAGTGGCGACGAGCACGCGCGAGGCGAGGCGCAGCCGCCTCCTCCAATCGCGGCTCGCCTCCGGGCTGGGCATCGCCGCGGCGGCGCCCGCCGCCGCCGCCGCGGGCAGGGGCATCGGCGAGAGAAAGTCGGGGATCCTGTACATCGAACTCGCGTTGTTGGATGGCGCGCAGGATTTCCCGCGCCCATACTCCAATATCATAGTGCGCCACCCGCCAGCGCAGCCGCCGCATGCGGTCGCGCCGCTCCGCCTCCGGCATAGCCAGGGCGTGGGCCATGGCATCGGCAAAACTGTCGGTGGCGTAGGGGTTGATCAGCACCGCCTCGCGCAGCTCGCGCGCCGCCCCGGTGAACTCGCTCAGCAGCAGCACCGCATCCTCGCGTCCGGCGGCCACAAACTCTTTGCTGACCAAATTCATGCCGTCGTGCAAGGACGAAACGATGACGGCATCGGCGGCCTGGTACCAGTTCCACACCTTCTCGGGTTCCACATAAATGTGCAGCGCCCGGATCGGCGTCCACTCCGCCGTGCCGTGGGCGGCGTTGACCCGCGCCACGGTGCGGTCCACCGCTTGCGCATAGTCGCGGTAGGCGCGCACCGTGGTGCGGCTGGGGGTGGCGATGTGGACGAACTCGACCTTGCCCTTCCATTGCGGATGCCGCTCGAACAGCCGCTGGATGGCCTCCAGACGCTCCAGAATGCCCTTGGAATAGTCCAGCCGCTCGACGCTGATCACTAGTTTGCGGGTGGACCAGTCGCCTTTCGGCCCGGCCACCCGGCCGTGGCTGTAGACGTGGCGAAGCTGGATGGCTTCCGCCAACGCTTCCGGTTGACGGGCGGCTTGGCGAATGTGCTGATAATCCACGCTCATGGGAAAGGCGGCCACGCTGGTGCGGCTGTGCGTACCCACCACGGCGTTGGATTCCCGATCCACCCGCACCTGCAGTTCGCGGTCCACCGTCTCCATGAAATTGTTGCAGTGGTAGGGCAGATGAAAGCCCAGAAGATCGTTGCCCAGCAGGCCGCGCAGCAGCTCCTTGCGCCAGGGGCAGATGCGGAAGGCCTCGGGGTTGGGCCAGGGAATATGCCAGAACTGCGCGATGACGGCGTTGGGGCACCGTTCGCGCAGCAGCACCGGCAACATGGCGAAGTGGAAATCCTGGACGAAGATCACCGCCGGCTCGCCATCCACTTCGTCGGCGACGGTGTCGGCGAAAATTTGGTTCGCCTGCAGATAGGCCTTCCACCAGCGTTCCTCGAAGCGGGGCTGGTGATAGGCGATGTGGCAGAGTGGCCACAGTGTGGAATTGGCGAAGCCGGTGTAAAAATCCTGCTGCAGCTTGGGCGCGAGAAAAATGCGCCGCAGGCGGTAGTCCATGCCCGGCTGCGGCTCGACCCGACCGGCGGCATCCACCATCTCGGCGTCGGCATTGCCGCTGGAGGCGGCGATCCAGGTGCCACGGGTGGCCTGTACAATCGGCTCCAGGGCCAGCGTCAACCCGCTGGGCGGCTTTTCCACCCGCACCACCTCACCATGCCGCACATGGGCAAAAGGCTGGCGGTTGGAGACGACGATGAAGCGCCGCCCCTCCAGCGAGGTGACTTCCTGCAGGATTTGTTGCACACCCACCATGGAGCGTCCGATACTGACTATTCCTATGATACGACGCCACTTCCCCATTTCCCAAGCCGGGGCGCCGCGATGAGCGCCGCGCGCCGGGGCTTGCGCCCGCTTTCCATGAGCATGGTGATGGAGTGCGTGGCGCCGCGGGTGGACGACGGCGGCTTCGCGGTCAAGCGCGAGCTGGGCGACCGGGTGCGGGTGGAGGCCGATATCTACCAGCACGGCCACGAGATCCTGGCCGCGGCGGTGCAGTTCCGCAGCCTCGGCGGCGCGGCGAGCTGGGCCGAGGCGCCGTTGTCGGAGGTGGGCAACGACCGCTGGCAGGGCAGCTTCGAGCTGCAGGCGCTGGGCGAGTACGAGTTTGCGCTGGTGGCCTGGGTGGAAGAGTTCGACACTTGGCGCCGCGGCACCGAGCGCAAGCAGGCCGCAGGGCAGGCGATCGAGAGCGACGTGGTGGAGGGAGCGGCGCTGGTGCGGCAGGCGGCCCGGCGCGCCGCCGGCGCCGGCGATCCCGAGGCGGTGCGGTTGCGAACGGCCGCCCAGGCGGCAACCGCCAAGGCCTTGCTGAGTCCGGCGCTGGCCGAGGCGATGCGCCGCTGGCCCGACCCGCGCCGGCGCCAACGCTCCGAGCGCACCTGGCGGGTGCTGTGCGAGCGGCCACGGGCACGATTCGGCGCCTGGTACGAGATGTTTCCACGCTCGCAGGGCACGGCGGCGGGGCGCAGCGCGACCTTCGCCGAGTGCGAAGCCCGGCTACCTGAGATTGCCGCTTTGGGCTTCGAGGTGGTCTACCTGCCGCCCATCCACCCCATCGGCCACACCCACCGCAAGGGCCGCAACAACAGCCTCACCGCCGGCCCGGACGACCCCGGCAGCCCCTATGCCATCGGCTCCGAGGCCGGCGGCCACGACGCCATCGAGCCGGGACTGGGCACGCTTGACGACTTCGACCACTTTGTCGCGGCTGCGCGCCGGCTCGAACTGGAGGTGGCGCTGGACGTCGCGCTCAACTGCTCGCCCGACCATCCCTACGTGCGCCAGCACCCGGAGTGGTTCTACCACCGCCCCGACGGCAGCATCAAATATGCCGAGAATCCGCCCAAGCGCTACGAGGACATTTACCCGCTCAACTTCGACGGGCCCGCGGCCGAAACCCTGGCGCATGAGCTGCGCCGCGTGCTGCTGTTTTGGGCCGGCCACGGCGTGCGCATCTTCCGCGTGGACAACCCCCACACCAAGCCCATGCCGTTTTGGGAGTGGCTGCTGCGCGAGCTGCGCGCCGAATATCCCGACCTGATCTTTCTGTCCGAGGCCTTCACCCGCCCCAAACCCATGAAGCGGCTGGCCAAACTCGGCTTTTCCCAGTCCTATACCTATTTCACCTGGCGCAACGCGAAGCGCGAGCTCACCGACTACGTCAGCGAGCTGGCGCTGGGCCCGGCGCGGGAGTACTTTCGTCCCAATTTCTTCGTCAACACCCCCGATATCCTGCCCGAGATTCTGCAGAGCGGCGGCCGACCGGCCTTCCTGATGCGCCTGGTGCTAGCGGCCACGCTGGCGCCTTCCTATGGCATCTACAACGGCTTCGAGCTGTGCGAGAACCGGGCGGTGCCCGGCACCGAAGAGTACCTGAACTCGGAAAAGTACGAGTTCAAGATCTGGGACTGGGACCGGCCCGGCCATATCAAGGAGTGGGTCGCGCGCGTGAACCGCATCCGCCGCGACCACCCCGCCCTGCAGCGCCTGGCCGGCGTGCGCTTCCTGCGCGCCGCCAACGAGCAGATGCTGTTCTACGCCCGCTTCACCCCCGACTTCAGCGATCTGTTGGTGGTCGCGGTCAACCTCGACCCCCACCGCGTGCAGGAGGGGCCGATCGAGATCCCCTGCGACGCGCTGGGATTGGGCGATGCCTTCACCGTGGACGACCTACTGGGCGAGCCCCGCGGCGTGTGGCGCGGGCGCGAGCACTACCTGCGCCTGGACCCGACGGAGATGCCGGCCGCCATCCTCCACCTTCGCCGCTCCTGAAAATGTCTCGTGGGCCATTTCATGGCACACTCGATCCACGAGGCCGCCATGAAGTCCGCCCCCGCCCGCCGCACCCATATTTCCCTTCCCGCCGAGCTGGTTGCCCAAATTGACGAGTTGGTGGGCGCCCGCGGCCGCAGCGCCTTCCTCGTAAATTTGGCATCTCGCGAAGTGAGGCGGCAACGACTGATCGCGGCGCTTGAGGATCCAGAACCAATCTGGAAAGATGAGGATCACCCCGACGTCGCTGAACTGGTAAGCGCGGAGTGGGTTCGCCGCATGCGCGGGCATGCCCCCTCGGAGCCGCCTCGCGCGCGCATCCAGACCCGGCAGAAATTACGGCGCAAATGACCCTGCTGCTGGACACCTCGGTGCTGATTGATGCGCTACGACGACGACTGGGCCGGCATCTTTTTCTCGCCGATCTGGTACGCGCCGGGAATCGCCTCTCGACCGCCGCGATCAACCTTGGACAGATCCATGCCGGCCTGCGTCCCAACGAAGTGGAACGCGCTACGGCCCTCTTCGACGATTTGGAACAGTGGGCCATCACCCCCGCCATCGGCCGCCGCGGCGGAGAGCTGAAGAACGCTTGGGCGCGGCGCGGCCGCACCTTCAGGGACGACGCACTAATTGCCGCGGTGGCCCTCGAACACGAGCTGCCGCTGTTGACCGACAACCGGAAGGACTTCCCCATGCCCGAACTGCAACTCTGGCCGCTGCCGCAGGCGCAGTAGCCGGAGCGCGCTATTGGCTCACGCTGAGCGGCTTGGGGGGCGTGACCAGGTTGGTAATGTCGGTGAGCAGGTAGTCGCTGAGGGTGAAGATCGCGGGGCTGGAGTTGTTGCGGGCGTAGTACGCGCCCGCGCCCTGCTTGTTGCCCAGGTCGAGTTCGGCCGAGCCGCCGTTCCAGGTGAGCCGCAGCGTGGTCACCGGATGGGCAAGCCCGTTGGCGGCGGCGTCTTTGCCCACCGGGTCGGGCATGGTGGTCATCTGGCCGTCCTGCAAGGCATCGAGCAGCGACTGCACATTGGTCTGCTGGTCCTTGGGCCAAGCGCCCTTGACGCAATCCAGGTGCAGCTTCTTGCCGTGGTCGGTGACGTCGAGTGCGGTCAACTGGCCGCTAGGGAAGTGCAGGATGGACTTGTCTTGCAGCAAGAATGCGGACTTGAGGGCGCTGGCTTTGACGTCACTGGGCACGATCTCGATGGGCCCGGATGGGCCCAGCCGCAGGTAGGTGTTGCCGGCGGTGGGGGTGTCGGCGCCAAACTGGAAGTCCAGCGTCTGACCATTGGCGAGCCCGAGCTCGACCGTGCTGGGCTGATCCAATCCGAAGGTAGCGGGGCTGGTGGAGGTGCCCACGTCCTCGGCGCCGGTGATGCCGCCCAGGGCGTCTAACAAGCTGGCGACGGTGGGCCCGTCGGCGGCGAAGGCGTAGGGCTGGTCCAGGTTCCAATGGGCGCCGGCCTTGGTCAGCACCGTCGCCGGCTGCCCCGGCTGGCTAATGGCGATGCGCTGCACTTGGTTGGCATCCATCTTCACCAGCGGTGCTGCGGCTGCCGCCGGCTTGGCCTTTTGCGGCCAGTAGAGCACCCCCACCACCGCTCCCAAGATCACCACCGCGATCAACAAACGAAGCCAGGTTTTCACATCGTCCTCCGGCGCCACCACACCCCGCAGCCGATGATCACCACCACCAGCGGCAGGCCCAGCAGGAAGGTGAAGAAGATATCGCGCATCTGCATGGCCGAAAGGTTGACCGGCGCATTGGTGGGCGTTTGCGGGCGGATGGAGATGAAGTTCTGCTGGGCCGCCAGCCAGTCCATGGTGTTGAGGAACAGGTCCTGGTTGCCCTGGAACGAGAGAATCGAGTTGGAGACGAAGTCGGGGCTGCCATAGACCACGAAGCGCGCCTCGGTGCTGTCGCCCACATTCTGCAAGCCGCTACCGGCCACCGTGGCCAGCGTGCCGGCTACGCCCAGCGTTAGCGGTCCGTGCTTGTCCGAGGTGGGATCCACGCGCACATTGTTGTTGGCGAAATTGGTGGCGGCGTAGCTCTGCGGCGTGGTCTCGAGCAGCGGGCTGACCACCGCCTTGGCGTTGGGAAATGCACCCGGCTCGACCGTGCGCGCGTAGGGGAACAAGGTCGCGGTGTCGTGCATTTGGGCGGTGATGGGGTGCTCGTCGTATTGGGCGACGATCGGCATGAGTTGGCTGGCGCCAAACAGGCGGCCAATCCCGCTGGCGTCTACCACCACGTCGGGGGTGAGCTTGACGTTGAGCCCGGTCTCCAGGTAGTCCACCAGCGGGCCGGTGGCCTCGACGTTGAGCAGGAACAGGGCGTGGCCGCCGCCGTTGATGAACTTCTGGATGGCATCCACCTCGGGCTGCAGCAGCGGATGGGTGGGGCCGGCGACGATCAGCACGGCGCAGTCGTTGGGCACCGCCGGCGTCTGCGACAGCACCAGCTTCTGCACGGTGAAGTTTTCCGACTCCAGCGCCGACTTGATCGAGCTGTAGCCGTCGCGGCCGTTGTCGTCGGGATCGCGCTCGCCGTCGCCCTCGGCAAAATAGATCGTCTTCTTGGCACCCTTGAGCACACGCACGATGGCGTTGGTCATGTCCTGCTCGGCCAGATTGGCGACGATCTCCTGGTGGTCGCCGCTTTTAACCACGGTCGAGCCGTAGCTGTTGATCTTGTAGAGCTTGGCCTGGTCCGGATGCCGGTCGGGATCAATGTACTGCACGTCCACCTGATTGGACACGCGCTGGTAGCGGCCAAAGAACTGCTGTGCCGAGCCAAAGTTGGAGCTGCGGTCGAAGTAGATCAGGTGCAGCGGCCTCTTCAGTTGGGAGACGACGGTGACCGACTCGGAGCTGAGGCTGTTGAGGTGGTTCTTGGTCAGGTCCCAGCTCTTGTCGTGGCGGGAGGCGAGGATGTTGACACCCACCAGCACCGCCACCACCACCAGCAGGTAGACCACCAGCGAGCCGCGCTGCACGAGCGTGTTGGGCTTCGCGCCCGGGGTATCGGGATCTTGTTCCTTCATGGCGGTTCCTGAACTATTCGGCCAGTTCCATGCGCCGGGCGGTGAGGAACAGGCCGGCGACGATCAGGCTGAGGTAGAAGACAACGTCCTTGGCTTCAATGATGCCCTGGGTGAAATTCTGCAGATGTGCGGTCACCGACATGTACGACACTACCTTCGCAACCGCCCCGCTGCCGTAGGCGGTGACCCAGTCGGAGACCCAGAGCAGCAGGAACAGCACGAAAGTGATGACGCCGGCGACAATCTGGTTCTTGGTGAAGCTGGAGATGAGCAGCCCGATGGAGAGGAACGCGCCCCCCAGCAGTGCCAACCCAAGGAAGCTGGCGGCGGCCGAGCGCAGGTCGGGCTGGCCGTAGTGCGCCACCACGGCGACATAGAGGGCGGCGATGAACAGCAGCACCAGCAATAAGCCGAAGGCGGCGAAGAACTTGCCCAGGATGATGTCCATGCGGCGGATGGGCGAAGTCTTCAGCAGCTCCATGGTCCCGCCGCGCATCTCTTCGGCGTAGAGCCGCATGGTGATCATGGGCAGCAGGAACAACAGCGTGATGCCGATGTCGAAGGTCAGCGGCTGCAGCACCTGGGCGTTGACATTGAGGTTGCCGCCGCCGCCAAACTCGCCCCCCAGGCTCTGCACCACGAACACCGCCAGCATGCTGTAGAAAAAGAAAGCGCTGACCAGCGCGAACAGCGCCATCACCACGTAGGCGGCGGGGGTGATGAAATAGGTCTTCCACTCCTTGCGCATTACCGCCAGCATTCCGCTCATGCGATCGCTCCTGTGTCGCTCTGTCCCGGCGGCAGCGCCAGCGGCGCCGGGAGCTGCTCCCGGTTGGCGGTGAGCGAGAGGAAGATCTCTTCCAGGCTCAGCTCCATCGGCCGCATCTCCTGCAGGCCCCAGCCGTTCTCGACCATGCGGCGGGCGATGGCCTCGCGCACCGCGGTCTCCTTGGCCTCGACCTGCCAGGTGCCCACCCCGTTCAGGGAGTTTTGGAACTCGGCCTTGAGCACCCCGTCCATGCGCTGCAGCGTGGGCGTGACCAGCGCCTCCGGGCCGCGCACTTGCAGCGCCAGGGTGTCGGTGCGCTTCAGCCGGTGGGTGAGGTTGTCGGGGGTGTCCACCGCCACCAGCTCGCCTTTGTTGATGATAACCACCCGCTGGCAGGTGGTGGCCGCCTCCGAGAGGATGTGGGTGCTGAGGATGACGGTGTGGTTGCCCGCCAGTTCGCGGATCAACTGCCGGGTCTCGAGGATCTGGCGGGGATCGAGGCCCGCGGTGGGCTCGTCCAAGATCAAAAGCGGCGGATCGTGGAGGATGGCCTGGGCGATGCCCACGCGCTGGCGGAAGCCCTTGGAGAGGTGGCCCAGCACGCGGTGGCGCACGTCGCTCAGGGCGGTGCGCTTGCAGGCCCGCTCCACCGCCTCCTTGCGCTGGCGCGAGGGCAGCCGCCGCAACCGGCCGACGAAGTGCAGGTACTCGTTGACCGTCAGCTCGGGGTAGATGGGCGGCAGCTCGGGCAGGTAGCCGATGCGGCGCTTGGCCTCCAGCGCGTTGGTGCGCACGGTGAGGCCATCCACCTTTACCTCGCCCGCGCTGGGCGGCAGGTAGCCGGTGATCAGACGCATGGTGGTGGTCTTGCCCGCCCCATTGGGGCCCAGGAAGCCCAGCACCTCGCCCGGGTTGGCGGTGAAGCTGATGTCCTTCACCGCGTGAAATGGACCGTAGTCCTTGCTCAGATGGCAGACTTCGAGCACGCCGAGTCTCCTCCGGAAACACAGTATAGACGAATCCGCCTGGCAAAAGGTTTCAGATGGTCACGCCGGGATAGGTAGCGGGGGGGGCGGCGGCCCCTCGGCCCCGCCATGCGCCCCGGCGGGGGCCATGTCAAACCACGCGCGGGGCGAACGACTCCAAGGTGCGGCGCAGGCCGTCTTCCAGCCCGACCCGCGGCGACCAGCCCAGCAGTTGGCGGGCGCGGGTGATGTCGGGGCAGCGGCGCTTGGGGTCGTCCTGCGGCAGCGGCCGGAACTCGATGCGCTCGGGCGTCCCCGCCAGCGCGGCCACGACCCGGGCAAACTCGAGGATCGTGGTCTCCTGCGGGTTGCCGATGTTCACCGGGTAGGGATCGGGGCAGTCCATGAGGAGGCGCAGGCCCTCGATCTCGTCGTCTACGTAGCAGAAGCTGCGGGTTTGCGAGCCGTCGCCAAATACCGTCAAAGGCTCGCCTTGGAGCGCCTGCGCCACCAGCGCCGGCACCACGCGGCCGTCGTCGAGGCGCATGCGCGGGCCATAAGTGTTGAAGATGCGGGCGATGCGCGTGGCCAGGCCGTACTTGCGGTGGTAGGCCATGGTCAGCGCCTCGGCAAAGCGCTTGCTCTCGTCGTAGCAGGAACGCGGCCCCACCGGGTTGACGTTGCCCCAATAGTCCTCGCGCTGGGGATGCACCAGCGGGTCGCCGTAGGCCTCCGAGGTGCAGGTGATGAGAAACCCGGCGCCCTTGGCCCGCGCCAACTCCAGGCAGTTCCAGGTGCCCACGCTGCCGACGCGCATAATGTCGAGGCTGAGGCGGGCAAAGTCCACCGGGCTGGCCGGGGAGGCGAAGTTGCAGACCACATCCACCGGCCCGGGCACCTGAAACGGCTCGCAGACGTCCTGGAGTTCGAAATGGAAGCGTGGCTGGCCGTCGAGGTGCTCGATGTTGACGCGGCTGCCGGTGACCAGGTTGTCGAGGCAGACCACCTCGTGGCCCTCGGCCAAGAGGCGGTCGCAGAAGTGGGAGCCGAGAAAGCCGGCGCCGCCGGTCACAACTATCCGCATCATTGCATGGTACCGCGCCGGGCTGGGCCCAGGGGCTTGCTAAAATGAGAGATTCGCCTCCATGCCCACCGACCGCATCACCATCACGGGCGCGCGCCAGCACAACCTGAAGAACCTCTCCGCCGAGATCCCGCGGCGGTCGTTCACGGTGATCACCGGGCTGAGCGGCTCGGGCAAGAGCAGCCTGGCCTTTGACACGCTCTACGCCGAGGGGCAGCGGCGCTACGTGGAGACGCTGTCGGCCTATGCCCGCCAGTTCCTCGACCAGATGGAGCGGCCGGATGTGGACTCCATTGACGGGCTGAGCCCGGCCATTGCCATCGAGCAGAAGACCACCAGCCGCAGCCCGCGATCGACGGTGGGCACCATCACCGAGATCTACGACTACCTGCGGCTGTTGTGGTCCTCGATCGGGGCGCCGCACTGTCCGCGCTGCGGCCAGCCCATCGTGCGCCAGTCGGCCGAGCAGATCGTGCAGACGGTGATGGACTGGGGCGCGGAGGGCGAGACTCCGCGCATCGAAGCCCCGCGCATCATGGTCTTGGCGCCGCTGGTGCGCGGGCGCAAGGGCGAGTTCAAGGCGGAGCTGGAGGCGCTGCCGCGCCAGGGCTTCTCGCGGGTGCGCATTGACGGCGCCATGCGCCATCTGGAGGACGCGCCGCTGGGAGCGGAGCGGCTGGACAAGCGCAAGGCCCACACCATCGAGGCCGTGGTGGACCGCTTGTTCATCCGGCCCGGCATCGCCACCCGCCTGGAGAACTCGATCGCCACCGCCCTCAAGCTGGCCGACGGGCTGGTGGTGGTGTCGCGCCTCAAGAACGGCGACCGCGGCGACGAACGGCTGTTTTCCGAAAAGCTGGCCTGCCCGGATTGCGGCGTGGGGCTGGCGCAGCTCGAGCCGCGGTCGTTCAGCTTCAACAGCCGCTATGGCGCCTGCGAGACCTGCGAGGGGTTGGGCTACCGCTACGAGTTTGACCCGGCCAAGTTCATCACCGAACCCAACAAGCCGCTCTTGGAGGGCGGGCTGGGGCCGGGCTCGAGCTCGCGGCCGTTCCAGCGGCAGGTCGAGGCATTTGCCCAAAGCCGCAAGATCCCGCTGCGCAAGCCCTTCGCCGAGCTCACGGCGCGGCAAAAGCAAGAACTGCTCTACGGCGCCGGCGAGTTTACAGGCGTGGTGGGCCACTTGCGCGAGATGCTGGAAGACGCCAGCTTCGACCTGGCGCGCGACTGGCTGTTGGGCTTCACCTCGCCCGAGCCCTGCACCGCTTGCCGGGGGCAGCGGCTGCGGCCCGAGAGCCTGGCGGTCAAGGTGGGCGGGCGCTCGATCGCCGAGTTCACCGCGCTGGCGATCGCCGCCGCCGCCGACGCCATGGCGATCATGGCGGAGGAGATCGAGCGCCATCCCCGCCACCGCCTGATCGCCGGCCGGTTGGTGAGCGAGGTGCGGGAGCGGCTGGGCTTTCTGCTGGAGGTGGGGCTGGGCTATCTCAGCCTGGACCGGCCGGCGGCGACGCTCTCGGGCGGGGAGGCGCAGCGCATCCGGCTGGCCAGCCAGATCGGCTCGCGCCTGCGGGGCGTGCTCTACGTGCTGGACGAGCCCTCGATCGGGCTGCATCCGCGCGACAACGGGCGGCTGCTGCAGTCGCTGCTGCGGCTGCGCGACCTGGGCAACACCGTGCTGGTGGTGGAGCACGACCGCGAGACCATCGAGCGCGCCGACCACGTGCTCGACCTGGGCCCGGGGGCGGGGCGCTACGGCGGCGAGTTGGTGGCGCAGGGCACGCCCGCGCAGGTGGCGGCCACCCCCGGCTCGCTCACCGGCGCCTACCTGGCGGGCAGGCTGAGCGTCCCGGTGCCGGCGGTGCGGCGGCCGCCGCGGGCGGGACAGGGTGTGACCATCGTCGGCGCCCGCGCCCACAACCTGCAAAACATTGACGTCTTCCTGCCCGCCGGCCTGCTGACCGTGCTCACCGGCGTCTCCGGCGCCGGCAAGAGCACGCTGGTCAACGACATCCTTTATCCGGCGCTGGCGGCGCGCTACTACCGCTCCCTGCAAAAGCCGGCCGAGCACGAGCGCATCGAGGGGGTGAATAGCTTTGACAAGGTCATCCGCATTGACCAGGACCCCATCGGCCGCACTCCGCGCTCCAACCCGGCGACCTACACCGGGCTGTTCACCCCCATCCGCGACCTGTTTGCGCAACTGCCGGAGGCGCGGGCGCGGGGCTACGCCACGGGACGCTTCAGCTTCAACGTCCGCGGCGGGCGCTGCGAGGCCTGCCAGGGCGACGGCCAGCGCCGCATCGCCATGAATTTCTTGCCCGACGTCTACGTCCACTGCGATGTCTGCCGCGGCCGCCGCTACAACCAGGAGACGCTGGCGGTGCAGTTCAAGGGGCGCTCCATCGCCGACGTGCTCGAGGCCTCGGTGGAGGAGGCGTGCGAGCTGTTCGAGAACGTGCCCGCGGTGCGCCGCAAGCTCGTCACCCTGAGCGAGGTCGGGCTGGGCTACGTGCATCTCGGCCAGAGCGCCACCACCCTGTCCGGCGGCGAGGCGCAGCGCATCAAGCTGGCGCGCGAGCTCAGCCGCCGCCAGACCGGAAAGACCCTCTACCTGCTCGACGAGCCCACCACCGGGCTGCACTTCGAGGACGTCAAACACCTGCTGCGGGTGCTGCAGGCGCTGGTGGAGCTGGGCAATACCGTGCTCATCATCGAGCACAACCTCGATGTCATCAAGACTGCCGACTGGGTCATTGACCTGGGGCCGGAGGGGGGCGCGGCGGGCGGCCGCCTGGTGGTCGAGGGCACCCCCGAACAGGTGGCCGCCGAGCCCGCCAGTCTTACCGGCCAAGCGCTCAAATCGGCACTTTTTACCTGAGCGCCGGGCGGCACTTTTCTCCAAGTCTCTGAAAATTCAATCAGTTGTAGGTTGGCCCACGAGATGCTCCACAAATCGTAGTGGCGAGGAGTGTGCCCTATGAGCCTGACGACGGTGGTGGTGTTTCTCTTGATCGCCGGTGGTTGCGGCGCGGTGGGCTCCAGCCTGGGCGGCTATTCCGACGCCGGCTGCTTCAGTTCGGTGGCCCTGGGGCTGGTGGGCGCCATCCTGGGCCTGTGGCTGGCGCAAGCGCTGGCGTTGCCCACCCTGTTTAGCCTCGACATCGGCGGAACGAATTTCCCGGTGGTGTGGTCGGTGGCGGGGGCGGCGCTGTTTGTGGCGCTGCTGGGGGCGTTGCGGCGGCTGGCGCGTTAGCCAAAAGCCGGGCGCGGGCATCCTGCGCCGCCCTCCTGCCCTCCAAGTTCAGGTGAAAACGGCCTTGGTGACCGGCTCCGGCGGGCTGATCGGCTCGCAGTGCGTGGCGACGCTCTGCGCCCAGGGCTGGGCGGTCACCGGGGTGGACAACGACCTGCGCGCCTGGTTCTTTGGGCCCGGCGGCAGCACGGCGGCGGTGGTGCGGGGCCTAACCGCAACCTGGCCGCGCTACCAGCACGTCGGGCTCGATCTGCGCGATCGGGCCGGAGTGAGCGCCTTGCTGCGCCGACTGCGGCCGGATTGCATTATCCACACCGCCGCGCAGCCCTCGCACGACCGCGCCGCCGCGCTCCCGCTGGACGACTTCGACATCAACGCCGGCGCCACGGTCAACCTGCTGGTGGCAGCGCGGGAGCACGCCCCCGAGGCGCCGTTCTGCTTCACCAGCACCAACAAGGTTTATGGCGACCGCCCCAACGCGCTGCCCCTGGCCGAACGGCCCACCCGCTGGGACTTCGCCGATGGCCGCGACGGCATTGACGAGACCATGGCGGTGGACCAGTGCCTGCACTCGCTGTTTGGCGCCTCCAAGCTGGCGGCCGATATTTACTGCCAAGAGTATGGCCGCTACTTTGGCATGCCGGTGGGCGTTTTCCGCGGCGGCTGCCTCACCGGCCCGCAACAGGCCGGGGTCGAGCTGCACGGCTATTTGAACTACATCGTGGGCTGCGCGGTGCGGGGCGAGCCGTATGCCATCTACGGCTACCAGGGCAAGCAGGTGCGCGACCAGATCCACGCCGCCGACGTGGCCGAGCTGTTTCTGCACTTTTACCGGGCGCCGCGCGCGGGCGAGGTCTACAACCTGGGGGGCGGGCGGGCCAACAGCCTCTCGATCCTCGAGACCATCGCGGCGCTGGAGGCGCGCGGCCTGCGGCTGCGCCACCACTACCGCGAGCAGCCGCGCCGGGGCGACCACATCTGCTACATCACCGACCTAGGCAAGCTGCGGGCGCATTTTCCGCAGTGGCGGCTGGGCTACGATTTGCCGCGCATCCTCGATGAGATCATCGCGCGCTACCAGGCCGCGAGCGCGGCGGCGTGAACGCCGCCCGCTTATACTGAAGGCTTGGACGCCGAGTTCCCCTCTCCCTACCAGCCTTGGCCTCCGCCGGCGGACCCGACGCCGCCGGCCGCGGCCCCGCCGCGCGAGCCGGCCTGGAGCGGACTCGAGGTGGTGGTCATCATCCTGTTCTCGCTGCTGGCGATAGTTTTCTTCACCTTCGCGGCGGTGGCGGTGTTGGCTTTAGCGGCGCACATGTTCGGTTGGCAGCCGGCGCTCGGCCACGAGCTCTTGCTGGTGGAGGTCACGCTGTCAGGCCAGACCGCGGGGTTTGCGGCGGGGTTCGGCTTTGCCTGGTTGTGGATCTCCGACGTGCATGCGGTGCGCTTCTGGCGCGCCATCCACTGGCGTCGGCTGAGGCCGGGTCAAGTGGCTGCGGTGCTGCTGGGGGGCACGGCCACCATGGTCGCGGTCCAGTTGCTCGGACACCTGCTGCCGATGCCCTCGGAGCTGCCCATGGACCAGCTCTTCACCCCGCGAACCATCTGGCTGCTGGCGATCTATGGCGTCGTCATCGCTCCGTTTTTCGAGGAGTTCCTCTTTCGCGGCCTGATCTATCCCACCCTGCGCTCGACGTTTCAGGACGGCGTGGCCAGCGACGAGTTGCGCGCCTGGCGGCCGCTGGTGCGACTGCTGGGCGCCCTGGGCGTGCTCGGCGTGGCGTACTGGTTCTTGCGGCAACGCGTCCTGGCGCTGGCGGTCAGCCGCGCCCATGGCCTGGGTGGGGCGCTGGCCCTGGCGGCCTGTCTGGTGGCGTTGGCGCTGCCGGGACTGCCGATCGCCGCCGCCGGCTGGGGCCTGAACCGGATGGCGGGCTGGCGGCGGCCCGAGCTGCTGGCGATTTCGATCACGGGCCTGCTGTTTGGCCTGTTGCACGCCTCCCAGCTCGGCTGGGCTTGGGCGGCGGTGCTGATCCTGGTGATGGTGGGCGTGGCGCTGACGGCGGTGCGCGCCGCCACCGGCTCGCTCATGGGCAGTTGGCTGTTTCATTGCGCGTACAATGGATCGTTGTTTATGGCTCAGTTCTTCGCCACGCAAGGCTTCCACCACTTTCCACCGGGCCATTAAAATGGACGATCGACTTCAGCTCCTCGACCTGCTGGCGCGCGACTCGTTTCGCTTGGGCGAGTTTCGCCTCTCCAGCGGGGGCACCAGCGACTATTACGTGGACTGCCGCACCACCACACTGTCTCCCTTGGGCGGGCTGCTCACGGCGCGGCTGATGTTCGACGATCTGCGCCAACTGCAGCCGCGACCGCAGGCGGTGGGCGGGCTGACGATGGGCGCCGACCCGATCGTGGTGGGGGTGATGATCGAGAGCGCCCGCACCGCGACCCCGATGAGTGGCTTTCTGGTGCGCAAGGCCGAGAAGACGTATGGCGCGGGAAAGCGGATCGAGGGCACGGTGCACCCGGGCATGCAGGTGGCGATCGTAGACGACGTTTGCACGACGGCGGCCTCGACCATTCAAGCCATCGAGGCGGCCTGGGAGGCGGAGCTGGAGATCGTGGCGGTCCGCTGCCTGGTCGAGCGCGAAGAGGCGGGCGGGCGCAACAACCTGAACCAGCTCTGGCGCGCCCACCGCGGCCGCAATTGTCCCTTTCAGGCGCAGTTTGGCGCGCAAGAGGTGCGGGCGGCGCACAAGGAACTGCTGCGCGGGGGCAACTCCATCGCCGAGGCCTCGCAAACATGATTCCGACCTTGGAATGGACCGAGGCCGGGGTGCGGCTGCTGGATCAGCCGGCGCTGCCGGGCAAGGTGGAGTACCGCTTGTGCCGCGACCATCGCGAAGTGGCGGCGGGGATTCGCGAGATGGTGGTGCGCGGAGCGCCGGCGATCGGCGTGGCCGCCGCCATGGGGGTGGCGCTGGGGGTGAAGCGCTCGGCGGCGCGGACGATGGCCGAGTTGGCGCCGGAGTTTGACGCCATCTGCGAGGAGCTGGGCAAGACGCGGCCCACCGCCGTCAATCTGTTCTGGGCGATCGAACGCATGCGCGGCTGCTTCGCCGCCCACGCCGCGGGCTCGGTGGCCGAGGCGCGGCAGGCGCTGGAGGCCGAGGCGCTGCGCATTTACTCCGACGACATCGCCATCAACCGGGCGATGGGGCGGCATGGGGCGGCGCTGCTGCCGGCGGCAGGCAAGGTGCTGACCCACTGCAACGCCGGAGCGCTGGCCACGGCCGGCTACGGCACGGCGCTGGGCGTCATCCGCGCGGCGGTCGAGGCCGGCAAGCAGATCGAGGTCTTCGCCGACGAGACCCGCCCCTACTTGCAGGGCGCGCGGCTCACCGCCTGGGAGCTGCAGCAGGACCAGATCCCGGTCACGGTGATCACCGACAACATGGCCGGGCACTTTCTGCGCACCGGCAACTTCGCCGCGGTGATCGTGGGCGCCGACCGCATCGCCGCCAACGGGGACGTGGCCAACAAAATCGGAACCTATGGCGTGGCGGTGCTGGCCAAGGAGAACGGCGTCCCCTTCTACGTGGCCGCGCCACGCTCGACCCTGGATCTCGGCCTCGCCTCGGGCGAGGCCATCCCCATCGAGCAGCGCAGCGCCGCCGAGGTGACGCATTTGCAGGGCGTGCGCATCACACCCGAGGGAGTGCCGGTCGCCCACCCCGCCTTCGACGTGACGCCGCACCGCTACGTCACCGCCATTATCACCGAGGCCGGCGTGGCCCGGCCGCCCTACGAGGCCAGCCTGGCCCGCTTGATGCAACATGCCGACGCTGCGCCAGCTTCTGGTCCAGGCCGCCGCGACGCTTGAGCGCGCCGGGGTGGCCGAGCCGCGGCTGACGGCCGCGGTGCTGCTGGCCCATCGCCTGGGCCGCGACCGCGCCTATCTGTACGCCCATTCCGAGGCCGAGCTACCGGCTGACGAACAGGCACAGTGGGAGCAGCTCATTGCCCGCCGCGCCGCCGGCGCGCCGCTGCAGTATTTGACGGGCCAGCAGGAGTTCTATGGCCGGCGCTTCCAGGTCAACTCGGCGGTGCTGATTCCCCGCCCGGAGACCGAGCTGGTGGTGGAGGCGGCGCTGGAGCACCTGCCCCCCGACGCCGCGGCGCGGGTGCTGGACGTGGGCACGGGCTCCGGCTGCATCGCGGTGACGCTGGCGCTGGAGCGCCCGCAGGCTGAGGTCATCGCCACCGACCTGTCGGCGGCGGCGTTGGCGGTGGCGCGCGAGAATGCCCATGCCCTGGGCGCAAAGGTCGCCTTGGAGGAGACCGACTTGCTGGCCGGCCTCGTCGGCCCGTTTGACCTGATCGTCGCCAACCCGCCCTACGTGGCGGAGGCGGAGCTGGCGACGCTGCAGCCTGAAGTCCGGGAGCACGAGCCGCGCGCGGCGCTGGTGGCCGGCCCGCTCGGCACCGAGATTTACGCCCGGCTGATTCCGCAGGCGCAGGCGGCGCTGCGCCCCGGCGGCTGGCTGGTGCTGGAGCTGGGCTACGGCTCGGCGGCGGCGGTGCGGGCGCTGCTGGGCGCGGGCTGGGAAGCGGTCGAGACCCGCCGCGACCTGCAGGGCTGGGAACGGGCAGCGCTGGCACGCAAGGGTTGAGTTGAGCTTGCCTGCGCTGGGCGGAGGCTTGCGCCTCCCATACTCGGGGGGTTCCGCCCCCGCCCGCTCCGGTTGGTCGCGGCCCCCTTGGCCGCTTCGAAGAGGTGGCTTGGGAGGCCTGGTAGGCAACCCCTCCCCTCGACCTCGATCTCGCCTCGCCCGAGGCGACTCGGTCGTCTCCGCGATCGGTGTTTTAGACTTTGCGCTTTGGCTTCCTACGCCGAGGCTTCGGGAGGGGGCCGCCTAGGCGGGCTGGGGGCGCTCGCCGGGGGTGAGGCTGGGGGCGCGGGCGGGCTCGGGGCGGAGGATCTCCTGGGTGCCGGCGTCGCCGTGGGGAGGGCCGGTCTCGAGCGGGGGCAGGGTCTTGCCGTCGAGGATCATGCGGATCTCCTCGGCGTCCAGGCTCTCGCGATCCAGCAGATTCTCGGCAAGCTTGCGCAGCAGGTCGGAGTGCTCGGTGAGCACCTTTTGGGCGCGCTCGTAGCCCTCCATCACCAGGCGGCGGACCTCCTGGTCAATGCGGATGGCGGTGTCTTCGCTGAAGTCGCGGTGCTGGGAGATCTCGCGACCGAGGAAGATCTGCTCTTCCTTTTTGCCGAAGGTGAGGGGGCCGAGCTCGCTCATGCCCCATTCGCAGACCATCTTGCGGGCGAGGTCGGTGGCCTGCTCGATGTCGTTGCCGGCGCCGGTGGTCATGTGCTGCATGAACAGTTCTTCGGCGATGCGGCCGCCCATCATCACCGCCAGGCGGGACTTGAGGTAGTCGCGCGAGTAGGTGTGCTTGTCGTCGGTGGGCAGTTGCATGGTCACGCCCAGGGCCATGCCGCGGGGGATGATGGTGACCTTGTGCAGCGGATCGGAGAAGGGCACCATGGCGGCCACCAGGGCGTGGCCGGCCTCGTGGTAGGCGGTGTTTTTCTTCTCCTCGTCGGTGATGATCATGGAGCGGCGCTCGGCGCCCATCAGCACCTTGTCCTTGGCGGACTCGAGGTCGGGCATGATCACGGTCTTGCGGTTGTTGCGGGCGGCGGTGAGCGCGGCCTCGTTGATCAGGTTGGCCAGATCGGCGCCGGTGAAGCCCGGGGTGCCGCGGGCCAGCACGGCCAGATCCACGCCCTCGCCGAGCGGGATGCGGCGGGCGTGGACGCGCAGGATCTCCTCGCGGCCGCGCAGGTCGGGACGGGGCACCACGACGCGGCGGTCGAAGCGGCCGGGGCGCAGCAGCGCCGGGTCGAGCACGTCGGGGCGGTTGGTGGAGGCCACCAGAATGACACCCTCGTTGGTCTCGAAACCGTCCATCTCGACCAAGAGCTGGTTCAGGGTCTGCTCGCGCTCGTCGTGGCCGCCGCCCAAGCCGGCGCCGCGGTGGCGGCCGACGGCATCAATCTCGTCAATGAAAATGATGCAGGGGGCGTTTTTCTTGCCCTGCTCGAACAGGTCGCGGACGCGGCTGGCACCCACGCCAACGAACATCTCGACGAAGTCGGAGCCGGAGATGGAGAAGAAGGGCACGTTGGCCTCGCCGGCGATGGCGCGGGCGAGCAGGGTCTTGCCGGTGCCGGGAGGGCCCACCAGGAGCACGCCCTTGGGGATGCGTCCC
>Ga0307374_10005387_pt1 | contig 20707 bp, 19 predicted proteins | sample OX3MG_FD_202532 | JGI IMG/M metagenome (GOLD analysis project Ga0307374, IMG submission 202532) | Soil microbial communities from Risofladan, Vaasa, Finland - OX-3 | ecosystem: Environmental > Terrestrial > Soil > Coastal area > Acid sulfate soil | place: Finland: Risofladan, Vaasa | collected...
GCCGGGCTGTGCGGTTCCGCCGGGCTGTGCGGTTCCGCCGGGCTGGGCGGCTCCGCCGGGCTGTGCGGTTCCGCCGGGCTGGCCGGGAACCCGGCGACGTCGGTGAGCATCCGGACCGCGCAGGCGGCGTCCGGCCGCTGGGCCGGATCCTTTCTCAGCAGCGCATCGATCACCGTTCCCAGCGGGCCCGCTGACCGGGCCGGCGGCGGGTCCGAGTGGACGATGCTGGCCAGCACCGCCATGGGGCTGCCCTGGCCGTCGAACGGCCCGCGCCCTTCCACCGCGGCGTACAGGGTCGCACCGAGCGACCACAGGTCGGATGCGGGGCTGGCGGGTTCGCCCCTAATGCGTTCAGGCGCACAGAATCCTGGGGTTCCCATGACCATGCCCGCCTGGGTCAGGCCAGGGTCACCGTCCAGGGTGGCTATCCCGAAGTCGGTCAGCACTGCCCGGCCGTCGCGGGTGAGCAGGACGTTGCCCGGCTTGACGTCGCGGTGCACGATCCCGGCGGCGTGTGCGCTGGCCAGCGCCCCGAGCAGCATGACCCCGGCCTCGGCCGCCCGCCGCGGTGGCAGCGGCCCGTCCTGCGCCAGGACCTGTTCCAGCGAGCGCGCCGCGACCAGTTCCATCACGATCCAGGGCGTGCCGTCAGCCTCGATCACGTCATAGACGGTGACGACCCCGGGATGGTTGAGCTTGGCCGAGACCCGGGCCTCCCGCATGGTGCGCTCACGCAGGATCTGCCGGTCCTGGCCGGTCATCAGCTCGGGCAGCCGCACCTCTTTGACCGCCACCTCGCGGGTGAGCACCAGGTCCCTGGCACGCCACACGGTGCCCATGGCACCCTGGCCGATCCGGGCCACCAGCTCATAGCGTCCCGCAACGACGCGTCCTGGCCCGGTAACTGCCTGCATGTGCCGGACCATACACTGCATCGGTGCCCGAATTCTTGTGAGAAGCGTGAGAAATTGCCGAGTGTCGCCTCCAGGCCCACTCGTGCGGTGAGGGTCAGCGGCGGCCGATGGTAAGCAGGGGGCCGCCCGGGCCGGTGGCGTCGGCGAAGAAGTCGTTTCCCTTGTCGTCCACGATGATGAATGCCGGGAAATCGCGGACCTCGATCCGCCAGACCGCCTCCATGCCGAGCTCGGGGTACTCCAGCACCTCGACCTTGGTGATGCAGTCCCTGGCCAGCCGCGCCGCAGCGCCACCGACGGAGCCCAGGTAGAAGCCACCATGGTCGGCGCAGGCCTGCGTCACCGCGGGGGAGCGGTTGCCCTTGGCCAGCATCACCAGCGATCCGCCGGCGGCCTGGAACTGCTCCACATAGGAGTCCATCCGGCCGGCGGTGGTGGGCCCGAACGACCCGGACGCGTACCCTTCCGGCGTCTTGGCCGGCCCGGCGTAATACACCGGATGGTCGGCCAGGTATTGCGGCATTGGCTCACCGGCCGCGAGGCGTTCGGCGATTTTGGCGTGCGCGATATCGCGCGCGACCACCAGCGGGCCGGTCAGGGAAAGGCGGGTCGCGACCGGGTGCTTGGTCAGTTCGGCCCGGATCTCGCTCATCGGGCGGGTCAGGTCGATCCGCACCCCGTCGCCGGTCAGGTCCGCCTCGCCCGGCTCGGGCAGGTACTGCGCCGGGTCGGTTTCCAGCTGCTCCAGGAACACCCCGTCCGCGGTGATCTTGGCCAGTGCCTGCCGGTCGGCCGAGCAGGAGACGGCGATCGCGACCGGGCAGGACGCGCCGTGCCGGGGCAGCCGGATGACCCGAACGTCGTGGCAGAAATACTTGCCCCCGAACTGCGCCCCGATCCCGATCTTGCGGGTGATCTCCAGCACCTGCTGCTCCAGCTCCCGGTCACGGAAGCCGTGGCCGGCCGGGGAGCCCCCGGCCGGCAGGGTGTCCAGGTAGCGTGCTGACGCGTACTTGGCTGTCTTCAGGGCGTATTCGGCGCTCGTCCCGCCGATCACGATCGCCAGGTGGTAGGGCGGGCAGGCGGCCGTGCCCAATGAGCGGATCTTCTCCTCGCAGAAGGCCAGCATGCTGGCCTCGTTCAGCACCGCCTTGGTCTGCTGGTACAGGAAGGACTTGTTGGCCGACCCGCCGCCCTTGGCCATGAGCAGGAACTTGTACTCCGCTCCCGGCGCCGCGTACAGCTCGATCTGGGCGGGCAGGTTGGAGCCGGTGTTGCGCTCGGTGTACATGGACAGCGGGGCGAGCTGCGAGTACCGCAGGTTCAGCTGGGTGTAGGCGTCATACACGCCGCGGGCCAGGTGCTCTTCGTCGCGGCCGTCGGTGAGGACCCCGCCGCCGCGCTTGCCCATGATGATCGCGGTGCCGGTGTCCTGGCACATCGGCAGCACCCCGCCCGCCGCGATGCAGGCGTTGGTGAGCAGGTCACGGGCGACGAAGCGGTCGTTGGGGGAGGCCTCGGAGTCGTCCAGGACCGCCCGCAGCTGGCGCAGGTGCCCGGGGCGCAGCAGATGGGCGATGTCACGCATGCCCTCGCGGGCAAGCAGGGTCAGGGCACCGGGGCCGACTTCGAGAAATTCGCGGCCGAACGCCTGCCGTGGGGTGACTCCATCGGCCGTCACCAGGCGGTACTGGGTGGTGTCCTGGCCGAGGGGCAGCAGGTCGGTGTAGGAGAACTCAGGCATCGGTGGCGGTCCTCGGGCGGGTGACGTCGGTGCTTTCATCGTAGTGGCCTGCCCGGGCGGGGCTATTGCCCGCGCGGTGCTCCCGCATACCGTGCGGCCTGCTGGGTATCTAGGCGTGGTCTGCAGCGGCTGCCCCGCGAGGAAAGGCAAGGGTGGGGACATGACGAGCATCCCGGACGCTGGCCAACGGCAGGTGGACCTGGCCGAGGCCGCCAGGCAGCTGCAGCTCGCGATGCATGACTCCCGGGTCGCCTTCGACTGTGTCGCGCTGGAGGAGCTGGACCGGGCTCATACGCACGCGATCATGGCGCGGGCGGCTGTCGACGCGGCCGAGAACCTGCTGCGGGTGGCGCTGGCCGACGGGGCGAGCCGGGCCAGCGACCCGAGCCAGGTCAGCCAGGCCTGACGGGGAGCGCTGCCAGCCCGGTCGGGGTGGGAACGGCTTCTCGCCGCCGCCGGTAAGGTCCTGCTTGCGCGAGGCGCTGCTGCGAAGAACTTAACGACCACGTACGCAGAGCCCGTCAGGGCCAGCCCCCGCAGCAGCGCCCAGAGCTTCTGCCAGTCATCAGCGCCCTGGGCCAGCGCCGCGCGCAACGCCGCCCCGGTCTCCTCCACGAGGGCCCGCAGCCACTGGGGTGGATGAACACCAGTCTCCGGTGACCGGAAGCGGTCATAGAACTCATCACCCACGATCTGGCAGGCCTGCGTCTCCACATCGACCAGGCGAGAGGGCCAGGCCAGGGCGCGGGCCCGGGCGAGAACTCGTTCGTGGGACTCCCGCCACCACGGTGCGGCCGGCGCTCCGCCAGCCAGGCGATAGGCCAGCTCCCGGAACGCCGCCCGATCCGGAACCGCCTGCGGCTCCCGCGGCGGCTGCCAGAACGTCGGCTGGCCCTCGGCCATCCGCCGCTCCCGCTGCAGCTGCTGCGCCCGCCGCCGCCGGTTGCGGCCTCCGGGGATGACGGAACCGGACGAGCGGGCGGTTGCGTAACACCACGTGTTACCGTAGGTCGCATGGGGACGAGGCGATTCAGCGTCAGCGCCAGGGAAGAGATCCATGAGCGCATCCGGGCCCATGCCGATGCGGCAGGAGTGGACATCTCCACCTACCTGATCGCCGCCGCCGTCCAGCAGATGATCCGCGACGACCAGGCCGCCGCGTCATTCGCCACGATCGATGCCGAGATCGCCGCGGGCACCGCCGGATCCGGCAAGGTCGCCTGACCGTGCCCGTCCGCGATCTGCTCGCGGACTTCCCGGATACCCGGACGGGTGAGCGCGTGGTCTACTACGACGCCGGGATGCTGATAGCGCTGCTCGGCAAGGATCTTCGTGCGCGGACAGCGCATGAGGCCCTGAAAGCATCCCCGCACCGGCCCGTCATCACCGGTCCGGTTCTAGCCCAGGTGTGGCGTGATGGCCCGGCTATCGTGCACGCGCTCGCCGGGATCGCCGACGACTGCACGATCCTTCAGGCCAAGGACGACATCGGACCCATCCGCGGGCTGGAACGAGGAGTCATCGGCTGCCTTCCCTGTCATCGCGTCTACCGGCGAGCTGACTTCCAGCGCGCGGGGCGGATGCTCGGCAAGGCCCATCTCCCCGCCAAGAGGAAGCCTGACGCGGTAGACGCCCTGGTCATGGTCGCGGCCGCATGGCACAGCCCGTCCCTGGTTCTCACTAGTGACCCAGGGGATCTCCTTGCCTGCCGGGCAGTCCTCGACACCCACCAGATCGCGATCATGTCCGTTAGCTGAACACGCAAGCCGGATCGCTGCTGCCCTGGCGAGACAGAACACAAGGCAGGGTTGCCTCAGGAGCGCCGGCTGGATGCCCCGGGAGCGCCCGCTGGGTTCCCCAGGACTGCCTGCTTGTCCTCCAGCCTGGCCGGCGGGGTCTGGACGCCCGCGGCCACCGCGTGCTCCTCGTGCACGAAACGGCGGCCGCGCAGTGCCGAGGCCGCGGCGGCGATCACCAGGACGGCCATGGCCATGCTGAACACGATCACCAGGCCGTGGTGGAAGGGCTGGGATATCAGCTGCGGGAAGAACTGCTTGCCGGTGAGGATGGCGACGTTGTGCGCAGGCAGGTGCGCCAGTACCCCGGTCGGGGTGAGCAGCGTGCGCACCGGGTTGTACCCGAGGAACGCGGCGAACAGGCTGCCCACCGGCGGCAGCCCGGCGATCTGGTGGGCGAGCGCGGCCGGGACGCCCTGGCTGGTCAGGCCGCGGCTCAGCGTGGCCGGCAGGGTGCCGGCCAGGCCAGCGATCATGAGGGAGAAGAAGACGCCGATGGACAGCACGAAGCCGGAGTTCTGGAAGGTGGCCAGCATGCCCGAGGCGGCACCGCGCTGATGCCGCGGGACGCTGTTCATGATGGCTGCGGCGTTCGGCGCGGAGAACAGTCCCATGCCCGCCCCGGCCAGGAAGATCAGCAGGCCGAACGCCAGGTAGTGGAAGTTCGTGGGCACCAGCAGCAGCCCGCCGAAAGCGGCGGCCGAGACGAGGAGCCCGCCGGAGGAGAAGGCCCGGGCGCCGTGCTTGTCCGACAGCCACCCGGACACCGGGCCGGAGGCGACGAACCCGAACGTCAGCGGCAGCAGGTAGATGCCCGACCAGAGCGGGGTGTCGACGTACTTGTAGCCGTGCAGCACCAGCCAGATGCCCTGCAGCCAGAGGATCAGCATGAACTGCAGGCCGCCGCGGGCGATGGAGGCGAGCAGGGTGGCCGCGTTCCCGGCCGCGAACGCCCGGATCCGCAGCAGGTGCAGATCGAACATGGGCTGGTTGACGCGCACCTCGACCAGGCAGAACAGGGCCAGCAGGGTGACCCCGCCGATCAGGCCGGTCAGCACCAGCGGGCTGGTCCAGCCCATCACGTGCCCGCCGTAGGGCTGGATGCCGTAAGTGATCCCGACCAGGATGCCGATCAGCCCGACCGCGAAGGTGATGTTCCCCAGCCAGTCGATCTTGGCCTTGTTCCTGACCCCGACCTCGCGCAGGCTCAGGTACGACCAGATGGTGCCGCCGATCCCGATCGGCACCGAGACCAGGAAGACCAGGCGCCAGTCCACGGCGGCGAGCACGCCGCCCAGGATCAGCCCGACGAATGACCCCGAGATGCCCGCCACCTGGTTGATACCCATCGCGGTGCCGCGCTGGTCCGGCGGGAAGGCATCGGTGAGGATCGCCGGGGAGTTGGCCATGAGCATGGCGCCGCCGGTCGCCTGCACGACCCGCCAGCCGATGAGCCAGAGCGCGCCGTGGGCCCCGGTGAACGGGTCGAACGGCAGCGCCAGCGCCCCGAGCCCGAAGATGGCGAAGCCCAGGTTGTACATGCGCACCCGGCCGTACATGTCGCCCAGCCGGCCCAGGGTCACCACCAGCACGGCGGAGACCAGCAGGTACCCCATGAGCATCCAGAGCAGGTAGCTCACATTGCCCGGCGTCAGCGGATCGAGCTTGATCCCGCGGAAGATCGCCGGCAGCGAGATGATCACGATGGATCCATTGACTGTCGCCGCCAGGATGCCCAGCGTGGTGTTGGAGAGCGCAAGCCACTTGTAGTGGGTGCCGGGCAGCCTGCCCGGGACCGCGGGCCCACCGGTGCTCGTGCGCGCGTCAGCGCCCTGGCCGTTTCCCGACTCGCCCACCTGCCGGTCTTCCCCTCGCTCGGGCTGATACTTGCTTTCAGCAAACTAACAGATGGGGCACCGTGATGCCCAGTTGCGGCCCGCCTCCGGGCGCCACCCAGCGGCCACCCGCCACGCCGGCGATGGTGACGTGCCAGGTCAAGGCCGGATATTTTCATCAGGTGACGTCCCGTCCGATGCCCCGCGACCTGCGTGCGTCCGACGCTGACCGGGAGCGGGTGGTGGCCGTCCTGGCCGACGCCGCCAGCGATGGCCGCCTCACCCTTGATGAGCATGCCGAACGAGTCAGCCGCGCGTATCACGCCCGCACCCTCGGCGATCTCGCGAGGCTGACCGAAGACCTGGTCGCACCGTCGGCGCAGCCGCTGCGGCTGGACGGGTCGCGTGTGGTGGCAGCCTTCGGCACTACCCAGCGACGGGAGGGCCGCTGGGTAGTGCCGGACCGGCTGGTGGTCACCGCCGTTGGCGGCCGCGTGGTGCTCGACCTGCGCGAGGCGCTGCTGCAGGGCCTGCACACCATCGTCCACGCGACCCTGATCGGTGGGCAGCTGCACCTGCTCGTGCCGGAGGGGGTCCAGGTGGCCGTCACCAGCGCACGCCAGCCGGCCCGGGCCGGGGCGGACCTCGAGCCCCGCCCCAGCGCAGCGCCGGGGATCCCCGGCACCCCCCTGGTCGAGGTGCGTGCCTTCACGGTCGCGGGCCGGGTCCGCGTGCACACACCCCGCCGCCCCGGCGCCCGCTGGCTGGGCCGGTCCCGCCGCCAGACCCGCTGACAGCCCGAAGCAGCCGGTCCTCAGCCAGCCACACAGGGCGTGTGGGCGGCCGCGTAGATGATCATCGACGGGTTCTCGAAGACGGGACGGTACCGGCTGGGGTCAGCCGCGAAAGCAGGCAGGTCCGCGCCCGTCCCGTGCCGGTAGAGCACGACATAACGCACATCGTCCCGGATCAAGATGCCCGCCGCCGGGCAGCTTGCGGGGTGGAGGAGAACCTGCTGGGAGTCGAGCAAGGGCTGGCGGCCGGCCGTCGGCAGCGAGCGCGGATGGGCGATCCGGTACGCGCCATAGGACTGCAGGCCGGTGTAGCCGCCCATGGCCAGGACAGCGCGGTTGCCGATGCCGGGGTTCAGGTACGGAGTGGAGATGATGTTGCCGCCGGTGTTGTGCTGCCCCAGCCAGCGCCCGGCGGCGGCGACCCGGTGGGTGAGCACTTCCTTGGCTGGCCTGCCGCCAGCCGCGAGGCCGCGGCCCGCCTGGACCAGCACCACCACCGCGACCACACAGGCAGCCGCGACGGCCGACACCGTCAGCGCGGTCCGGCTGGCCTGCCGGTGAGCCAGCAGTGTCCGCACGACGAGCACCAGGCCGAACGCGGCGACCACGGACAGCGGCCCGCCCAGGTCACGCTCGAACCGCTGCGGGAACCCGTCCAGCGCGGTCCGGCTGCCGGCATACATCAGCAGGCACCACAGCAGGACGGTGGTGACCGAGAGCACCTGCGCCGGCCGGGCCAGGTGCCGGGCACCCATCACCACCGCTCCCACACCGAACAGCCCGAGCCACACCAGCGCCGGGCTCAGCGCCGTCAGCAGATGCCGCGCTGCCGGGACGGGCTGGCTGCCCAGGGTGATGGAGACCGCCGTCGAGGTGGAGGAGTGGCCGGTGACCAGCCCGGCCAGGTTGTAGGTGAGGGAGGCATAACACACCGCGAGCACAGCCACCGCGCACAGCGCCGCCAGCATGATGCCCGCCTCGCGGCGCTGGCGCTGGCGGAGCAGGTAGGGCAGCGCGGTGAGGGCGGCGAGCGCCAGCAGGATCACCACGTACAAGGTGGCGACCGAGTGATACAGCACCACCGAGTCGGCCACCACGGCCAGCAGCACGGCCGATCGCAGACCGGGTGACCGGTAGAGGGTGACCAGCGCAGCGACCACCATGATCATCAGGAAGTAGCCGGCTACCAGGTCTGGATAGCGGCCCTCGGCGAAGCCCGCGTACGCGCCGTCGAGTACGAGCCCGTTCAGCGCGGCGGCCGCGAGGCCGTACTGCCAGCCCCACAGGCCGGTGGCCAGCGTGTAGGCGGCGAGGGCACAGAGCACCAGCAGGGCCGGTGCCAGGACCGGGAACAGCTCCAGCGGGGTCAGCCCGCTGATCCGGCAGATGATGGCGGTGAGCGCTGGGAACCCGGGCGGGTAGATGAGGTAGCTGCCGTACGAGCCGTGGGCGAGCATCTGCTCGGCCATCACAGCATGCGAGAACTGGTCGCCGCCGCGCAGGAACGGCCAGTCGTGGCTGATCACCCCGGAGTAGGCGCGGTAGGCGGTCAGCCCGAGCACTACCGCGAGTGCCCCAGCCCGCAGGCCCGGGCTGGCTGGCCGGCTGTCGCTGGGCTCTGCCTGCCGGCCCTGGGCGCCGGGAGCGGGGGCGCTGCGGGTGGACGCGACCAGCGTGCCCGCGGCCGCCGACGAGGTCCCGGCACCACCCGGGCCTGCACCGCCCGGCCCGGCACCACCGGGCCCAGCAGCACCGGGCCCCGTACCACCGGGCCCGGCAGCACCGGGCCCAGCAGCACCGTGCCCGGCAGCACTCCCCGGCGGTGTGCCGCCGGGGGGCGCCGCCCCGCCCGGGGCGCCGGCCGGGGCGGGACCGGCGTTGCCAGCGGCAGTGGCCGCGTCGTCATCGGTCCCGGTCACCGGGGCCGGCTGGGCTGCGAGTGCACCGGCCCCGAGGAGGCCCGCCGCGACCAGCACGAGCAGCCATCCCGGGGTGGCGCGGTCCAGCATGGTGACGAGCGCCAGTGCGAAGACGCCCGCGATGACGATCAGGACGCGGGGGTCGCGGACCGCGGCCGGGGACGGCAGGACCGGTGCGGCCGAGCCAGGTGCCTGGCCCCTCAGCAGGAAGGCCAGCAGGCCGGAGCCGAAGACGAGCGCTACCGCGGCCAGAGCCAGCCACAGGGTGATGCCCGCCCCCGTGACCCGGGCGATCAGCACCGCGATGGCGGGCACCGACGCCACCGAGAGCGCCGCCGAGTAGGTCAGCCGTTCCGCCAGCCCGCCCGTGGGGCGTAGCACGGCAGCCCAGAAATAGCCGGGCAGCACGCCAGCGACTGCCGCCGCCAGCACCGCGCGGATCAGGTCCGCAACCACAAGCCACCGCCGTCAGGGTCGAAACCGCGGGCTCCTGCCGAGTCCCCGGAATGCGAAGGTAGGGGGAAAGTGACGGACCGTACCCTATGCGAACATGCCCGTGCAGTGCGGCGATAGCCGCCAGATGGGGCCTGCCCGCCGGGACCCGTGCCTGCCGGGGCTGTGTCAGCTGGGGCTGTGTCAGCTGGGGCTGTCGAAATTGATGGAGCTGTAGGCGCGCAGCTTCCAGAGCTGGTGCTCGCTGGTGATGGTCCGGGTGGTGCCGGAGCGGGCCCGCATGACCAGCGACTGGGTCACCGCGCCGCCGGCCCGGTAGCGCACGCCCGTCACCAGTTCCCCGTCGGTGATGCCGGTGGCGGCGAAGAACGCGTCCTCCGATGCCACCAGCTCGTCGGTGGTCAGCACTCGCTTCAGGTCGTGGCCCGCCGCGATGGCCCGGTCACGCTCGGCCTCGTCGCGGGGTGCCAGCCGGCCCTGGATGACGCCCCCCAGGCATTTGATGGCGCAGGCGGCGATGATGCCTTCCGGGGTACCGCCGATGCCGAGGAGCAGGTCGACCCCGGTGCCGTCGCGCGCGGCCATGATGGCGCCCGCGACGTCGCCGTCGGTGATGAGCTTGATCCGCGCCCCCGCGGCCCGGACCTCGCCGATGAGGTGCTCGTGCCGGGGCCGGTCGAGGATCACCACGGTGACGTCCTGCGGGGAACAGCCTTTGGCCTTGGCAACGGCGCTGACGTTGTGCGCCACGGGTGCCTCGATGTCCACCAGATCGGCAGCGGCAGGGCCGGTGACCAGCTTCGACATGTAAAAGACAGCCGACGGGTCATACATCGATCCGCGTGCGCTGACGGCCAGCACCGAGATCCCGTTCGGCATGCCGTTGGCGGTGAGCCGGGTGCCGTCGATCGGGTCCACAGCCACGTCGCACTCCGGGCCGGTGCCGTCCCCGACCTGCTCGCCGTTGTAGAGCATCGGCGCGCGATCCTTCTCGCCTTCACCGATGACGACCACACCCCGCATCGACACCGTGTTGATGAGCAGGCGCATCGCCTCCACGGCAGCGGCGTCGGCGCCGTTCTTGTCCCCGCGTCCCACCCAGCGGGCGGCGGCCAGCGCGCCGGCCTCGGTCACCCGGGCGAGCTCAAGAGCCAGGTTCCGGTCCGGCGCCTGGCGTTCCGGCTCGGCGGTCATCGGTGGGCTCGCCTCACCAGGCCGGCCGGCTGTCGGGTCGTTGGTCATCGCTGACGCCTTTCCTCGGTGGCCCGTGATGCGATCCTACGTATCGGGCCAGCTAGCGTGGCAGAGTCCGGGCCTGGGCGAATCCCCCGCCCGGGGTATGCGCCGGTGGGGCCTGGCCGGCTGGGCCCGGCCGGGCTGTGGCATGGGGGGGAAGGCGGGGCTAGAACGGCGCGTCCGGGTCGCCGCGATCGTCGCGGGCAGGCAGGGCGGCGGCGAGCCGGGCCCGCGCGCCTTCCAGCCAGTGCGAGCAGATGGCGGCCAGGCGCTCGCCCTGTTCCCACAGTTCGAGCGACTGCTCCAGGGTCAGCCCGCCGCCCTCGAGCCGCCGGACCACCTCGGTCAGCTGATCGCGTGCCTGCTCATACGGCATCTCAGCGGCAGGCTCGGGTTCCCCGGAAGTCTCAGGGTCCTTGCGGCCCTGGCTTGCCTGGCCCGCTGCGGACCGCTTCTGGGCAGTCATGGCGACAACCTATCCCGCCAGCGACTGACCAGGGCGGGCGGCCCGGCGGGCGGCGGCCGCAGCTGGAAGTCCGGGGCGGCGGCCTTCAGCTTGCGGGTGGCCTGCACGGCGGCCGACACGATCCGGGCGTAGAGCCGGGCGCCGGGCGGGCGGGGATGCACGCCGTCGCTCCACAGCAAGCCGGTCCGGTGCTCGATGGCGGCGAGCCAGTTGCCGAGCACCACGTTCGGGTAGCGCCGGGCGGCGGCGGCGATCACGCCGTTCACCTCGTGTTCCCATGGCCTCGCCTCGAACGTGTTGACCAGCACCAGGACGCGGGATGAGCCGATCTCGTGGAGCAGCTGGCGAACCTCGCCGGTGGTCACGGTGCCGTTGGTGCCCAGGCCAACGATGACCACACGCCGCAGCCTGCCATCGTGGGCGAGCCTGCGGATATCCGCGAGGCCCGCCGTCATCTGGCGGCTGACCTGCGCGTCGATGTAGATGCCCGGCAGGGCGTGGTGGAGCTGCGGGGCGGCGGCGAGCATGACCGAGTCCCCGATCGCCGTCACCTGCCTGCCCGGGACCTTCCGGCTGGTGGGGGCGCCCGGGCTGGGCGCCGGGCCTGCCCCGGCGGGAGCTGGCGCCTGGCCCGGTGTGGGGGTGGCCGGTGCCACGGCGGACCGGTGGGTGACGTGGACCCTGGTGGCGGCGCTGACCCGTTCCCCCCGCGCCATCTGCTGGGCGAGGCCGGAACTGGCCGGCGGGTGCAGCACGCCGTACCCGGCGGTGCAGGCGACAGTGGCCGCGGCCACCGCCGCGAGGACCGGCAGCGCGCGCATGGGTGTATGCAAGGCCGCGGTGGCCGATTCCCGCACTGCCCGGTAGCAGGTGCGCACCGTGGCGCGGAAACCGTCCCGCAGAATCGGGGTCTCGATCCACCTCCACGACGCGGCCGCGAGCCCGATCGCAGCTGCCGCCTCCACCAGCCAGAGCCAGGCCGGGGTGGCAGCTGTCGTGCCGTTGACCGCCACCGCGATCGCGATGACGGGCCAGTGCCACAGGTAAATGCCGTAGGAGCGGACGCCGAGCCAGCGCAGCGGCGGCAGGCTGAGCAGTGCGCCGATGGTGCCCTTGGCGGCGGCCGCGAGGGTCAGCCCGCCGGCCGCGAGCGCCGCGAGAGCCAGGCCGGCCGGGTAGACGATCGGGTCGGCGCCGGACAGGTGGCCGACCGCCCAGGCCAGCACCACCAGGCCGGCCATGCCCAGGTAGTCCAGCCGCCGCGTGAAATCGCGGGAGGCGGTGGCGACCGTGGCCAGGGGCCAGGTCAGGGCGAGCGCGGCGCCGACGAGCAGGGCCGTCGCATGCGTGTCGGTGCCGTAGTACACCCGCGACGGGTCCGCCCCTGGGACGAAGACAATGGCCATGAGCAGGGCCGATACCCCAGCACCGAGCCAGGCGAGTGCCGCGCGTGCCCGGGTGGTCAGCGCCCTGGTCAGCACCAGGCTCAAGATCAGTGGCCAGGCCAGGTAGAACTGTTCCTCGATGGCCAGGGACCACAGGTGCTGCAACGGTGGCGGTGGCCCGAACGTGGCGAAGTACGACATGTGATGCAGCGCCTGGTACCAGTTGCTGGAATAAGTGATCGCCGCGACCAGCGCCGGCCGGAGCGCGTCAAGCTGGTCCGGCTCGATCACGGCGACCGCGGCCGTCACCGTGACCAGCACCACAGCCAGTGCGGGCAGCAGCCGCCGCGCCCGCCTGATCCAGAACCCGCGCAGGTCCAGCCGCCCCAGCCGGTCCCGCTGGGCGACGAGGAGGTCGGTGATCAGGTAGCCGCTCAGGACGAAGAAGACATCGACGCCGAGAAAGCCTCCGGGTACTCCGCGTATGCCCTCGTGAAAGGCCATGACCGCGAGCACGGCAAGGGCGCGCACGCCGTCCAGGCCGGGCGCGCGTTCCTTGGTCCGTCCGGAGCTGTCCCGGGCCGTGGCTGCTGCCTGCGTCGTCAACCTGCGCGTCACCTCCCGGCTCGTGTTTTACGCTCTCATCTTCGCCACGCTGGTAAGGGAAGAAACGCCGTGACGGGTAAGGGGAGGAAAGATAACGTTACGCGGCCTAGGCAGTGTTCGCTGGGCTATTCAGCCGTTACTGTGAGCTGATCATCCGCGAACCTGACCATAAGCCTTTCCCGGGCTGCGACGTCGGCGGCACGCCGGATGACCTGGCCATCCTCCCGCTGCACGATCGCGTAACCGCGGCTGAGGGTGGCCGCGGGCGACAGCGCGAGCAGCCGGCCACGGATGTGGCTGATGTCGTCGGCAGCGCGGTCGAGCCCAGCGGCGAAGCAGCGGCGGGCGCGTTCGGTGAGGGCGGCGACCAGTTCCTCCCGCCGGTCGATCTCCCGGAGCGGGTTGGACAGCGCCGGCCGGGAACGCATGTCCGCCAGCCAGGCCGACTCGCGGTCCAGCCGGCCTGTGAGCGCGCGCCGTGACCGGGCACGGAGCTGCTCGACGAGCGCGAGCTGCTCGGCCACATCCGGGACCACCCGCCGGGCGGCGTCCGTGGGCGTGGAGGCTCTGACATCGGCGACAAGGTCCAGCAGCGGCGTGTCCTGCTCGTGGCCGATCGCGCTCACCACCGGAGTCCGGCAGGCCGCGGTGGCCCGGATCAGGGACTCGTCGGAGAACGGCAGCAGATCCTCGATGGAGCCGCCGCCCCTGGCGATGATGATCACCTGCACCGCTGGGTCGGCGTCCAGCCGGTGCAGGGCATCGGTCACCTCGGCCACTGCGTAGGTGCCCTGCACCGCGACCTGCTCCACCCGGAACTTGACCGCGGGCCAGCGTGCCGCCGCGTTACGCTGCACGTCCCGCTGGGCGGCTGACTCGCGTCCGCAGATCAGGCCGATGATCGTGGGCAGGAAGGGCAGGGGCCGCTTGCGTTCGGCCGCGAACAGGCCCTCGGCGGCCAGCGAACGGCGGAGCCGGTCCAGCCGGGCGAGCAGTTCGCCGATGCCGACCGCGCGGATCTCGATCCCGGTCAGGGAGAACGAGCCGCGGGCGGTGTTGAGATCGGGCTTGGCCCACACCACCACCCGGGCGCCCTCGGCGGGCGCGGGATCCGCCGCCTCCAGCACGGTCCTGGGGCAGATCACCCGCACCGACACGGCCGCCACCGGGTCGCGCAGGGTGAGAAACGCGGTACCGCCCCGTCTGGTGAGTTCCGCGATCTGGCCTTCGACCCAGATCCGTCCCAGCCGGCCGACCCAGTCACCAGCCAGGCGCAGCACGGTGCGGACCGGGACTGGCGATTCCGCGGTGGTCTGCAGAGGCATGGCAGGGGCAGCCGGTGGCCGGTCAGGGGGCGCGGCCGGTCAGCTCGCCTCGTGCTCGATCTTGTCCAGGCGCCGCTCGAACATGGTGACCACGTCGCCCCGGCTGGCATGTGCCTTCTCGTAGTCGAGCAGGGCGTGTACCGCGCTGGCATCGAGCGCCCGCAGCCGGGCGCGCAACGAGGCGACGGACAGGTCGTCGTAGCCCGGGATCGGGGCCGCGGCCGGCGGGGGAGCAGCGGCTGGCTGAGCCGGGGCCGGCGCCGAAGCGGCGGCCGGCTTGGAAGCCGCGGGAGCTGGCTTGGCGGGAGCTGGCTTGGCGGCGGCTGGCTTGGCGGGGGCCGCCTTGGACACGGCCGGCTTGGCGGCGGCCTTGGCACGGGCGGCGGCTGGCGCTGGCTTCGGGGCGGCGGTCCTCGGCCTCCGGGTGGCGGCAACTGGCGCCGGGGATGGCTTGGTAGCGGCTGGCTTGGTGGTTGCTGGCTTGGTGGCTGCGGCCGGCTTGGACGGAGCCGCGGTGGCCTGCTCGGGCGCCGGGGCTGGCTTGGCTGTCTCGGCGGCGGGCGCGGCTGGCTTGGTGGCGGCCGGGGCTGGCGCCGGGGCGGTGGCCGGCTGCGGGCCCGCAGCACCGGCGCCGGGCCGGATGGGATGCACGGCCGCGCCTTCGGACTCCCGCACCGGCCTGGCCGGCGGGGTCTTCTCCGCTGGCCGGGTGGATGTCGCCGGCTCGCGCAGCACCGTGACGTTGCCCGTCTGTTCCGGCTGCCGCTTGGCCTCCGGGGCGGGACCGGCCGGCGGCGCCGAGCCGATCTGCTCCCGGACCTGGGCCCGGACCTTGTCCACGGCCATCAGCAACTGGCCGATGCCAGCGAATACCGCGCGCAGCACCACGGCTGGAGCCTCTTTAATGCGGTCGGTGACCTGCGGGATGGGCATCGTGTCTCCCTGCATGCTGGTCTGGGCGGCCCGTCGTAGGTGTACCTTCCCCCCGGCGCAGGCCGCGTGGGCAGCCGCCGTTGCTGCCTAACCTTATTCTCCCTCCCCGGGGGAACCGGCCGCAGCAGCGGGCGGCGGATACGCGCGGTGGTGAGCCGGTCGCCGTCCGGGCATGCTCCCTACCGGGCGCTGTGCCTGGTTCGTCGTGCAGATGCCTCCTCTACCATGAGAAGCATGCCTGTGACGATCCGACGGGTACTGCTCGCCAAGCCCCGGGGCTATTGCGCCGGGGTTGACCGGGCTGTGCAGACGGTCGAGATGACGCTGGAGCGCTACGGTCCCCCCGTATACGTCCGTAAGCAAATCGTGCACAACAAGCACGTGGTCGCCGCGCTGGAGCAGCGCGGCGCCGTCTTCGTGGACGAGGTCGCCGATGTGCCCGAGGGCGCGGTGGTGGTGTTCTCGGCACACGGGGTGGCACCGCAGGTGCGGACCGATGCCAAGGCGCGCAGCCTGCACACGATCGACGCGACGTGCCCGCTGGTCACCAAGGTGCACAACGAGGCGCGGCGGTTCGCCGCCCAGGGATACGAGATCCTGCTCATCGGCCATGAGGGACATGAGGAGGTCATCGGCACGACCGGCGAGGCACCCGCCAACATCCACCTGGTGGACGGGCCCGAGGACGCCGCCCGGATCGAGGTGCAGGACCCCGCCAAGCTCGCCTGGCTGTCGCAGACGACGCTGTCGGTGGACGAGACCACCCAGACCGTCGCCGCGCTGCGGGAGCAGTTCCCGTCGCTGGTCGATCCGCCCAGCGACGACATCTGCTACGCCACCCAGAACCGGCAGGCGGCGGTGAAGCAGATCGCGGCGCAGGCGGACGTGGTCCTGGTCGTGGGATCGGAGAACTCGTCCAATTCGGTGCGCCTGGTGGAGGTGGCGCTCGACGCCGGCGCGGCGGCTGCCTACCTGGTGGACGACGCGGACCTGATCGAGCCCGGCTGGCTGGACGGCGTCAGCACGGTCGGGGTGACCAGCGGTGCATCGGTCCCCGAAGACCTCGTGACGGGAGTGCTTGAGCGGCTGGCCGAGAGCGGCTTCGGCCAGGTCGAAGAGGTCGAGGCGGTCGAGGAGCGGCTGGTCTTCGCGCTCCCGCACGAACTGCGGCGAGGCCCGGCCGGGCGCTAGCCGCCGCGGCTCAGCCCCGTGGTGGTGCCCGGCCCAGTCCCACCAGGCCGGGCACCCGCTTATCGGGCGGTCAGGAAACGGCCCACTGGACGGTGTACTTCGAGCTCACGATGTGCCCGCTGTTGTTCAGGCACGCGACGGCTGCCTCGGGCGAGAATCCCGATGAGCTCTCGAACATGAAGCAGTGGGTGTAGCTGCCGTTCTGAGGAGTCACCTGCACGTTGCCGGCACCGCCGTTGGTGTTGGACGGGTGACCGCCTACGGCCGCGAAGATGACGAGCCAGACGTGCGGCTCCTCGAACTGCGACATGGAAACCGTCGCGCCCGCGTGGCTGTCGAACTGGGTGTGCGGGATGTAAGCGCTGTTCGTGGGCTGGTCGGCGAGGGCGTTGGCGTCGGTCAGGCTGTCCTGCCCCATGACGTTGTTGCCTCTGGCGTAGCTGACCACGAACTGCCGGTTCTGCGGCGTCCCCGTGGCCGAGTAGCAGTTGACGAAGATCGCCTCGCCGGTGCTCGTGCCACCCCAGGACTTGAGCTGGCAGTCGCCGGCGCCGCTGTTGTAGGCGCTCACCTTGACCGTGCCGGAGGTGCCCAGGGTGCCCACCCCCGGCATGTTGATCTTGTACTGGCCGATACCCAGGTGAGTGACGCTGTTGGCGTGGTTGGCGGAGTTGTACTGGTACTGGCCGGACAGCGAGTACGACTTGGCCTTTGAGGCGATCCAGTCATAGGCCAGCGCGCCGTGCGGGGGAGAGGTGGGCTGGGTGACGGTCACGCTGAAGTCGGCGTTCTGCAGGACGCCGGCATAGCTGTAGCAGTACACGTCCACGGTCAGGTTCCCGGAGCTGGGGCCCCAGCCGTCCACGGTGCAGGTGTCCTCGCTCTCGGACGAGACCTCGACGTTGCCGCCGGTGATGCCGCCGAGCCCGGTGAAGACCAGATGGTTCAGCCCGACGCCGCTGCTGGACCAGACGACCGAACCGCCGCTGGAGTTATAGCTGCTGCCGGTGCCGCCGTTGCTGTTGAAGAACCCGGCCAGCGCGGACGGAGGGAGCTTGTGCGTCGCCGGCGCCGTCCAGGTGTCCCAGGCGGGCCTGGTGGGCTTGATCGGCCCAGCGGAAGGGCCGCTCGCCGCGCCGGCGGGCGCGGCCAGCGCCAGTACGCACAGCGGTCCCGCTGCGAAGGAAAGCAATCTGGTGATGCCCCGCTTCATCCTGCCTCCTCGGCTGAGCCGGGATGGTGGCCGGGCATGCCCACGCGTCACGGGCGCGAGCTGCCAGGTCCCCCGGCTTCCTGATTAGGTCAAGTGAGTGTAAAGACTCGGTGGTGCGCTGATGCGCGAAACGAGCAAATCGGACAGCATGTCGCGGCCAGGGCATACACATCCCGGACGGTTGGTATCAGCCAGGCTGGCGGTGGCTGCGCCGCAGATCCTGCCTCAGCTCACGAACGCACCGGGCTAGCCCGCGTGACCAGGCGATGATCAGGCTCAGGGCGGTTCCGGCGAACAGCCACGGCGCTGCCCCCGCCAGGGTGAGCGCTGTCCCCTCGGCGATGGACAACGCGGCGTTCCCGGTCGCGGTACCCGCCTTCACGCCGACCAGTGCGACGCAGAACAGCAGCGGCGGGGTGACCGCCGCCGTCAGCAGATCGGCTGGCCTGGTGTACCAGGCAGCGGCCGCGCTGCCAGCCAGGAACGCGGCGCCTGGCAGCACGGGCCAGTGCAGCCAGGACGCGCCGAGCAGGCCCAGGACGAAGACAGCCAGCATCACGAGCACGGCCCCCCGGCCGGTGAGCTGGACCCAGGGGCTGGGCTGCGGCGGCGGCTGGTCCCGGTCAGGTATCCGGCTCATCGGGCTCGTCCTTGAGCATGACCCGGCGAAGCACCACACCGACCACCGCGGTCAGGATCCACAGATAGGGAGCAACCCCCGGCGCGACGATCGCTACCGGGATCGACAGCCCGAACACCACCGGCGTGCGCGTCATGCGGGCGGCGAAGTAGCGGCGCATCCTGGGCGTCACGCTGTCCGCCACCAGGCCCGCGGTCTTGATGGCATAGAGCCAGATGACCAGCTCGGCCAGGCCCGCCGCGGCCACGCAGGCGGCGTAGAACACGGTGGCGGGAGCCTGCTGGGTGGAGGCGGCACTGAGCAGCGCGGTCGGGAAGGGCAGGAAAGCGACCGTGGCCAGGAACAGCAGGTTGAGCCAGATGAGCGTGCGGTCCAGCGCCCTGATATGCCGGAAGACCGAATGGTGGCCCATCCAGAACATGCCGATGACCGCGAAGCTGAGCGCGAACCCGAAGATCCGGGTGCCCGAGTTCCGCAGTACATCGCCGGCATGGATCAGGGAGGCCGGCAGACCGGGCACCCTGATGTCCACCACGAGCAGGGTGATCGCGATGGCCATGACCGCGTCGCTGAAGAACAGCACCCGGTCGTACTCCAGGTTCCCCGACTCCGACAGCAGGCTCAGCTGCGTCCGGGCACGCGCCTTCCTGCCCGCGTGGGCGGCCCCCCCAGCCGCCCCTTCCGGAGGCTGCACGTCATCGGTGGCCATCGCCTGCGTGCCTTTCCCGCTACCCGATCAGTTCCGGCGCGGACAGCGCCCGGGGAGTCTCCTCCACCAGGGCGGGTGATTCCAGCTCGGCGTCCACCAGCCCCAGCTGGCTGAACCGGCGGGCACTGACCAGCACCCTGCTCTCCAGCGTGCCGACCGCCTGGTTGTAGGTGGTCACCGCGTTCGCGAGTGCCTTGCCGAGCCGGTCCACGTGCCTGCCCATCCCGGCCAGCCGGTCGTGCAGTTCCCGGCCGACGTCGAACACCGCCCGGGCGTTCTCCGACAGGGCCGCCTGCTGCCAGGCGTACTGGGCCGTGCGCAGCATGGTGACCAGCGTGGTCGGGGTGGCGATGTGCACCCTGCGGGTCATCGCGTGCTCCAGCAGGCTGGGGTCGAGTTCCAGGGCCGGGGCGAGGAAGGCCTCGCCCGGGATGAACAGCACCACGAACTCCGGTGCCGGGCTGAGTGCGGTCCAGTACGCCTTTGCGGAGAGCCGTTCGACGTGGTCGCGCAGATGACGGGCATGCGCCCTGAGTCTCGTTATGCGGACTGATTCTTCGGATGCCTCCGCGGCCTCCAGATATGCGGCGAGCGAAACCTTGGAATCCACGACGATGTTCTTGCCGCCTGCCAGCCGCACAACCATGTCCGGGCGGAGCGCGCCACCGTCAGTGGCCACCGACACCTGTTCCTCGAAGTCGCAGCGCGCGCTCATGCCGGCGATCTCCACCACCCGGCGCAGCTGCATCTCGCCCCAGCGCCCGCGCGCCTCCGGCCGCCGCAGCGCGGTGACCAGGGCCTGGGTCTGGACCCGCAGCTGCTCGGAACTCTGCCGGGCGATGTGCACCTGCTCGGCCAGCGCGGCGTGCGACCGCAGCCGCTCCGCGTCCGCCTCCCGGAGCTGGGCCTCCACCCGCGCGAGGGTGTCCTTCAGCGGCCCGACCAGGTTCTCCACCGCAACCCGGCGGGTGTCCAGATCGCCGGCCGCCTTCGCGTTGGCGGCGGCCAGCCTGCCCTCGGCCATTTCCAGGAACCGCCGGGTGCTGGCATCGAGCGCCTGGGCCGACAGCGACTCGAAACGCTCGGCGAGATGGCCCTCGACCAGCGCGGCCCGCTCGTGGGCGGCACGTGCCCGCTCCTCGGCCGCGCTGGCCCGCGCCGCCAGCCCGGTGGCGGCGCTTGCCTCCCGGCTGCGGGCGAACAGGAACCCGAGCACCGCCCCCAGAGCAATCCCGATGAGTACGGCGAGCAGTGAGATCACGCTCATGTTCGGCATTTTCGCAGCCGGCTGCGACACTCACCGGTAGGCCACGCGGGGGAGCGGGCGATGGCCGCCGGCGGCCAGGACCGGGCGGGACACGCCCTAGACTGCCCGGGTGAGCCTGTCCATCGGCATCGTTGGCCTGCCCAACGTCGGCAAATCGACTCTGTTCAACGCGATGACCAGGGCGAGCGCGCTGGCGTCGAACTACCCGTTCGCAACCATCGAGCCCAACGTGGGCATCGTCGGCATTCCCGATCCACGGCTCGCCGTGCTGGCGGAACTGT
>Ga0307374_10005388_pt1 | contig 20706 bp, 14 predicted proteins | sample OX3MG_FD_202532 | JGI IMG/M metagenome (GOLD analysis project Ga0307374, IMG submission 202532) | Soil microbial communities from Risofladan, Vaasa, Finland - OX-3 | ecosystem: Environmental > Terrestrial > Soil > Coastal area > Acid sulfate soil | place: Finland: Risofladan, Vaasa | collected...
GAAGCGCGTGCCACCCAAGATGGACCTCCTGATGAAGCTGCCGGTCGTGGATCGTGTGAAGGGCTGCAGCGTGCAGGTCGCGGAGCCACTCCCCGCCGCGCGCGCCGACGATCTTGCAGGCGTGTACAAGGCCCTCGGCGATCCGACGCGCGTCCAGATCCTGCACATCCTCGCGGCGGCGACTGAGCCGGTCTGCGTCTGCGACTTCACCGCGGCCTTCGATCTCGGCCAACCGACGATCAGCCACCACCTGGCGAAGCTGCGCGAGGCCGGCATCGTGACCAGCTTCAAGCGCGGGATCTGGGCCTTCTATCAACTCGATCCTGGTATGTCCCACGCCGCCCGCTCGGCGATCGAGCTGCTGCGCTGACGCGAGTTCTGACCGTCTATGACCCGCCGGACACCACCGGAGCCGGCGTGTGATGAACGGGGCGCGGCGCGTGGGTCGGGCGAGCAAGCGGGGCTGCCGTCGCCAGCGGGGCGGTCGTCGGCAGCCCGAAGGACGGTGCGATTGTCGGCTCGCCCGTGGCGATCGGGTCGGGCTGCGGGATGGGATCGGTTGTGGCCGTGGCTTTTCCTGGAGCCGTCGTCGCCGCTACCAGGCTGAACACCATGGTGAGCGCGGTCGCACCCACGGCCGCATAGACGGTCAACCGCCGGCGTAAGGCGAGGCTGAGATCGCGCCGAGTGCGGGCTGAGTCGATTTCGCTGGGCCCGGTCACCTGACCAGAGTAGCCCGCAGCCCCTGACGAAACGATGTCCTGAGGGATTCAAACGACCGACCACCTGAACTGCCATGCTGGGTTGCGTCGGGGGGGCGGTCTGACGGTGCCCGCATTGAGCGCGCGCTGTCCGTTCCCCGCGCCGAGAGTTTGGGGGTGAGGTGGTGAGGAGGATCGCTGCGCTGCTGCTGGCCTGCGCCTGGATGCTCGTGGCATCCGGTTGCGGCCCTCTCACGCCACGACTGGCGCCGACCTCCCCGGCCGTCCACATGACCCCGCGCGCCACGACGAGTCCATCAACGGCGCCGAGCGGCCCCTGCTCCGAGGTGACAACGACAACGAGCATCGACGATGTGGCACCGGCCTGCCAGGAGCGCTGGGTGCCGTACGGCGTCACCCAGGTACCGCCGGCGAACGAGCTGGCGCTCGAACACGTCCCCAACGCACCGACCGTGGTCAACATGACCGACGGCGCGGTGTCCGACCGGACCGCGCAGCGCTGGGCCGATGCCAGCAACTGGGACAGCGGCTGGTGGAAGTGGGCGCAGGCCAACAGCCAGCTCTTCGCGCTGCGCCACCTGGTCGGTCCGGCGCTCATCCCGGTCGCCGAGGTCGAGGCACTGCAGAACGGCGGGACCATCGATCAACCTGATTGCAATCTGTATCCGATCAGCTCGAAGCTGTTCGCGGTCGGCGATGCGGGAAGAGCGTATTTCGCCCGCAAACGTCTCCCCACGGATGACATGTATCTCTTCGTGGTCGTATACCGCGGCCCGTGCAGCGAGCTGGTGAAGGCGGCCGATGGCCAGACGACGTCCATCGTCGACTTCACTGAAAACACCACCGTGTTCACACCGGGCACCTTGCGCAGCGACCCGGTCCTCGGTGATCTCTGGTTTGGGGATGCGGGAGGCAATTGCCAGGACCCGTTGGGGCCGCCTCCGGCGTGGTGCGGTCGATGATTCGGCAGTTGCGCCGCTTGTCGCTGGCGGTTGCATTCACGAGCCTGCTGCCGCTGGCCACCGCAACAGCGGCGGGTGGCGGCGGCGGCTCCAATACGCCAGGTCCCGGACCGTCGGGCGCGGGCAGCGCCGCGTTGACGCACGGCAAGCTCGTCGCGGGAGCCGGCGGCACCTATCTCCCGATCACACCGACCGGTATCGTTCCAGGAGGCTCCGACCCTCGGAACCCCCTCGAGGTCCCGCCCAGGGGACCGAACCCGCAAGGGATGTCGTGCCCCGCGACGAGCCTCTTCCATGTCGGGCCGGGGTCACCGGCACCCGGAGGCGGCGTGGTCGCTGTGATCGCCATACATCCCGCCTTCACGAGAAACAGTGGCGGCGGCTACGACGGCCTCGACGCGCGTTTCGCGTATGCGCTGCAGAAGGCCATTCCGGCGGGCGGCGACCCCACAGCAACTTCGCCGGGAAGCTTCGCAACCGAGGCGAATGTGACCGGACATGTGATTGCCGTCACCGCGTTCCTGCACACGCGCGGGACGTGGGAGGATGCACAGCCGGTGGCGCCATATGGAGGGAGCTGCATCGGCGCGACCTTCGCGTTCAGCGCTCCATATCTCGCCGGCGATGCACCACCGCCGGTTCCACCGCCAGGCATGCTTGCCACGCCACCGTTTCCGACCGGGGCAGCGCTGACCGCGGCGCTGAGGGCCGCCTGGACGATCGGGAGCGTCGCGACATTGCCAGGCCCGGCGATGACTGCCCGCACGTTCGTCCACATCCCGACGTGCGCGTGGATGCAGTCCGACGTTCCGGCTCAGCCGACGGCGATGCATGCCCTCAGCGCGGCGCTCGTCGACGGGTACACGCTGTTCCTGCTCTACGACGTCGTTGTCACGCCCGGACCGGTGACGTGGAATTGGGGCGACGGCACCAGCAGCGCGGCGGCGGGCCCGGTCGAACATGGTCCCTCGAGCCTGCCCACCTATGACCCGTCAACGCAGACGTGGACGACGCCATGTGCCGTCAGCCATGCATACGCCACGGTCGCAGGTGCGGTGACCATCACCGCGACCGAAACGTTCCAAATCACCATCACCGTGAGCTGGAGCGATGGCCTCAGCGTGCACTCACAAGCGGTTGCGTGCGACCCCGCGACCGGCGGCATGTGCAGGCTTGCGCTCGGGCCGGACGACGGCTGGCTGAGCGGCCCACATGCAGTCGACCAGATCGAGCCGGTCCCCTTTGCGCCATCGACACCGATGCCCTAGCGCGCGTCATCACCGGTCGAGCAGCGATCTCCCGGTCATCTCGTCGGGGATGGGCAATCCCATCGCGCGGAGAACGGTCGGAGCGATGTCGCGCAGTCCGCCGCCGTCACGCAGCGGACCGTCACCGGCGCCCGCCACGAGCACCGGGACCCGGCTGGTCGTATGCGCGGTCAGGATCGATCCATCGCGACGATCGATCTTGTACTCGGCGTTGCCATGATCGGCGGTGATCAGCATCCCGCCGTGCGCCGCGTCGACTGCTCGCGCGATGCGTCCGATGCACGCGTCGATGCAGGCAACGGCGCGCACGGTCGCATCGAAATTGCCCGTGTGTCCCACCATGTCGGCGTTCGCGAAGTTGGCGATGATGAGCGAGTCGGCCGCCGACTCCACGTGCGCGATGACGGCATCCGCGACACCCGCCGCGCTCATCTCCGGGGCGAGGTCGTAGGTCGCGACCCGGGGTGACGGGACCAGGAGGCGCTCCTCACCGTCGAACGCGCTCTCGCGCCCCCCGTTGATGAAGTAGGTGACGTGCGCGTATTTCTCCGTCTCCGCCACATGAAATTGCCGCAGGCCGGCGACGCTCACCACCTCCGCCAGCGTGTGCGCCACGTTCTCGCGCGGGAATGCCACCCTCGCGTCGAGGTCTCGCTCGTACTCGGTGAACGTGACCAAGTCGACATCGTTGAGGACGCGCGACCTCGCAAAGCCGTCGAAGGTGCGGTCAACGAGTGCATGGCTCAACTGACGTGCGCGATCGGGGCGGAAGTTGAAGAAGATGATCGAGTCGCCGTCCTCGATGCTGACGCGCCCTCCGTCGTGGAGGATGGACGCCGGCGGGACGAACTCATCGGTGACGTCCGCTGCGTATTGCGCCTCGATATACGCGACAGCGTCAGTCGCGACGTCGCCTCCCGACCCCGCGATGACATCGTATGCACGCTCGGTCCGATCCCAGCGATGGTCACGATCCATTGCGAAGTAACGTCCGGCGACCGACGCTACCGCGCCGACGCCGGCCCGGTCGATGCCGTCGATGAACGTGCGGACAAACCCCGACGCGCTCGTCGGCGGCTCGTCACGACCGTCGAGAAACGCGTGAAACCAGAGCGACGTCAGCCCGCGGCGACGCGCCAGCTCGGCAAGGGCAACCGCGTGACCCTGATGGCTGTGCACCCCGCCTGGAGAGATCAGGCCGAGGCAGTGCAGAGCCGCACCGCGATCGCGTGCGCGGTCAACCGCGGCGCAGAGCGGACCGTTCTCGAAGAAGCTCCCGTCGTCGATAGCCTGATTGATGCGGGACAGCGGTTGCAGCACGAGCCGGCCGGCGCCGATCGTCAGATGCCCGACCTCTGAGTTTCCTTGCTGCCCGGGCGGGAGACCGACCGCAGCCCCGCTGGCGTCGGCCTCGGTGTGCGGCCAGCGCGCGTCGAGCGTGTCGAACTCAGGCGTTGCGGCAGCGGCGATGGCGTTGCCGTATGGATCGGCGTTGCGGCCCCACCCGTCGAGGATGAGGAGCACGAACGGTCGCACGGCGCTCATGGTGTTGAGCGCTGCGAGCTCACGCGTTCGCGGCCGTTGCGGCCGCGGCGACGATGGCGGCGAACTCCTCGGCGCGCAGGCTGGCGCCGCCGACGAGCGCACCGTCGATGTCCCGCTCTGCAAACAGTGACGCGGCATTGGCGGCGGTGACGCTTCCCCCGTACAGTACGCGCGGCCGTACCTGAAGAAATCGCGGGCAGAGGTGCGCCTTGATGTGCGCGGTCACCTCCTGCGCCTGGGCAGGGGTCGCGGTACGTCCCGTGCCGATCGCCCATACCGGCTCATACGCGATCACGAACGCGTCGGGCGGGGCCGGCATCGCGAGCGTGGCGAACACCGCATCAAGCTGGCGGTCGACGATCTCGAAGGTCTGCTCGGCGTCTCGCTCCTCGCCGGTCTCGCCGACGGCGAGGATGACGCGCAGCCCGTGCGCCAGCGCCGCGCCGAACTTTCTCGCGACCTCAACGTCGGTTTCACCGAAGAGATGGCGCCGCTCGGAGTGCCCCACCAGCGCGAGATCGCAGAGTCCTTCGAGCATCGACGGTGAGATCTCACCGGTATAGGCGCCCTTGTCCTCCCAGAAGACATCCTGCGCACCGAGGAGCACGCCGGATCCCTCGAGGATCGACCGGACGGGCCAGAGATGCGTGAAGGGAGGCAACACCGCGATCTCCGCACCGCCCATGCCGGCAACCGCGGCGACGACCGCACCGGCCAGCGCGGTGCCCTCTGCCACCGTCGTGTGCATCTTCCAGTTACCGGCCACCATCGGCCGGACGCCGGCATCGCCCGAGATATCCCCCGTCAACGACGGGCAGCTTCGTGGTCGCGGAGCGCGGCGACGCCCGGCAGCGTCCGCCCCTCGAGAAACTCGATGGTCGCGCCGCCGCCCGTGCTGATGAAGCCGATCTTGTCCGCAACGCCGGCGTCCTGCACCGCCGCGGCAAGGTCACCGCCGCCGATCACCGATGTGGCGGACGATGCGGCGACCGCCCGGGCGACGTCGCGTGTCCCCACGGCAAACGACGGGATCTCGTAGATCCCGAGCGGCCCGTTCCAGATGATCGTCCCGGCGGCGCTGCAGTCCGCGGCGATCCGCGCGACCGAAGCAGGACCGGCGTCGACGACCATCCACCCGTCGGGGATCTCGCTGTTCGCAACCGTCCGGGTGGGCGCGTCATCCGCAACACGCTCGGTGACCACCGCGTCGGCCGGCAGCCGAAGGTCCGCGCGGCGTCCGGCGGCAGCGTCGAGCAACCTGCGTGCGGTTGCCACCTGGTCGTCCTCCACGAGCGATGCTCCCGTCGTGAGGCCCAGAGCGCGATAGAAGGTGCATGCCATGGCGCCGCCGGCCCACAGGATGTCGACGCGGTCCAGGAGGTGGTCGAGCACACCGACCTTCGTCGAGATCTTCGAGCCGCCGACGATTGCCACCACCGGCGTTCTGGGGTTGTCCATGACGCGACCGAGCATCTCGAGCTCGCGCGCCATCAGCTTTCCCGCCACCGCCGGGAGCAGATGCGCGACACCCTCGGTGGAGGCATGAGCGCGATGCGCCGTGCCGAACGCATCGTTGACGTAGACGTCCGCGAAAGCGGCGAGCCGCTCAGCGAACGCCGGATCGTTCGCCTCTTCACCAGGCTCGAAACGGACGTTCTCGAGCATTCCGATCTCCCCGTCGCGGAGCGACGCGACCATGCTCTGGGCGCTGTCGCCGACAACGTCCGATGCAAGGCGCACGTCGGCCCCGATCAGCGTGCTCAGGTGCGCGGCGACGGGACCGAGACTGAGGGTGTCGTTGATTCGTCCTTTGGGGCGGCCCAGATGCGCGACGACGATGACCCGCGCGTCGCGAGCGCGCAACGCCTCAATGGTGGGAATCGCCTCGCGGATCCGGCGGTCATCGACGATCGCCCCTTCGCGCATCGGCACGTTGAGATCCTCGCGCAGCAGCACCCGCTTGCCATGAACGTCGATGTCATCCATGGTCGCCTTGTTCATACGATGCCTTCAGAGGCGCGACGCGATCAGGTCGACCAGGTCGACCACGCGGCATGAGTACCCCCACTCGTTGTCGTACCAGGACAGCACCTTCACGGTGTGATCGCCGAGCACCATGGTTGAGGGCGCGTCGAGGATGGACGAGTGCGAGTCGTGGAGGAAGTCCATCGACACCAACTGCTCCTCGCTGACCGCCAGGATGCCTTCGAGGCCGCCGCCGGCGGCCTCACGCATCTCGGCGTTGATGTCCTCGGCGGTCGCGCTCTTCGAGAGCGTGGCAGTGAGGTCGACAAGGCTGACGTCGGGCACGGGGACGCGGAGTGACATGCCGTGAAACTTCCCCTTCAGCTCGGGCATGACGAGTGCAATCGCCTTCGCGGCGCCAGTCGTCGTCGGAATGATCGACAGCGCAGCGGCACGCGCACGCCGCTTGTCCTCGTGCGGGGCGTCGAGGATCACCTGGTCCTTCGTGTACGCGTGCACCGTTGTCATGAACCCGGTCTCGATACCGAAGGAATCGTTGAGCACCTTCGCAACCGGCGCGAGGCAGTTGGTGGTGCACGAGGCGTTCGAGACGATGTGGTGATCGGCCGGGTTGTACGCGTTGTCGTTGACGCCCATGCAGATCGTGATGTCCTCGTTCTTCGCGGGCGCCGTGATCACCACCTTCCGGGCACCGGCATCGAGGTGTCCCTTGGCGCGCACTGCGTCGGTGAAGAATCCGGTCGACTCGACGACGATGTCGACACCGAGATCACCCCAGGCGAGGCGCTGCGGGTCGCGCTCGGCGAGCACCTTGATGAGGTGACCGTCGACCGTGATGCTGTCGGCAGCGGCAGCGACCGTCCCGGGGAAGCGCCCGAACACACTGTCGTACTTGAGGAGATGGGCGAGCATGTCGGGAGTGGTGATGTCGTTGACCGCGACGATGTCGAGCTCCGGGGAGCGCTCGCGTGCTGCACGGAACACGTTGCGGCCGATGCGGCCGAAGCCGTTGATCCCAACTCTCACTCCCATGCCGGACAACCTCCTCGAATCCAGTGACAGATCGCGTTCAACCCTGCGGCCTCACCCTATCACCGCCCTCGCCCGCCGCGGCGACCAGGCGCTGCAGACGCCCGGCCATCGCAGGCCGGCTGCAGCCGGCCCGCTCCGCGAGCTGCCCCAGGTCGTCGTCCGGATGGCGAGCGCGCAACGCCGCCGCTTCGCGCAACGCCGGCGGCAATGCGAGCCATCGCGCCGGATCCGCCTCGAGGACGGCGATCGACTCCATCTGCCGCACACCGGCGGCAGCCGTCCTGCGCAGGTTCGCGGTCTCGGCGTTGAGCCGGCGGTTGACGCCGCTGCGCACCTCGCGGATCACCCGCCCGGACTCGAAGGCGAGACGCCCGGCCTGAGCGCCGATCGAGCTCAGCGCCGCGCCGACCGCGGCGCCCGACCGCACCGTGACCACCCAGCGTCCCCTTCGCCGCCGGACCCGGGCGCCCACGCCGAGCGACGTGAAATCGATGGTCAGCTGGCGAGCCCCATCCTCGGCCGCGCAGCCGATCTCGAGATACGGCTCGCCGTCGGGCCGCACGAGGCGCCCGGCGCCGAGGAATGCGCCGCGAAGGCGGCTGCGTGCGCAGCACACGCGGGCCGATCGCACATGAACAACCGCGGGATCGACGCCAACGAGAACGTACTGAGTCCGGCGTGCTGCGCCGACACGGGAGACATGGGCAGGGAAGTGCTCAGCGTGGAGCGCCTGCATGGCCGCCCGGACCGCGACCGGTCGCGTCGTCGCGATCGCTTCGGGGGTCGTCGTCACGAGCGCGAGCCCCTCGACGAGCGAGAGCCGGCAGCATGGCAGCAGCGGCGTGTGCGGTGCCAGCTCAGCAACGACACGCTGCGTGAAGGACTGTGTCGCGTCCACGGTCAGGTTCGATCACTCATAGCGGGGATCAGGTTGATCGACGTCGCGATGCTGCACCGCCACAACCAGGCCCTCCGTACGGAGCCTCGATGCGACAGCCTCGACGATCGCGACGGAGCGGTGCCTGCCGCCGGTGCAGCCGATGGCGACGTGCAGAACGTCGCGTCCACGGCCGGCCGAGCGTTCAGCCGACCATGTCACGAGCGCGCTGACGCGATCGATGAGCTCACCTGCCACCGGATCCGCGAGCACGTAGTCCCGCACCGCCGGATCGAGGCCGGTGTGCGGCCGCAGTTCAGGCACCCAGAAGGGGTTCTTCACCATTCGGGCGTCCGCCATCACCTCCACCTCCGGGGGAGGGCCGAATTTGAAACCAAATGAGGACAGTGCGACGCTCATCAGAACGGGCGATGCCGCTGCGCTCATAGGAGCTCCTTGACGCGGAGCGCAACGGGACGAGGCACGACGGTCGTGAGCTGGTCGACGGGCGCGTCACGGATGCCGTCGATGCTGCCGAACTGACGAAGCAGCGCGCGCCGGCGCACCGGGCCGAGACCCGGCACGACGTCGAGCTTGGAGCGCAGCGCCGCCTTGGCGCGGCGTCCGCGATGGTGCGTGATCGCGAAACGATGCGCCTCGTCGCGCACCCGCTGCACAAGAAAGAGTGTCGGGCTGTCGCGCTCGAGGATGATCGGACGTGCCCGTCCGGGCTTGTACAGCTCCTCGTTTCGCTTGGCCAGGCCGAAGACGGGCACCCGCTGCAGGCCCGCCTCGCGAAGTGCGCGCACCGCGGCGCTCAACTGACCCTTCCCACCGTCGATGAGGACGAGATCCGGCAGCACCGAGAAGCTGAGGTCCGAGTCATCGCCGGCCCGGCGCGGGGTGCGATGGGGGCGCTGCTCCGCACCGTTGGCGCCTGCCGGGTCGAGGACTGGAACGTCGTCCTCTCCGGCCTCGTCGCGCGGTGCGAGCCGGCGGAAGCGCCGGCGCAGCGTCTCCTCGATCGAGGCGAAGTCATTGGCACCCTCGACGGTCTTGATGCCGAAATGGCGGTAGCTCGCGGGCGCGGGCCGCCCCTCCTCGAAGACCACCATCGAACCGACCGAGTTGGTCCCCATGGTGTTGCTGATGTCGTAGCACTCGATGCGACGTGGCGGCGCCGGCAGCTGCAGGCTCGTGGCCAGGTCGTCAAGCAACGCCTCGGTCTTCGCGGCGTCGTAATCGTCCACGATGCGCTGCTGGCGCAGCGCGACCAGTGCGGTCTCCGCCGCCTGGGCGACGAGCCGCCGGGCGTCGCCGCGTTGCGGCACGTGCACCTCCACGGGACCGCCGCGCTGCTCGGCCAGAAACGCTTCGAGCACCGCACGTCCCTCGATGTCGTCCGAGACGAGCAGACGGCGCGGGACGGACGTCACGCTCCCGTAGTACTGGGGCAGAAAGCCGGCGAGGCACGCGGCCGCGTCCAACCCCGTGACACCTTCCAGTTCGTGGGTCTCCATCCCCATCACCCGGCCCTGGCGGATGCTCAGCACCGCTGCCATCGCCCGCCCGGCCTCAACCACGACGGCGATGCAATCCTCGTCGGCGCGCACGCCGCGAAGCACAGTCTGCCGCTCACTGATGCGCTCGATGGCACGCAGACGGTCGCGAAAACGCGCCGCAAGTTCGTAGTCGCGACCCTCGGCAGCGGCATCCATCTGATCACGCAGCTCATCGTGCAGCTTCTCCGAGCGTCCCTCCATGAACTCCTGGACCTGCTCGAGGACTTCCGCGTATTCGGGCGCGTCGATCCTCCCCTCACACGGGCCTGAACAGCGCTTGATGTGATAGTCGAGACAGACGCGTCCGCGCCGGAAGATCTCGTCGCTGCAGGTGCGAAAGGGGAAAATGGTGCGCAGCGATCGCACCGTCGTCCGCAGTGACTGCGCACTCGTATATGGACCGAAATAGCGCGCACCGTCGCGGATCACCTTCCGCGTGTAGTACGGGCGCGGGAAGAGCGTTGCACCCTCGGCGCTCTTGCCGCGCGGCCTGCGCACCTCCTCGCGCGCGGTGCCGGGAGCGACGGCATCGTGCACGCCCGGGCGCGGAATCTTGAGGTACAGATAGCTCTTGTCGTCCTTGAGGCGCACGTTGAACCGCGGGCGGTGCTGCTTGATCAACGAGTTCTCGAGGACGAGCGCCTCGTGCTCACTCTGGCACGCGATGACCTCGAAGTCGAAGACGCTCGCGATCAGCTGATGCGTGCGCGCCTGCAGCGTGTCGATGCCGGTGAACCACGACCGCAGACGGTTGCGTACGTTGGCGGCCTTGCCCACGTAGATGACGCGTGCGTCGGCACCGCGCATGACATAGACGCCCGCGCCGCTCGGCGAGGCGCGGAGCCGCGCCTTCAGCAGCGCGGGATCATCGAGGAGGCGTTCTGCCCGCTTGGTCGGCACCATTCCAGCCACTGTATCGCGGCTCAGGCGTGCCCCTCGGCACTGTTCAGCTCGGCAAGGAAGGTTGCCTCGTCGAGCACCCGCACCTCGAGGCGCTGCGCCTTTTCGAGCTTGCTCCCCGGCGAGGCACCGGCGACCACGCTGTGCGTCTTGCGGCTCACGCTCGAGCTCGGGTTACCACCGAGCGCCCGGATTCGGGCCTCGGCATCGGCGCGGCTCATTCCCTCGAGGCTGCCCGTGATGACCCACGTCTGGCCGCTCCAGGGACCGCCACCACCGGCGGCACGCTCTGGATCGACACCGACCGAGCGGAGGTGCGCGAGTACCTCGCGTCCTTCTCGTGAGGCGAACCACGCCGCCACATGCTCGGCGACGACGGCCCCGATGCCTTCGATGCCGAGGAGGTCTTCCTCCGTTGCTGCAGCAAGGGCCTCGATGCTGCCGAAATGGACGGCGAGCACGTCGGCCATGTGCTCACCGACGTGGCGGATGCCGAGCGCGTTGATGAACCGCGCCAGCGGGACGCGCCTGCGCGAGGCGATGGACTCGACGAGCTTCGCCGCGGAGCGATCAGCGAAACCGTCGAGTGTCAAAAGTTGCTCGGTGGTGAGTTTGAAGAGGTCAGCTGCCTCTGTTGCATAGCCGAGGTCGAGGAGTTGATCGACGATGGCCGGACCGAGTCCCTCGATGTTCATCGCGCCTCTCGCCGCGAAATGGAGCAACGACTCGCGACGCTGGGCTGGGCACAGCGGGTTGAGACATCGCCGCACCACCTCTCCGGGCTCGCGCACGAGTTGCGCGTCGCAGGCGGGGCAGTGCTCCGGCATCCGCCAGGGCGTGGCACCCTTCGGTCGCTTGTCGATAAGGACACGGACGATCTCTGGAATGACGTCGCCCGCCTTATGCAGGAGCACGGTGTCACCGATGCGCACGTCCTTGCGAGCAACCTCGTCCTCGTTATGCAGCGTGCACCGACGAACAGTGGAGCCTGCGACGAGCGTCGGCTCGAGGATGGCAACCGGCGTCACCGCGCCTGTGCGACCAACCTGCACATGGATGTCGAGCACCGTGGTCTCGTACTCCTCGGGCGGGAATTTGTACGCGATTGCCCAGCGCGGGGCGCGCGAGACCTGTCCCAGCTCCGCCTGCTCGGCGAGCGATGCGACCTTGATGACCACGCCGTCCGTGTCGTAATCGAGCTGGTGACGACGCTCCGCCCAGTGCTCGAGGAAGGCGAGGACCTCATCGATCGAGCCCGCCAGCCGCCGATGCGGGTTGACCCGGAATCCGAACGCCTCCAGCGTATCGAGCACCGCCGCCTGGCTCGGGAGCGGGCCGGGTGGTTCGAGCTGGTACATGAACGTCTGCAGACCGCGGCCGGCGGTTACCTTCGGGTCGAGCTGCCGAACGGCTCCCGCCGCAGCGTTGCGCGGGTTCGCGTAGACAGGCTTGCCCGCCTCCTCGAGACGCGCGTTGGTCACGGCGAATGCCGCTTTGGGGAGATACACCTCACCGCGAACCTCGAGCATGTCGGGCAGCGCGGTATCGGCCGGTTTCAGCGTCATCGGCACCGAGCGGATCGTGCGCACGTTGGCGGTCACGTCCTCGCCCTCGACGCCGTTGCCTCGCGTGGCGGCCCGCACGAAGCTGCCCCGCTCGTAGGTGATCGACATGGCAAGACCGTCGATCTTCAGTTCGCACACGTATCCGCTGACCGTTCCGATGCCGCGCTCGACGCGAACACCGAACTCACGAACCTCGTCGGGGCTGAAGGCGTTGTTGAGGCTGAGCATCGCTCTGTGGTGGCGGACTTTCGTGAAGTTCGCTGCAGGCTCCCCGCCGATACGCTGCGTCGGTGAGTCGGGGGTCTGGAGCTCGGGATGTTCGGCTTCGAGGTCGACGAGCTCGCGGAAGAGACGGTCATACGCGGCGTCGGTGATCTCCGGCGTGTCGAGCACGTGGTACTGGCGGGAGTGATGCTCCAGCTCCGCGCGCAACGCTTCGACCCGTTTCCTCGCCTCCTCGCTCATGACTCGCCCACCGGCCAGAGCGTCGCGTCGGCGACCGCGAAGATCTTCACGCCGTGATCGTCGAACTTGATGACGAGCTCCTCGCCGCTTCTCGTCATCGTGCTCTTGAGCACGGTCCCCTCCCCGTACACGTTGTGGCCTATGCGCATGCCTTCGCTGAAGCGCTGCGGCGCGAGCACCACGGGGTTGGGCCTGGTTGCGTGCCCGATCACGGCACGTCGCACGGTCCCGGAGGCGCGGACGTCGCCGAAGTTCTGGTTGCCGGGTCGCAGCGCCACCTCGAGCATCTCTCCTGGGATCTCGCCGAGAAAACGCGACGCTTCTGCGAGCTGTGCTGTGCCATACAGGTGACGTCGGAACGCGTGGAGCAGGTAGAGACGGCGGCGTGCGCGCGTGATCCCGACGTAGGTGAGCCTGCGCTCCTCGGCGATGCCGGCGTCGCCCTCCTCCAGCGCACGTGCATGCGGGAGCAGCCCCTCCTCCATGCCGGCGATGAAAACGACACCGAACTCGAGGCCTTTGACCATGTGCAGCGTGATGAGCGTCACGCCCTGTGCGTCGTCGCGCATGGTGTCGACGTCGCTGACCAGCGCGACGTTCTCGAGAAACTGCACGAGGCCGTCTGGCGCAGGTACATCGGCGTACTCACCCGCAAGCCCAGCCAGTTCGAGCACGTTGCCCCAGCGCTCATTGCCCTCCTGCGTGCCGTCCTGCACCATCTCGCGATACCCAGTTTCCTCGAGCAGGCGTTCAAGGAGCACAGTCACCGGAACACGTTGTGCGTCAGCGCTGAGACGCTCCATCATGGCCGCAAAGCCGTGCAAGGCGGCCATCGCAGCGGGTCCGATCGCATCGTCGGCGTCGAGCACCTGCGCGGCCTCGAGCGGGCCCAGCCCCTTCTTGCGAGCGAGCTTCTCCAGCTCCGCGACGCTCCGATCGCCGATCTTGCGACGCGGGGTGTTCACCACGCGCGCGAAGGACACGGCGTCGCGCGGGTTCACGCAGAGGCGCAGGTACGCGAGCACGTCCTTGACCTCGCGCCGGTCGTAGAAGCGCAGGCCGCCGACGAGTTGGTACGGGATACCCCTGCGCAGGAACACTTCTTCAAATGCTCGCGACTGCGCGTTGGTTCTGTAGAGCACAGCGCACTCTGCCAGGGACACCCCCTCGCGTCCAATCAGGTTCTCGATCTCCGCACCGACGGCGAGCGCCTCCTCACGCTCGTCGTACACGGAGATGAGCCGGACCGGATCGCCGACGGTCGTCTCTGTCCAGAGTCGCTTTGCGGCTCGGTTGGGATTGTTGCGGATGACGGAATGGGCGATATCGAGAATCGGCTGTGTGGAGCGATAGTTCTGCTCCAGAGTCACCGTCTTGGCATCGGGGAAGTCACGCTCGAACGAGAGGATGTTGCGAATATCGGCTCCGCGAAAGGAAAAGACCGACTGATCGTCGTCACCGACCACAGTGATATTGCGATGTTTGGCGGCCAGCAGCCTCACCATCTCGTACTGCGCTTTGTTGGTGTCCTGATACTCGTCAACGAAGAGATGCAGGAACCGGTCCTGGTAGTACTCGCGGACTGATGCAACGTCGCGAAGCAGGAAGAACGCGCGCAACAACAGGTCATCGAAGTCGAGTGCCGACGCCTGATCCAGTTCGCCTTCATACGCGAAATAGATGCGGGAGATCTGCTCCTCCAGCGGGCCTGTCGCACGCGACTGGTAGTCTCGGGCGTCCAGCAGCTCATTCTTCGCGTTGCTGATCTCATGCGCGACGCGGTTCGGGGTCAAACGCTTCTCGTCGATTCCCTCTGCGCGGATGGCATTCCGCAGCGCTGACAGCCGGTCCGACTCGTCATAGATGGTGTACCCGGGAGGGATGCCGATGGCGTCGCCTTCACGACGGAGCAGACGCGCTCCCAGAGCATGGAACGTGCCGAGCCACATGCCCTTGATGCTGTCGCCGATCAGCTGCTCGACGCGTGAGCGCATCTCGCGAGCGGCCTTGTTCGTGAACGTCACGGCGCAGATCTCGTCCGGGCGGACGCGTCGCGAGGCGATCACGTAGGCGATGCGATGCGTGAGCACCCGGGTCTTGCCGCTCCCCGCGCCCGCGAAGATGAGCAGCGGCCCGTCGGGTGCCTCCACGGCCTCGCGTTGCGGCGGGTTCAGGCCCTCGAGCAGGGCTGTCGCCCCAATCGTCGCGCTCAGGCGTGCGCCCGGGTCACGGGCGCCGCGCGCCCGGCCGACGCGCGATACGCGTCGGGCCGCCGATCGCTCAGCAGGTGGTTGCGCGGTGTGCGCTGCCGGGCCCGGTCGACGGAGTCGAGATCGATCTCGGCGATGAGCAGTTCCTCATCGGCCTTGCTCGCGGGACCGGCCACAGGCCAGCCGTCGGCGCCCACGATGATCGAGGCGCCGATGAAGGTCACGGCGCGCTCGACGCCGATCCGATCCGCGCACGCCATCACCACGCCGTTCTGCGCTGCCGTGGCCATCGCAACGTAATCGCCCTGGCAATAGCCGCGATCGTCCCAGACCGTGCGCTTGAAGGATGCGACCCAGTTGGTCGGGACGGCGATGACCTCCGCGCCGGCAAGAGCGAGCGCGCGAACCGGTTCCGGGAACCAGAGGTCGTAGCAGATGATGATGCCGACCCTGCCGAAGGGAAGGTCGACGATCGGGAGCTCGACGCCCGGTTGGAACCACGACTGTTCGTCGTAGTAGAGATGCAGTTTGCGATACGTCGCGAGGCGCCCCGCCGGACCGACGAGGATCGCGCTGTTGTGCCGGCAGTCGCCATCGCGCTCGTTGAGTCCGGCGACGATGTGGCACCCGTGCGCGGCGCAGACGTCGCGGAGCGCGCGCACCGTCGGACCCTCGTCGGGGTCCTCCGCGCACCGTTGCGCCTCGTCCGCATCGCTGAACACATACCCGCTCGAGGCGAGCTCCGGGAGCACGATGAGATCGGCGCCCTGGGTCGCGGCGGCGGCCGCCCATCGGACCGCCTGCGTCAGGTTTCCATCGAGCTCACCGACGTGCGGCTCGTACTGGGCGACGGCGATGCGGACGGGCCGGCTCACCCGCTCACGGTAGCGCAGCGGGCGCAGCGCCAGGCAGCCTCGGGATCCCTTCCGAGACGCCGCAGAGAATCTCGTGCGGCAGCGTCCCGGTGAGATCGGCGACCTCGTCCGCACCGATGCGAACTCCGTCGCGCTCGCCGATGAACATCGCCACGTCCCCGGTCGCCACGCCGTCGATGTCCGTGACGTCGACGCTCACCTGATCCATGCTCACCACGCCGACGATCCGGCAGCGGCGGCCGCCGATTGCGAGGTGCCCGCTGTTGGAGAGCGCGCGCGGAAGCCCCTGCCCGTAGCCCATCGTCGCCGTTGCGATGCGGCGCGGCGTCTCGGCTCGCCATGTCCTCCCGTATCCCACGGTTTCGCCGGCCGCCACCGTGCGAACCTGGGCGATCCTGCAGAACACGTGCATGGCGGGCCGGATTGATGCCGGCCCGGGCACCGGCGGGTACCCGTAGAAGGCGATGCCAACGCGGACGAGGTCGTGATGCATGGCCGGGTGGGCGAGCACCGCGGCGCTCCCGGACGTGTGCAGCAGCGCGCCCGGCGCGACCGGTTTGATCAGCTCGACAGCCGCGAGAAAACGGGCGTGCTGCGTGACCGTGAATCCGGAGTCCGCACCGGCGTCGGCGAAATGCGTGAACAGGCCGGCCACCTCGATGCGGTCGCCTGCCGTACGGAGCGCAGCGACCAGAGACTCCACCGTCTCGGGAAGGGTGCCGAGCCGGTGGAGCCCCGTGTCCAGTTTGACGTGTCCACGGACTCGGTGTCCCGTCGCATCGGCGGCCGCGGCGGCCGCACGGACACCGTCGGCGTCGAGGATGGTGACGTCGACATCTCCGGCGATCAGCTGTGCCATCCACGAAGGTGGAGTCCACCCGAGCACCAGAGTCCGTACGGTGACCCCCGCTTCGCGCAACGCGAGCGCCTCGCCCGGCGTGTACACGCCAAGCCACGTCGCTCCGCCGTCCAGCGCCGCACGGGCGGCGATCTCCATCCCGTGCCCGTACCCGTTGGACTTCACCATGGCCATGACCCGAGCAGGACGGACGAGGGTGGCGATGACGTGCGCGTTACCGGCGAGCGTGTCGACGTCGATCTCCACCCAGCGGAGCCGTTGGTCGCTCGGTGCGCTCACGCTCCGACCGGCACCGGCTCCCGCGCCGGCGCGGCGTTCTTCTCGAGTGTCACGCGGCGCACGAGCCCGAACGGCGTCTGCTCGTCCGACTGCCCCAGCGGGTTATCGGCAACCATGGCCAGAACAGCCTCGGCGTCGACGCCGACGGTCGCGAAGACTTCCGCGGCCATGTCGTTGGCATCGATGATGGCGACGCCGACTCGCCGCCCGGTCCGACGGCGAACCTCGGCGGCGATCCGCAGTGCCTCGCCCGCCGGATCGAGCGGCGACTTGGTCGCCCACTTGTCGTAGGGCGGGAGATTCAGTGACGAAGGCCCGTCGATCGCGTTGACGCCGTTGCCGGCGATCCTGTAGAAGAGGCCACGCATCCCGAGCGGCTTGGTGACGGCGGCTGCCGCGGCCGCGAGGAGGATTCGCGGGACGCCCGCTTCGTCAATCGCGAGCTGCATCGTGGTCGGATGCGCGAGCCCCACGCCGGTGGGCTCGTGGCTCACGTAGCGCGAGAGCAGACGTGCGGCTCGTGACACCGCGATCTCATCGATCGGGTATGAGCGGCCCTGGCTGATGGCGAGCGCTTTCTCGCTGATGAGCAGCACATCGCCGTCCTCGATCGCGAGGCCGCCCTCGGCAAACGCCACGAGGCTGTCGGCGATGACCCGCATGATGTCCGTGCCGGGTGTGATCAGCGCGGACCGCAGCGGATATCGCGCCCAGATCCTGCCCTGGTCCTCCAGGAAGAGGTGGCGCCCCCAGTTGAGGTGAGCGCCATCGAGCAAGGCTTGACCGCCGGCCACCTTCGATGCAGTGGCCTGGTCCCCGCGGCGCACGAAGCCGCCGTGATAGCTGTGATCGTCGAGCGCGCGGGTGGCGCCGTCGATGTAGATGCGCAGCCACACCTCGGCGTTCACCGCGCGCCAGAAGAACATCGATTCCTCGACCTCGCCGGCGCATGCGCGCCGGAAGCCCTCCGCCACCGCCGCCGCCTTCCAGTACGGCCGGGCACGGAACGACGGCGAGCGCATCAGACTCTGCAAGACCGCGCGCTGGCGCCGGTACCAGCGAAATTCCGGCGTGGTGAAGCCGATCTTCTTGCGTCGACGTTCGACTGCACGCGGCAGGGTCCCGTGGAGCGCCTGGCGCACGATCGCGCGCGTCCATCCGTTGTGAATGATCGCGCTACGCGGGAGGGTGAGGATGTAGTCGACCAACTCCTGGTCGAGGAACGGGAGGCGCGCCTCGAGCGAGTGCGCCATCGACGCGCGATCCTCATAGCGAAGCAGCGGTGGCAGGCTGTAGGTGCGGAAGTCCTGCAGCAGACGGCGCTTCAAATCGTCGGCGACGCGGTCGTCCTCGGGTGGTTTGCGGCCGCGGGTGAACGCCGGCGACAGAAGCGACGTGACGTCGACACGCTGACCGCGCTCGCGCAGGCGGCGACGCACCAGCGGCCCGACGATGTCGCGCAGCAGCCACGCCTCGTGCGCGAACTCCGTGTAGCGGCGCTCGCGAAGGAGTTGACGGAGCAGGACGTACGGATAGTGATCGTACCCGGCGAGCAATTCGTCACCCGCCTGGCCGTCGAGCGTGACCGTGACCTGGCGTCGCGCCAGCCGCATGACCATCCACATGGCGAACGGCGCCGACGACACCATCGGCTCCTCCATGTGCCAGACCCATGCCTCGAGCTCGCGGATGAAGTCCTGGTCGGTAGGACTGACGGTGCTGTTGTCTGCGCCGGTCTTGTCGAGCACGCTCTTGATGTACGAGCTCTCATCGATGCGATCGCCCGGGAAGACCGCCGAGAACGTCTTGAGCCGGTCACCCAGCGACTCGGTGTCGGGCACGTGATCGCGCAGTTGCCGCGCCATCACCGTGCAGATGGACGATGAGTCGAGACCGCCGCTGAGGCAGATCCCAACGGGGACGTCGGCGACAAGACGACGTTGCACCGCGCGTTCGAAGACCGCGCGAAACGTTTCCGGGCTCGCGTCACCGTCCTCGGAAAGACGCGGAGCCCAGTACGTGGTCTCGGAGATGGTGCCGCCCTCGATGATCGCGAACGCCGCAGCGGGAACCTGGCGGATGCCGCGAAAGAACGTGCCGTCGTTGTGATCGAACAACCCATAGCGCAGGTACTCGTACATCTGCTGCTCGTCGACCTCGCGCGGGAACGTCTCGTCCTGCAGGATCGCCTTGATCTCCGACGCGAAGACGACGCGCCCATGATGGCGCGCGTAGAAGAGCGGCTTGATCCCGAAGTGGTCTCGCGCGAGCACGAGTCTCGAACTGGCTGCGCGCTCGTCGAGGATCGCGAGCCCCCACATGCCGTTGAACCGGCGGAAGCAGTCTGTTCCCCACTCCGCATAGGCATGGAGCACGACCTCGGTGTCCGACGCGGTGTGGAACGTATGACCGAGCGGCTCCAGCTGGCCGCGCAGCTCCCGGTAGTTGTAGACCTCGCCGTTGTAGACGATCTGGAGCCTGCCGTCGTCCATCGCCATCGGCTGATTGCCGTGGGCGAGGTCAATGATGCTGAGACGGCGGAACCCGAGCGAGGCGACCTCGTCCTCGAAGTGGCCCTCGTCGTCCGGACCGCGATGCCGGATCGACTCGGTCATGGCGGCGAGCAGCGCACTGTCCGGAGCGCCCCAGAATCCGGCGATGCCACACATGTCAGCAGTTCGCCGGCGCCACTGCAGGCGTCAGGGAAAGAGGGGGCATGACCAGCGCAACGGTACGACAGCGTCCGTGGTCACGGACCGGAGACCAGACGATCAGAAGTCCATGTCGTCGTCGTCCATGCCGCCCATGCCGCCCATGCCGCCCATGCCGCCACCGCCGTGGGAATGGCCGCCGCCGGCCGGCGCGCCTTCCTCGGGCTCCGGCGCGTCGGCGATCAGCGCGTCGGTGCTCAGGACGATGGTCGCGATCGACGTCGCATGGGTCAACGCAGAGATGACGACCTTGGTGGGGTCGATGACCCCGCGCTCGATGAGGTTTCCGTAGTCCTCGGTCAGGGCGTCGAAGCCCTCGTCGCCCGTCGACTCTGCCACGGTGTTCACGACCACCTGGCCCTCGAGCCCGGCGTTGTTCGCGATGATCCGCAGCGGCTCACGCAGCGCCCGAGCGACGATGTCGGCGCCCACACGCGCGTTGCCCTCGAGCTTCAGCGCCTCGACCGCCGGCACCGCTCGCAGGAGCGCAACCCCGCCGCCGACGACAACGCCTTCTTCGATGGCCGCGCGCGTCGCGGCAAGCGCATCCTCGACGCGAGACTTGCGCTCCTTCATCTCCACCTCCGTCGCCGCGCCGACCTTGACGACCGCGACCCCACCGGTGAGCCGCGCGAGGCGCTCCTGGAGCTTCTCGCGATCCCAGTCGGACGTGGTCTCCTCCATCTGCCGGCGGATCTCCGCGCAGCGTCCCTCGATGGCGGACTTGGCGCCGCCACCGCGCACGACCGTGGTGTCGTCCTTGGTCACCGTGACGCGACCGGCGACGCCGAGGTGTTCATCACGGACGGCGTCGAGCCGGAGCCCGGTCTTCTCGCTGATCACCGTCGCTCCGGTGAGCACTGCGATGTCCTGCAGGATCGCGTCGCG
>Ga0307374_10005391_pt1 | contig 20700 bp, 19 predicted proteins | sample OX3MG_FD_202532 | JGI IMG/M metagenome (GOLD analysis project Ga0307374, IMG submission 202532) | Soil microbial communities from Risofladan, Vaasa, Finland - OX-3 | ecosystem: Environmental > Terrestrial > Soil > Coastal area > Acid sulfate soil | place: Finland: Risofladan, Vaasa | collected...
GATCGAAGGCCTCTCCGACGGTGTCTTCGGACACCACGACGGCCAGCTCGACGCGGCCGTCTTCCTGTGAGGTGATTTCAGTAGTTATCGACATGCGGGTGAGAGGATTCGAACCTCCACGGGTTGCCCCACTAGGACCTAAACCTAGCGCGTCTGCCGGTTCCGCCACACCCGCCCAGTCTGGCGGTCGGAGGAGGGTGAACGATGGGACTCGAACCCACGACCGCCTGGACCACAACCAGGAGCTCTACCAACTGAGCTACGTTCACCATGCCGGACGCGCGCCCGGACCGGGCAACAATAGCGCACGGTCGCCCGCCCTCCAGGCCAACCCTATTGCGAGACGTCGACCACCACCTTCATGGCCTCCGCACTGCGCGCGAGCCGGAATGCGCGATCGATGTCTGCAAGCGGGATCCGGTGCGAGACGATGACCTCCGGGTCGATCGCGCCATCCTGCAAAAGTTGCAACGCGGTGCGCGTGTCGGCCGGTCCGGCCGAGTAGGTCGACTCGATGCGGACCTCCCGGAACCACGCCGACCCGAGATCCACGGGCACGGGGACGCCCGGGCGCGGCGGCGCAAACAGCTGCACCACCCCGGCGGGTCCCGCGAGCGCGATCCCGACGGCGATGGCCTCGGCGGAGGCGCTGGTCACGAAGACCGCCCGCGCACCGTCCGGACCGAGCAGATGCCGCGCCGCCGCCGCGCTGGGGACCTCGGGCACCTGTGCGCCGGCGCGCCGGGCGAGCTCGCGCCGTTCCGGGCGCGGCTCGATGGCGATCACGGCGGCGCCCCGCGCGCGCGGCGTAGATCTCGAGCAGCCCCATCGCGCCGGCGCCGATCACGACGACCGGATCGCCGCGCGTGAGACCCGCCGACTCCTGTCCGCGCACGACGCACGCCAACGGCTCGATCAGTGTCCCGGCGAGGTCCGACACCTTGTCAGGAAGCACCAAAACGTCGATGCGGGCGTTCTCGGCCGGCACGCGAATGAACTCCGCCAGCCCACCGGGATCGATGCGGGTCGCACGGAACGTCGCGCACAAGGTCTCGCGCCCGGCCCGGCAGTAGCGGCACTCCATGCATGGCACGTGGTGGTGCACGAATACACGGGACCCGACGCGTACCGGCGCGCCGGTCCCGGCCTCGACCACCTGACCGACCGGCTCATGCCCGAGGACGAGCGGCGCCCGCGGATCCTGGTACCACTGCATCAGATCGCTGCCGCAGAGCCCACATGCGTCGACGCGCACCACCAGCTCCCCGTCGCCGGCGGCGGGCCGTGGCAGCTCCGTGAGCTCGATCCGTCCTGCCCCGTGGTACATGGCCGCCCGCATGGTCCGGCAAGGATGCCAGCTTCCGGCGGACCCGGCGGGGATTGCCTGGCAGTATCCGGGTTGCGCGAAGCCCGCGTACCGCGACCCAAGGACCCCAAATCATGCTGGCTGCCTTCGCGACGGGAATCGATGCCGCCGCCCCGCTGGACGTACTCGACGTCGGCGAGCGACCCGCTCCAGAGGTCCCGGCGGGCTGGACTCGAATCCACGTCCGCGCAGCCTCGCTCAATCATCACGATCTCTGGACCCTGCGCGGCGTCGGGGTCCGCGACGAGCACATCGGCACCCCGCTCGGCACCGATGCGGCCGGAGTCACCGATGACGGACGTGAGGTCATCGTCCACGCGGTGCTGGGCTCGGCGGGACCCGGTGACGACGAGACCCTCGCCTTGGACCTGCACCTGCTCAGTGAGGCCGGGGTCAGCGGCACGCATGCCGAGATCGTCGCCGCGCCCGATCGCAATCTGGTGCCCAAACCCGCGGGCCTGAGCTGGTCGGAGGCGGCCTGCCTGCCGACCGCCTATCTGACGGCGTACCGCATGCTGTTCACCCGGGCCGGACTGCGTCCCGGGGACCACGTCCTGGTCCAGGGCGGTGGTGGTGGTGTCGCGACGGCGGCAATCGTGCTCGCGCACGCAGCGGGCATCGAGGTGTCGGTCACGAGCCGCAGCGAACACAAGCGCCAGGCCGCGCTCGCGCTCGGGGCGGATGCGGCGATCGCGCCTGGTGGGCGCCTCGCCCGCCGCGCTGACGCCGTGATCGAGACGGTCGGGGCCGCGACCTGGGACCATTCGCTCAAGAGCCTGCGGCCCGGCGGGGTGATCGTCGTGTCCGGCGCGACCAGCGGCGCCGACCCGCCCGCCCAGCTCGCCCGGCTGTTCTGGCGGGGCCTGGGCGTGCTCGGCAGCACCATGGGCACGCGCCAGGAACTGGTGACGCTCGTCGCCATGCTCGAGACGACCGGGGCCCGCCCACACATCGATTCCATCCATCCGCTTGCCAACGCCGGCGCCGCGTATGCGCGCATGGCCAGCGGTGAGGCGTTCGGGAAGATCGTGCTCGCAGTCGGCGCCTGACGGGTCCCGGTTGTCGGGCAATGTGAACTGCGCGTAACCTATCCCCGGACAGTCTTTGGACAAACTGAGGGAAGGTCTGTCCAACCATTCCGGACCGCGCCGACCAGATGACGACCCCGAGCACACAGGGATACCTGCGCATCGGCGAACTCGCCCGACGCGTCGGCCTGAGCCCCGACGTCCTGCGCGCCTGGGAACGCCGCTACCAGATCCTCGATCCCGAGCGCAGCCCGGGCGGGTTTCGGCTCTACTCGGATGCCGACATCGCGCGGGTCGTTGCGATGCAGCAGCATCTCGCCAGCGGACTTGCGCCGGCACAGGCGGCAGCGCGTGCCTGCGCCGAGCTCGATGCACCGGCCTCGACGGAGTTCGACGGCGATCCGATCGCCGAATTGCGCGCTGCGCTCGAGGGGTTCAACGAGGGGACCGCCCATCGGGCCATCGACCACATCATGGACCGCTTCGCCATCGAATCCGTGGTGACCAACGTAGTGTTCCCATATCTGCGCGAGCTGGGCGACCGCTGGGACTCCGGCGAGGTCACCATCGCACAAGAACACTTCGCCAGTCGCGTGCTGCGCTCGCGATTGATCGGTCGTGGTCGCGGCTGGGACGACGGGTCGGGCCCGCGCGCCGTGCTCGCCTGCGCGCCCGGGGAACTGCATGATCTGCCGCTGGTCTGCCTCGGCCTCGCGCTGCGCGAACAGGGTTGGCGGATCACCCTCCTCGGAGCCGATACGCCGATCGACACGGTGATCGCGACCGCCGATGTGCTCCACCAGGACCTCACGGTGCTCGCGTTCATGATCGGCACGACGGTCCAGCGATGCCGCCCGGCGCTCACCAAGCTCGCCCGGCGCACGCCGTTGGTGCTCGCGGGTCCGGGCGTCACCGAGGAGCTCGCGAGATCGGTCGGGGCCGTGTACGTCACCGGCGACCCCGTGTCCGTCGCCCGTCGGCTCACCCTCGAGCGACCCCAACCGGCCCCCGCCGTCGTCGCCGAGACGGGCCCCCACGCCCGACGCGGGGTCGCTTAGACGCCCACGTCCCGCCGCCCCGTGACGAGCGCGATCCCCAAGCCGAGCAGCGCGGCGATCATCGAGCCCGCGAGGATCCCGATCAGGGCGACGTCGGCCTGGGCCGTTTGCGGGAAGGCGAGCGTTGCGATGAAGATCGCCACGGTGAACCCAATTCCCGCCAGCGCCGCACCGCACGCCACGTGGCTCCAGCGCAGGCCGTCCGGCAAGACCCCCAGACGCAGCGTCACCGCCAGCCAGGTTGCCGTCAAGACGCCGACCGGCTTGCCGATGACCAGCCCGAACACGACCCCAAGGGCGATCGGGTCCGTCGCCGCGTGACGGATCGCCTCGGCGGTGAGCGGAATCCCCGCACTTGCGAGCGCGAACAACGGCAGCACGACGAATGCCGACCATGGATGGATCAGGTGCTCGAGCCGCTCGACCGCGGTCGGGCCCGGTGCCGTTGTCTGCGCCCCCGATGGCACCCGCCATGGCGCCATCGGCATCATCAGGCCGAGCACCACCGCGTCGATGGTCGGGCTGACGCCGCCGGCAGCCATCGCCAGGCAGCTCGCGATCCCGAGCACCACGAACAGCGGGACCCAGCGCACCCCCGCCCTCAGCACCAGCCATGCGGCCACCACGCAGGCAACGCTTGCAAGGATCCATCCCGCGCGCACGCCGTGTGAGTACCAGACGGCGATCACGATGATCGCGCCGATGTCGTCGACCACCGCGATCGCCAGCATGAACACCTTCAGTTGCGTGGGCACGCGGGTTCCCAGCAGCTGCAGCGCGCCGACCACGAAGGCGATGTCGGTCGCCATTGGGATCCCCCACCCGCCCGCGCCAGGTCCGCCGTGGACCACCGCGGCATAGATCAGCGCGGGGACGACCATGCCGCCGAGCGCCGCAATCACCGGTAGGCGGGCGACCCGCATGTCTGAGAGCTCACCGACGGTCAGCTCTCGCTTGACCTCCAGGCCGACCACGAAGAAAAAGATCGGCATCAGGCCCTCGCGCGCGAGGTCCTGCAGGGTCAGGTGGGCCGACAGCCCGCCGATCCACGACGGCAGCGAGTGCGCCCAAAATGCGGCATACGACGCGGTCGCAACGGTTGCCCACACGATCGCCACGAGGGCGGCCCCGGCGAGCGCGATACCGCCCGCCGACTCGGTGGCGAGGAATTCCTGCACCGGGTCGCGCACGCGGTCGACGAACCGGGACGTCCACGGGGTCATGTCCTCGGACGGCGTCACAGGCCCCGGATGCTCGCAGATCGCCACCATCGCACGCAGCGGGCATCGCGGACCCCCGCGACGCCCGCTGGCGGTTGCCGTCGCGAGCCGAGCGTGCAGACTGGCGAGCGATGCCGACATCGACGACACTGGTGTGGTTTCGCCGCGACCTGCGCGTGACCGACCATCCGGCCCTCGCCGCCGCGGCCGCGTGCGGCCCTGTCGTGTGCGCATGGATCGTCGACCCGGAACTCCTCGCGCGCCGCCACCACCGCTGCCCCGCACGTCGCGCGTTTCTGCGGGCCGGCCTCGCGACGCTCGACGCCGATCTCCGCGACCACGGCGGCGCGCTGGTCGTCCACGTCGGACGCCCCGCCCAGGCCGTGCCGGCGCTGGCGCGGGAGGTCGGTGCCCGAGCCGTCGCATGCACGTGCGAGGTCTCCCCGTTCGGGCGCCGCCGCGATGCGGATGTCCGGGATGCGCTCGCCGCATCCGGCATCGCGTTCCACGAATACGGCGGGGACCTGCTGGCCCGCCTCGACGACATTCCGGGGCCCGGCGGCGACGGCTACCAGGTCTTTAGGCCCTTTCACCGCCAGTGGGCGGCGCTCCCGCTTCCCGCACGGATCCCGGCGCCGTCCGCGCTCGCCGGGCCCCGCGTCAGCTCGGACCGACTGGACGCGCTCGGTGCCGCGTCGCCGCCGATGGCCGCCGGCCCCGCCGCCGCCCGTGCCGCCCTCGTGGCGTTCATCTGCGACGGCCACGCCGACCGATACGCCGAGGCCCGCGACCTGCCCGCGGCCGCAGCGAGCTCACGCCTGTCGGCGTACCTGCGCTTTGGCATGTGCACCAGCGCCCAGATCGGTCGCGCCCTCGGGCTGCCGGGCCAACTCGGCTCCGGACGCGCCGCATTCTGGCGCCAGATCGGCTGGCGCGAGTTCTACCACCACCACCTGGCGCGCAACCCGCACGTGGCCCGACAGGCCTGTCGGGCGCCGTTGCGTGCCGTCGGGTGGTCCGACGATCCGGCGGTGTTTGGGGTGTGGCGCGCCGGGCGCACTGGGTATCCGATGGTCGATGCCGGGATGCGCCAGCTCGCCGCCGAGGGGTGGATGCACAACCGTGCGCGCATGGTCGCGGCCTCGTTTCTGGTCAAGGACCTGCATGTGGACTGGCGACGGGGGAGACGGTGTTCATGCAGGAACTGATCGACGGCGATCCGGTCAGCAACAACGGCGGCTGGCAGTGGACCGCCGGCACCGGCACGGACGCTGCCCCGTATTACCGGATCTTCAATCCCGTCCTGCAAAGCAAGAAGTTCGACCCGGACGGCGCGTATCTGCGACGGTGGATTCCCGAGCTCGGCGCCGTTCCGGACCGATTTGTCCACGAGCCCTGGCGGATGGACGACGCCCAGCAACGGGCCGCCCGCTGCGTCATCGGTGTGGACTACCCCGCACCGATCGTCGACCACGCCGTCGAGCGCGAGATCGCCCTGGCGCGGTATCGCGCCGCCGACCCCGCGCGGGTCGGCGGCCCATAGGGCCGGCTCAGGCCACCGACAGCCCGTGGTGCGGCTGGGGGACGATCGCCTCCAAGTGCTTGTGCGAGGGACAAAAGCGCGAACCGCGCAAGGGCTCACGCCCACAGGGCCGCCCCTTGCGGTTGATCGACGCGCACCGCAGGGCGCCGATGCGCCCGGTATCCGGCCCCGCCTCGGCCTCGAGTACCTCCAGCGCGGCGCTCAGGTGACGCTCGATGATGCGATAGCAGTTGAGCTGCTCCTGTACGGGAAACAGGAACCGCACGTTGGTGAACAGATGGCGCGCCGGGCGCGGGTAGCGCCGCAGATCGCGGGCGATGCGGGCGACCGTCTGCTCGCAGGCGGCAAGCAGGACACGTTCGGACCGTCCGGGGTGCTTCACGTCGGCAATCACCAGCGGCTTGAGCTCTCGGTATAGATCGCGACTGATTTCGAACACTGGGGCCTCGGTTCTGGAAATGCCTGCCGGTCGCGGCGCGCACGCGCCGTCGTGCTCTACCCGAATCGCGCGTCCTGAAACCCTCTTGAGCCGGGCAGCTCGCCCGGGACGATCTCGTGAGCGGCACGTGGAGAAGATTCTCAGGATATCACGAATTTGCCAATAGTCTGTCCATTGTTGGTCAACCGTTTGTCTACTGCGAGCCATGCGTCGTTCCATCTGCTGTTCGTCCACGGGCAGCGTTCGGTTCGCCCGGGCGTCCCGTCAGACGGCTCAGAGCGCGCGATACCCCGAGCTCGCATCGACACCCGTGACTTCGCCCGAGGTCACGGCCACGACCGTGCCGTGCGTCGTGCGTACCCGCAACGCGCCGTCGGCATGCAATCCGTCGGCGACGCCCGCGAGCGTCGCGTCGCCGACAGAGACGGTCACCGCACACCCCACCAGCGCGTCCCGTCGGCCGTACGCCGCGATGATGTCTGCATCACCGTCGGCGTACCAACGGCCGAACCACTCCCCGAGCCCGCGCAGCGCGGCGACGAGGACCTCCTCACGTGGGACGGCGGCACCGAGTACCTCATCGACGCTCGTCGGCTGCCAGCGCCCTCCGGCCAGGGCTGGAGTGGTGCGCACGTTGATCCCGACGCCGACGGCCGCCCATTCCGACTGCTGTCCGGCGCTTGCCAACTCGCACAGGATGCCCGCGAGCTTCTTCCCGTCGACGGACACGTCGTTCGGCCACACCAACCCCACCGGGACCCCGAGCGCGGACAGGCCTTCCGCCACGCCGACCGCCGCGACGATCGGCAACAGGCCAACCTCCCCGCCCGTGCGGGCGGGCCGCAACAACACCGAAAACAGCACCGCATCCCCGGCCGCCGCAGCCCACACGCGCCCGCGGCGTCCGCGTCCTTGGGTCTGGAAGTCGGCGCCGATCACGAGCCCCTCCGGGGCGCCGCCGCGCGCGCGCATCGCGATCAGATCGTTCGTCGAGCCGACCTCGCGGGCCCAGACGACAGGCCCGATGACCGGAGCAACGAGGCGGGCCTCCACGCGCGCGATATCGATGGCGTCAGGCATCCGGACCCGCAGACGTCAGGGTGCCGGCGACGATGGTCGCCACGATCGGCAGCTCGACCAGCTCGTCGACCGCACACGCGACCGGATCGCCGCCGAACACCGTGAGGTCGGCCGGCGCGCCGATCGTAATGATCCCCCCGTGACGATCACCGGCCGCAAGGGCGCCCCCTCGCGTGTACCCCCACAGCGCGGCCTCGCCGTCAAGGGCCTGATCCTCCCGGTAGCCGGGTCCGGTCTGCCCTGGTCCCCGACGGCGGCGGGCCCATGCCAACCCCAGACGCGGGTCCGCGTTGGCGACCGGCCAGTCCGACCCGAGTGCCAGTACCGCCCCGGCCGCGACCAGATCCGCGCACGACCAGCCCCACCCGCGCCGCTCGGCATCGAGGCGGCCGTGCCAGGCCGTTGCGGGGGCACCGGCAACCGAGCCGACGTGGATGGGCTGCATGCTGGCGATCACGCCGCCGGTCGCGAACCTTGGGACATCGCGCGGATCGCACAGCTCGACGTGTTCGACGCGGCACGGGGGCTGGTCGGGGTCACGCGCCCCGGCGGCGCCGTACGCGTTGAGTGCGGCGCGGATCGCCCGGTCGCCGATGGCGTGCGTCGCGCATCCGAGCCCGGCCGCCACGCAGCGTCGCACGACCTCGGCATAGCGCTCAGGGTCCGGCCAGTTCGACGCGGTTGCCCTGCCGAGCGGATCGGGCGCGCCCAGCCACGCGGTGCCCTGGTCGATGACCCCGTCGAGAAAGAACTTGACCGCTCCCGATCGCCAGCGCTGCCCGCCGGCGCCGGCCCGCGCGATCGCCGCCTCGATCTGCGTGTCATCCATGCCGGGTTGCAGCCAGATGTGGACGACCAGACGCACCGGCAGCTCGGCGGACGCCTCCAGCGCGGCGAGGTCCGCGAGATCGTTGGGCGCATCGTCCATCGCGTGGCCGGCGACCAGGCCGAGTGCTGCCATGCGGTCGAGCTGCGCGCGATACAGCTCGCGTCGTCGTTGCGCACTCAGCGGCGGAATGTGGGCGCGCACGGCCTCCATCGCGCTCGGCTCGCGCAGCTCTCCGGTCGGGACCCCGGCGGCGTCGCACACGATCTCGGATGCGTCAGCGAACGTCCGTGGACCGTCGACGCCGGCGCGCGCAAGCGCGCCTCGGTTCGCCAGGGCTCCATGGCCGTCGAGAAAGCTCACGAACGCCGGCCGGCCGCCGAGGGCGGTGTCCAACACCGCCCCGCGCGGCGCGTCGTCGAACCACTCCCGTCGGAGGCCGTGCGCGACAAGCCACTCCCCCGCGGGACGGTCCTCGGCGGCCGCCCGAAGGCAGGCCAGGGCGTCGTCGAGATCGGCTGCGCCGGTCAGATCGGCGTCGCGCATGGCCCGCGCGCCCCACAGCGGGTGGCAGTGCGCATCGATGAGTCCGGGGACCACGACGCGGCCGCGGCCGTCGAGCTCCTGGGTACGGGGCCCGCACAGGGCACGCACCTCGGCGGCGTCGCCGACCGCGACGATCCGGTCCCCGCGAATCGCCACGGCGTCGGCGATCGGTGCGCTCGGGTCCTGCGTGCGGATCCGGGCACCGGCAATCACCAGATCGGCGGCCTCGGTCATTGCAGCGACCGTGTCGGGGGTGCTAGCTCCGCAGTCGGCGGACGAGCGCCCAGGCGCCCGGCAGCAGCGCTGCGGCGAGATAGAGCTTGAGAATCTCCCCCGGCACGAACGGATAGAGCCCGTATTCGAGCGTCTTCTCGAGGTTCGTGTGCAGCACGTGCTGGAGCCACAGGCACCCACACAGGAAGATGAACACGTTGCCGGTCAGCATCATCGTGCCCGAGCTCGAGAACTTCTTGTCCCAGCCACGGTCGGCGAGATGGCCCACCATCGCCGCTGCGACGAGGAAGCCCATGATGTAGCCGCCCGTCGCGCCCGTCACGGCGTGCCAGCCGTGGGCGTGGTCGGCGTAGACGGGCACCCCAACGATGCCCAGAAACATGTACAGCCCCATGCTCAGCGTGCCGCAGACCGTACCCAGCGCGCCGCCGACAAGCAGGACGGCAAAGGTCTGACCGGTGATCGGCACCGGGGTGAACGGCAGTGGAATGGAAATCTGCGCAAACAGTGCGACGAACAGGGCACCCCCGAGGACGAGCAGGGCGTCGGTGAGGATGCCGGCCCGCGGGAACACGGCTCGGCGCAGTGTGGCAGTCGATGCGGTGGATGCAGTCATGCGCGGAACTCTACACACGCCAAATGGGTGGCGGAATTGCCGAGATCCCTGCCTGGCGGAGCGGTCGAGGCCTGGCGAGTCCGTGTCTGGGTCGATTCGACCAACACAACCACGCGGCCGACCGGGGTACGCGCAGCACGCCGCCGCGCGCCGTGCGATGATGGCGCTCGCGCTACTGATCCGTAAGGTTGCCGCAGATGCCCGACCCCCCGATTCGCGTTCTGCTCGTTGACGATCACCGTGTCCTACGGACCGGCCTGCGACTGATCCTTGACCACGCCGATGGGATCGAATGCGTCGGTGAGGCGGCATCGGCCGAGGAAGCCCTCCACGTCTCCGACCGGACCCACCCCGACGTCATCGTCATGGACGTTCAGATGCCGGGCATGGGCGGGATCGCCGGCACGCGCAGCATCCGCGAGCGGCATCCCGATGTCCACGTCGTGATGCTCTCGATGTTCGACGCTGCAGAAGACGTCCGGGCCGCGTTCGCCGCCGGCGCGCAGGGATACCTCATCAAGACCGCCGCCGAGGACGAACTGGTCGACGCGCTGCGGGCGGTCGTCCACGGACAGCGCTACCTGCACCCGGCGCTCGGCGCCGCCCTCGCCCAGCCCGCCCCACCGGACCCGCTGGACGGGCTCACCGACCGCGAGCGTGAGGTACTGCAACTGCTGGCGCTCGGCTACGGGAACCAGGAGATCGCCAACCGCCTGCACCTGTCGCCGCGGACGGTCGAGACACATCGGGCCAACATGATGAACAAGCTGCGGATCACCAGCCGCGCCGACATCGTCCGGGTTGCGCTCGCAGCGGGTATCTTGAGCGCCGATAGCGCCGAATACCCCGGGGCCGTGACCCACGAGCCGCCCGTCGCGGACTGACATCGCGGTCAAGGCGCGAGCGCGTCGCCCGTCGTCGAGGAGCACACCGATGCGGTGGCGTCCCGGCCGCGCCACACCCTTGATGCGACGGCACCGACAGTGCCCGTGGGTGACGCACGGCACCGTGCTCGCTCGGCGCCACAAGGACATTGCCCCGACGCGATCGAACAGTACCGACATGGATCCCGCGGACCGACGCCGACACACACGGTGCGGTGACATGCGGGCAGCGACACGCCGAGGTCGCCGGACAGCCCAGTATGTTTGAACCCGATGACCGCGCGCCGCACCGTGCAAGAGAGGGGACCCGATGAAGACCTCGCTGACGCAGCCCCACTTCCGCGGGCGTGGCATCGTCGTCGGAATTCTTATCGGCCTCGCGTCGGCGATGGTGCTCGTCGGTGTCGTGGCAATCTGGCTCAACACCGTTGTGTACGACACGCCGACCTGGCGCGCGACAAGCCAGGAAATCATCCAGGACCCGGCGATGCAGACGCAGGTGTCCAAGTACGTCGTGGACCAGCTCTATAACCCCGCCACCGTCCAGAACGACGTCGCCGGGGCGCTGCCGCCCCAGTTCAAAGGCTTCGCACCGGCCGTGACGAGCGGCCTTCACCAGGTGGCGGTCGGGGCCAGCGAGCGACTGCTCGCCACCACGCCGGTCCAGAACCTGTTCGTCACGGCCTCGGTGGACGCCCACGACGCGTTCGTCCGACTGATCGACAACCAGGCCAAGTTCGCGAAACTCAACAACGGGCAGGTCACCCTCGACCTGCACCCGCTGCTGTTGCAGGTCGCCGACACGGCGGGCTTCGGCGCCGCGGCGCAAAACAACCTGGCCCCCACCGCAGGCCAGATCGACGTCATGAACAGCAACCAACTGTCCAACGTACAGACGGCCGTGCGCATCGTTCACGCCATTTCCGATTGGGCCCTGGTCATCGTCGTCGTACTGTTCGCAGCGGCAATCTGGCTTGCACATGGCTATCGTCGCCGGGCGCTGCTGTGGTCGGCGATCGGCATCCTGGTCGCCACGCTCGTGTTGATCTTCGTCCGACGCATACTCGGCGAGAACATCGTCAACGCCCTGGTGAGCGATGTCGCTGTCCGGCCGGCGCTGATCACCGCCTGGTACATCGGCACCAACGTCATCGGCACGATCAATCTCACCCTGTTGATCGTCGCGATCCTGCTCGTGATCGGGGTTTGGCTCTCCGGCGCCGGCCGCATGTCGACCTCGGTCCGCAATCGGCTCGCCCCATGGCTTGTCAAGCCGCTCTATGCGTTCGGGATCCCGGCCGTGGTCCTGCTCATCCTCATCGTCTGGGGACCGCTGCCGGTGTTCCAAAAGGTGATACCCGTGATCATCATCGCCGTGCTGGCGGCGGTCGGTATCGAGGCGCTTCGGCGGCAGACGATCGCCGAGCACCCCCAGGCTCCCTCCGCCTGACCCGCCGCCGGGCGGTTACCAGTCGGGTCCGAGCAGCTCCGGGACATCGATCGCCGCCACGGCGTTGAGCAGCATCACGACGCCGAAGAACTCGCGCACCCGATCGGTGTCGCCACCGGCGGCCGACCACACCGTCTTGTGCAGTGCCCGGACGTGCGCCTGGACCACCGCTCGGACCTCGTCGTCGTCGACGGCCACCCCCACCGCCTGGACGACGACCAGCGCCAGCTCCTCGCGATCGGTGATCTCCCGGTAGGCCTCGAGCAGGATCGCGAGCCGTTCGTCGGGGCGTGCGGTCCGCGGAACGTCTGCCAGCGCGCCGGCGATCTCCTCGAACGCGTAATCGACGACCGCCACGAACAGCTCCCGCTTGCTGCCGAACAGACGCACGACGTACGGCTGTGAGATGCCCGCCGCGCGCGCGACGGCGTCGGTCGTGGTGCGGGCGTACCCGTGCTCGGCAAACAAGTGCACTGCCACAGCGACGATCTCGCTGCGGCGTGCCTCGCCAGACATGCGTGTCGGCGGCTGCATGACCGCGAGGTTATCATCCGATGCCAACACATCGAGATCCTGTGCAGTGGCTGCCCGGACCACGCCAGGCCCGGCGCGATAAGTTCCCCCTGTCCGCCCGCCACCCAGGAGGCTCCCATCTCCAGCCCCACATACCTCGAACCGCTCGCCGAGCTTCTGGTGGGACACGGTGCCAACGTCCAACCCGGCCAGGTCGTCGGGATCTCCTCGAGTCCGGGCAAGGAGGAGCTCTCGCGCGCGATCGCGGAGGCCGCCTACCGCCGCGGCGCGAGGTACGTGGATGTCGTGTATTTCGACCCGTACGTCAAGCACTCGCGACTCCTGCACGCGGACACGGACACGCTTGGATGGGTGCCGCCGTGGATCGGTCAGCGCATGCTGGACCTCGGCGAGCTGCGTGCCGCCCATATCTCCCTCAGCGGCCCCGCCGCGCCTGGCCTGATGGATGACATCGATCCGTTGCGGGCCGGCAAGGACCGCCTGCCGCAGGTCCCTGAGGGACTCCAGGTCATCCACCAGGGGCTCATCAACTGGACCGTCGGTCCGGGACCGACGCCCGAGTGGGCCCAGTGGGTGTACCCGCACCTCGATCGGGCGGCCGCCTACGACCGGCTCTGGGAGGAACTCGGGCACATTCTCCGCCTCGACGAGCCCGACCCGGTGGCGGCCTGGAAAAAGCGCAGCGCAGACCTCATCGATACGGCCGACCGCCTCACCGAACTGCGCCTGGACTCGCTGCACTTCCGCGGATCCGGCACGGACCTGACGGTCGGGCTGCTGCCCGGCTCGCTGTGGATCGCCGCGGCGATGACCACCGCCGACGGGCTCCCGTTTGCGCCCAACCTGCCCTCCGAGGAGATCTTCACGACCCCGGATCCCGTTCGCACCGAGGGCGTGGTGCGGGCAACGCGCCCCCTCGATGTCGCGGGTACGGTGGTCAGCGGGCTCCAGGCGCGATTCGACGGCGGGCGCATCACCGACATCAGCGCCGACGCCGGCGCAGAGATTCTCGTCGGGCGCTGCGCGGTGGATGACGGTGCATCGCGTCTGGGCGAGGTCGCCCTGGTGGACGCCAGCGGACGCATCGGCCCGCTTGGGACCGTCTTCTACGACACGCTCTTGGACGAGAACTCGGCCAGCCACATCGCCGTCGGCGCCGCCTACCCGGACGCGGTCGACGAAGCCGACCGCGAGCACATGAACCGGTCGGGCATCCACATCGATTTCATGATCGGGGCACCAGAGGTCGTGGTCACCGGCATCACCCGCGAGGGCACCGAGATCCCGGTGCTCGTCGACGGGATCTGGCAGATCTAGACCCGCCACACCGCGACGTGCGTCAGCCGCGCGCCGGGATGCCGGCGGCGGGCGCACCGTCACCGGCACAGTGCAGCACCCAGACCTCGACGCTGCCGTGATCGAAGGCATGTCGCGCGCAGGCGGCGGCGCTCAGATAGGCGAGCGTGCCATGCGCAATCGATGAGTCGACGGCAAGATATCGGCCCGATCCGGCCGACGTCGTGATCACGACGTCCGGATGGGCCGCGCGGAGCGCAACCGGGTTCTGGAGTACGAACCACGCCGGATACGTGACCCCGGTCGCGGTCGTCGCGCGCAGGACGACCACGTGCCATTTGGCGGGGTCGACATATGGGCTGTACGGATCGACCACGACCGTGGCGCCGGCCGGCACGTTCGACTGGACCCACGCATAGGACTGCGCCTTCTGATCCGAGAGCGAATTGTGCAGCTCGCCGGCGGTGCCGTAAAGGGTCCAGACGAGTCCCACAATCATCACCGCGATCAGCCCGGCGCGCGCCGGTCGGCCCCGGCGCGTGACGGCCCGGTCCCACAGCCCGATGCCCCCGACGACCACCAGAAACGCCAACGCGGGGATCAACGGCAACAGATTGCGCTCGAACCGGACCGTGACCGACGACAGCACCAGGTAGTAGGCCACCACGAAGATGCCGACAATCACGATCTCGCGGCGGGCCCGGACCCACCAGAGCCCGGCCAGGCCCACGAGAAAGAGTCCGAACGAATCGAAGATCCAGCGCACGTTTGCCCACGGCGCGTTGCCCTGCGCGCCGATGTGGCCGGTCGAATAATGGGACTCATCGAACTTGAGCCCCTGGACGAGTCCGTGAAAATCGAAGATCGCGTACGGGGTCGTGATCAGAAACGCAACGACCGCGCAGCCGGCGGCCAGCAGCAATCGCGACCAGCGCGATCGTTCACTCGACAGCAGGTGGGCCGCCACCAGCGACACCCCGACGATCGCGCAGTTGTACTTCGACGAGCCGGCGAGACCGACCATCGCTCCGGTGAACGCGTAGGTCTGCCACGACGGACGGCGGTATGCCAAAAGCGCGCCGCAGACCGCCAGCGTCGAGGTCAGGCCCGACAGGGGATCGGGGGTCATGTAGTACGCGAAGCCGACGGAGATCGGCAGGATCGCGACCAGAAGCGGCGTCATCCATATCGCCCGACGATCGGGCGTGCCGAGCCGCGCCATCCAGGCGGCGGCAGCCACGGTCGCCACGGATTCGACCACGCACACCAGCCGGCCGATCAGCAGATAGCCCGGGTGTGACACCCGACCCACACCGGTCACGATCATCGTGATGTGGTTCGCGTCCGCCGCGCCGTGCACCCAGCCGAACCCGGAGCCGATTCCGACCGCCACGAGGTTGACGAGCGCCTGGACGTCGAACGAGAACGCCGGGTATTGCCACTGTCCGTGGTTGAGCGTGCCCTGCTGGACCATGTGGCCGACCGCCATGAGGTTGGTCGGCTCGTCGGGGTGGTACACGAACGGGAGCCCCCACCCGATGCCCGCCAGATCCACGACCAGCGCGACGACGAGCACGAGCCCGAGCGCAACCCATGGCACGGCAACCTGCCGCATGCGCCCCATGCCTATGCGTGCGCTCTCACGCGGTTCACGGCGACGAACCCTAGCGGACCCCGTCGTTGCGACAGCCCGCCGTCCGGCCCCGAACCCTGGGTGGCGGATTACGTCGTCCGGTCAGACACCCCAAAGCGCTCGGAACGCCGACAGGTCGATCCACTCGACGCGGTTCGGCGAACCCGGGAACCCGGCTATCACGGGCACGGGCGCCAGCCGCTCGTTGGTGAACAACTGGTGCGCGTCTCGCGATTCCCAGATCTCGAACACGATCCATCGGGATGTCGTCGCGCCGGCCGTGTGAAACAGCAGGACCGGTGGCCAGCCGGGTGCCTCGGCATCGGGGTCGACGCCCAACTGCGCGGTGACGTACTCGCATTCGTCGCGGCCGCACCCTTCGAACTCCATGACGAGCCCCTCTGACACGGTGACCTCCACTGCCGGGTCCTCGGCGCACGGCGGCCTCGATCGGCCGCGTACCGGTGATGGTGCATCGGCTTGGCCCCTACCCGGTGCGCCCCCGGCGCAATGCGTGGTACTTCCCGGCGTGGGGAACCGCACCCTCGCGAGGTACGGCCGGCCGCCGGCACACCGCCCCGAGGCGACTGAAGTCGAACCACCGACCGTGGGTGGTGCGCTCGCACGACCGCCCGACGGCGGGTCGAGGGGCCCTGGGGCCCGCGGTGGTGACCGTGCTGAAGGCGACCGGGCGGCCTGCTGCTCGGCGCCGGCGCGGTGGCCCTCGGGCGGCCCACAACCACGGGATCATGCGTCCTTAACCGATTGTCCACGACGCTTCTCAGGTTCCCCTCAGGAAATCGGCATTGCATTCATGCATGACGTGTTCGTCGTTCATCGCATCAACCGCTGGCCGGGTGGGCACGCTGCGTGTCCCACGGCCACGCACGCCGATCCGACGCCGCACTCGCGCGACGTCGGATCAAGGAGCTCGCTGACCCCATGGACCTCTCTCCGCTCCCTCACCCCCCCGCGCCACCCGCGCCACGTCGGACGCGCCGGCATCGGACCGCGGCACTCGGGCTCGTCGCGGGCCTGATCGGCGGCGCGATCGTGTTCGGGGTCGATCACGCCTCGCTGTCCGCATTCTCGGCCGGCGGATCCCCGAGCACGGGCTCGGGTGGTTCCGGCGCCTCTGCGCTCACGCCAGCCGCGACCGGTGGCGGGTCCGGCTCACCGTCTGGCGGGTCGCTCGACCCGACGGGGTCCTCAGGCGGCGCCGCGACGCCGATCGCAGGCAGCGGTGCGCCGACGGACCTGAGCACGATCGCCGCCAAGGTGACTCCCGCGCTTGTGGACATCAACTCCACGTTCGGCAACCAGGGCGCCTCGGGCGCCGGCACCGGCATCGTGCTCACCTCCAACGGCGAAGTCATCACCAACAATCACGTAATCAACGGCGCGACATCGATCAGCGTGACCGATGTCGGCAACGGCGCGACCTATCACGCCCGGGTCGTCGGATACGACAGCGCCGACGACGTCGCCGTGCTGCAGCTCAGCGGTGCGACCGGCCTTCGCACGGCGTCGATCGGCGACTCCTCGACGGCCACCGTAGGGGAACAGATCGTCGCGGTCGGCAACGCCGGCGGGACGGGCGGAACGCCGACGGCCGCAGGGGGCTCGATCACCGGGCTCCAACAGTCCGTGACGGCGAGCGATGACATCACCGGCGCTGCCGAACAACTCACCGGGGCGATCGGCGTCGACGCCGACGTGCAGCCTGGCGACTCCGGTGGGTCGCTCGTCAACAGTTCGGGCCAAGTCCTCGGGATCGACACTGCCGGGTCCTCTGGGTCGTCCGGATTCGCTGACCAGTCCTCAGGCGCGCAGGCGTTCGCGATCCCGATCAATTCCGCGATGTCGATCGCGCAGCAGATCGAGGCCGGCCAGGGCACCGCGAAGATCCACGTTGGCGGGACCGGCTTCCTGGGCGTGATGGTCTCCTCGGCAGGGTCACGAGCCGGCGGCGGCTTCTCAGGTGGCTCGGATAGCTCGGCGAACGGCTCGGGGGTTGCCATCAGCGGCGTCGTCGGTGGCAGCGCTGCCGCACAGGCGGGCCTGGGGTCGGGTGACGTCATCACGTCCTTCGCCGGCCAGGCGGTCGACGGGCAGTCAACCCTGACTGGCCTACTCGTGCCGCATCACCCTGGCGACAAGGTGCAGATCGGCTGGACCGACGCCTCCGGACAGACTCACACGGGGACCGTCATCCTGGGCTCGGGGCCGCCTGCCTGAGCTCAATGCTCCGACACCGTCCGCTCGTCATGAGTCGCCACCGTGCCCGGCAGTACTGGTGCCCGAAGGGTCGCCGACAGCGGGACTCGGTCACCGTCGGCATCCATGCATCATCGACGCTCGGCAGCTGGTGGCGTGTCGTCGCGCGTATCGACAACCGCCGGCACATCTCCAGGAGCATGGCCGCACGATCCACGTCTGAACCCGCCGCATGGTGGGCGTCCACAATCGCGCACATCAACCTGGGTGTCGCCCGCAACGCCCGCGCCATCGACGCGGCCACGCTTGAGGTCATTCGCCGGCGTCGGGAAACCAACCGGGCCACATTCGCGCTCACCGCGTCGGCATTTGCGTGACGCTCACGTCGGAATCAGCATCCACCCGGTGCTCACGCTGCCGACTGCGCCGCGCCGACCCGGCAACCGAACCGGTGCCGGGCGATCGGGTCGCTGCTCGAATACCTTGGCCGGGATCTGACTCCGAGCGCTCGCGACGTCGATCCCCCAACGAGCCGCGCCGAGACCACGGCATGCCGCGCGGGCTCGGCACGGGACGCACCGCTGGACCGGATCCTCGGCCTCCGCCACCGAGAGCGCGCCCGGCAGGATTCGCACCTGCGACCCTCAGGTGAGGAGCCTATTTGCACCCGGCCAACGCGCTGGGCCAGGCCCGATTCGGTCACCTCAACTGTGCGCCATGGCGGCGCTCTCGGCCCGACGTGGTACCCACGCCAGCGTGGTGCGGACGCGGTGCCCACGGGTGCTTCGATGCACGCTGGCCCCAACGGGATGCCGCCGCGCGAGTGGCGTCGCCGAGGGCATCGACACTGCGGAGGGCACTCAGATGCCAACACCGAACCCGAGCACCGCGATCGTCATCCGCCCAGACGGCGAGAAGGCGTTCTCCGAGCCGAACTTCCGCCGCGACGACCAGCGTGTCACGCCCCGGATCGGCCCCGCGTGGCTCGATCGCGACCCCGACACGGGCGAGCGGAACCGGCGTCGAGGGCGCATGGGTGACGGCTCGTACGACGAGCGCGGCGTTCGCCGCTGCCGCCGAGACCGTGGCCCGCGCCCTCGTTGTCGACGTATCGTGTTTCAACGTGTGCTCCCGGCGCCCGCCCGGTGCGCCTAGAGTGATCAGTGGTATCCGCGCGGCTGCGGCGGACTGACCCGACCCCAAGCGTCCTTTCCCACACCGGACGCCCGAGCCGGATCGCCACGACGCGGCAAAGCGATGCCCACTCGGCGCCCCACTCAACAGGAGGAAGCGGCCATGACAACCACGATGCGGGCCGCGGTGTTCGCTGGACCGCACGACATCCATACTGAAGAGGTGCCGATCCCCGTTTGCGGGTCCACAGACGCGATCGTCCGTGTGACAACCACGACGATCTGCGGCACCGATTCACACATCTGGCGCGCGGAGTACCCGGTGGCCCCGGGCCGCGTTGTCGGGCACGAGCCGGTCGGGGTGATCCACGAGCTCGGCGAGGCGGTGCAGGGATACAAGGTCGGCGACCGCGTCGTCGTCGGTGCAATCACGCCGTGCGGCACGTGCTACTTCTGCCAGCGCGGTGATATGGCCCAGTGCGCCGGGTATGAAGATTCTTGGGGCCTAATCGGCGGGTGGCGGCTCGGCAATTCGGCCGACGGCGTGCAAGCGGAGTATTTCCGCGTGCCCTACGCCCAGGCCAACCTCGCGCGGATCCCCGATGGACTGGCGGACGAGGAGGTCGTGTTCGTCACTGATATCGCCAGTACCGGCATCTCCGCGGTCGAGACCGCCAATGTCCAGCTCGGCGACTCGGTCGTCGTATTCGCCCAGGGCCCGATCGGCCTCTGCGCGACTGCCGGCGCGCGGCTTCGCGGTGCCGGCCTCGTGATCGGGGTTGACTCGAATCCGATCCGCCTCGAAATGGCCAAGCGCATGGGAGCCGATGAGGTCATTGACTTCACGCAGGAAGACGTCATCGCCAAGGTCCGGTCCCTCACCGGTGGCCGCGGTGCGGACGTCGCGATTGAAGCCCTTGGCACGCAGGCAACCTTTGAGAACTGTCTTCGATCGGTCCGTCCCGCGGGCACGGTGTCGTCGCTCGGCGTCTACAGCGACAAGGTCACGATCCCGCTCGAGCCCTTTGTCTACGGGATCGGGGACGTCGACATCCTCACCACACTCTGCCCCGGTGGCAAGCAGCGGATGACGCAGCTGATGACGTTGGTCAACGCCGGACGGCTCGATCTCCAGCAACTGATCACGCACAGATTTTCACTCGACGAGATCGAGGCGGCCTATGACCTGTTCTCGAACCAGCGCGACGGCGTCATCAAGGTCATTGTCACCCCGTGAACACATCGAGCGGCTGATGGCCGGCGGACGGTCCAGGGGCCGCGGACGCATCGGATGCACGATCGTCGCCGGACCGGACGGGCCCCGTGGCGCGCCCATTGCCGGTCCGCTTCGTGATGGACACGTTGGGATCGTCGGGCTCGGGATCGATCGTCGGGTATATCGCACCTTCGCTCACCTGAGGTGCCGGAGGCAGCGCATCTACGGCCTGAGGTCGTCATTCCCACGCGGCCGCAGTAGCGTCCGCAGTACGGCAACGAGCGAGGAGGCGGTGATGGCTGAAGTTGATCTAAGGAACCATGATGAGTCGGATGAGACCCGTCCGTTTACCGGCAAAGGATTTGTCGACGTCGTGAGGCT
>Ga0307374_10005394_pt1 | contig 20691 bp, 18 predicted proteins | sample OX3MG_FD_202532 | JGI IMG/M metagenome (GOLD analysis project Ga0307374, IMG submission 202532) | Soil microbial communities from Risofladan, Vaasa, Finland - OX-3 | ecosystem: Environmental > Terrestrial > Soil > Coastal area > Acid sulfate soil | place: Finland: Risofladan, Vaasa | collected...
CCGTTCCAGGCGCTTTCCATATCCATGCAGACTTGATATCCCATACCAATAAGCGTATTGACGATGGCGACTTCCCCGGCAAAACCGCCATACGTATTCGCATAAGAAAAAATGTACGGAACGGCAGCAATGCCTTCAGAAGTGACAGCCGAAAGAACCCCTGCAATGCCGGTATATCCGCCGTACCAGAGGTCTGTGCCGTCAGCCACTTTGACAAACAGCGTATCAATGCCGAACGGTTTCACCCGTTGTGCGGCCGTCGTAAAATCTGCCATTTTCCAGGTATAACTTTCGGTTCCGATAAAAAGTCCTCGCATAGTTTTTTCCAACTTTCACGTGGAGATGCGTTTTTTTCAGACACGGTAGGAATACATGATTACCAGCGAAAAAAACGCCGTAGCATGTCCTCTGCGCGTCTACGGGCCATCACAGAAACTGGAGATGCCCGCTCACGAGCAACGAAACGAACAGTGCCGCAAACGCAATCACAACGCTGATAATCACGGCTATTTGTGAACCACGTATCCACATTCGATCGCGTGACGAAAGCTGCTTTTCCGTCGTTTTTTCCAGTTGTTCCACCATGTCCGCACGCAGCTGCCCAATTTGCTGTACGATGCGCTCACGTTCCTGCGCCGTTTCAGCATGATACTGCGACACGCTCACCGACAGCGCCGCAATTTTGTCCAGCAGTGCATCATGCTCCGGGCGATACCGCGCTTCTGACACGTATGCCTGCATGATCTGCGATTCAAGTTTGGTGAATCGCTCTTGCAGTTCCGCGTGACGCACCTCGTAAAAGTGCGTATCCATTTTCTCTTTGCCCAGGCCATCAAGTTTTTCGTTGATCGCCGCGAGCATGCGCGTTACCGATTCATTGCTTGCCATCGGTCCCCCTTTGGTATTTTTCGCCGAAAGCGCCATACATTTTTTCCCCTTTGTTTCACGAGAACAGACTACCGAACACCTTCACCCATGATGAGAGTGCAGGCCCTTCCGTGCAGGTCACGGTATACCAGTAGAGCAGTGACCCATTTCCTAGCTGCTGCACATCAATATCCACGCCTGTTATCAGTGCTTGCACATTCATGATGTTGTACTGCGGCAAGAACAACGAGATGGATTGTCCAGGTGCAAGCCCTGACTGAAGTGTTTTGATCGTAATAATCGTACCGACCACGCCATAGGCTTGCAGAAGCTGTTCTCCGTACTGCGTCGCTGTCTGAACATTCATATTTTTGGTGATGTCTTCCTGACTGACATCAAAAATGTCCTCGATGATGCCGCTCGTCCCATCAACAGCCGCGTAATCTTCCTGTGAAAGTGTACCAGGATAATCCCCCGTGTTGGCGTTGTCTATTATGATCGTGGCAATGTACGACCCCGTGTACGAAACCGTGAGCGTCTGAAGGACGTTCAGTACCGGCTGTGAACTATCTTGTGCAATACCTGTCGCTCCTGGCGAGTAGTAATACTGTGTATTGCTCACCATACCCTGAACACCGATTGAAAGTGGTGTCGTACTGTTTAAGAGCAGCGTCGGAACGGTTCCGCTCGCAATGGGGTAGGCAAGCGTCCAGGATGTTGTCTGCCCATCACCCGTGAAGTACTGCACGAAATCCTGCGTCGCTTGAACATTGGTAAGAATTTCGCGATTGCGGTATAAGTCGCCTGAATACTCAACTGAAAGCCCGGCTACCTGCACATTGGAAGAAGACGCACTGCCGGACTGGATAATCCAGGGAGCCGGAAAACTGTTGCGCGGAACAAAAATCATCTGCTTGTTCTGATCCAGATACCAGAAGTAGTTGCTCTGCTTTTTCAGGTCGTCAAAGTTTGATGAACAGAAGGTTGCCTGATAAGCGACACCTGGGATAAGTACTCCCAGCGCGATATTTGGCCCCGTTACGAGTGTCGCACTGTCAAGTACCTGTGGTGAATTCATTGGATCGGTACTTGCAAGGTTGAGCTGTGTATAGACATAGCTGTCCATACTTGTAATAAGCTGACCGAACGGCTGGCAGTAGAGCTGATAATACCGTGAGGTGGATGCACCCCCGGCTGAACTGTTGCGCAATCCAACCTGCCCGGCAACTAGTGGAGAACCATCGGTATACGTGAGAATTTGCACTCCGTCGAAATAGGCCGTAATAGCCGAACCGATCATATCTACCCGGATGCGATGATAGGTACCTCTCGGAAATGCAATCGGCGTTGTTGCGACAAGCGTGGTTGACGTGCCGCTGATAATTTTTGAAAGCTGCATGCTGTTCGGATTGCCGCCGAGGCTTCCACTATCACGTATATAGAGCAGATAGAATGAACTGGCGCTCACATAGTGGAAAACAAGCCCGCTATTATCGGCATAATCCATATCTGCGAACATGCTCAAGTCACCTGCTGCCAGCGGCAACAAGGAAATGAGCAAACCATTTGTTCCACCGGTTGCCGCCAACCGCGCATTTGCCGTGTCCCACGTCCAGGTAGAAACAGCCCCGCCCGTTTGATACGTTTGCAGGTAGTTCGCGCTGCTGTCTATACCAAATGTATCTGCCGTTACTATTGGTTGCGTTGCCAGACCAGTTATGGGATTATTCGCCGTGGAAACTGGCGACCAGTTCACCCCATCAAGGCTGGTATTCATTGCCACACTCGACATGGCATTGGCGATCACCGCGTTCCAGTTCGCCACGCTTGAACCAGCACGTCCGCATTTCAGCAATGAGAGCGCCGGATCGGGATAGCCGGTGACACGGAAATGGTCAAAGTTTGCAGACCCTGCACCATTGGCAAAAAGTGCAAAGCCTCCAGCCGCCGACGTACTGGCAACCGTCCAACTGACCATAACCGGAGTTTCACTTTCCCCACCAGAGAAGGTGAACGTGCCATTCAGCCCTGGAATATTGGCGATAGTAATTAAGGTCGGCGATCCGCCTGGCGAAAGTGTTCCGGAAGACGGTGAAAACGTCACTCCGGAAAGACTGGAGACAGCTGTCCAGGTTGCATTTCCAATGGAACTTCCTGTTTCGCCCAGTGAAACCGTCGCACTGTATGTTGTTCCAGTTTTCGTCACACCCGGAGATGTTGGCGTTAAACTGCCGGGAGAGAGTGTGAATACTGGTGCTGGCGCTGTCCCGGAAATACCAGCGGTAAAATGCGCCGTGATGCGGCCAGATGAAAGCGCAACGTTTTGATACACCGCCGCCTCATCAATATATCCAGGAAAATTATTGCCCGTAATAGGATTGGTACCAAGCGTGAGCGGTCCGGACATGGATGAACTTACCGCGCCGGAAAACGTATCAATTGCACCATATGTCCCGGCAGGATCAATGAACAACTGAATAGTCAAGCCATTATATGATGCAGCTACGTAATACTGTGTCCCAGCAATAAATGCATACCCCATTGTCACCGTTTTATACGTTGTGCCGTTTCCAATTGAGCAAGTTAATCCGGAACCACCAGCCCCAATATAAAAGCTCGCTCCTGTATTTGTACTGCCTGGCGTATCATTGGCCCAGATTGGGGCCGGTGTCGTAAACGTGGTGTTTGAGAGCACAATCCATGCCTCAAGCGTCAGTTGCGTCCAGGTATCAGGATTAATGGAAGACGGGCATGTCACCATGCCGTTGACGCCATCCAACAAGACGCAGGTATCCGAATCGTTGGTAATGATCCCTGGTTCGCTATACACCACGCCAGTTGTACTATACGTACCATCATTCCCATACGTTCCGCTATCTTTCGCCTTGACGCCGACTTGCTCATCCAGGCGATAATAGACCGTTGGATTATCAGCCAATACCGTTTGTGCATACTGCGAAAGAGGTGGCGTACTGCTCCAGGCAGGATGTGCCGCGATATATGTCTGGTAGTCGGTATACGCCTGGCGCACAAGTGTCGAGGATTTTACAATAGAGTTCGCATCGGCGTAGTCCATCGTGTACACAAATGCGTGAGAACAATACCCTGACAAGCGTGCCGCGTCTATGCATTCCAGGATATACTGGCTTTGCAGTGCAAAAGTAATATGGGTGCTATCCCCAAGACTGTTTGCCGCCCAACCGAATTCAGAAAGCCAGAGATCGCGATTCGGATACCCTGTGTGCCCATCACCATACACGTCTGCATCATGAATAGTTTTTAATTGATTCGCGATAGTAAATGTTCCGGTATAGCTTGTGTCATCCGGGTCTTTCTTGTTGCCACGGTAGTAGTGCGCATTCGTTGCATCACAGTTGCTGCCCATGCCGCCAGAGGAAGAGACACCACCGCCCGTATACAGCTGCGCTTGATAGGTGGGAACAAATGTCACACCCGTTTGCAGCTGCCCACCGCAAATCACCAGCATATTGGGATCAATCGCCTTGATATTGGCATAACAGGCATTCAGCGCTTCCGCTTGCCAGCCGCCATTATGATACGTATCGTTGGAAACGTCGTAATCCTCATTGCCAATTTCAATCGCAGAAATCGTTCCATTAGCCGAGCCGGTTTTATAACGATTCGCTATATAAGTGGCATACGTGTTCATATCGAAAGCGGTCGCGTAATAATAGCCACCGCCCCATGATTGTGTTTTGCGAAATGTGGGCGGGCTGGTGCAACAAAATGCGACATTAATGCCAACGGAATTAAACTGCTGCACATTGGTATCGAGCGCCGAGAGCGATGCCGCCTTATACGTGCCAATTGGCCCTTCGATACGCCCCCAGGAAAAAATCAAACGGGCCCAGGCGACCGGCAGCGCCTTACACTGATTAACAATAGACATGGGGATTTGATATTGTGGTGTACCGCTAAAAAAGTCCATCAGAATAGAGACACCATACGGCGAGTCTGGGTAGGCGAGCGGCATGGCCTGAGCTCCTTTCTAGGCGCTGTACGTCACGTTCCAGCTGGACGGCTCTGTAGTACCATCCAGCCAGACGCGCCCATACGTTGCAGTCGGCCCAGAACCAACAACGCGAAAGCGCATGCGATAGTACGTGTTGGTTGAAAGAGCGACCACAACCGATGCCAATGTTCCAAGTACCCCCGCGATATTCTGCGCAATCGCCAATGTCGTGGCAGTCGCAGAGAGACGATAGAAATTATTCCCGTCCACTCGCCGCAGTTCAATACCGGCTGCCATCGTGGCCGTTGAAAGCAAAAAGCGCATGCTGCCGTCCTGATCGCCGCTCGTATTACTGCCTCCAACCATCTCCACATCGCCGGTTGTCGCGCTGATAACCCCTTCGTTGCCTGTCAGTGCGGCCGTACCAGTCCCGACTTTCGTGTACGGCTGCCCATCGAAACTCGTGCCGAAACTGCCGACCACGTTGGCACGGACCATCGTGTCGTTGAAAAGCGGCGTGTTTTGCCACGTGCCGGACGCAGAAAATCCACCGACCACCCACGCCGTGAGTCCATAGAGCGTTGGTGTTGCATTTGGATCGGTCGTCGCAAGCTGTGCCTGAAGTTTCAAGTTGACGCCTGAAAGCGACTGCCCTTGTGTGAGCTTAGGAATCAACCCGCCGTTTGTGCACGGGTAATAGGTTGCTCCACCATCAATAGAAGAGAGAACAGCAAGCGAAGAAGAACCATTGGAATTTTCAACATCATTCCACTGGACAACGCTGTTCTGGTACGTGCCAGCTGCGGAAAGTGACGTTGAAGGGCTTATCCATGTTCCTGTTAAAGAGTTGCAAACGCCGAAATAACTGAAGTCGCCGCTATGGCGTACACCGCTGTTGTTGAAGAAATGTGCGGCAAGGTAGCCAGAACTTCCTGAATAGGTAGAGTCCGTCGCGTTAATATAGCGAATATCATCAAAGAAAACCTGGTGGCTTGATCCATTGACAATAACCTTGATGCGGTGGATTGAGCCTGAAGCAGCCGTCACCGCAATACTTGCCACGCTGGTAAGGACTCCGCCGGAACTATTATTAACACCGCGACCAAGGTTTAGCGTCCCTGCTCCACTTGTATTGGTAAAAATGAAATAGGCATAATACCCACCAGAATTCAGCGCATTTCCCCAGTAGGTTGTGCGATACTCCAGACCATATGCAAGCGCGACAACCGGCGTTCCCAGATTGATATCAATTGCCGCTGTGAAATTGTTCCAGCTGCTGCCAGCGAAATCAAACCGTGAACGGCAGTCATCGTTCGAGCCGTTGCAGGAAAGTTGCAAGTCGCCAAACTGCGTTTGTGTAGAAGGGACGCCCCCAGAGCTAAACTGTGTCTGATCGGAGAGTTGTAATTGCGATACGTAGTGCCAATCCCGGCTAGCTTGTACCAATGTCAGCGTCCCGTTGGAGTTGCTCTGCGTATTTGATTTAGTACCGGCATTCCAAAGCGACTGTGTATTGGCAGAATACACGACATCACTTTTTGTTGCATTATAGGACGGGGTAATGGTGCAGATGCAGCCTGCCAGTACTGGCGTAATGGTCGGATCGGTACCGATCATAAGGAATACCTGCCTAATAAGCAATGTTTTTCCGCCGAGGCCCATGCCGGGAAATATGGATGGGATTGGGCTATAGTTTGCACAAACCTGCCAGGTTGCGCCGCCATCAATAGATGTTTCAACGGCAATAATCGGCAGCGTTGAATTTGTGCTTGGAATTGTCGGTGTGAGCGATGATGCCATTGGCGTTTCAACCCAGCTCAACAGGCTCGTTTGTGGAATGCCAAGTGTGTTGAGGGAAATAGCTGGAGCCTGGCGTGACCCGCTCATCTCATACACCGTGCATTGTGCGAGCGACATATTCATATAAAAAGCGCTGGAAATAATCTGCTTTGTCCCAAGCGAGCTGCCAAAAACTGTCTGTTTTGTGCTGCTGCCGTTCGTGATTTTAATCTTGCGGAAATACGAGGTATAGACCCCGCTTGAATCCCCTTCCAAACCAAGGGAAAAGTAGGTGATGCTTTTTCCCGCAAGCGGCGTCAGATCGAACACACGGCTGTACCATTGATCGGTCGCAAAACCAGAAAGGTCATTGGATGGATGAGGAGCAATACCGTTCTGGTCATAAATGCCGGCACTATTATCACGCAGCGTTGTTCCATCGGAACAGGCAAAATCTACGCCTGCCGATTGCACCGGAGAACTTGAAGCCACCCATACGTCATATTGAAGTTGATCGCCGGAAGCAATAGTATAGCCGCCGGAGCCAGACCATATTTTATAATACACATAGGCGTTTTGCGGCGTACCACTCGACCCAGCCTGAGCGCACGTCCCCACTAACTGCAACCCTTGTGTGCTTCCGAGACACAACCCACCATTGACAACTTGTGTGTTGGTAAACGTTCCTTTTGTCAGATCATCAGTATAATTAAGCGGTATCCCGGCGCGCGCCAGTTCCAGGTCGCCATCCCCGATATTGCCGTCGCCATTGTTTGTTGCCGCAACCACATTATTCAGTTGTACCGCTCCGCTCGTCCAGTCTGTCAGATAATGGTTATAGTCAAGCGAGTATTGTCCGTTTACCCCCTCAACCGCGAGAATATTTTCCAGTTGGTCGCAGAGAATAACCGCTGACTGTTGATTGCCATAGACGATATTTGAACTGCGTTTGTCCGTCAGCCACATCTGGTCAACGCAGTCTATCGTCCAATCTATTGTCGCGGTAGGCAGCAAGTTCTGCGCACCTGGGTTGTGAATATAGCCGGTAAAGAGTACGCCAAGCACGCTGTCAGAAACAACAACTGGTTGACCTTTAAAAAAGATAAATGTTCCGTTTGCGTCAATAACATCAAAGGTGCAGGTTGTACGCTGGTCAATTTTTCCGCTGATTTTGAGCGAGCTTTCTTTTATCGGGTAGGGCGTATTGCTGATACTTATCGTGAGAATAGACATATTACACCGTCCTCCCGACCGGATTACCAGCGCGAATTTTCTTCGTCATGCGCGTGATAATCTGATCCGTCATTTCGGTGCCGTCCATATAAAAGTGATTTTCAACGGTAACGCCCTGTTGCCCAGCCGCGCCATAGCCACTGCCAGCAGCACTCGTGACCGGGGTGTGCGATGTTGCCGCAAGGCTGATGCTTCCTGACATCGCTGACGCAAGAGGCAGCGTCAGTTTGTTCATCGCAGCCTGTACCAGAGGGATACCATTGACGAGCCCATCTGCAAATCCGCGTGCGATGCTCGGCCCCCACAGCATCAATTTGCGCCCAGGGCCTTCTTTTGTTGGGGAACCACCAAAGAGGAAATTGCCGACCGCCCCCATAATATTGCTTGCGGCCTGTCCAACTGCTCCAACCATGGACCCGATGCCGTTGATAAACTGTTGAATAACATTGATGCCCCATTGCATTGCTTGCGACGCAAGATTATTGAACCAGCCGGTAATATTTGAGAGGATCGTTCCAAGGGCGGAAGAAATGCCGCCCCAGGCTGATCTGAATGCGCCCGTCACCGCATTCCAGGCCGCTGTTGCCAAACCGGCTAATGCGTTCCAGGCAGCGGCAATATTTGCCTTAAACGTATTCCATTGACCCATGACCCATCCGATAACAGCAGTTACTACCCCAATGACTGCTGATGAAACAGCATTCCAGGCGGTAGTGGCGATACCCGCGAATTTATTCCACTCATTAGTAAAATTCGTGACTTCGTTATGCCAGATCGTAGTAAGCCAGGTGACAATCGTATTCACCACACCCATGACTGCACTAGAAACAGTATTCCAAACTGTTGTCGCGATACCAACCAACAAATTCCAGAGAGCTTTCATACCAACAACAAAACCATTCCAGATTGCCTTTAACCAGCCAATAACGGTAGTAACAACGGCCACGATAACGGTAGAAACCGCGTGCCAAACTGTTGTTGCAACAGTAACGAGGAGATTCCAGAGAACGGTGATTCCTCTTGTAAACCCGTTCCACACCATCATCAGCAACCCGACGATGGGGATTACCACTGCCATGATGGATTTTACGACGAGGCCCCAGATAGTTGTAGCTATCGTGACAATTCTGTTCCAAATACCCGTAAGAAACCCAACGATCGTATTCCAAATAGCGGTAAAAAAAGCAGCAACTTCTGCCAGATGATGCGCCTGGGTTGCGATGAATTTTCCACCCCACGTTTCAAAGAAACTGATGATTTTGCCAAGAATACCAGCGATGAAGGAATAAATAGCATTCCAAATACCAGAAAAGAACGATGAAATCCCGCTCCAAATTGACGTGAAAAATCTGACGATGTTGGTCCAGACGCCCGTCGCAAAAGAAACAATATGATTCCAGATACCCTCAAAAAAAGTAGCAATGCTTGTCCATACACCACGGAAAAACGTTCCGATAGCCGACATTACGTTGCCAAACCAGGTGGCAAACGCTCCCCACACGTTTCGGAGAAATGCAACCACCGCGCCCCAGTGCGTCACGAGCAATATGACAATCGCAATAAGCAGCGCTATTCCAGCAATAATAAGTAAAATCGGCCAGTTTGCTGCAAGCATCATCGCCGTTTCTACAATCCATGCCGACGTTTCTGCCCAGATTGACGCAATCAGTGCCCCCATAGGGGCAAGCATTTCGCCTAACGCCGAAAATGCTTGCCCAACCATAGCCGCAGCATTGGTCAACCACGCCTGAGTGTCAAGCCAGAGGACGCCAATTTGCGTTGGGAGAATGGCAAGCATTTTCATAATATTGCCAATAACATCCGCCCATGCCATGCCAGCCATCGCTACTTTCCAGGCAATAAACGCACCAACAAGCGATAAGACAACACCCACTAACGTTTTTGCTAATGGGCTTCCTTGCGTCAACCAGACGATAAATGGTGCAATGCCGGCAATAAGCGGGACAAATGCGGCGGTAAGATTCGTCACAGCCGGAAGTAAAGCGTTCCCCAGCGTAATCATCGCGACATTGGCTGCCGCATGCAGTTGCCCCAGCTTAAAGTTAAAATCGCCCGATGCTTCCGCAAATCCGGTGACGCTTGTTTTTCCCTCTTTTGCCGAACCCGTAATTTTGGTAAAATTGTTGGAAAGATTTTGCAGCCCAGCCCCGGTTAATGCTGAAAGCGATGCGACGTTTTGCGATGAACCGGCAATAGCTTTCAGTGCTGCCTGATATCCTGGCGTCGTCGTTTTTGCGAGTTTTGCCAGCGCCTGATCCATTGTTTCCGTACCCGCTTTTACCTTTGTAAACTCGGTAGTGGCTTTTGCGGCATCGCTGGGGAACTTTTGTGCAAGAGCTACACTGATTTCACGCATCGTCGAAATCATGCCGTCTGGTTGTTTGCGCATCTGCGCAGAGACTTGCGATGTTGAAAGCCCAAGCGACGTCAGCGCTTTTGCAGCCGTAGACGACGGAGTTTCTAATTGCGTAATAATCATGCGCAGCGACATCGCCGATGTCATCGTACGCATACCAGTTGCAGAAAGTGTCGCCATGGCCGCGGTTGTTTCCCCCAGTCCCAATCCAGCCTGCGCCGCCTGCGGCAAAATGCGCTGCATTGATTGACCAAAATCTGAAAGTTTATCTTTTCCGAGGATTGCCGCTTCTTCAAAAAGGCTCATCGTTGATGCAGCATCTGAACCGGTAAGATGAAATGCCTTCATCGAATCGTCTAATAGCTTTGTCGTTTGTGATAGACTCTCGCCTGACGCTTTTGCACCTTCGGCAGCGGCAGTGAGGGTTAAAAGCGCTTGGGTACCATGTTGTCCAGAGGCTTCAATCGAAAGCATCGCGGGAAGAAGCGCTGAGGTCATCGTGCTGGTAGACACCGAAATCTTCATGATGCCATCTGAAACCAACTGCATATTCGCTTCGGTCTCACCGCCTGCTGTCCTTAAGAGCGTCATGCCTTCCTGGAATTCGCCAGCCGATTTAATCGCTTCCGTGCCAAGTGCCACCAAACCAACTGCCGCGGCCGTTGCCCCAACGTCAATCATCTTGCCAAAGCCGCCTGAATCTTTTTCGTTGCTGAAAAACCCTTCTAACGCTTTCTTTGCGCTCTCGATGCCCGTCATCAACCCTTCCATCTCGAAGCCAAAGCCCATAGTGATTTCACCAAGTGAAATACCCATAGTATCTGGCTCCTTTCTATGCTAGCGACGTGCATCACGCATCGCTTTTTCATCTTCATCGTGGCGGATTTTGAAATACGCCGCCCATTCAGTCAGTTCTCGCGACGAGATACGCTTGAGCAACTCTTCTACCGTCATGCCGCCGACTAGTGCGGAAATCTCAAAGTACAAGCGTCGCTCGCCGCTCAGGAGTTTTTTTCAGCATCTTTCACTGCGTCCGGCGTCAGATGATTCAACCGGATCGCTACCTCAGCCACCCGTTCCAACGCTGCGCCCGATTTCGTATTCAGTGCGTCGCGATCGGCAGGCTCAAAAATGAGCTTGTGCGTGTCAGGATCACGCATAGAGAGGATGGCGAGTGCCGGATACATTTTCTTCAAGTCTGGTTTTCCGCTCGCCAGTGTGTTGTTTTGCAACAGGTTCGCCCGATCAGCGCCATTAAGTGCCCGCACGAGGATCGTGCAGTCCCATTCAGGAATGTACAGTTTTTCTTCTTCCAGGTCAGATTTTTCAAGAATTTGTGCGCGTAAGTCCACAGATTTCCCCCTAATTGTTGATATAGTAAAGCGGTCCGGTGATTTCAAAACTCACGTCTTCATCTACCGTAGCGCTCACTGCTACTTTGTCTTGATCCTGCTTGATATAGCCGTATCCTTCATAGCGCGGGCCGCTGGTTGGAGCGCTGGAGCCGTCAATAAACAGACTGAAGACCATCAAATTTGTCATGAGATTCATGAATGTGGCATCATTCCAGAACTTGCTGAACTTGCCGGTCGAGGACAAAATTGTCTGAAGCTGCGTCCGCCAAACACTGCCAAATGTTGTGGTGTCCGCAATTGCCGTATCAATGGTTATTTCCCACTCGTGACCATCACCAAGCTGTGAATACGGAAAGTATCCGCCGCCGCCCGTGAAGAAACGCACGGACGCACCAACTCCAAGCAGTGCTGATGCCAGGACGACTACGGCTCCAACCCACTGCACGCTGTAACCGGCAGCAAGCGTCGTCCACGCCTGCCCGTTTTGTGGATTAGTGACACTCACGTTCGGGCTTGCCCCGCCTGTTAAAAGCGAACCATTATAGGTCATTGTCGCCTGCGGGGTCAGGCCAAGCGTCCCGGTAAACTCCACCATCCATGGCGTTGCAGGGCCAGGTCCTCCAGTTACCGCAACGTTCCCGGCTCCAATGCTGGGGAGTGCGACCAGCGTCGTTTGCACCTGGCTCGCAGTCGCGTTCCAGAGAATGCCCGCCGTTGTCTGCGCTCCAAATGTCAACGTAAATGTGCCGCCCGTTGGGTTTCCAGTCAGTGCAACATATTCCACCTCGTTGCATTGTGTTTGTACGATGGGTGCAGGCGTATACGTGGAATCCAGGTAACGCGCGACCGGATTGCTTGTAATCCAGTTCACGTCGTCACTGGACGGGTTTGTGCACACCGTGGTAGCAAGCGGCAGCGAAGGTGTACTGGTAATATAGACTGCCCCAAGGTTCCCAGCGATAGCTGTCATCAGGCACCATCCTTATAGGTATGTGAGTGCTCCGGTGCCCTCAAAACTGTAGGAACTATCTACTGTCGCACTGACTGCCACCTTAATTTGCAGTTGTTTTACCAACGCCGTTCCGGTATAATTGTTGGTACCGTTTGGAGAAAGAACAAGCGATGCTGTGACACCGGTCATCAAGTCCGTTTGCAGTATTGCCTGCCCAACGGTATCGCCTTCATACCAGCGCCCGGAAAATGTGCCCGACCACTTTTTGAGTCCTGGTATCTGTGATTTCCAGGTTGAGCCAAAGGCCGTGGTATCATAAACATCTGAATCTATCGTTAAGTCCCACTTGTCCATTTCAGCTACGGTCGCTGCTCCGATTTTGACCGAGCCAAGATTTCCTGCAATTGCCGTCATAGCAAACGCTCCTTCGTGCATGAAAAGGCTAATTCCACTTGGAGATTTTGCTTTGACTGTAGTTTTAGTTTTGTTCGCGATAGATGCTATAGGTAAGCGTAACCTGGCGCGTACGCCCATCAGAAAGTCGTTGCGCACGCCCAGTCATATAAAAGGTATAAACTGGAACAAAATCCGCGGTTGCGGGAAGCTGCTGCCAGTCCAGTAAATCGTCAACCCGCGTTGCTATGGCAAGCACTTCGTCCATATCACGCTTGAGGCTGAAGACGGAAAGCGTCAACGTGCCAATATGCCCGTTCCGCTCAAAGGTATCTTGTGGTTTCGCCTGCCAGTGCCCAAGTACGATATAGGGAAACGTTTGATTCTCAGGTGCCCGATCGAATATCCCCGTTACCAGACCGGACAATGTACCATCGGCTATCAGCACGCCGTACACCGCCTGCTGCGTTTGAAACAGGACGTCGGTGTTCCCCACTACGGTGTTCCTTCCTGAGAAAGCAGCCGGTATCGCACAATGCCGTGAATACTTAATCCATCAGCATCCGGGAAAACCTGGCTCATATCATACAAACATAAGACATTTTCGTATCCTGCCATCGCGCCAAGTACCTTCCGGTGCAGGAGCACGTTCATCCGTGCAATAATCGCTGACGCTTCGCCGTTTGTCGTCGCCTGGCTCCACACGTGATTCGTCACCGTTGTTTGCCGACCGCGTCGGCCAAACGTATTCCACGGTACTTCCGTGCCCTCACCGATTACGATATAAGGAAACGGTTGATTCTCTGGCGTCGCATCAAAGACGCCCGTTACCAGCGCGAGCAACGTCGCATCGTTTGTACACATCTGGTAGAGCGACTGCTGAACAGCAAATAGCGCGACGCCCACTACAAACTCATTCCAGAAAGACTCGACACCCATTCCTGACCCGCTTGTTCCATCGCGGGCTGCAAAAAAGGTTGTGGCTCTACAAAACTACCAGAACGCGTGTGATGGCCGCATTCTACAAAAAGTGCGTAATCGGCAGTTGCTTCTATTTCTACTGTTGATCCAGATATTGCGCCAACGCCAATGGTAGATTGCAGATAGCCTGTTTCTACCGGGCAAAGCCCCTGCGCGATTTCAACAGCAGTATTTGCAGCATCCACGAGCGTCTGTGCTATTTGTCGCTGGAGCACCACCGAGACGTTTTGCAGAGTATCAAGAATCTGACTAAACCCGGACATGCTGATTGTTAAACCATCACTCATACAATGCTCCCTTCCGCTTGTAATTCCTCGCAATGCAAATTCAATTCAACATGCTGCTCTTTATTGTCAACAACCGAACGAATATTCAAAATGTGCGAACCGTAATGCACCCGCATAGCGTCTGTTACCGGCTGACTGCGCCGGTAGCGAATCGTTACTTCATACGTCGCGTGCGGATATACTTGCTCCGCGAAGTATGGTTCCGAACCAGGTGAGCCAACTACATTCGCCCAGGTCGTAAAGTACGGTTCCCAATCCCGATCAAAGCCTCCGCTGCCATCAGGCGTGTCCACTGGCCGCTCAATCGTGACTTTTCTGTTCATTGAACCGCTGCCACGGTGAACGGTAATAGGCATTATCACACCACCTGTTACAAGTAAAAGGTCTTAAAATGACTCAGTTTTTCTGTTACTGCTTCTGGAATGGTGGCTTGCGCAGCATAGCGCGGCATTACTCCTTCGTCGCGACCTTCCCGGTAGGCGAAAAAGTACGCTGTTAATTCCATCACCGCCCGTTTCAACTCAAGCGGACAAGAAATGTAGCCAGCGTTATAGGTAATGCGAAAGCGCGGGTTATACGGCCCAATCCAGAGTGTCCACTGACTGCCGAGAAAACTATAGGAACTTGCCAACAAGTAAATGCGTGCTGGCATCTGGCTGGTATCCACCACGTATGTAGTCGTATCAATGGCCTGAAACTGGCCCGGACTCGTTTCCCCTTCAACCAGCATCACCGATTGGGTAGGCGGCATCGGCATTTCCAACATAGATTGCCGCCACCCAATCGGGCCGGACAGTGGACCAGCTGGCAACAGGTCAATCGTGAGCATTGCCTGGATAACCTGTGGAGCCAGCGAACGCCGTGTGTAATTTTCCGCGTACTCTCGTGCCTGACTGATGAACATCTGAATCAACAAATCTTCGTCAGGATAATCAATGCGCATGTACTGCTTCATCTCCGCAAGAGAAACCGGCTCCGCGGTCGCGGGAACAGGCACAAGCACTTGATACGACACGGATTACCTCCTTACCCGGCAGCCGTTGGAGGCTCAGGCGGATTGACAATTGGAGTCGGTGCAGCAGTTGGACCACCATCAGGCTCCAGTGGTGGATTGACAATCGGTGTAGGAGCAGCAGTTGGGCCACGGTCTTCCGGCGTTACTTTTGTTTCAGACGGTCCAGGCGCTTTTGCAGCCAATGCTTTTTCAGCAGCGGCTTCTGCGTCAAGATGTGCCTGCTCCGCTTCACGAGCAGCAGCTGCTTCCTGCGCTGCCTGTGCAGCAGCACGTTCTGCGGTTGTACTTTCGCTGGTTTCTTCGGCTGCACCCTTTGCCTCCTCTTCAACCGCGGCCCCAGGCACGGCCATGAAGACATCTGCGAGTGCCTGCGTCATCGGCCAGACGCCGATTGCATATACCTCATCTTTATGAAAAGTATGGATATAGGCACCATCAGGTGAGCCATCCATATCTTTGAGCATCTTGATATTCATCGCATTCCTTCCCGGTTTTCGTGGCGGCATACCAAATTGATGCCACCACGAAGTTACATCCGTTTTCCAGCGCTTAAACAACTGCCACCGGCTTGTGCATCGCTACGCCGCAAATCGCTACCAGGCTGTATATACCACCGGTCGTCTGACCAGACAGAGTGTCAATCACGCGCAGGTAGCGTTTCCCACCGATGTAGCCCACTTTCTGATTGCCGTTCACCACCGATGTGACCGCGACAAACGCACCTAGAAGATCGCCCGCGCCGACCAACGTATAGTTGGCCGTCACGTCAGTATCGGATTCGTAGACCGCCAGTGTATGCGTACCATCGGTGATCGTGCCGCATAACAACTGGAGCAGGATGCCCTCGTAGCCATACGTATCAATCGTGGTCGCCGCTGCAATCGCAATACTGGCCGCGTGCGCAGCTGGCGCAATTGCTACCTGTGTGCCTACGCTCAGGTTGTGGTAAAGTTCTCGTTTTGCCATGAGAGTATGTCCCTTTCGCGCTTATGCGCTAACAAGCACTTTCAGAATCGCTTCCGGCAGGACGACCTGACCGCCGACGCGCTTGCGTGCGATAAAACCAATCTGACCATAATCCGCGTAGCGCTCAGTGAGTCTTGTCATCACCATCTGTACACGGTCTACAATCACATACGCCCGTTTGATATCACCAAAGATGATCGGCGTGGAACTTGCCGCAATCGCAGGCATATCAGGCGTTTCCACATATGGATGGTCGAGAATGGTATTGGGAATATCAGATGCAATACCCGGCTGCCAGAGGTACTGACCATAGCTGTCTTTCAACGTGCGGATAGCGCCAAGTGACGCACGGTTGAGCAGCCAGACGGCATTTTTCGCATACGCGCTTTTCAGGGTATAGGCAATGCCGATAAGACCATCAGCCGTGACCAGGGTAGCGCTTCCCGTCTTCACCGTGGCAACATTTGCATTCGTCAATAATCCTTCTGGCTTGCCGACACCATTACCAACCACGAAGGCCGCACCTTCAGTCACCGCGAACTGCTCAGCAGACTCCATCTGAATCTGCTGTGCCATATCAAAGTAGGCATCTTCCATATCGGCATAAGTGATGAGCACGAGCGCGTACATTTCGTGTGCCAGAATCTCTTCCTGACCATACTTGAGTCCGGTTGTTTCGGTGCGTGCCTGTTGCTCTGTTACCCACTGGGCAGCAAAGGTGGCAGTACGTGTTGGATAGAGGATAGACTTGTTTTCAGTTTGTCGAACGGTGGCAACGTCGCGAATAGGGGAATACAGAATAATCGTTTTGATGATATCCTGTACAAAATCCATTGGTGCAAGATAGCCGCCGCCGGTATCATCTACCGCTTGAAGAGCCTTCGCTTCACCAGGAGAGACAATCTTGACGAATTCTTTCTCTTCCATCGAAAGCGCACTATACCCTTTGGTCAGTGCTTTCGTATATGCATCAATGGAGTTCTTTTTTGCAATGGCTTTTTCTTCCGCTGAAGTACTCACACTCATGTGCGGACGCTTCATTTGCGTTTCCAGCTGCGTGATGCGGTCGTTCAGCTTTTCCTGCGCCGATTTCGTTTCCTGAGAAATCTGGCCGTGCTGCTTGATTTCTTTATCCTGCACCTCCGAGGTGCTTTTTAATTGTTCCCAGGTGGTACGCATTTCGTCGTACATCGCCTGTAAAGTTGCTCCCATAACATAAAACTCCCGTACGAATAGGCAAAAAACATTTCGGTCATGCGTGCGCACATGAAGTGGAAATGCTTTCCGGCTTCGTACGGGAGTGCTGCGGAGCGGCTCCATGCATTCTTGGTGAAGCTCTTAGAACTTCGGGTATTCCTTGTTCGGGTCTGCATCATTGCGTCCAATCGCGGACGCCGTGCCGCCCCAGGCTGGCTGCTGCACGCCGGAAGGCGCTCCGGCGGATTTACTGCCAACGGTATTCAGCAAACTCATAGGCGGCGTTGGCTTGTTGGCCGGACCAGCACCTTGATCTGGCGAAAGTTGTCCGGCAACGGTGGAAAGCAAACCAGCATTTGGACTTGGCTTATTAGGCGGTCCACTGCCCTGATCTGGCGAAAGGCCGCTAGAACTGGATGAGCCGCTTCCAGAAGCCGACCCGCCATTAAACAGGGTCACGGTGGTGCTATTGCTTCCAACTGTACTCAGCACGTTCTTGCCGATGAGCGGATTAGCCGGCGACGGATTGCCTGACCCGCTATTGCTGCCGATCATATTCGTAGCGCCAGTACCAATAGACGGGCCATTCCCTACTGCCATGATTATGTTCTCCTTTGCGGGATTACCCGCGTTGTGCAAACGCTTTCATTTGCTTCAAAAGGTACTGCATTTCGACTTCCAGGACGGCTTCGTCTTCCTCGTCGCTCTCATCGTGAGTGCTGTTTTGCGGCTCACTTTTCTGCGCCGTGGTCGGTTGCATACCGCCATCTACTATCGTTTGACTTTGCAGCTCGTCCCATGACGGTTTACTCTGCGAGCCAGGCTTTATCGAAGCTGGCGTCCCAGGGTTTTTATCTGGAGACGGATTATTCTTTCCAGCGTTGGTATCGGTATCAACATCGCTGCTATCAACATCATTTTCATCAATCAGCGCCTGTAAATCCTTGCAGGCTGTTTGAATAGAATCAAGCGCTGCCGACATGCGCGTACGCGAAGCAGTCGAAAGCGTGCGGCCTTCTTTGACGTAACAGCGCATCGCTGATTTCAACGCACTGGTGGAAACAGAAAAATGTGCCAGGGAAAGCCGTAGGCGCGTACGCTTGCGCGCATGGGGAGGCGCTTCTTTCGAGTCGCTCGAAGACGAATCGGACGCCGACCCGGAAACCGACCCGGAAACAGAACCCGAAACCGACCCGGAAACCGACCCGGAAACAGAACCCGAAACCGAGCCGGAAACCGAGCCGGAAACAGAACCCGAAACCGAGCCGGAAACCGAGCCGGAGACGCTGCCAGAGGGGGAATCCGACACGCTCATAGATAGGTCGAATGCATCCCCGTCATCATCAGTCATTGTCGCCGCAAGTGCTTCTTTCAGCCAATCATCAATAGCCGATTGAAACTGTGTCATACACGTATCCACGTTTGTCTTGCATGTTGCATCATCCGTGCTTCCTGACACCTGTTCCATAATAGAGGTCATCAGTGCCGTCATGAGATCATACAGGTCATCGAGAACGTCGGAGGCGCTGCGGTCATTAAGAACAGCCGTAAAAAGCCTGGGTGTTGGAGTAATTGGGGTAGCCGGAGCGAGCGCCAGGTCTTTCTTACTCTTTTTCTTCATAGTAGACTCTTTCCGCTTTTTTTTCGTCGCCGCCCACGGTACAACGATAGTGTCGTCATTAAACTGTTTTGCCATCTTCCGGTAGTAACTGGCGATCTTGCTTTTCATTCCACCATCAGCACTTCCAAAATCACCACCGCCACGTGCACCTTGCATGACGCCAGCGCACGCCTGAATCCCTTTGGGCATTGCAACTGGAGAGCCATCGCGAATATAGCAAAAAGGCATCTTATACGAACCGGCAAGACTCGTATCGGCGCTGTCGTCTACATAAAAATGCACTGACTTCATCTTCCCGGTGTCGAGCGTATCGCCACTCGTTGCCCAGGTGACGATCTGATCGTGTGCTGAGCCGCCATCCCAGGCTTCGTCACGCCCACCAAGCGGCCATGAAGTTGAGCCGCATGCACTTTTCACGCCGGTGACACGGGTATCGGAGTTAGCAGGAAACGTCACAACAGAACCTTCCCACATACGGACTTCCAGTAAGTGGCGAATGTCTCCTTCGTATTTGTGCTTGATCGTGTCGTAGCCGAACGAGAGACCATCGAGGTAGCCCATTTTGAGGCCGGAGTAGGCTTGCGCACCGTGTGGAGTGTTGATGTCGAGTTGTGCCTGAATATAGAGACCCTTTGGCGTTTCTTTCATATCTATAATACCGCCGATTGGGTCTTTGGGGTCATGCTGCCATAAGAGAGGGAAGAGGTATTTGACATTCCGCCCGCGTGCGTCCTTGATCGTCTTCGTAAATGCACCGGGTTCAACAATATCTTTATACGTGTCTATATTCCCATAGACGCTTAAATAGCCTTCAAAAATACCCCGCTCATCATCAGACGTTTTCAACTCAACGAACTGGATGCTTTTCTGCTGCGGAGCCATGACTTCAGCGGATGGCATATGCTACTCCACTTCCGTGCGCACACGAAAAAACGCAACACATCACATTGCTTTTTGGAAATCATGCACATTTGATGAATTGCGTTTTAAGTGGAGTGAACGAATAGGCCCGCTTTCTAGTAGTATAGCAAACGATCTGCTAAATAGCAAGCCTATTCATTCGTTGTACGACGTATTCGTTGTATATCAGCAGCTGTTGTCACTTTCCCACGTCGAAATGGATAACCAGGAGGTGTGGGAAATAGGTCATTAAGTCGTGCTTCAATGTGTGAAAGCCAGACGTGATGAAGCAAACTAATACCTGCCTGGCACACGACAACACCAATAACTGCGAAAAGAACCAGCGACATCAACGTTTTGCCTGAAATGGTGGTTTCGCACCAGGAAATGGCTTTTTCGGTGGAGTTTCATCAGTAGATGGCGGTTTTTTTGCGAATGGATTTGGTTTTGCACCGGCAGCTGGTGGAACGTCCGCTTTTCTTCGTTTCATCGGAGACGTTCCTGGCCCGGTGACAGGTGCAGCTGTGCCGCCATCAGCAGCGGGTGACACTGGACTTTTTGGCGGTTTTGGTTTATTGATTGCAGGCGGAATGCCTGGCGCAACCGGCGGCTGATTCGGGCTCACGGGTACCGCGACATTCGCGGCAGGCGGTGTTTTGCGTGGCATAAAAAACTCCTTTTCTGGGATATATCCCCCTCTATCAAGTATATCATACAGCGGGCTGGTTCGTCCCGCCTTTTTCCGCCGAAAGCCGGGTAAGTGCCTGTTTTCCTGCATCCGACAATACACCGGCT
>Ga0307374_10005395_pt1 | contig 20687 bp, 10 predicted proteins | sample OX3MG_FD_202532 | JGI IMG/M metagenome (GOLD analysis project Ga0307374, IMG submission 202532) | Soil microbial communities from Risofladan, Vaasa, Finland - OX-3 | ecosystem: Environmental > Terrestrial > Soil > Coastal area > Acid sulfate soil | place: Finland: Risofladan, Vaasa | collected...
CGAACACCACGCGCCTGCTGCCCTGGGCGCTCGCGGGATTCATGGCAATGCTCTTCCTCGTCCCCTTCGATGCGATCAAGCTTCCTGCGCATCTGCCGCTGGACAGCACGCTGGACCGCCCTGTGCTCGTCGCGCTGGGGCTCCTCTGGATCTCGACGCTGGCGGTCGTGAGCGGCGCGGCCAGGCCGCGACTGAAGCTCACCCGCATCCATGCCGCGGTGCTGCTGTTCTTCGCTGTGTGCTGCCTCAGTCTCGGCCTCAACGGCAACACGCTCGCAAGCATGAACGAGACAACGCTCGTCATAAAGAAGCTGGCGCTGCTCGTCTCCTTCATCGCGTTTTTCTTCATCGTCGCCTCCACGCTTCGTCCTAGAGAGGTCCCTCGTTTTGCGGCGCTGATGGTGGCACTAGGCGTGATCGTGGCTGTCGGTACGGTCATCGAGTACCGCTTCGGCTACAACCCCTTCTACGAGCTCTGGGGAAAGTTGCTTCCGGTGCAGTCACCGGCCGCGATCGACACGCCCGATTCGATCGGGCGCCTTACCGTATTCGGGCCCACGATTCAGCCGCTCGAGCTCGCGGCTCTGCTCGGGATGGTCCTGCCCTTTGCCGTCATGGGCTCGATCGATGCGCGGACCGGGCGTCGGCGCATGCTCTACACGATCGCCGTTGGGCTGCTGTTCGCGGGTGCGCTGGCGACGGCGCGCAAGACTGCCTTGATCGCGCCAGCCGGCGCGCTGCTGCTGCTCGTTGCATACCGCCCGCGGGACGTCGGCCGGGCGCTGGTGCGTCTCGTCCTCGTGCTGGGGCTGTTCGTGCACATCGCCGCGCCTGGCGCTCTCGGGCACCTATTCAGCCAGCTCGAACCTGGCAAGTTCGGCAGCGCGCTCACCACCACCGACCGCACCGCGCGCTATGACGCGGTGAGACCCGACATCGTCAATCACCTGCTCGTCGGGCGCGGCTATCAGAGCTACGACCCCCACAAGTACCGCATCCTCGACAACGAGTATCTAGACCTGCTGATCACGGCCGGTATGTTGGGTCTGCTCGCATACCTGGCCATCTTCGGGGCGGCGGTGAGCGAGGCGCGGCCCACGATCCGCGGCCCGGATCCCAGACGGGCATCCGTGGCGCTGGCCGCGCTCGCCAGCATGGGAGTCATTGCGATAGCGAGCATCCTTTTCGATGTTCTCTCCTTCCCACATGTTCCGTACCTGCTCTTCTTCATCGCCGGCATGATCGTTGTGCTGCGTGCGCCATCGCCGGCATCGGCCCTTGAGCCGGTTGGCCGGCCGGTGGTTGACCCGTGGCCGGGTGGACATATGGCTTGGCGGGCCGAGCCATTGCCGCAGCCCGTCGAATTGCTGTCACAGACCGACTCGGCTCACGAGCCGGTCCTCACCGCATAGCTCCACGGGTGCCGGTGCTGCGCACACACCACGTGCGGCCGTATTGCCGGTCAGGCCAGCGCAAGGTCGAGCAGCTGTTCGTGGCGGGTTCGCCACGAATTGCGCTGCACGAAGTCGATGCGCTCGGCCTCACTCGCGCGGCCCTTCGCGAGTGCTTGGCGCACGGCCGCCGCGTAGTCTGCGCCCTCCGCCACGAGCGTCACACGGGTAGGCGCCACGTCGCGCAGCGGCGGCAGATCGGCGGCGAGCACCGGAAGGCCCGCGGCGAGGTACTCGTACAGCTTCAGCGGGCTCATCGCGCGCGTGAGCGGCGAGCCAATGTGCGGGATCAAGCCGAGATCTGCCGTGCGGATCAGGCCCGCCAGACTCTCGCGTCCCAGCGGCGGGCGGATCTCGATGTTACGGGCTTCCCGCAGCGGTGCGAGGTGCTGAGGATCCAAGAGCGGCCCTACCAGCGCCACCGTCGCCTCGGGGCGCGCGCGCGCGATTGCCAGGAGCGCCTCGACATCGAGTCGCGCGTCGAGCGTCCCGGCGTAGAGGAGCAGCGGACGGCCAAGCCGGGCGATCCAGTCGGGGGGCCCCTGAGGGGCGAGCCACTCGCTCGGTTCCAGCCCATTCGGGATCACCTTGCAAGGTCCGGTGGGGCCGATGCGCTCGAGCACCGCATCGGAGACGGCGGCCACCCGCAGGCCGCGGGCGGCGATGCGCGCATAGCTCTCGCGGTATGCCGGCCACCAGTGACGGTGGGGCGGGTAGGCAGACCAGTCGTCGATCGCATAGAAGGTCACGGCCCTAGCCCAAGAGAGCTCGCAGAAACCAGCCACCAGCGGGTTTGCGACTATCGCCACGGGGTCGTCGAGACCCATGCGAGTCACTCCCCTTCGCAGCGCGCGATCGTAGACTGCGCCCGTCCGCTCGACGCCCGCGCGCGAAGTGGGGCTGCTGCGACGCAGGCGCACCGGCTGGAGCAGCTGCGAGCGCTCGCTTGCGGGAAACGCTACGCGCCCGCGGGTCAGCCGGTCGCGCATGAGCTTCATTGGAAGGCTGCGCATCAGATCGCATACCAGCAGCCGGCCCACGCGTTCATGTCCGACGAGCGCGCGCGCCAAGCGATCCTCGGATGCAAACCAGCCGCGCCGGGCGGCGGCTTCCCAGCTCACATACGAGAAGACGAACACGACGTCCATGCCTCGCACGAGAAACGATGGCCCGCTTCGCGAACTTCCAGATTGTTCAACTATCTAGGCTCTCAACTGCGATGAAGGGCGCGCTAAGGGCGTACGTGCTCCTCAGGGAGGTTCGCGATCGTGTGTGGTCGCTTCTGCTGGCGCCAGCCTTCGCGAGCTTCGGAACGCGCAGTCGCGTGTCCATGCCCATCCAGGTTCATGGAGCCAAGCGGATCACGATCGGCGCTGGTGTCTACTTCGGGCCGGGGTGCTGGTTGCTAACGCACGAGCCGGCGGGCCGACTGACCGTTGGCGAGGGAACCTCGATCGCGGGCTACTGCGTGCTCTCCGCCGCGCTCGAGATCGAGATCGGCCGCAAGGTCCTATTCGCGCGCAATGTCTACGTAGCCGATCATCGCCACGGTTTCGAGCAGCGGGACGTCCCGGTGCTCGACCAGCACTTGACGGACCTGCGGCCAGTCCGCGTCGAGGATGGAGCCTGGCTTGGCCAGAACGTGGTGATCCTCCCGGGCGTCACGGTCGGCCGGGGCGCGATCGTGGGCGCCAACTCGGTGGTTCGAGAGGACGTGCCGCCGCGATGCGTGGCGGCGGGCGCGCCGGCGCGCGTCGTGCGCCGTTTGGCGTAGAGCGGTACGGGCCCGGGGCCCATACTCGCGGGTTCCACAAGAACCGAGCCTCACGCGTCGTTGCTCTTGTGGTTCCGAGGTGTCGCGCGATTCGTTCAAAGAGGCCACGCTGAGCGGCGTCCGGTGGATGATGCTCACGCGTGGACTGAGCCAGGTGATCGCGCTGTCGGCCACCGTCGCGCTCGCGCGCTTGATCTCCCCGGCGGAGTTTGGCCGGGCCGCGATCGCGCTGATATTCCTGCCACTCGCCGGCATCCTGACGTTCGAGGGTTTCGCCTCCGCGCTCGTCCAGCGCGAAGAGATCGACGAGCACCATCGTCGAGCGGCGACTCTGATGAGTCTGCTGGGCGGGGCCGCTCTCAGCGCAGCGGTGCTCGCACTCGTGCCACTGGCTTGGCGCCCGCTGTTCGGCGCGCGTACCGCAAGCCTGATCGCGCTGATCTCCCCAGTGTTCCTGCTTGCCTCGTGCGGCAGCGTCTCTCGCGCGACGCTCTGGCGCCGCCTCGACTTCAGGCGCATCGGCCTGATCGATCTGATCGGCCTCAGCGCGGGCAATCTCGTGCCGGTGGCGCTTGCGCTCGGCGGCCTGCGCGCGACTGCGCTGGTGATCGGCGCGCTCGCGCAAACACTGGCCATCTCGGCTCTCCTACTGATTGCGGCGCCGGCGCCGCTGCCCCGCTGGCACCGTCGCGCGCAGCGGGAGATCGGTGGCTTCGGGCTGCCGGCTGCGCTCGCCGGGCTTGTCGATGTGGGCTTTCGCAACGTCGACTACGCGATCCTCGCCGCTCAGCTGCCGGCCGCGCAAACAGGGATCTACTGGCGCGCGTTCAATCTCGGCGTCGTCTACCAGGACAAGCTGAGTGGCGTGATGATGCAGCTTGCTTTTCCGATCTACTCGCGCACGGAGAGCCGCGCGGAGCTGCGCCGCTTGCACGAGAGAGCCGCCAGAGTGCACGCGGCAGTGATCTTCCCGCTGCTCGCCTCGCTGATCGTGCTCGCTCCGCTGCTGGTCCCGCTCCTGCTCGGCGCCGCGTGGACGCCCTCCGTGCGCCCGGCCCAGATCCTCTGCGTGGCCGGAATGATCGCCGCCGTGCTGACTGGCTATCCCCAGGTCATGCTTGCGGTGGGGCGTCCCAAGGCGCTTCTGCGCTTCAACATCGCCATGCTGTTCACATATGCGTTGGCGGTGGCGCTGGCGGCGCGTCATGGCCTCATCGTGGTCGCCATCGTGGTCACCGGCGTGTACTTCGGGATCCTCCTCGGCGTGTACCGGCTCCTGCTGGCGCGCTACGTCGGGATCACGATCCGTAGGTTGATTCCCGAGCTCGGCCCCGCAGTCGCAGGCTGCCTCGCCCTGGCGGCTGCCGGCGAGTCGGTTCGCCATCTGCTGGAACCGCTGCTTCCCAGGGCGCCGACGATTGCGCTCGCCGGCACTGTGGGGATCCTCGTCTACATCCTGGCGCTGCGCACCGTCTCGTCGGCTACATGGCGGGATCTGCGGGCGCTGAGCGCGCGTGTGCTGCCGTGGAGCCGGGGCGCCGCACCACCCACGACCGCGTCCGTTGCGCCTTCTCCGGCATCCGTGAGCTCTTGAACACCGCAAGAAGGGCACACGCCGGACGTTCCCTATGTAGATGACACCTTTCGCGCTCGCCCGCCCGCCCGCGCGCCCAGGCCTGGCGACGAGTCGCCGCCTCCGGCGCCTGTGGTTGCTCCTGGCATGCGTCATAGGCCCGCTTTCGCTCGGCGCGCCGTCCGGTGCGAGCGCGGCCGAAGTCGCGTGCCCCAATTCCAACCCGATCGTCAACGAGAACAACTGCATGGGCCCCGGCACGACGGCCAACCAGTTGAGCAACTACAGCGAAAGCATCGGCGGCTTCACGACCCAGACCAGCTACCAGCTGGGCCAGGACATCCAGTTGAAGATCGGTACCAGCGCGCCGTCGTTCCCTGCGACAAGCGTCAACATCGCGATCTACCGGATTGGCTGGTACGGGGGCGCCGGCGCGCGGCTGATTCCTGCGGCATCGGCGGCCAACGTCACGGTCAACAACAGGCTCCAGTGCAATCCGATGAATGCCACCACCGGTGAGCTCAGCTGCGCGAACTGGAACGTCACCTACACGATCCTGGGCAGCACGCTCCCGGTTTCCGGCATCTATGAGGCGGTGTTCACCGATCTTGCCGACGGCGCCATCCAGAACTACGTGATCTTCACGGTGCGCAACGACGAACGCGCCTCGCACGTGCTGTTCGTGCTGCCGGTCGCGACCTACGAGGCATACAACACGTGGGGGTGCAAGTCCCTCTACTTCGATGCGTGCGGCGGCACCAACACGATCGCGGGTGACGGCCGCGCGGTCGCCGTGTCATTCGACCGGCCGCTGGCCGAAGGGGAATCACAGCGCAACAAGTTCTTCGGCCCGGATGTGGCAATGGTGCGCTGGCTCGAGCAGCAGGGTTATGACGTCACCTATACCGACGACATCCAGACCGACCAGGGTCCATCCACGCTTCTCGACCATCAGATCATCCTGATCTCCGGACACAGCGAGTATTGGTCAGCGGCCTCCTTCAACAACATGCTGGCCGCGCGGGAAGCGGGCGTGAGCATCGCCTCGTTCAGCGCCAACACCGCCTACTGGCAGACGCGCTATGCCGACAGCCACCGTTCGCTGATCGATTACAAGACGGTGCAGGGCACCTCCGCAAGCGGCGGAGTCACGCCGAACGATCCAGCCTCGCTCGGGCCCGATGGGATCCCTCTCACCGCCGACGACGAACCGCTCCTCGCCACCACCACCCGGCGAGATCCCGGCGCGCCGGCGGGTGACCCCAATGCGCCACCAGGCGGACGGATCGGCCCCAACCTGCCCGAGAACCGGCTGTTCGGCGTCCTCTACGTGGGTGACAGCGAGCAGAAGGTGTGGGGCCTGACCATCCCCGCCGGCAACTATCGCGAAGAATTCGCCGCCAACCGCGTCTGGCGCAACACCGGCATCTCGACCATCAACCAGACCACGGTCGACACCAATCTCGTCGGTTGGGAGTGGGACCAGATCCCGAGCGCCTCGAGCCCGGTGTACTCGGGCGCTGCCGCGGTCGAGCCACCGGGCGTCAAGCAGCTCACGCTGACCAACACCACCGACCCTTCATCCACCTGGATTCAGGACGCCGGGCGCCTGCGCGCCATTACGCCGCCGGAAGGGCAGCCGGGAAACGTCAGCGCCACCGAGTACCGCACCGGCGGAGGGGCGTACGTGTTCGCGGCCGGGACGATCCAGTGGGCCTACGGTCTCGACACCGATCGCGTCATCGACCAGGCGACCTACAACATCCTTTCGGAAATGGGCGCCCAGCCGGCGACGCCGGCGTCCGACATCACGCTGGATTCCCCGAACGCCCCGAAGCCCCCCTGGGCCGCCTTCACCGCCACGCCGAGCACGATCTATGTCGGCCAGTCGATCAAGTTCGACGCGTCAGCCTCCAGTGCTCCGGAAGGCGCGATCACCGAATACCGCTGGGATCTGGACGGCAGCGGCAAATTCGCCACCAGCACCGGTTCCACGACGACGTTCACCCACACGTTCACTCAGCCCGGGACCTATGAAGTCAGCCTTAGGGTTCTCGCCAGCAACGGCCAGCAGGACGTCACCACGCGCACGGTGATCGTGCGCAACCCCGTGAGCGCAGGGCTGAGGACCTCGCCCAACCCGACATCGATTGGAAAGACCGTTGAACTGAACGCCTCGGGCTCCACGGATGCCGCCGGGTCGATCACCGATTACCGCTGGGATCTGGACGGCAGCGGCAAATACGCGACCGATACCGGATCCACGCCGATCGCTACGACCAGTTTCCAGAGCGCCGGCCCTCAAAGCGTTGGCGTGCAGGTGACCGATCAGGCCGGCTACACCGCCAGGGCCACCGTGACGATCAATGTGGTGGCGATCGGCGTCAGCAGCTACTCCGACGGTGTCCTCGCGACACCCGGGCTGCTCCACTACTACCGGCTGGGAGAAGCCGCCGGGCCGGCAATCGCCGATAGCAAGGGCAGCGCCAACGGCACGCTCACCGGCGCAACGTTTGGAGTCATGGGAGCGATCAACGGAGATCCCGATACGGCAGTCAGCTTCCCCGGAACGAGCAGCTTCGGCGCGATACCCATGGATCTCTCCAGCCAGACCCTGATCACGGTCGAGTTCTGGCTGAAGTGGAACCAGTACGGCAACAACAACGCGCTCGCGTTGGAGCTCACGCCCAACTTCAACGAATACCAGGGTGGCTTCTTGATCGACCCGAACGCGCCCGAATACGGTGGCACTTTTGGCGTTGGGATCGGCAGGGGGGCCTCGCGTAACGCGGTCTACTTCAAGCGCCCGACTGCCGGCGTCTGGCACTACTACGCGTTCGTGCTCAACAGCGCCGCGCCGGCCGGCAGCGAGATCACTCCCTTTGTCGATGGCCAGCCGGTCGCCTTCCAGCAGGGCAGCTCTGGCACCGGAGCGGGGCCCTTCGCCAACTCGACGCTCTATCTCAACTCCCGCGCCGGCAGCACGCTGTTCGGCGCCGGCTCCCTGGATGAGCTCGCGATTTACGGCGGCGCATTGACGCCCAGCCGCATACAGGAGCACGACTACAACAACGGCATCGATCCGCGGCCGAAGGCCGCCTTCACGATGTCGCCCAGCCCGGCACGCGTCGGTGAAACCGTGACGTTCGACGCCTCGCAGTCGAGCTACAGCAAGGGGACCGTCCAACGCTACGAATGGGATCTCAACGGCGATGGCACGTACGAGACGGTCACAACCGTTCCAAAGGTGACCACGTCCTACGGCAGCGCACAGACCGTGAACGTGGGGCTGCGCGTGGTCGACAGCAACGGCGGCTGGGACTACACAGCCCAGGCGCTTGGTGTTGGCAACTACCCGCCCGTGGCGAGGGCCTCCGCGTCGCCCAACCCGGCGTTGACGGGCCAGTCCGTGACGCTGGATGCGAGCAAGTCGACCGACCAGGGCACGATCACCGATTACCGGTGGGACCTCAACGGCGACGGTGTCTATGAGACGGACACCGGCACGACCCCTACCGTGACCACCTCCTACCAGACAATGGGAGTGCACACCGTCGGTGCCCAGGCCACGGACAACCTCGGACTGGTGGGCACGACCACCGTGCCCGTCAAGGCGCTGGAACGTGGCGTGATCGATTATCCCGACGCCGTGCAGGGCAGCGGCGGCCTTTTGCACTACTACAGGCTCGGGGAATCATCAGGACCTACGATCGCAGACAGCAAGGGCTCGGCGAATGGAGGGATCAGCGGCGGCACGTTCGGCCTCGAAGGGGCACTCGCGGGTGATCCCAATACGGCGATCGGCTTCAACGGCACGAGCGACTTCGGCACGACTGCGCTGAATCTCTCCGGGCTGAGCCAGCTGACGATCGAGTTCTGGCTGAAGTGGAACAAGTACGCCAACAACAACGCGTTGGCAATGGAGTTCACACCAAACTTCAACGAATACTCAGGCGGCTTCCTCGTCGATCCGAACGCCCCTGAATTCGGTGGTACCTTCGCTGTCGGTATCGGCAGGTTCGGCACGCGCAACGCGATCTCCTTCAAACGCCCGAGTGCCGGCGTATGGCACCACTACGTATTCGTGCTGAACGGCGCCGCCCCGGCGTCGAGCGAGATCACACCCTACGTCGACGGTCAGCCAGTCGGCTTCCAGCAGGGCAGCACAGGCACGGGGGCCACTTTCACGAATTCGACGCTGTATCTCATGTCGCGTGCAGGAACCACTCTGTTCGGCGCCGGGACGCTCGACGAGCTCGCAATCTACAGCCAGGCTCTCAGCCCCGCGACCGTGTTCCAGCACTACAACTCCTATGGTAGTCACCGCCCGCCGACGGCCTCCTTCACGGTCTCCCCCAATCCGGGCAGACCGGAAGAAACCGTCACTCTCGACGCGTCTGGCTCGAGCGGAGCAGAAGCGCCGATCGCCGACTATCAGTGGGACCTCAACGGCGATGGCAACTATGAGACAGACACCGGCACCAACCCAAAGCTGACGATCAGCGTTCCGACGACCGGCACCCGCCAGATAGGCCTGCGCGTGATCGACTCGGCTAACACCGCGACCACTATCACCCGAACCGTCTGGACCACGATCGCACCATACGGCGAACTGGTGCTGAACACTCCCGGGCTCACCGACTACTACCGGCTCGGCGAGTCTGCGGGACCGACGATCGCCGACAGCAAGGGCTCCGCCAACGGCACCGTCACCGGCGGCGCGTTCGGCCTGGAAGGAGCGATCGCGGGCGACCCCAACACGGCGATCGGCTTCGACGGCACGAGCGGCTTCGGCGCGATTCCGCTTGACCTCTCGAAGACCAGCCAGGTGACGGTCGAGTTCTGGTTGAAGTGGAACAAATACGCCAACAACAACGCTCTTACGATGGAGCTCACCCCCAACTTCAACGAATATCCCGGCGGTTTCTTGATCGACCCCAACGCGCCGGAATTCAACGGCACCTTCGGGGTGGGGATCGGCAGGGGCGCCTCTCGCAACGCCGTCTACTTCCAGCGCCCGAGCCCCGGGGTCTGGCACTACTACGCCTTCGTGCTCAACGGCGCAGCGCCGGCCACCAGCGAGATCGCCCCCTACGTCGATGGGAAGCCCGTGAGCTTCCAGGTGGGCAGCGCCGGCACCGGGGCTGGCTCGTTCGCAAAGGCGACCCTCTTTTTGATGTCGCGTTCCGGCACATCCCTGTTCGGCGCCGGCACGCTCGACGAGCTGGCGATCTACAGCCAGCCGCTGGGCGCTGCCACGATCGAAGCGCACTACAAGACCGGAGCCCTGTGAGGCTGGCGCGTGGGCTCTAACACAATGACGGCCGCCCCTGAATCGCTCCGCGCGCCGGCGAAGGTCAGAGCGGGCCATCGCGAAGTAGGAAAAGCGCGTGCGGCCCTGGCGATGTCGCTCGCCACGTTCGCCATGGCCGCCGCATCCGGGATCCAGGCGATCCTCTACCTCGGCCGCTTTGGCACCAACGCGCGTACGGACGGCTTCTTTGTGGCATTCGCCCTGTATTCGACCTTCGGCGTATTCAGCCAGAGCCTGCGACTCACCTCCGTTCCCTTACTCGTCGAACCAGGAGCGCGACTGAGCGTAAGGCAGTTCGCGCAGGCGCTCCTCTTCATCGCGCTGCCCGTTCTGATGCTGACGATCCCGCTCGCTGTGCCCCTCTCGCGCCTGATAGCGCCGGGGCTGAGGGCAGGCGGCCAGGAGGTGACAGCCTCGGCGCTGCCCGTGCTCGGTTGCGCGATGACGCTGCAACTCTGGGCCGCTGGGGGTGCGACCGTGCTGGCGATTCGCGACCGCTTCGCGACCATCGCCGGGGCGTACATCTCGGGCGCCGGCGCCGGACTCATCGTCTTCTTGGCGCTGATCGAACGCGCCGGTGAGGTGACGCTCGGTTGGTCGATGCTCGCGATGGCGATCGTCACGTGCGCCTGGATGCTCGAGGGCTTGCGGCGTGCGGGCGGCCTCGGAAACCGGGGGGCCCCGCTCGCGCTGCGGGCAATCCCTCGCAACGCCGGGGTGATTCTCGGGCGAACGGCGGTCTATCTGGCGTTCAACGTGCTGTTTGTGATCACACTCGCATTCGCCAGTCACTCGGCCACCGGTGGAACGACGGTGTTGTCCTACGCATACCTGTTCGCAAGCTATCTGGTGGCGGGCACCGGCATGGCGCTGGGCATGTCAAGCATCCCCGATATGACCCGTCAGGCACGCGCTGAGCGCCAAGCGGTGATCGCCGGCACCGTGCTGCGCGGGTTCCGCTACGCGATGCTGCTGATCGCGCCGGCCCTCGCCGGCCTCGTCGTGGCGGGGGCGCCGCTCATCCACGCGCTGCTTCCCGGCAGTCTTTCGGCCGGCGGCGTGCATACGCTGCGCACCTTCGCGCTGCTGCTTGTGACCTGGACCGTGGCCGCGCTGCTCGTCAATTTCCTGTTGCCGGCCATGTTTGCGATCGGCCGCGCTGGCTTGCTCAACGTGCTCTCGCTTCCGCTCGTGGCGGGGCATCTGGCGGTCACGGCCGTCGCAGCGGCCCTGTTCGGCGTCGACGGGGCCGTGGGAGCTTTCTTCGTTGCGCCCGCCTGCTTTGCGGCAGTGTTGCTTCGTGCCGGTGCGGGCTCCGCCAGAGCACCTCGCCTGGCATGGGAGATGTGCGGCGATGCGTCGCGGTTTTTGGCGCTGGCCGCAATCGCCTTCGGGGCGGGCTGGGCTTCGGGCGACGCTGTCCCGGGCGGACTTGCGCAAGCCGGCCTCGCGGGGCTGATCGGCTGTGGGATCTACGCCGTTGGTCTGCGTCTGCTCGCCCCGAGCCAGCTCCGGGTGCTCGCAAGAGCCTTAGTGACTCGTCCTGAGCCGGCGTGAGCACCGTGTTCCCTCCCGGCCAGGCCTTTGCGCCTGCGATGGTGGTCGCGGCCCCGAAGCAGAAGGCGCCCGTAAAAGACGCGAGGCGGGCACTCGGAGACGGTTCGATGATCGCAGCCCTCGCCGGCTGTTTCGCGCTGATGACCGCTCTCACCTGGCGCAAGTGGGGCATGCCTGAAATCGACGCTGGGGCGGAGCTCACGACCGCCGATCTGGTCAAGCATGGGGCGCTGGCCTACCGCGACGTCCGCTACTACTACGGACCCCTGGGACTGTACTCGCTGGCCCTCAGCTTCAAGCTGTTCGGCACGAGCTTCACGACCGCCTACGGCTTCGGGCTCATGCAGGCCGCCGCGATTCTCGGCGTCTTCTATGCGCTGGCCCGCCAGTGGCTTGCGCCACTCAGCGCGGGGTTGGCCACCGTGGTGCTGCTGGCGATCGGCTTCTCGGGAACCGCATTCAACTTCGTGCTGCCTCACACCAACTCGGCCACGTTCGGGATCCTCTGTTTGCTGTTGACGCTGCTGGCGCTGGCAAGGGAGAGGATTTTCGCGGCCGGTCTAGCGGCGGGGCTCGTGGGGCTCACGCGCCCTGAATTCCTCGCCGTCGTCCTCGCGGCACTCGGCGCGTTTCTGATCGCACGGTGGCGCACAGAGGGGCGTGCCAAGGCGCTGGGCGCGGCGGCTCTCATGGGTGTCCCCGCTGTTGTAATCCCGGTGGCGGTGCTGGGTTGGTTCGCGGCCCGCACGGGGCTCTCCACACTGTTGGGCGACAATCTCTGGCCGGCGAGGTTCGTGCACATGGGCGCCCGGACGGAGAGTGGTTGGATGCCGCTCTCGGCCGCCGGCCTCTTCGGGCTGTTCGCACGGGCAGCGCTCTACGGGGGGACACTGGTGGCGCTCGTGCTGAGCGCAGAGAGGTGGCGCCGGCGCGAGGCGGGGCGACCGCTTGCTCTCTGGCCTGTGGGCTTGGCGCTGCTGCTGTTCTCGCTGGGCGATGGTCTGCTGCGCGCGAGCGGCCTGTTCGCGGGCGAGCGCATGGCTATCGAGCTGGAGGCACGTCATCTGATCCTCGGCATGAGCTGGCTTCCGGCGCTGGGTCTCGCTACGTTGGCGCTGGCGGCGATCGCCCTGCTGCGGCGCAGCCCGCCGCTGCTGGGAAGGAGCTGGCCCGCCGACATGGCGCTCGTGGTGGCCGCCGCGCTACTGGGTCTGCGCGCCTACAACGCATTCACCGCCGATGGCTCCTACGCGCCCTACTATGCGGCGCCCCTCGTGCTCTTGCTCGGCATCCTCCACACCCGCCTTGCCGAACGCCGGCCCCAGGCACGGGTCGCGGCGATCGGGATGCTCGGCCTCGTGGCGGCGGGGTTGGCGACCTACTCACTCGGCGCGCTCTACAGGCACATCACCACACCCGTGCACACCGCGCGGGGCACGTTCATGTCCACGGCGGCATCCGCCCCCGCGCTGCAGGCGACGGTGTCTTACATCGAACGGACCACGCGCCCAGGTGAGCCAATCTTCGCCGCGCCGGTCGACGGGGGCCTGTACTTCATGACCAACCGACCGCCGGCGCTCCACGAACTGTCGTTGCTCCCAGGGCTGCTCGCGTCGCGGGCGGAACAGATCGGCGCAATCGCACGCCTGAGACAGAAGCGTGTGTCACTCGCGGTGATAGCGGCACGCAACTTCTCGAGCTTCGGGACGCCGACGTTCGGCGTCGACTACGACCGGTTGCTGGGCGACTACCTGCGGCAATCTTCAGTTGCCGTGAGCACGATCGGCGACCTGCGCCTGCCGGTCGGTGGCACAAACCCCTCAAAGGGGTTCACCATACATCGGCTGAGCTGAGCGGGACGATGCGAATCGACGGCCCGCAGCCGTCGGGACGCTGCTCAGGCCTCCCGCGCTAGCCTGGCGCCCGGATCTGGATGAGGTCTCGGCTGTCCGCGCGGGTGACGATTCCCACAGAGCACTCACCGTCGCGAAACTCCCCGGCATCGCGACGGCGCCACCACGCGGCCACCTCGCGTGGCAGCGGGCGCCAGAGCCCCTGGCGCTCGGCGACCGCGGCCAGGAACTCCGCGTAACGCCGCTGATTCTGTGGCTCCCCCAGGTAGCCTGGATCCGGGTGTGTGACGCATTGCGCCAAGCCGTGGCAGCGTTCAAGCGCCTCGAGCTGGCTGAGCCAAACAGAGATGTCGCGCTGCCGCAGAAGCGTGAAGAGCGTGTGGTCCTGGGGCATCGTGTAGGGAAGCTCGACCAGGTCGCCGATGAAGAACGGCCAAGGCGAGCAACATCCGCCGGGCTGTGGCTCGTACGGATCGGTGAGCGGGATGGTGCAGTCATACTCGACCGGCAGCTCGGCGAGCCAATCGTTGACTCGATGCGTGGCCGGCGAGCGGAACCCCGAAGCTCCCAGACGCTTGCGCATGTCCACGAGCAAGGGCTGTTGACGCTCGAACTCCTTGCGGCTGGAAAACAGCGATCGGTCATGGAAGATGCCGTGTACGCCGAGCTCGAATCCGCGAGCGTCCAGCTCCTCCACGATGCCCCAATCGATCGCATACCAGGAGCCCACGATGTTGAAGGACGAGCGCATCCCGTGCTCCTCCTCGATGTCGGCGATGGCGAGCGCATTGCGAAGGCCTGGCGCCGACTCGACGTCGTGGGTGAGGATGAGCGCCGCGCGGTTGCGGTCCGGCCAGAACCAGTGGAACGCGAGCTCATCTACGGCGCAGGCCTCCAGGCCGCACCGTGCATATAGGGCGAGCAGGCGGCTCACGCTGGCGTCGAATGGCCACTGCGGGAAGTCGGAGAGGCGTTGCCAGCGAATTAGCATGCGGCGTGCGGTGAGCTGCGCGGCCCGCGGAATAGCGCCCTTGACGCGATAGAACGCGCTCAGCGCGGCGGCGGGCAGGCGCCGCTGGCGAGCGCCCTGCGCCCAGCGCTCGGTCACATAGTTCTCGTAGGCTTCCGCAAGGCTGAACGGAACATCGACGCCGCTGCCGTTCGGCGCATGCTCGATATGCAGGGTTTCTCCGGCTTCTGTGCGCAGGGTTGCGAGCACAGAGCCACCGCGTGTGCGCTTAGCCCCGGGGACGGCGTACAGCTTCCAGCCGTCAGCATGCAGCCACTCGGGGGCGCCGACACCAGATCTGCAGCGGATCCTGGCAGTTGCGTTCCCCCTAGGAGCGATCGAGCCATCGGCAACGGGTGGAGCATCGATCGGGGCAAGGAGGCGCTCAAGCGGATGAGTTGGCACTGCTATGCCTCACCGATGTCTGCGAAGCGGATGCCGTATCGAGCCCAGAAGTCTTCGACCTCATGGCTGAGCACGTCGCGCTGGCCTGCGCGCCGCCTATCGAGGAGCGCCAAGAATGTACGAACGCCCGCCGGCACGCCATCCGGCGGAGATCGCAGGCTGATCACGAGGTCGGACCCCTCCAGGGCAATGGCGTTCCTCACTATTTCCACCTGGCGGGACCGTCCTTCGACCGTGAGCGCCAGCTGGATCCGGTCGCCCGCGTCCTCGATGACCTGGACCGGCGCGCCCTGGTCGGTGAAGTAAGCCGCCATCAGAGTGGTCACCTGCCGGCATATCTCCCAGCGCTGGCTCTCGTCGATCGGACGCGGCCACTCGCCGGACTCCCGAAGCACCTTCGCCGGGACCCCCGCCGCCAGCGCTCCTGCGGGGATCGAGTGGTTGATGACCGAGCCCGCGCCGATCGTGGCGCCGTCGCCTATGACGACGCCGGGAAGGATGAAAACATGCCACGGCAACCAAACATCTCTGCCGATCGAAACCGGCTCGAACGCAACCGGATAGCCGTCCAAAGCGCTTTGCCAGGAACCATGTGTGAAGATGGAAGAGCGGCCACCGACGCCAGTGTCATTCCCGATGCTCAAGGGACGGGTCGGGTTGAGGAAGCAGGTCTGGAACACGCGCACACGACGTCCGAGCTCGAGCCGCGAGTCAGGCAGCAGCGGACCCCCGACGAACACCTGCTCGCGGATGACGGTTTCGTCACCGATCGCGAAGTCCCGCCCTTCGAAGATGCAGAATGCACCGATCGTCACACGTCTTCCGATTACGATGGACTTCCCGCGCAGCACGCACCCGAGCCCGATGCGGGTCCCGCCTCCGATGCTGACCTCGTCAGCCTCGATCACGGTTCCGGGCGCGAGCTCGACATCGTCCGCGATGTGGTAGCCGCGCCTCCTGTAGACGGCGCGCTGCACGCGCGATGGAAGTGCGCCCGGAAGGACCATGTCCTTGATGGGGATGCGGGGCTTGTCGAACACGGTTGTGCGCGCCACGCAAATCATAGAAGCTCTTGCTAGTGCGCCTTCTTCGCTCACAGGGCATTGCGATCGATGGGAAGCGGCCGGCATCTCGCCGGTGGGTCGTGATGCTCGTCGAGAACGACACGTATCCGGCAGATGTAAGGGTTCGAAACGAGGCCGAGGCGCTCCTCGCCGCGGGCTACCGCGTGACGGTGATCGCCCCGCGCGACGGTGATCGACAGCCGCGGCACGAGTTCATCGTGGGCGTCGAGGTCGTGCGCTTCTGGCTACCTGCGACCGCGCAGAGCAAGAGCGGCTTCATAGGCGAGTATGCGGTGGCGCATGTGCAGCTCGGACGGTTGGCGTTGGCACGCCTGCTTGCCGGCGCCGACGTCTTGCACGTCAACAATCCGCCCGACACGCTCGCTCTTCTCCTCCCGCTTGCGCGGCTGCTCAAGCGAAAGGCGGTCTTCGACAACCACGACCTGTTTCCAGAGCTCTTCCAGCTCCGATACCGAAACCGTCCCCTTACCGCGTTGTTGCGCGTTTTTCAGCGCTTGGCGTTCAGCCAGGCCGATCTCGTGCTGACGACGAATGAGTCGCAGCGCGAGATCGCATTGCGCATGGTCGCGCGCGATCCCCGATCGGTTGTGGTGGTGCGCAACGGCCCGCGCCGTGTTACCTTGCGCTCGGCCTCCAGGGCGCCGGACTCCGGACGCGAGGCGCAATCCGGAGTCGATCTTCTGTTCCTCGGCGCGCTGGAGCCGCAGGATGGGGTGGTGTCATTGGCCGAGGTGCTGCGGACGCTGGTCGATCGTCACAAGCTGGATGCGCGGCTCACCGTGGTCGGCGCCGGTTCGTGCAGGTCCTCGCTGGAAGCCAGATGCTGCGAGCTCGGCGTGCGGGACCGTGTGGTCTTTGCGGGGCGAGTGCCGCACGCCGATGTGCCGCTCCTGCTGGAGCAGGCGGACATATGCGTGGACCCCGCACCGTGCAATGAGCTCAACCACTCCTCGACGATGATGAAGATCGCCGAGTACATGGCCGCGCACAAGCCGATTGTCGCGTTCGACCTTCGTGAGACAAAACGTACGGCGGCCGGCGCGGCTTTGTATGCCGCTTGTGGAGACGTCGATGGCTTTGCTGCTCGAATCGCTGAGATCGCCACCAGTCAAGCAGTGCGCCGCGAGCTCGTCCAGAACGGCGAGCAGCGGCTGCCAGGGCTCGTGTGGGAGCGCTCGGCCGAGGCTCTCATATCTGCATATGCGCGCCTTGCGCCTCCCCGCGACGTCTGAGTGCCGCGGGGAGGTCGGCGTATGAGCCAACTAGGACGTCGGGCCGTATTGCTGGTCGGCGGCGCGCCAGTCGACGCCGATGCCGCTTGGGTTATTGAGCAGGCGGTAGTCGTCGGCAGCCGGTTCTGAGAACTGCGGGCTGGCATTGACGGTATCCGTGGAGGCCATTGCGAACGTCCATGGTTTCTGTCCGAAGATGTTGTAGGCCTCCGTGAGTATGAAGGTCGACTCTGAACAGCACCCATTGTTGAACATCGTGGAGACGTTGTTGTCGACCGTGGCGTTGTACGTGGTTCCGTCGGGCCCCCGCAGGACGTCTCCGTTGCCTGACCAGTTGGTGTTGTTGCGGATCACGAGGTTGTAGGTGTCGAAGACCTGAATGTTGTTCTCCGACAGGTTCTCCACGCGGTCACGCACGAACAGATTGTCGTAGACGAGCGCTCCGGTGACGTCGCCGTCCTTGAGGAAGAACCCCTGGCACTGATTATCGTGCTCATAGTTGCGGTCGAACGTGATTTCCGTCCCGCCGAAGGTGGACTGCAGGCAATCGGTGTGATTGCCGCCCTCGAGGACATGCGTTATCTCGTTGCCGGTGATCCGGACGCGGTGCCAGTTGTTGATGTTGAGCGCATCGTCCCCGGTTGTACCGCCGATATCGTGGATGCGGTTACCGGAGATGGTGACGTCCGTGATGGGCGGCATCGGCTGACAGCCGGTCCAGGATGGCGAGTGGGGGACGGTGCAGTCCTCTGACTGGAGCTCAACGCCCTCCCATCCACCGGAGATGTCGTTGTGGTCGATCCGGATGAAGGAGCTGCCCTGATCGATCTCGACCTCCCCGGCGACGTAGAAGCCGTGAACGATCATGTGACTCGAGTTCTGCGCCACGTAGACGGCCACCTTGTTGCCGTGCTTGTCCATCACGCCTGGGTTGATCGTCACCTTCGCGCCGGGAACGGGCTGAACCGTTACATCGCTGGAGTGCGTGCCGGACAGTTCCAATCCCGTGTAGCTGCCTGCGCTCAGGCAAACGACCGTTCCGGCCGCCGCGGAGCTCACCGCCGAGGAGGCGGCCGAGCCGCTCGACACGGTCGTCGAGCAGGTCGATGACCCGGCCGCGGGCAGTGGCGCCGGCATCCCGGTGGGCGGTGGCGGCGTCGATTCCGCGACGACCACGGCGGTGGCCGCCGAGGTCGCAGGGGCTGAGCCGCCCGTGTTGCTTGCCGTTACGACCACGCGCATCGTGTGCCCCACGTCACCGCTCGTCAGCGTGTAGTTGGAAGCGGTCGCGCCCGCGACGTTCGCGCAGCTCCCTCCCGAACTGTTGCAGTCCTGCCACTGGTAACCGTATGCGGTGGGTTCTCCCGTCCAGGCGCCGGCGCTCGCCTTGAGCGTTTGGCCCTGCTGTGCGATGCCGCTGATGGCCGGCGCTTCGGTGTTTGTGGGTGCAGGGGTGGCCGTAGAGGGGGGTTCCGTGGAGGAAGATTCTGCCGTCACCACGACGTTCTGCTCGAGCGTCGCTGTCTGTCCGGCGGCGTCAGTGACGGTCAGGCGCACGTACTTCGTGCCGGCTTCTGAGAATGTGTAGACGAGCGTCTGTCCGTTTCCCAACGGCCACAGTGTTGTGCTCGGCTGCGTGGGGCCGCCGTCGTCCGACCACGCATAGGTGCATGGACCGTCCGGACAGCTGGAGGCGGAGGCGTCGAAAGTGACGGCCTGGGCGATGAGCGGGGAGCTCGGGCTGTAGGTGAAGCCGGCGGTCGGCGGCGGCGCCGTGACCGGGCCCACACTCGAGCTTGTTGCCGCCGTGGATCCCCCCGCGTTGCTTGCCGTTACGACCACGCGCATCGTGTGCCCCACGTCTCCGCTTGTGAGCGTGTAGCTGGAGGCCGTTGCGCCCGCGACGTTTGCGCAGCTTTCCCCCGAACTGTTGCAGTCCTGCCACTGGTAGCCGTATGCGGTGGGTTCTCCCGACCAGGCACCGGTGCTCGCCGTGAGCGTCTGCCCGTCAGCAGTGGAGCCGCTGATCACCGGCTGCGCGGTGTTGGCGGGGGCGACGACGGCCGGTTCCGTTGGCGATTCGCTTGAGATCAGTTCCGATCCAGTCACGTACGCGGATACCGGGCAATCCGCATACGTTTTCCCCGTGCGCCACAAACTCGGCAGAGCGCTGAGAGTCGCCTGGGCGCTGGTCTCGCTTTCGCAGGAGCCGTGTCGGTGGTCGCGGTAGCGAAGTGTCCCGCCCTGGCCGAGAATTGCGAGCCAGTAGCTTTCTTGGGCCACGAGCTGAGTCGACGTGACCGAAACGGGGTTCCACATGCCCGCCAGCGGGGCAAGGTTCATGCCGGTGCTGAGCAACGAGCCCGCGTGACCATTGACGTTGCTGTAGATGCCTACGATCAAAACGCTTGCCGCGCTTGAAGGGTCGAGATAGAGCTGCATCACATCGGATGCGCCTGACAGCCGCGCGCGAAAATGGAACGCCTCGGCCTGGCCAGAGACCAAATAGTCCTTGGTCGATTCCACCGTCGTATCGCCGATCAGCAGTGCCTGCGCGGTGGCTATATGAGACTGAGGGATATTCGATGTCGCGGTCCGTCGGTGCCGCGAACGATGACGATGAATGTGGCGCGCGCGCCTGTGCTTCCTGTGAAGAGCGCCTTTTTCGCCGTGGTGACGGTGCGCGGCGCCATGGTGTTTGCGACTGTGGCCTGTGCGGTTCGTCGCACCGCGCGCGTGGCGGGCGCCCAGCGCTGCCTGCGCGCCGAAGATGAGCAACGACCCCAGCAAGAGCACGGGCACAACGCGGCGCGCGGTCAGCTTGTACATCGAATTCCCCCTGACGGCAGTTGTGGTCGGTTCTCAGACTCGACCCGTCTGCGACAACCTTGAACGCTCGTTCACCGTTCGAGCAAGCGCTGTCCAACGGGAGTGTAACGGTTCAGCGCCAAATGTGTGCAGTTGCACTGAAAAACTCACTCATTCATAAACCGTGGCAGACGACCGTCTGGCAGATTCAGACGACGGTCTTAGAAAGATGAGACGCCTGTCTGTCATACTTGCAGACGAAAGGCTTACCAACGCAGACGGACCTCTAACTGGTGCAAAGACAATGTCTAGACGGATTGCAAGTGATAGTCAACGAGACGCGCGGGGCCAAAAGCAGACGATGGGCCACACATCTGCATACAACAGTCTGTCTCGACTACAAAACGCGTCCGATTCGACTAGTTTCCGCTGACGTGTCTGTAAGCGATGATGTTCTCAGGGTTGTGCTCGCGGACGACCACCACTTCTTTAGGGAGGGTCTGCGCGGCGTCTTGGAGGGGCACGGCATGGTCGTCGTGGGTGAGGCCGAGGACGGGGCGCAAGCAGCCCGGCTGGCGCGCGAGCTTGCGCCGGACGTTGTCGTGCTCGACCTGAGCATGCCAGGC
>Ga0307374_10005398_pt1 | contig 20678 bp, 20 predicted proteins | sample OX3MG_FD_202532 | JGI IMG/M metagenome (GOLD analysis project Ga0307374, IMG submission 202532) | Soil microbial communities from Risofladan, Vaasa, Finland - OX-3 | ecosystem: Environmental > Terrestrial > Soil > Coastal area > Acid sulfate soil | place: Finland: Risofladan, Vaasa | collected...
CCAGCTCGCTTACTGGAGCGCGAGCGATCTGGAATACCAGCAGGCAGCTTCGCAGGTGTTGGAAGCTTCGTACAATTTGCCCGCGCCGATGCCATTCGATGCGCTGGACGAGCGCGACATGATCGGACCCCTCACACATTTCATTCTCTTTAAGTCGCGCACCGACGTAAGGGTCCGCGAGCGAATCGGGCCCGCGCTTGCCGCGCCAACCGTCGCAGACGCGCGACGGCAAGCGGGAGACATCATCGACGTGGCGCGGTTCTACCATCTGCCGCTTGACCAGTTCGCAGGAATTGCGGCGCAGGAGAACAATTATCTGAACGTCGACGGCGATCTAAAACACGCCATCTGGAAACGGCGAGCTGATCCCGGCGATGTGGTCCTGGGGCGGCGCCGCGGACGGGTGCTGGTGAGCGATTACTCGATGGGCGAGTGGCAGATTTCGCGGGAGTCGATGCGCTTCGCCCACCTGCTGTACATGCGGGACGATCGCGACTATGCGCTCTTGCCCGCGCGGCTACGTCCCTCCGGCGATTTCCGCGCCGATGCCGCGCGCCCTGACGTGCTGACGACCTACGCGGGTCTGCTTTTCCGCCATCTGATTGACCATTTTGAAGGGGACATCGCGATGGCGCTGGGCGCCTACAACGGGGGCTGCGGTGATCCGCAACCAGCTTACTCGGCTTCGGTGGCCGTGGCGGCTGCGTCGGCGCGGAGAACCGTGGAAGAATCGACGGCTCTGGTTGGCTGGCAGGTAATTCCCGTCGAAATCATTCCGTATTCCCCGCCGCAGACCGGTTTCCGCCCGACGTTTTCTGACGCGATCCGCGGCGACGCGAACCAAGTAATCGACGAAATCGCGAGCCGTGCAGAGAGGTTCCGGAGCGTCCGTCGGAAAACGCACGAAGTTGCTGAGAGCCAGCCTGCAGCCGCCGATGATCGAGGCGACAGCGCGCCCGCCAGCGGACTGCAAGACGCTGTCCGTAGCGTTCAGAGAAGCCGGCATGGCGTTTACACCGTTGCGGAACCAGTGCCAACGGGCAATTCGCAATGAAACGGTTCGGCACCAATGGTGCCGACAAACTCTTCTAGATACGCGGGTGAGCTAACGCGAGCGAGTTGCGTGCGGGCGATCTCGAAGCGTCCATCGACGTCGATGCCGTCTTGCGACTGGTGGTGCGCGGCGCGAAAGCCTTCGAGCGAGCGCACATGGCGCTGCCAAAGGGCGATGTCGCGCGTTTGCTTGGTTCGCAGGCGTTCGCGGTACCAGTCGCTGGCTAGCAGAGATTCGCGCGTGAACATCAAACGGAAGCTCCGGTCGCACGTACCCATTCCATTGAACGAGCCGTGCGCCATAATTTCGAGCAGAGCGCGCAGTGGCGGGCAGGCGGCTTCCACGCTGCCGTCCTCGAAATAATTTTTCGCCACCGTGCGCTGCGATTCCACGATGGCGTCCACTCCGGCGCAGAACATCTCCAAATTCTGCAGCTCCGGGCGCAGAAATTCCTGCGGGAACACAGCGTCTGGAGTCTCAAAGATGCGGCCCCGGGAAATGGTCGACGAAAAGAGTGCTGATGCGGTAGCCCAAGCGGCTGGCCAGCACGCGGCGTCCATGCAGCGTGGCGTCTCCGACTTTTTCAAGATAGCCGTGGTCGATCAGGTAGCGCGGATCGCGTTCGCGCACTCTCATGCGGCACCAGATTTCCGGGACGAGCAGACTGACGTCGTGATCGACGCGGAACTGCGGACCGATAAATCCAGCGGAGGTGGTGAAGCCGTTATCGCCCGTGAGAATGGCGGAGACGAGCGCGTTATTCAGGTCGATCACCGGCCACAGCGCGTTGAACGGGCCTTTGGTCAGCGCGCCTTCGCTGCCGAAGCCCGTGGTTGCCGGCGATTTGCCGGTGAGGCTGGAGATGTACTCCATGAAAAGCTCGGGCAGCTCCTGAAAATGGATGGGGCTGTAGACCGCGAGCGGCGGCAAACCGATGGAAGGGTCGGGCGGGCTGTTGCGGCGTCCGGCGAGCACGGCATTGACCGGAAAATGGACCGGATGCGCGGCGGGAATTTCGCGTTCGAGGCGCGCGGCGATTTCGGCGAGATAGGTTTCGCGAGGCGCGATCAGGTCCGGACGCTTTTGGAGATAGCGCGGGTTGAGAGACGGTTTGCCGTTGACGAGCCGAGGGCGCGAAGAAGCGACCACGAACGCATCATGCCCGTTCGCTGATTCGGCTTCCACAAAGTTTTCGAGCAAGTGCTTCATTGGTTCCGTGTACACGTCGAAATCCACCACGCGGTCGACAATCGCGCGAGCCTGCTCGGGGCTGAGTGGCTCGAAATTCGAGATGAACGTGCCCGGGCTGGATAAATCCGCCTCCGCCTGCCAATCCGCGCCCGGATGAATGGCGGCATCCGGTCGCTGGAAGAGCAGACGCTCACAATTCGCCACCAGTTTGACGCTTTCAGCTTTCGACTCGCGGTCCAGATCGTCGAGGCTAGCCGCCGGGAGCACCACCGATGCCGTGATGTCGTCCTCAACCTGCACCTTCTCGGCGGGATGAAAATCGGGGCGCAGCTTGAAGATGCGCCACGAGCCGTCGGGATCGTAGCCGACGCGCAGGTAGTTGCTGACCAGCGGCTCGTCGTCAAATTTCAGTTCGTGGCCGAGAAAACCATTCACGCGATCGACGGTGAAATGCGAACGCCAATCGTCGCCCCATTCCGGCAGGTAATAGCGCTTCACAGTAAAGAGCAGCTGGCGCGTGGTCTGCGGCAGGCGGCGCAGCCATTCGTTGTGCTCGTCGGTGTATTCCGGCGAGGGCGTGAAGAGCTGAATCACCGAGCCCATGGTGCGATCGGGGCTCAGAATCGAGCGGCGCAAGCGCTCGTCCGGCGGGCCCGACTTGTAGATGACTGAAAAATCGCGCTCCAGGATGGCGGCCACTTCGTCCATGTCGCGGTGGTAATCGCGGACGTACACCGGGCCTTTCAGCAGCGAACCGGCCAGCGATTTCGAGATTTCCGATTTACCTCCGCCGGATACAGTGCAGGGCTTGTGGCAGAGAACTCCGCGCGGGCGCGAGCCGATCAGGCGCCACGCTGGTCCGGCAAGCTGTTTGCGGAGTTGAATGCCAAAGCCCGAAGGAAGCACGTACACGGCGGAGCGGCGAAGCGTGAGCTGGTGAATAACGCCGTCGCGTAGCCAGCGCACCACGCCCTCGCGCATGGCGAAGGCTGAGCCTTCCGGCAGGTAGTGGACTTCTGCGTAGCGGCGATCGATAGCGTAACCTTCTGGGCGGCGCTCGACCATTTCGTCGAGTAGTTCCATGGCTCGCTCGAACTTCGTCTTTTTCAGGCTGACGGTGCGGTCGGCATAAAAATCCTGCCCGAGCACGTAGGTGGCGAAAGCGATAGCGCCGCCGGCGTGCTCTTCTTCACACAGGCCGAAGAGATTCGCGGCATAGCTGACCTGCGTCTTCACTTCCTTTTTGCAGTAGCCGTAGTAGTTGTCGGCGATGATGGTGACCATCACGCCGCGCTGATCGCGGCAGGTGATCTTGAAGGCCGAGCCGCCATTATAAAGCTCGTCCGGATCGCGCCAACACATGCCGTCGCGGCGCTGGCGGTCGGTTGCGTCCTCGAAGCACGGCAGGCCCAGTGCGGATTTCTTCAGCTGAGTCAAATGCGGAGCGAGGATTACGCAGCCGCTGTGGCCGGTCCAGTGGGCGACGTCCAGCGCGGCATCGTTTTCCGGAAAGTGCGGATCGCCGCCGTTCCCGAAGATCGACTCCACGAAATCGAGATTGCTGACCAGGCTGCCGGGCGCAAAGAAGCGAATCTCCATGGTCTTGGCCGGGTCGGTTCCGGTGGCTGGGCAAACCAAGGGACGTAGCAGCAAGGAAACAAACAGGCGCGCGGGGGTTTTCTCGTTCGCGGTAAATGGCAGCGCCAAAACTTCGGGCGGGGTTTGCAGCGCTGCGGCTAAGAGTGCCGCGAAAGTCTGCTTTGGGACGGCTTGCTTGTCCGCGGGAATCGGGAGGCCGCCCTCGGCGATGTGAAACACGCCCTTGGTCGTCCGGCGGTCATTCGCCGGATTGTGCAGCACGCCTTGGGGCACGCGGTAACTATGCAGGTAAGGGGACGAATAGCTTCGTTCGCCTGCCGGAAGCGAGAGCGGGCGAGCTAGCCCGGCGCAGTCGAGCACGAAAGTCGTGGACGGCAAACGCGGAGCGCCTTCAGGGCAGACATCTCTCAAATAATCGTCAAGGAAAGATTGGACGCGAGAATCCGCCGGGCAGAGATAGTTCGCCAGCAGACGCTCTCTTTGCTGGTAGCCGCGCAGCAGTGGCTGCGCGATTTGGAGAAACGAAGCTTCGGAACCAGAGGGCTCGGGCGATTGTCCGAGAGCGGCGAGTTTCAGTTGCAGGTACTGGAGAAGTTCGGGCGCAGCTTTAGGAGTGGCCATTTTATGTTCACCTGGCCCCACCCACAGCTCACCTTCCCCTGTTTACGGCGAATTCAGTTTAGCAAAAAGATTGGCGCGCGCGGCGGATTCGCGGGGGCAAAACACGACATGTGGCACGCGAGAGACTCGCGGATTGTCTTCGGCAGCCATCCGCGGCAGATTGCTTCATTAACGGCAAGGCACGTACATAGTTGGATGATACCTCCGCACTTTGTGTATATGATTGGCGCATCAGCGCCTGGAAGGAGAGCGATTCGTGCATATCCATAAAGGATTGGCGGGCTGGACGGTCTGCGCAATTTCGTTTTTTTGTTTGGCAGGAGCCGTGAACGCCGGGAATAAGCAGCAAAAGATGAACAGCGCCGACTTAGATCGAGCCGAAGGAATGTTGCACGATGCCCGCGACGCGGTAAAGAAGTACTACTACGACCCGAAATATCACGGAGTCGACCTGGACGCCAGATACCGCGAATACGAAGAGAGAATTAAAGCGGCGCCGGACCTCAACAACGGCATGAGGATGGTGGCCGCATTCCTCTCCGGACTGAAAGACAGCCATACATATTTCGTGCCGCCGCCGCGGCCTTTCGAATGGGACTACGGATTTCGCATCGAGCTGGTGGGGAATACCGGCTATATCTCGCGCCTTCGTCCGGAGACGGATGCCGCGTCGAAACTGCAGTTGGGCGACCAAATACTCGGGTTCGACACGTACGCGGTAAATCGCACCGATTTTCACGATCTTTGGTACACGTTTGACAACTTGATGCCGCAACCGAGGGTGCAACTCGACGTCCGCGATCCCGACGGGAGAGTGCGCCGGGTGATGATCGATAGCAAGTTTAAAGAAGGCAAGACGACGCTCGATTTCACGACCGGCGATGATATTTGGCAATACGAGCGGCAGGAGGAGGATGCCGATCACGTCGTCCGCCAGCGCTGGGTGGAGATGGGCGACATCGTGATTTGGAAGATGCCGGAGTTTTTTCTGGACGACGAGGGGGTGGATCACATATTCGACATCGCGCGAAAGCACAAAACGCTCATTCTTGACTTGCGGGGAAACCCCGGCGGTTCGGTGGATACGCTCGAGCGCATGGTCGGAAACGTGATGGACCACGACGTGACCATCGCAACGCCTGTGAGCCGGAAGAAGATCAAACCGTTGGAAGCCAAGTCTATCGGCAGCCATGCTTTTTCCGGCAAGCTGATCGTACTGGTGGACAGCCAGTCCGCATCGGCAGCCGAGTTGTTCGCGCGCGTGGTCCAGCTGGAACATCGCGGAGTCGTGATCGGCGACCGGACGTCCGGAAGCGTGATGGAAGCGAAAGAGTATCCCTACTCACAAGGAATCGACACAATTTTCCCATACGCATTCTCGGTAACTGCCGCCGATCTGATCATGAAGGATGGGCAAAGCCTGGAACATGTGGGCGTTACCCCGGACGAGGAGATTATTCCAACCGCGCAGGACCTGGACGCTGGCGCTGATCCGGTCCTGGCCAAAGCAGTGGCGATGGCTGGCGGGAATATCAGCCCGGAAGGAGCTGGGAAGTTGTTTCCGTTCGAATGGCTACCGTTCTGACCGAAACCGTTTGATTCAGATCGTAATTCGAGTCGCGCCGCCAGCACGCCCGTTGGCAGACCAAGCTCGTGGGCCAATTCCACCTAGGGAATAATCACGCCAGGAAGTCCGCGAAGGTGCGTATCCGCAGTGACCAGGTGCGCCTGATGAACGCGCGCCGTGGCGTACAGGATTGCGGCGGCGCTCTGCAAGCGATGCTCAACACTGAGATTGGCCGCGGCGAGAGCGACTGTTTCGTCGAAGGGCACCACGCGATGGTGGAGCGCCTGCGACATGAAACGGTCTGCGACCGCGCGGCCGCGATGCTTGGCCAGATGTTTGTAGACCTCGAAGATGACCAGCGATGGAACCAGGACGGAGTGTTCCGCTTCGAGGTAATGGCCGAACGCCGCCGCCCGGGAATCTTCAGTGAGGTATTCGAGCCAGCCGGAAGAGTCGACGACGAAAAGATCAGAGGCGGTCCGCGTGGTCACGGTACTCGTCTTTCCAGCGCATGCCCTTGGCGATCCCGCGAAGTTCCTTCAGCGGCCGGTGCGGCACCAGGCGGAGCGAACCATCCACAGAGTAGATCAGCAGTTCCTGACCGGGCTCGATTTTGAGTTCGTCGCGCAGCGACTTGGGAATGACAACCTGAAATTTGGGAGAGACTTTGACTTTGGCTTTTTCCATCGGGAAACCCCGAAGAAATGTATCGAGGCCCAAGCCGTATGTCAATCGCACTATCGATGCCATTTTGGTATTACGCTTCGCGCATCGAGCTATATCGCCTTGAAATGATTCTTGTTAGACCCGAGCTACGTAGACGTGCAGTTCGAAACGATCAGATCTTGCCGCAAAACGGCGAGCGCGTAGTCGCGCGGCTTGCGTAGAAAAAAACTTCTGTCGACGCGCCGACATCTTGCGCGGCGCAAATTTCCAACAAAAAGCGCGCGGCGCGGAGCAAAAACTCGGCAATGGATTTCGCGCGAATGTGCTCGTCCGTCTCCCGAAAAAAGATTCCGAAAAGTGATGACACATACTGAAAATTTGAATTGGTACGAACCGCGCGCCGATGACTAAACTGCAGTCTTATGGAAACGGCCAACCCGGACGCATACCTCGACATCAATTTTCTGCACGAACAAGGAAAACGAATTTCATCGGTGCCTTTGAACGAAGTGCTCTGGAAGATCGTGCGCTTCGTCTCGGACTTCGTGAATTGCGACTCGTGCTTCCTCTACATCCTCGAAGGCGACGAACTGGTGCTGAAGTCGTCCCGCAATCCGCACACGGATATTTTGGACCGGCTGCGTATCCCCCTCGGGCAAGGAATCACCGGCTGGGTCGCCAAGCACAAGATGGCGGTTGCCATCCCCCGCAAGGCGTATCAAGACCCGCGCTTCAAGAGCGTGAGCGACCTGCCCGAAGATCAATTCGAGGCGTTCTTGTCCGTACCGATGATGTGCCGCGACCGCCCGGTCGACGTTATCAACGTGCAACACAGGCAGGCAAAATTTCATAGCCGGAGCGACATTCAATTAATATCGATCATCGGGTTCTTAGTGGCGGCGGAAGTGGAATTGGTTCGAATGGAATCCGAACTGGCCGGTGTATCCGGCCCGCTGCAGAACTCATGACCAAGGAGATCCGGCGATGAACTTCTTGATGATGATCGGAACGGTGCAATACTGGACTCGATTTTTTGTCGCGCTGGTATCCGCCGCGGCCGTTTCGCTCGACTCCTTCCACCGGCGCGTCCGATCGGCACAGCGAAGCATCCTCCCGCGCTGATTTCCACCGCAGGGCTGGCGGCTGCAACATTCCCCAGTTTGAGCCCCAAACAGGACCTAGCTGTTCCTTGTTGTAGAGCCCAACTTTCAGGCACACCCATCAGAAGGCGGATGTATAATCCGCGCCCAATCGACGAAAGACGTCGAACATAGGGGGTTGCATCTGGTCCGAGGGCGCTGCAAGCAAATGCCGCCCAACGCCCGGGCGCCAAGCGGGGGTGGAAGATGATTCGCCGTGCGTACTGGACTGTCTTGCCTGCGCTCACGACTCTGCTGGTGCTCTGTGCGCCTGCACGGGCGCAGCAATCGTGCGAGAAATTGGCATCGCTGAATATTCCAAATGTAACCATCACGCTGGCGAAGTCCATTCAGGCGCCTCCGGCGTTCGAGGTGCCCAGCACGCCCGGGCGATTCGGAACTCCCAAGGGACTGCTCGTTCATGTGCCGTTCTGCCGCGTGGCCGGATATGCCACGCCGACCAGCGATTCGCATATTTCGTTTGAAGTATGGCTGCCGGTAGCCGCGAACTGGTCCGGGAAATATGTGGGCGTCGGCAATCCTGGCTTTATCGGCGCGATCAGCTTCGCCGGGCTGGTGCGGCAGTTGGAGGAGGGCGATGCAACTGCTTCCACGGACACGGGACATTCGGACGTGGGCGCGACCAATGAAGCGCCTTCGGCGTGGGCCATCGGTCATCCAGAGAAGATTGCGGACTGGGGTTACCGCGCGGTGCACGAAACAGCAGTTGCCGCTAAGGCCCTGATACGCGCCTACTACGGCCGTCCGGAGAAGTATTCGTTCTGGAGCAGCTGCCACGAGGGCGGCAACCAAGCCTTAACCGAAGCGCAGAAGTTCCCAACAGACTATGATGGCATTGCCGCCGGCGATCCTGCCTACGACATCACGCACTTGCAGGCGGTGTCAGAATACATCACCTGGTTGTCGCTAAAGGACGGAGTAAAAGCTCCCGGGTACATTCCGCCAAGCAAGTACGCCGTGATTCACCGGGCCGCGCTCGACAAATGCGACGCGCTGGACGGAGTGCGCGACGGCTTCATTGAAGATCCGATGCTTTGCCACTTCGACCCGCAGACGATCGTCTGCCCGGGTAAGGAAGACTTGCCTTCGTGCCTGACGCCGGCGCAAGTGCGCACGGCCAAGCTGATCTACGCCGGTCCCAAATTTGCGGATGGGAAACAGGTTTACCCAGGTTTCGATCCGGGCAGCGAACTGGGATGGGGACTGATGGCTGCCGGCCCCCAGCCATTAAGCATCAGCACCGGGTTTTTTAAGAGCATGGTATTTGACGATCAGAGTTGGGATTTCCGGACTTTTGACGTGTCGCGCGATACCAAGCTGGCTGAAGATCGCATCGGAAAATACGTCGATTCCACGGATCCGAATCTCGAGCCGTTTAAAAAGCACGGTGGGAAGCTGCTCATGTACGAATCGTGGGACGAAGCGATCATTCCGCCGCGCGGTCTGCTCGATTATTACGATAGCGTGCTGGCGAAAATGGGGGGCGTGAAGGAAACCACGAACTTTGTGCGCCTCTTTATGGTGCCCGGCATGGGCATGTGCCCGGGATTCGGCATGGGCGACAACGGCACGTTCAACGCGCTGAAGGTAGTCGAGAAGTGGCGTGAAACCGGCGAGGCACCTTCGCGGATCGATAACGCGCACAAAACGGACGGCGTGGTGGACCGCACTCATCCAGCTTGTGCGTGGCCCAAAGTCGCGATTTACAAGGGCAGCGGCAGCCCCTACGACGGGTCAAATTTCAGCTGCGGCAATCCGAAGTGGTAAGATTCACGGTCCGGCATCGAATCGGCAAATTTGTGAGGCAAGCAACAATCGCGAAATCCGTGGCGTCCAAGGAACCAGTGTGTTATCAACCAGGCGCTAGATTTGATTCGCTGTCCAAGGAGAGGGAATGGGCAAATTCTGGCTAGGATTGATTATCGGTCTGCTACTGATACCGATCGGCGGCGCGGTATACCTTCTCGGAGGATTCGTTCCGGCGGCAGTCAACGATCCTCCGTTTCCAATGGAAAAATTTATCGCTGGGACGGCGCTGCACGCCCGGATTGCCAAGAGTGCGCCGAAGCGCGAGCTTTCCAGCTTCAACACCACCGATGTAGTGGCGGGAGCGGACGTTTATCGCCATCATTGCGCGGGTTGCCATGGACTTCCGGGAATGGAAAGCACGCGGCCGGAACCCAAGATGTATCCTCCTCCTCCGCACCTTTTTACTCCTGACGGATACGTGACCGACGATCCGGTGGGCGTATCGTATTGGAAGGTCAAAAACGGCATTCGCATGACCGGCATGCCCAGCTTCGAAAACGTCCTCACGGACCAGCAGATGTGGGACGTGGCCGCCCTGCTCGCATACGCCGATAAGCTGCCACCCGAAGCCATGCAAACTCTGAAGCAACCTCTTTTCCCGCCGCCTCCCCCGGCGAACGGAAAGCCAACGGCTCCAAGCGGAGCGACGCCCAAAGCGCATCACGCGGCACCGCACCGATAGCGCACTCGCGCGGAAGCTGTGCTGCTGCGTCGTGGCCGCCCAGCTCCCGCCATTTTCGCTGCGAAGCTGTGAACTTTGCGCGATTCCTGGTGGTTTGCGCGGCGGACGTTTGCTGCAACGCGCCGATTAAAAGTCGACGTGCAACCGAGCGCCTGGAACGAGGACTGGACCACGCACGCGGTTGTATCCAGGGTTGTTGATGTGCTGCACGTCGGCCGACGCGTAGAGGCCGCGCCATAGGTGCGCGGTGTAGAAACATTCGACGATCTCCTCGGGTCCATAGCTGAGCCGACCGTCTCCGAGCAGGAAACCCAAGCCGCCCAAATCGAGATACTGCTGATGGGCCTTCACGATGCCATTGGCGGCAAAGGCGGCGCCAGCGCGATCATAGGTGCGGCGCCACGCTCCACCGGTTGAAAAAACGCCCGCCTCCGCTGTGCGATCCACTTCGGTGTACGCAAACGATTCGTTGCGCCCGTCGCTCCACCCCAAGCGGCCGAAGACGCCGATATTCGCGGTCACCTGCTGCTCTAGGTTCAGGCCAAAACCATATTTGTGGCGTCCTTGGCGACGCGTGGTGGTGATATCCGGAACCGGAGTGATGCCTTCGCGGAATTCCCTGATGGACGCCTCGTAGTTCCCCATGTTCGCCGTGTTGAGATAGGTTAGGAACCGAATCGCTCCAGGCTGGCCGAAGAGCCGATTACCGCGCGCCTCAAACTCCAGGTTTTCGGAGCGGGCGCGGGCTATATCCGCATCGAGGTTCAAGCCGTTGGCCACTTTCGGCATTAACACCTCGGCGAAACGTGCGCTCCACCAGTTATCGTCATACTCGATCAGCGCGCCATCGGTGTAGCCGCGCGTGTTGGCGGCGTAGTCCCAAGCGCCGTTGTTGTCGACGGTCCAATTGAGGAACTGCAAGTGGCTGTCCGAGCCCCAGGAGTTCATGTCAAAAAAGTCCGGAAGACCATACTTACCGACACGGATTTCGATTCGACGAACGGGCAAGGAGGTCGCGAGGTGCAATTCGTCGCGTTCCACCTCCACGCGCTTGCTCGAAAGGGGGATGATCTGCTGCAGCATCAACCGCGCCAGATACGGAGTGGGCCCGAGGGATGGATTGCGGACGACGTCGAGGTTTGTGAATCCAGCCAAGCCGTACGCGCTGCTCAGCCCAGTCCCCGCAGCGCTTTCCCCATCCACGTAAACGAAAGTCGTGGGCGTGATTTCGTAGCCGAGATACAGCGTGTACAGCTTGGATGTGGCGCTTTCGGAAGTCGAACGAAAGCTATGCAGACCGGAATACGCCGCGGGAAATGGCGGATGCCATTGGAACACGATATTCGCCTGGCCCGATATCCAGTAGCGACTGCTATCGGAATGAGGGAAAACGGTTAGAGGTTCTTGATTCGCTTCAGAGGCCGATGCCTCATCGTCTGTGTCGGTTTGTTGCAGCAACGCCGCTGCAGCGGAAACGTCGACATCATCGGCTTCGGAAAGCGTTGTTATCGCACGCTGCGATTCAGACGAGAAGGATTGTGGCGCGCTGCCGGACGCAGGTGCCGGGACGGGCGCCTGCCCCTGCGCTCGCACAGTACAGGGGAGCGCCGAACAAACGAGCGCCAAGCAAAGCGCTTCTGAAGCGAATTGAGTCCGCAGCCGCCGCATACCATGTTGGAAAAAGCGGGCGTGGAGTGCCCTTCTTGAAAGGGCAAAGTAGAGCATGTGGCGGCTCGGCTGCGACGTTAATTTCACGTTAAAAGGCTCCCACGGCACACGCCAGCGCTAAGTCTGGATCGGGCTGTAGCGCTTCCGCTTCTGGCTCTTCCGTGATGACGCAGAACTCCTCGTGCGCCGGAAAGACTCCTGCCTCGATGCGAGGATCGATCCACCGGGCCACAAGGGATGCACGCTCGCGGTCGGCGGCGCGCACCCAGACGCAGTAGAGCCCTTTGGGCGCCGCCAAATTAGTAAATTGCTCGAAAAAATTGCGCATGTCCCCCTGCCTCTTCTTGAAACGCATTCGGGCTGCGACACCGCCACCGCGTTTCATGAAACTCAGTGAAAGTGGGGACCTTTACGTCAGCGTTGAGATTCCCGCTATCTCTGATCGATGAATCCGCCAGAGCAAGCAGGAGCGGGGCAACGGGTGCGGCGCTATGCAGGCGCTTTGCGGAACTCCGCGCGGCATATCCCGTCCGGAGATTGTGGCTCTCTGCCTTCGATTTCCATATACTCACGTTCCGGGGATGTTTTGGCATCCCGCGAATCTTTGATACTATACTCCCCTAGGGTAGTCAACAAAAATGTCCCATCTGTCGCGCGAAAAACTGGACTTACTAAACCGCACCAAGAAGGTCATCGGCCAACTTGAGAGCGTGCTGCGGGCCCTCAACGAAGACGAGAGTTGCACGGACGTGCTGCAGCGCCTGGCGGCGGCGCGCGGCGCCATCAACAGCCTAATGGGCGAGTTGCTGGAAGACCACATTCGCAACCACATGCCGCGCAATTCCAAATCGTCCGAAGAGGCCGCCGACGATGTAATTGCCATCGTGCGTACCTATCTGAAGTAAACGATCAGGCTGCGTTCGTTGGCTGGCACGTGAGCTGCAAATCGCGCGTATTCGTCGCGCTAGGTCTCGAATACAAAAACGGGCTTGATTGCTTTTCCAGTAGCTTGGTCAGCGATGGCCTGATTGATTTGGGAAAAGCTGTAGCGCGTTAGGAAGCGGTCGAATGGAAACCGGCCCGCGAGATGCAATTCGATCAGATGCGGGATGAAGGTTTGCGGCAGGCTGTCCCCCTGCACGATGCCGCGAATGCAGAGCCCCTGCAGGAACACCGTATACATATTCAGCTGTAAGCCGCCCGCGGGAATCGTCACGAATCCGAAGTGGCCCTTCGGCGCGAGCGCGGCGATGGCGTGCTGCCCGGTTTCCGCGCGGCCGGTGGTATCGAGCGCGTAGTTCACTCCGCCGGGAAAATTGCGACGGATGGAACTTCCCACGTTCCCGTTGGGAACCGCGAGCACCACATGCGTGGCGCCAACGCGTTTGGCCATTTCCAGCCGCTGCGGCAGGACGTCGACCGCAACGATTTGCGCGCATTCGCGGATTGCCGCACCCATCACCGCGCTCAACCCCACCGGACCAACGCCGAAAATCGCAATACTGCTTCCCTTTTCCGGACGCAGCGCGTTCATCACCGCGCCAGCGCCGGTCTGCACACCGCACCCGAGCACGCCAAGAATCTCGAGCGGCGCGTCTTTGCGCACAACCACTGCGTTGCGCGGCTTGGCGATCGCATAGGTTGCAAACGACGATTGCCCAAAGAAGTGGCCGTGAATCTGTTCGGGGCCCTTTGTAAAAGTGCCAGGCTCGCCGAAGCGAGCGTCCGCGAAATTGAGAGCGGAATTTTGCGCGCAGTAGGCAGGATTGCCTCCCGCGCAGGCGTGGCAAGTGCCACAGGAATCGTAGGTGAGCACCACGTGATCGCCGGGCTTGATATTGCTGACGCGCGCTCCAACGCTTTCGACGATTCCCGCGCCTTCGTGACCCAAAACCGCGGGCTTAGGGACGCCCATGCCTCCGGCAAGGGCTTTTACATCCGTATGGCACAGGCCGGACCCGACGATGCGGACAAGAATAGCTTCCGGACCCGGCTCACCGAGGTCGAGATCCTCAAGGGAAAACTCGTCGTGGTTCTCGTACGCAACCGCCGCGCGCACCTTCATGACTGGCCCCACGACCGGCGCCTCATGCTTCCCGAAGCGTGGCCAGAACTCGCTTGGGCGTCAGCGGATATTCGCGCATGTGCACGCCGGTGGCGTCGAAGAACGCGCAGGCGATTGCGCCAGCCGTTGCGGCCATCACTTCTTCGCCGGCTCCAGTAGATTTCTGGTCGATACGCTGCACGACAATCGGAGTAACTTCCGGGCATTCCTCAAAGCGCAAAATCGGATAGCTATTCCAATCGAGGCTGGTCACGTTGGTTTTGCTGAAGGTGACTTCTTCTTTCAGCATGCGGCTGGTGGCTTGCACCAGTTGTCCGCTGATCTGGTTCTCGATAAACGCGGGATTCACGGCTAATCCAGCATCGATCGCGCCGTAGAGATGCGTTACCTTCACCTGCCCAGTTCCCTTGTTCACTTCGATATCGGCGACGGCGGCTCCGTACGAGGTGAGATGAGTTCCAAGCCCGATGCCGCGGCCGCGCACGACTTCGGCGTGTGAAAGCCGCGACGCTGGCGGCCGGGGGTCCCACTCCGCCGCGCGCGCCACGGCATCGAGGACTCCTTGCCAGCGTTCGTTCGCGATATTCATGCGACGAAACGCGTACGCGTCCATACCCAACCTGCGCGCTAGATCGTCCATCGTTTGCTCGGAGGCGAACGAAAAAGAAAGATCAAGCGGCGAACGTAGCCACGCGGCTTTCAGGTACTTCAAGCCGTCCACCTGATGATTTACCAGCTTCACGTTGGGAATTTCGTACATGCCGCCGCAATCGGAGGGGTTCACCTGTTGCGCCGCGCCCAGCCGCCATTCCTGCGCGGGCGTGCCGAGCGCCAGCTGCTGCGAAGTTTCCACGGCGGCCCAATTGTGGTGCCAGCCGTCGTATTGATACGCGGCCAGCTTTCCGTTCGCGTCCGCCGCGATTCGTACTTCGCCCACATGCGCGGGGCCGTAGGGATCCCAGCCGTGCTCGTCCCAGCGCATGAATTGCAAACGCACCGGCTTGCCGGCGAGCTGCGACAAAATAGCGGCGGCTTGCGCGGCGTCGTCATAGCAACTGTGGCCGTACGTGCCAGAGCCCTCATAGTATTGCGCGCGGACTTGCTCGGGCTTCAGTCCCAGAATGCGCGCCACGGTGCCGCGCGTGGTGTAGACGTCCTGCGAGGAACAGATCAGCAGCGCCGAATCGGGTCGAACGTCGGCGAGCGCGCCATTCGGTCCGAATGTGGCGTGCGCTTGGTACGGACCATGGAAGGTTCCCGAGGCCGTGTGCGATGCCGGCGCCGCACCAAATGCTGAGCCCACATCGCCGCGTTGCAGCACAGTGTGATCGAAGGTTTTCTCGGCGCGCATGGCTTTATAGACGTGATCGCTGCCGGGCAGAATCGGCTGCATGTCCCACGTGATTTTCAATTCGCGCGCGGCGCGAACAGCATCCCATTCGCGCGGTGCAACGACGCCGACAAAATCGCCCTTGCGCAGGACGCGCGCGCCCGGAATGTGCCCGATAGAAGTTTCGTCGAGTGATTTTACTTTCGCGCCAAGGCCATAGGCGCCTTGTCCGCGCGGACGCACGATGCGGCCATGGAGCATTCCTGGCAGACGCACATGCTGCAAGTAGGTATACGTCCCGCGCACTTTGCCGGGAATATCATTGCGGGGCGGACGCGAGCCGACGAGCGTGTATTCGGCCACGGGTTTCAGCCGCTCGTGTCCGGTAATTTGGATGTCGAAACGTTTTTTGCCGATCAATTCGCCATAGGTGACCGATTTCCCGGGCTTGCCCGCTACAGACACAACTCCCCTAGCGACGGTCAATTTATCGGCCGGCGCTTCCAACTTTTCGGCAGCCATGATCAGCAGAGCCAAACGCGCTGCAGCAGCAGCTTGTCGAATCGCCGGGCTGCCACGCGCGATCGCCGAGCTCGAATACGTGCCGCCCTGGTTTGGCGAAATTTTCGTATCCACGCGCACGGTGCTGACCTGGCTCATGTCCAGATCGAGCTCTTCGGCGGAGACTTGCAGTAGCGACGTGGTCGAACCCTGGCCAAGTTCCACGTAACCGATGTAGACCGTCGCGGTGTTATCGGAATGGATCGCGAGCCAAGTGTCGATCTGCGCGGGATCGGGCCCCGGCATCCGAAAACGCGGTGGACCTTGCGCCAGCAGGCTATCCGCCAAAACCCCGGCGCTGCTGAAGCCGACGATCAGCGCGCCACCAGCTTTCAGAAAGTCGCGCCGGCCGATTGCGCCGTTGGTAGGTACCGCTGAGTTCAATGCAGGTTTTGTGCCGGAGGCGTCCGCCTGATTGCGGCTCATCGCGCCGCCTCCGCGTCCCCAGTCGCAACGCTGACGGCTAGTTCGCCGGAATCCGTATCAGCGGATTCCGCGGCGCGCGTGTCGGAGTGCATCATTTCAGATGCGCGGCGTATCGCTTTCATCATCCGTGGATAACTGCCGCAGCGGCACAAGTGCCCGTTCATGGCCGTGCGAATTTCCTGATCGCTGGGATGCGAGTTTTTCGACAGCAACTCCGCCGCCTTGACGATCATTCCGTTGTAACAGTAGCCGCACTGCACCGCTTGTTCTTCGATCACTGTCCGCTGAATAGGATGAAGTTCTGGGACGTTGGCTAGCTTCTTCTGCTCTGCGTACCACTTCGGCAGGCCCTCCAGCGTGGTCACGGATTTTCCATTCACCGACGAAACTGGCGTGACGCATGATCGAATTTCCCCGCCATCGAGCAGCACGGAGCACGATCCGCATTGCGCCAAGCCGCATCCAAAGCGCGGACCTTGCAGATGCATCTCATCGGTGAGCACATACAGCAGCGGAGTTTCCGGCGCGGATTCCACTCGCTTTAGTTGGCCATTCACTCGAATTCTGATCTCACGCGTCATCGTCTCTCGCCCCCGGAATTACGCGAACTGCTGCGCGCCAATGCGCGCCAAAAGGTTACCACGCGCGGTCAATTTTTCGGAATTCGCTTCGGAAATTCTTAGCGATGGGGGCGCTGCGGAGGTGCGTTAGGGGCACACCCGTAAGCGAACCGCGAGAATGTGGAAATAAGGCTTGGGTGAGCGGAGAGTAATGAATACCGACGGTGAGACGCCGCCAAACGATCAGTTTTGCTCGATCTGTGAGTCGCCGAGTTCCGGCAATTCCGTTTCCAACATGGCGTTGTCAGTCTCTTCGGGCTGTTGCGGAGAGTTCTTCTCGAGTTTGCGTTGCGCGCGGCGCTCGGCCTTCATGCGCTGCTTTTCCATGCGCTTCATTTCTTTTTGGCGTTTCTGAAAGGTGGTTGGCACAGGGCCTCCTCATATTTTTTTTACCAGCGCGGCTCGCGGGGCTGGCGCACAGCTTCGCCGTAGTCTTCCGTTGAAAACGAGCCTCGCCGCCCGCCTCCGCCGCCCGGACGTCCGCCACCACTGGGACGGCCGGGACCACCGCCGGTGCGTTGCGGGGGTCCGCCGGCTGTTTTCGGACGCGCCTCGTTGACCTTAATGTTGCGGCCGCCTAGCGCTTTTCCATCCAAAGCCGCAATGGCACTTTTCGCTTCGTCGTCATTGGCCATTTCGACGAACGCAAATCCGCGCGCCCGTCCTGTCTCGCGGTCCATGGCCATGTGCACGCGCGTGATTTGACCGAACGGAGCGAACAGATCCCGCAGTTCAATCTCCGTGGTCTGAAAACTTAGATTGCCAACAAATAGATTCTTCACTTTTGCCTCGGTGCCGAGAACCGCTTTCCACTGCCGAACTAGGGGTTCCCGACAATCTCGTACGCGCGCCAATGATGCGGCCGCGCCAGCGCGAATTAACGACGCGCTTTAAAATTCCTCGGTGGGCTTGCGGTAAAACGACGGCCGGTTCGCTGTTCGCGGCGCATGGCTGCTGCGATAGTCCTCCAGATCCGCATCCGTTATCAGGTAGTGCGTGCTGGGGGGATGGTTCGCATAAGTCGCCAGCTCGTGCCGGAGCTTCGCAGAGCAAACATCAGGCGCGTCTTGAAAGCGCACGCGCCGCTCGTTAAATGCTTGATTCGATATCGTCAAAGTGAATTCGCGGGGATCGGTGGAAGGCTCGCGCACGGTGAACGTATATTCGCGCCCTACCGCCTTGGCCTCGAACCGGACGAATTGCACTAGTGTCTCGTGGCTCACTTGGTACTCGGTATTGTTATCACAGTAGCGATGGCCGCAACGGCGACTGCCTTCTTGCTCTTTCGCGCGCGACGTCTCTTCGGCGGAGTTCCTTCGGCCGGTTCTACAACCATGATGCTGGTCACAAATTTCTTCATGCCGTGCAGGTCGAAATCGATCGAGGTGCGCTCGGAGTTCGACTCGGTGATGACTCCCAGACCGTACTGGAAGTGCTTGATGTAGGTACCTTCCGCGAGTGCTTTCATAAACCTCCGGGGTGTGGGTATTACGAATGGAGCGAGCCCGCCAGGCGGCGAGCTCGCTCTTGGGGCTATAGGCTGGTTACGTTAGACGCCTGCAGTCCTTTGGGACCGCGGGTTACTTCGAACTCAACCGCTTGGCCTTCGTTCAGCGATTTATAACCGTCTCCCTGAATTGCGGAGAAGTGGACGAAAACGTCCTCGCCGGACTGGCGCTGGATGAATCCAAAGCCCTTGCTGGCGTTAAACCACTTCACTGTTCCTTGTTCTCTCAACTAAGTTTCTCATTTCTGCTTGAGCTATTTGGTGCTTTCCCACCGCCCTTAGCCCAACAAAAAAGGGGCTGGCAAGTGTGGACTTGCAGCCCCTCCATCAAATCTAAAGGTTTTACAAGAGCAACAAACGCAATTCAGTATCCCACGATTTTGCTCAATTGTCCATCTGAATGTTCCGCAGGTACTCCCGTATGGGAGCACCGAGCCGAACGCCATGCGCGTAGCGGGGGTTGGCAAGTCACTGGAATAGAACAGGTTAATTCGTTCGATCTGCTTCGAGCGACTGGCTGGCCGGCTTCGGTACGTAGTCGCGATAGTTGGGAAAAACCATCACGTGGAAGCAGGGCTGCTCGAATTCCTCCACGGCATACACGTAGCCTCGCTGTTCCAGATCGATCAGCTCACGCCGCAGCCACCGTTTCTCCCCCGCGCCCATGCCATGTTTGGAAATATCGAGCGTAGCTCCGGTGAGATGCGACGAACGGTCGATACCCGTGGCTTCCGCGGCATTGAAATTCCTGCGCTCCAGGCGCCGCTGCAATTCCACCGTGCGGATCATGCTGGTGACTCGGAGCGGCTGGTGGAAACTCGCGTAATACTCGCGACTGATCTGATCGAGGAACCGCTTGGCCCACGGTCTGAGATAGCAGTACGACGGCGGAATATCGTGCAGGTAGTAATATCGGGTCTCGGGCGGCACGGAGGCCAGCAAACCTTCCTCGGAATATCGCACGATCATGGCGCGATTTTGCATCCGCGAGAGGTGGTACTCATTCGCGCGCTCGTTCTGTATCGATTGCGACGAACGCTTGGCAGCCAGCACCGATCGCGCCCGTCCCTCCATCGCAACCGGGCCGGCGATCAATGAAACTGCCACTACGCTGGTAATGATCCAAGTGCGCATTGAATGTGGCAGAGTAAAGCGAGCGCCCTGGAACTTTCAACGAAAATGTGCGGTTACTTCGAAAATATCGCGAAGAAAATTTCGTAAACAACAACAGCCGCCGCCGCGGGGAGATTTCTCTTTCAGCAACTCACACGCGAAATGATTTCTGCGTACAAGGCGGGATCGACGTTGCCTCCGCTGATCACGCAGCAGACGGTCCGATTTCGAAACCTCTCCGGCTCGGACAACAGCGCTCCGACGCTCAGCGCCCCGGTCGGCTCGGCTTTGAGATTTGCCAACTCAAACAGCAGCCGCGTTCCCTCTTCGATTTCACGCTCGCCAACTTCGATGATGCCCTGCAACCCGCCGCGAAGGATTCCCCAATTGAGCCGCCCTAACTTCAGCGTGCGCGCCCCATCCGCAATGGTGTCGGGCTCCGTTTCGTTGGCCACCACGAATCCCGCCCGAAGCGAACGAGCAGCGTCGTTCCCGAGTGAAGGTTCCGCGCCAATAATGGCGATGCCTTTGCCGGATTCGCAAATTCCCTTCACGAAGCCCGCCGCCAACCCTCCTCCTCCAATGGGCACTAGCACCGAATCGAAAGTGTAGTTCAACGTTGCCAGCTCACGCCCGAGGCTGGCGTTCCCCTCGATCACCAGTGGATCGTCGTACGCGCTCGCCACGTAGGCTTCGGGATGTTGCGCGGCGATTTCCGCCAGCCGCTCCGCGCGGCTCTTCACGCGCACATCGACCAGTTCGACCGCGCCGCCGTACTCGCGCACCGCATCGATCTTGACCTTGACTGACGTCGCGGGCATTACGATGATCGACGCCTTTCCCAGCATCGAGCAAGCGCAGGCCAGGGCCTGTCCGAAATTCCCGGACGAAGCGGCAATAATGAGTTTCTCGGGAACGTGTGAAGCCAGATGAAAGGCGGCGCGAAACTTAAAGCTGCCCGTGGTCTGAAAAGTTTCGCTAGCCAGAATAACCTTCGCGCCCAGTTTGGCCGATAATCGCGGGGCCTCGATGATCGTCG
>Ga0307374_10005401_pt1 | contig 20671 bp, 24 predicted proteins | sample OX3MG_FD_202532 | JGI IMG/M metagenome (GOLD analysis project Ga0307374, IMG submission 202532) | Soil microbial communities from Risofladan, Vaasa, Finland - OX-3 | ecosystem: Environmental > Terrestrial > Soil > Coastal area > Acid sulfate soil | place: Finland: Risofladan, Vaasa | collected...
CAGGAATGTCCTCGGAAAGGACCTGGTCAAAAGGCTGAGAACCGTACGTTCGCAATGTAGAGGCCGTGGGTTCGAATCCCATCACCTCCACCAAAGGCCCAGGTCAGAAGGCCAAAGTGGGAGCCCCGGGAAGTGACGAAGCACTGCTGAGCGCTACGGGCTTCGTCGTAGAGGTCGAAGACGCGAATCCGCCGTCTTCACGAAAGGCCCAGCTCACAGGCCGACAGCTGGATGGTTGGAACGGTCGGAGGCGCGATCAGACGCGGCGTGTCTCTACGTGTCTTTATCGACGAGGATGGCCTCTTCCGGGAGGCCGTGATTTCGGGATGAGTCGAGGGGGTGCCGATTGCCACCACCGAGCGAGTTGTAATGACCAGCCAGGTTGTCGGTGTGTCGGAGGGGATCCAAACGCCGCTACGAGGAAAGTCCTAGGAAAGGACCTGGTCAAGCGCTAAGAGCCACGCTTCGCAATGTAGAGGCCGAGAGTTCGAGTCCCTTTATTGGCTTATTGGCGCAACGTCGTTGGTGGTTGTAGACACGGCGCGGCTCTCGGTCCGCAGCTACCTCGCCACCGCGACAAAGCACAGTGTGCACCCGCTCGGAGCACTGCAGCGTCTGATGATCGCCGACCCCTGGATGCCGCCGATTGCTGACAACAGCTGAAGGACCGCCGAGATCGACCGATCCGCACTCATCCTGGCGCTTAGGTGCTTCGCTGCACCCGGCAGGGTGAACAGTTACATGTGTTGCAACTTTTCCTCAGCTTGCGATTAAACCCCGCTGCTTGCTCAGGCGGCCTTCTTGACCGCCGGGTAGCGCTTTCTGGGCGGTTTTCGTGTCCCTTTCGGGCGTCCCGGTCCGGGCCTTGTCGATTTCGGTGGACTGGCCGGTGTGCCGATCGCTGCACGAAGTCGCCGAAACCCTCTTCGCACGCGTGCTGGCGTGAGCGCGGTCGGTTCTTGAGGTCGTTCCCATGGCAGGCGGAGATCGTCCACGAGGCCACGGCCAAGCCGGAGTTGGGTGTAGGCAGCGGCCATCAGCCAGCTCCAGCGGTCGGCCTGCTCGGGCGTGCACAGTGAGGGCGTGGTCCATCCCATGGTGTTCTTGAGGAAGCGGAAGGTGTGCTCGATGTCGAAGCGCCGCAAATAGGCGCGCCAGCATCGCTCGAGGTCAGGCTGGGCGGGCCCGGACCAAAAGAGCCACAACGTCTTCTTCGTCCTCGAGGTCGCCTTGGGCAGGTGCTCGACGTCGATGCGGATGATGCTGCCGCGCACGATGGGCGGTTTCCCGCCGTAGTCGCGCCAGCGGCCGCGACCGATCACCCGAGGGTGCATCCGGTGCCACGCCTTGACGCTGACGTTGCCATAACGGGGGTCAGAGGCCTCGAGGCACTCGTCGGGTTTGCTCTGGGTTCTGCGATCCGAACACTTGAATCGCGCTCCGTGCCGAGGGGCCGTCCACCGCTGCGGGCCGGTCGATTGGGGCGAGGGGGAGGATCCGCGTAGAACACGCGGTCGTCGCGGACGCGGGTGAGGCACTCGCAACGCACATCGGCCAGGTCGTGCCCGATGGCGGTCGGGTTGTAGCCGGCATCGAAGACGAACAGCGGGACTTCGCCATCGCCTGGGAGGAGCCCGACGAGGCGGCGGATCTGTTCAGCGGTGGCCATGGTGGCGTCTTGGCCCGGCGCGATGCGCTCCACGTCGAGTGGAGCCGTCCACGAGTCAGAGGCCCAGTTCAGCTGGCAGATCCACTGATAGTTCCAGCCCGCCACGATGGGCTGTCCGGCCGAGTGTTTCGAAGCCGAGTAGTAGAACCCTCGTTCGGGGCTGCACTCAGCATCGCAGCGGTCCCAGGTCGAGGCATCGACGGCAAAGACCAGGGGCCACGCCTGTGGCCGGTGCGCGACGAGCAGAAGACGGAATCGATCTTGATCGATGCGGCCGCGACCCAGCGCCTTGTAGAGGCTGCCGTGAGAGCGGCGGAACACCGGCTCGAGACTCAGAGCCGGCACTGATCCGACGGGCCCCGGAGCGCACAAGGTGGCGTCGGCCAGCTCGAAGAGGGCGTCGCCCCAGCGCCGTGCGCAGCGATAGAAGCCCTCTCGGAATCCGACGAGCTCTTCGAGCGCACGGTCACCGACGTCCCGTCGTACCATGACCGAGAGTATTACTACTATCGGCTCGAAAAGTTGGGATACTCAAGGCGGAGGCAAGCCATGGCAACCAAGAGGACGACCACCCGACTCGAGGCCTACGAACAGCGCTATCGCGAACTGGCTCGCCAGTTGGCCGACGTCGGCTACATCGCGTCTGGCAGTGTCGCCCCGCGCTACAACCGCTGCGGCAAAGCGAGCTGTGGTTGTCACGCCGATCCTCCGCGACTCCACGGCCCTTACTTCCAGTGGACGGCCAAGGTGGGGGGCAAGACGGTCAATCGGAGACTCACACCGAGTGAGGCCGCGCTCTACGGTGAATGGATCGGCAACGATCGACGAGTACGCGCCATCATCGCTGAGATGCGTGAAGTGGCGGCCAAGGCTCAACAGCTGATGCTCGAAGAGGTCCAGAGCACGGCTGGTTGAGGTTTAATCGCAAGCTCAGGCGACGCGCGATTGTGGTCGATTGCAAAGGGAAGAAAGGGTTCTCCCGCCATGTCCGACGTCAAAACACCTAGTTTTGCCAGCCGCGCTCGCGTTCGATCGATCGATGCTTCGGCCAAAACCCTGGCCATCGAATCGGTTCGCGCCATCGTCGGGCTCTTGGTTGCTTTCAGCGTCGTGTGGTGGGTGGCAGATCGTCTGGATCTCCATGGTGTGGCGGGCTATCTCATTACGGCAGGAATCTTTGTGGTCGTGGCTTCTACGGCCCTCACCATCACCAGTGGACTGCCCATACACCATGCTCTCGATGCTCAGTTGAGGGCGATCACCGACCAAGAGCGTCAGCTGCGGGCCTCTTCGGAGGGCCATCAATTCACCTCCGATCTCCATGCCGCCATGGAGATGGCGGAGGAGGAGTCCGATGTCCTGACCGTTGTCAGCGAGGCGCTCGATCTGGTCTCTAACGGCCCGGCGGAATTGCTCTTGGCCGATTCGAGCCGAAGTCACATCCACCAGGCTGCCGCCTCAATCGCCAAGGGGGCCCCGGGTTGCGGTGTGGGAACCCCTTGGGGCTGTCCTGCGGTCAGGATGGGCCAGACGCTCGAGTTCGCCGAAAGCCACGCACTGGCCACGTGCCCCCACCTCAAGGCCAGAGAGGCAGAGGTGTCTGCGCTGTGCGTACCGGTCACCGTCCTCGGAACGCCAACGGGGGTCATCCACTTGACCAACCCTGCCGGGGCACCCCTCAGCGTAATGCGGCGTTCTCGAGTCGAGACGGTGGCCACCCAAGTCGGCGCCCGCATCGGACTACTGCGCGCCATGGCGACGAGCCAACTCGCGGCGTCGACCGACGCCTTGACCGGGCAACTGAATCGGCGCAGCATCGAAGAGACGCTTCGACGCATGGACCACGAGCGGACCCCGTACGCCATTGCCTTTGCCGATCTCGACCACTTCAAGATCCTCAACGACACCCATGGACACGCGGCAGGTGATCGAGCGCTTCGACATTTCTCGACCGTCGCCGCGGCAAGTGTGCGACCCGGCGACCTGATGTGCCGATTCGGGGGGGAAGAGTTTCTCCTCATCTACGACGGGTGTGATGTGACGGACGCAGCGCCCATTGTGCACCGCCTCCGTAGCGCTCTGGCCGAATCCATCGCAGCCTCCGGTGTACCGCCCTTCACGGTGAGCTTCGGGTTGGCCGATTCGACCTACGCCGATCAAGCGGCGGACGTCATTGCTGTCGCCGACGTTGCGCTGATGATGGCCAAGCATGAAGGGCGTGATCGACTGATTATCGCTCCGAAACTCGACGCGGAGGTCGATCTCACAGCGTCGCCCACGGACTGGGACGAGAGCCTCCCTGAGGCCAGCGCTCTGGGCAAATTCAGGGGTGGGTTCGGACAGGTTGCGACGTAGCCACTTGTGGCGCCAACAATTTCTCGAGCCCGGACAGGACCTCTAGTCATTGAGGACGAGTTCTTGACCGGATCACTGATTGACCCGAGGACCGATAGGCGACCCGATCCTCGACCAGACGTGTGGAGTCCATCGCAGATGGAATCAAGTAGGTCGTCGAATGAGGAACGAGCGCCATTCGGCTGCGCAATGGCAGCACCTTCCGATCGGACGTGCGCACCGATTTGTGGACACTCGTCAAGTTGGATTGTGCATGGCTGATTCTGACGGCGAGTCGTCACGGTGGTCTAAGCCTAGGCAGAGATCGAGCACCTGGGTGTTCTCCTTGAGGTGACGCAAGCCGGCTCGGATTCGGGATTTGACCGTCCCCTCTGGCAACCTCAGTCTCGTGGCCACCTCTTGATACTTTAGGCCCGAGAAGAAAGCTAGATAGATCGGATCTCTCTCGGTTCGAGGTAGCAGGGCGAGCGCGTCTCGAACGACGAGTGCGGCCTCGGCCTGAATCAGCACTGCATCGGAATCTCTGGAGATTACAGCCTCGGAGCGGTAGGGGCGCATTTCGCGCCGTCTTCGTGCAGCTTCTGCTCGTACGATGTCGATGCAGCGTCCTCGGGCGTTCATCCGCAGGAATAGCGGCAGGGAGCCACGCGACGGATTGAACATTTTGTTCGCGTGCTGGGGCAGCGTGACCCCGTACGTAACGGGAAATTGCTTCATGCCTTGACGTTCCCGACCCTCCCCGTCGTTCACTCTGCCGCGCGCCAACGCCTCAAGGCGATGCCGGACCAGATGAACTCGACCACGCCGAACGGCCATGCTCCAGAGAGGAATCCATAAGCACTGGACAGAAGGCAGCCAAGAGCGAACAGGAGGACGAACTGTCTTCCTCGCCTTTCGAGGGCATACATGGCCATCATGAACGAGACGGCGCAGACTCCATAAATGGTGACACCAACGTTCACTCCGCCAGTCAAGCAGGCTGCGACGGACGTTCATATCACTGCCGGAGCGTGACGCGTGAGCCTCTCAAACGGCGTAATAGAGCAGGACGTATCCGGCTCCGCCAGCGTCCGTCAGGCCTGGACGGGACGGAGTGAGCGTACCGTCGCCTCGGTGATCTCGAGAGCGCTCAGTGCACCATTCTCGGCGCCCTTCTCGAAGTCGTACTCGTTGACGGCCATCGAGTTGGTGATGTGAGCGAAGCAGACGATTCGACGTTGTCGAGTCACGCCGTACGCGTAGAGCGCCGCGGCTTCCATTTCGACGCAGTCGATGCCCGCTGCCTCCGCGGCGTCGATGGCCACCCGTGTCTCTCGGTAAGGCGCATCCGTGGTCCAAGAGACGCCCGGCAGTACCGGCTCGGACAGGTCGCGAAGCGCAGGGACAAGGAGCCGCTCGAGGTCGGGTGCCAAGTAGCTCCAGTCCGAGGCGGGCTGATAATGGAGACTGGTGCCCTCGTCTCTCAACGCCTTTGTGATCAAGACGAAGTATGGCGGATCGCCCAAGGGCCTGATCTGCCCAGCTGAGGTGATACTCACGATGAGCTCGGCACCGCCGGCCGAGAGTTGCTCGGCGACGAGGACCGCGAAAGAGGCCCCCACGGCCAGACCCACGACCCCAATTTCCATGCCGTTCAGGTCGGCCACCCACATCTCTGTGTGGTAGCAGGCCCACCCAGGATGACGCTGACCCCTTCCTGTGGATCTCAGATGCCGGACGATGTCGCCGTCGGGGTCGAGAAGGCACACCTCGGGAATCGCGACCTCCGGCAACCCGAGCTGTCGGCGGGCTTCCCGGAGGAGGTTCTGCGGTTGGAAGAGCGATGGTGCGCCGAAGTCCTTGTTGCGCATGAGCGGGCCGTCAGTTTCATCGGCGTTTGTCAGGGGTCCATCATCGTCGGCCATCAGCGGCCGGCCACCCTCTCATGGGCCGCCACCAAGATGTCGGCTGCCGAAGCAACCTCAGCTTTAGAGTTGGAGTGTCCGAGTGAGATCCTCACGGCTCCGAGCGCGACGTCCGGTGCCACATGCATGGCGAGCAGCGTCTCTGCTGGCGAGTCCACGCCCGCGTGACAGGCAGACCCGGTCGAGGCGATAACACCGTCCGCCGTAGAAAGCACGTCCTTGCCGAGCACACCGGGGAACGAGACGGAGAGTGTGTCGGGAAGGCTGGCCAACTCGGGGGTGTGCCGCACCAGTGCGGGAATCCGCTCCCAGAGGTTCCGCCACAGCTCGTCACGAAGCGTGCGCAGCCGAACCGCCTCTGCATCGAGACGGGATCGAGCAAGCTCGGACGCTTCCCCCAGTCCGACGATGCTGGCGACGTCCTCGGTACCCGGGCGAAGACCGCGCTCCTGTCCGCCACCGAAGACGAGTGGCTCGATGGGAGTCCCGGCGCGGACGTAGAGCGCTCCCACGCCCTTCGGCGCATAGAACTTGTGCCCGGCGATTGACAGGAGGTCAACCCCGAGATCATCAACGTTCACCGGGATCTTGCCGATGGCTTGCGCTGCGTCGGTATGGATGATCGCCCCCGTCCCTCGAGCGGAATTGGCCACTTCCCCCACCGGCATGATGGCTCCGGTCTCGTTCTGCGCTCGCATCATGGTGACGAGCGCCACGTCTGTGCCCAGGGATTGGATCGCCATGTCAGCATTGACGACACCCTCTGGGGTGACCGGGACTCGGGTGATGCTCCATCCCTGCGCCTCCAAGATGGCGCAGGGTCCCGCCGTGGCCGGGTGTTCGACCTGGGAGGTGACGATGCGCCGACGTCCGGGCCCGGCCGCGGCAGCGACACCCCGAATGGCGATGTTGTTCGATTCGGTGCCTCCAGAGGTGAAGACGATCTCTCTGGGCGAGGCGCCGATCAGTGAGGCGACCTGCTCACGAGCGGCCTTCACGGCTCGGTGTGCCTCATGGCCCAGTACATGGTCGCTCGAGGGGTTGCCGAAGTGCTCCCGGAGATAGGGAAGCATTGCGTCGAGGACCTCGGGGGCGATCGGCGTAGTGGCGTTGTGGTCGAGATAGATGAGAGAGGAACAGTCAGAAGAGATCACCGTCTGCTCCGTTCGATCGCTACAACCTGGGAAGCTCCACGAGTCGCCACGAGTCGGCCGAACCATTCGAGAACTGGGCCGAGTTTCTGAAGTCCGGCGAACGGTCCTGGAGCGTTCATAGCCATCTCCGCATCACGTTGAGCTCGAAGGCGACCTTTCCCAGGTGCATCCGTCGGGAGGGCGGTTGGATCTTGACCGCCGGCGAGGGCTCGGCGAAGAAGTCGCCCGACCCGTAGCCGGCCTTGCCGAAGCCGGTCTCGATGAAGCACCCGCCGTGGCCATCGAAGCGCGACGCGGCGGTTCGGCCCTTGATGGTGGCTGCGATGTTGTCGGCCACAACAAGCGCTTGGCCGTGAGCGAAGACACCGGCTCGAGGCAGTGGCTTGCCTATGCTGAGCGGAATCTGAGTGTTGTCGCCGATAGCGAAGACACCCGGAAAGGAGGTGGCCGACGTATCGCGGTCGACCTCGACCCAGCCCGACGCTGTGCCCAATGATGACTCTGCCACGACCTTGGGTGAGCGGATGGGAGGCATGTAGACCAGCAAGTCGAAGGGCTCGACCTCGCCGTCGGCGAACTCCGCACGACCCATCTCGACGTTGGCGATCTGGTGGGACGGCCGGTAGTCGATGGCGCGGTCCGCCAAGATCGACATGACCGCTTCCGAGACGTTCGCACCGGCTACGCCCATCGGCGCGAGCTCAGCAGAGTGCAGCGCGACCTCGACGCTGCCGCGCACTCCAGAGTGCCGAAGGGCGGCATCTATGAGCAGCGCGGACTCATAGGGTGCAGCCGGGCAGCGATACAGCGGCGCAGCGGTCACTACGAGGATCCGGCCCTTGGTCACAGCCTTGATCCTCGAGGCGAGTTGCTGCGCGCCCGGCAGAGTGGCAAACGTGTTTCCTCGGTCGCTGAGACCGGGAACGGCGTCGGTCGCATAGTCGGCGCCGAGTGAGACCACCAGCTGGTCCGCGGTGATCTCCTGGCCTCCTGCAGTGACCGTGCGCTTTACAGGGTCGATGGCCTCGATGTCGGCGATGATCACTTCGATCCCCCTGCGCTCGAGGTGGCGCAGGGGTCGTGTTACCTGCTTCGCACTCCGCCGCCCAGACATAACCCAGAGGTACGAGGCCGCGAAGCTGAAGTCAGGATCCCGGTTGACCAGCACGACTCGCTGGCGCCGATCGAGGCGTCGGCGGAGCCGGTTTGCGGTTGCCACGCCTCCGACGCCTCCGCCCAGGACGACAATCGTCTGCGCTGCGCCGGCGTGACTCACCATCAAAAGACCAGCACCTTGTCCGCTTCGACCGTGAGCTCGGTCAGCTCGTCCATGGTGCTTCGTGTAGCTCCCTCCACGAGCTCGGTCTCAGTCAGGCCACGAGCGTCCATGCAGGTGCCGCAGACGAGAATCTTGCCGCCCTTGCGCTGGACGTTCACCAGCATGCGCTCGACGTTGTAGTAGCCGTTGGGGGTCTGCTGACCGGACTTGGCGCCACTTACCGCGTCGCCCATGAGAAAGACGGACAGCTCGGCATCCTCGTTCTTGGCGAGCAGATTGGTGGCGAGCCGGAGCCCGTTGTAGATCCGCTCGGTGCCGTATGGCGGGTCGTTGATGACCATCAGGAACTTCATGGCACGTTTCCTCTCCTTGGCGATTCAGTTCGCGGAGGCTTCGAGGGTGGCCTGGTCGCCGCGGGAATCGACCATCAAATCCAATCCGGCGGACCTCCACTCGAGCGGACCGCCGTCAAATCGTTGCGCCTGAAAACCGGCTCGGCGAAGCTGGGCGACGGCCTCTGCAGACATGACGCAGTAGGGGCCACGGCAGTACGCCACGACCGACGCGTTCTGATCGAAGTCAGAAAGGCACCCCTCGAGCTTGTCGAGTGGGATGTTGATGGCCCCAGGGAGATGGCCGGCGTCGTACTCAAGGTGGGGACGGACATCCACGACAACGACATCGCCTGAGCTCGAACGCGCCAGCAGCTCGTCAAGGCTGATGGGTTCGACACCGTCGACCTCACCGAAGAAGGCTTCGGCCAGCTGGCGGACCTCTGCGAGTCGCGTCTCAGCCAGAGTCCGAAGAGCTTGGTATCCGGCGCCGACGGAGTCGTCCGACAATCGGTAGATGACGTAGAGGCCATCTCGCTGCGACGTGACCAGTCCGGTGTTGCGAAGAATCCCGAGGTGGCGCGACGTATTGGCGACGGTCATCCCCGTTGCAAGAGCGATCGACTCAACCGAACGAGACCCTTGGGCGAGCAGGTCCACGATTTCCACGCGCTTCGGGCTGCCGAACGCTCCACCCACTCGGGCGAGCTGCTCGAAGATGCCGTCCTTGAACTCACGAGCCTCCACACGACCTCTATTCAAGGATTCAATGGTTTACTTGAATAGTATACCGTAGCTACGGAGAGAGGTGCAGTCGTGACCCAGGAGGAGGCTGACGGCTACGTCGAGCGTCTCGCGGTGGCGAACATCCCGAAGGGCTCCGAGCCCGGCTCAGGAAACCGCGCCGCCACTCCGGATACCAGATCCTGACGGATTCGGCGTCTCCAAGAGGAGTAGCCCTCCGGAAAAATCGCCATGGGTGCGCCTCGAGATCATTGCGGGGACGCTCCTGATTGGTGGCGACTTGCTCGCGCAGTGGTACGGGAAGCTTGGTTCAGGGCCACAGCAGCGGATCTCCGCCCGCTACGGCTGACCACCGTTGGAGCGGCGATGCTGATGACAGAGTCGGATTTCCTCAACAAGCCGGTGCCGCGCCAGACTCGATGCGGTGATCGAGGGGGCGTGCGACAAGGGCCAATGAGCGTAGTGGACGATCCCAGCGACGCAGACGGAGCCGGCCACCCGGCGACTGAAAGAACGACGGGCGCCAGTCATCACGGGTGGCTGCGTCGGAGGCCAGTTGTCACCCTCCTGGTGGCACTCGGCGCAGTCCTTGTCTCTGTCTCCATCTGGCTGGCACTCTCGACATCTCCTACCTCCGACTCGAATGCTCTCTCTGGTCCTTTTGGCACTCCCGCACCGAGGTTCTCCCTCCCGAGCCTTTCGAATCAGAACACCGTGCTTTCTTTGGCAACATTCCGGGGCAGGCCCCTCGTCATCAATTTCTGGGCCTCATGGTGCGGGCCATGCCGGACCGAGATGCCGCTGTTGGAGGCCGCCTTTCGAGCTGAGCACGGCAAGGTGGCCTTTTTGGGAGTCGACTCCAACGACACCGCCTCGGCGGCCAAGGCATTCCTCGCCCAGGTGCACGTCACCTATCCGGCCGTGTCGGACCCGAGTGCCTCGCTCGCCACCAGATTCGGCCTCTTAGGTCTCCCCACCACCGTATTCATCTCGCCCACCGGCAAGATCGTCGGTCGGCACATCGGCGAGCTGCAGGCCGACACGCTTCGAGCGGCCCTCCACGAGGCGTTTGATCGCTAGGCCGGCAGCTGCTGTCGAATACCACTACCTCCCGCGTATCCTTGGAGAGAATGCCATGACATCGTCCGAATCGTCCGAAGCAACGCCCACAATGGGCGGACCGGACGGACACCTCTCCACCCGACCCCCTCGTCGTGGCCCCGGCCCGGTAGCCATCGTCATCATGGCAGTCGCGGTCCTGGCTGCAGCAGTGTTCGCCGTGCTCGCCGTCCGCCACCACGATCAGCGGGATGCGCTCCTGCCCTCGAGCATCCGGCCCACCGGCATCCCCGCCGCGGTCCCGACGTCACTGGCCAATCTGATGTCGCTCTCGCCCATCCCGGGTCATCCGGCACCGAACTTCACCTTGGTTGACCAGAACGGTCACACGCTCTCGCTCTCAAGCTTCAAAGGACGGGCGGTGGTACTCGAATTCATGGACCCACACTGCACGGATATTTGTCCCATCGTGTCTCAGGAGTTCGTCGACGCCTACCACGATCTCGGGATGGATTCCTCACGGGTCGTATTCGTGGCGGTGAACGTGAACCAGTACTACACGGGCGTCGCGGCCATTGCCAGCTTCTCGAATGAACAACGGCTCAACACCATCCCCTCGTGGCGCTTCTTGACCGGATCGGTGGAGGATCTCAAATCCGTATGGAGAAATTACGGGATCGAGGTCGAGGCTCCGAATCCGAACGCCGACATCGTCCATACCTCGATCGTGTACTTCATCGATCCGAGCGGCCACGAGCGATATCTGGGAGCGCCGATGGACGATCACACGGCCTCGGGAGCGTCCTACCTTCCGGCCAACCAGCTCGCGTCGTGGGGACAAGGCATCGCACGCGTCGCTCGGAGCCTCATCTCATAATCCCGGGACGTTGATATCGATACTCGATTCGAGCATTGGAAACGGGCCAGGTTCGCTGGACAAAACTTTGGTTGTATCAAGTCTTGTGCCTCTGGCGTGCCCTTGTGAATGCGAATCACCACGGAATCCAGCGGTGTAGTGAAGTTGAAGTGCCAAGTGCCCGCTACCTGAGCCCAAACTTGCAGGTCAACGTGCTGAAGTTGTAAGAGGCATGCGTTGTTCGTATAGAGAGTTGCCCGGTTTGTTCCAGTTTGGCCGAACTCATCAGCGCCCAGCCCCGATTGCTCCCACCCAGTTCGATTAGCGCACCGGGGTCCATTAACAATCCGTCGGGCATCCCTGCTGTATGTCTCCAGCCACCGAGGTGTTCGGTGCCACAGATTGGCGTCCGGGCAGAAGTCAGGCTGCACATTTGCGCACTGATCCATCGACGGCAACCAACCTCGCACGAGCGAGTGGCCCGAGGTCATGCCTCCTCGGATCTCGACCTCGACCTTTGGGTCACGAATCCGAAGGGACTATGTCGCGAGGCCGCGCTGATTTTGAACCAACGACCCGGTCAGTCGTTCGTCTGGCCGTCGAGGGTTTGTCTTGGAGGTGGTCGGACGATGGCGGTGAGGTCGGCCCATTCGACTTGGCGGCAAACGATCGCCACGGTGACGCCCCAGGTGATGCCGAAGAGTAGGCCGAAGGTCACGTCGCTGAACCAGTGCACGCCGAGCACGAGACGAGAATCGACGACGAACAGCGATCCGGCGAGGGCGATCAGCCAGGGCCACCAGATCCGGTAGGTCAACGCAATGGTGCCGAGCACGGCGAAAAGAACTGCAGTGACAGCGACGGAGTGGCCGGAGGGGAACGAGTAGCTGGTCTCGTGCACGCCTCTGACGGCGCCCGGCGCGGGGTAGTCGGCGGTTGGTGGACGGTGTCGGAGGATGACCTGGCGGATGGCGAAGACCTGGAACTCGGCGCCGAGGTAGGCGACGATGGGGATGAGGGCCCGGATGGAGCGCAGCGTGACGGCCAGGACGGCGCTGAGCACCACGCAGATCACGGCCAGGGGACCGGCATCGAGGTAGGTGGCGACGAACTTCGAGATACCGACGAGCGAATCGCGGTGTGAGGGGAACCAGCGTTCGACGGCGTTGTCCCAGCCCTGGATTGGGCCCCCACCGTGTCGACCTACAACCAGGAATCCCACGACGACCCCGACCACGAAGATCCCGGCGGCGACAACGATCAGTATTTCTGCGGCCCGGATGGCTCGCCGAGGTTGGCCGGTCGCCTGAGAAGGGCGCCGAGCGAGATGTTGTCCTTGGGTCACGATCTCTCCGAGGAGGCAGCTCGCGCTGGGACGAAGAGGATTTCCGACGCGAGTCGAAGAATGGCAACCGGTACCCTGCTGGCGTAACGAGTGGTCATCTTGGGGCTGTAGCATAGGTTACGTGCAGTGGCGCGTCGTGACGTACCGATTGGTAGGCGAGCAGTCGCGCGACCGGGTGGGGGTGTGGCGGGAGTTGCGCCGGGTCGGGGCGGTGGCTCTGCAGTCCGCGACGTGGGCGATCCCCGTCGGTGATCGCTTCGACGAGGGCTTGGCCAAAGCGGTGAGCCTGGTCGAGCGCGGCGAGGGGCAGATCCTCGTGTTCGACGTCACCCCGACCGACGCGTCACTGAGCGCTTTGGAATCGCTCTACACGAAGGAACGGGAAGCGGAGTGGAGCGAATTCTGTTCGGAGTGCGACAAGGCGTTGGTCGAGTTGCGGGGCGAGTTCACCAAAGAGAAGTTCACGCTGGCCGAGCTGGATGAGGAGGAACACAACCTGGATCGGCTGCGGCGCTGGTACCGGGAGCTGCGGGCCAAGGACCTCTTCGGTGCTCCTTCGGCGGTCCCGGCCGAGCAGCAGCTCAAGGTGTGCGCCGAGATGCTTGAGGAGTTCGCTGAACGGGTTTATGAGGCTCGTCAGCTGCCATGACCCCAGAGAAGGTCTAGGAGCCGGCGGTTGGCCGTCGCAAGCTGGCTCCCATCTACGGGGCCGGCTGGCTTCGTGACCGCCTCCGGTGCCGTCCTCGTTGGTGCGGGCGTGCCTGTGGCCACCACCCCCGGCTTCACGCTTTTGGCACGAAGTGCCGCACCCGAGCGCATCGGGAGAACCTTGGGGGCGGCCGAGGTCGGACGCGAGCCAGCCATGAGGCGATTGATCTGCCATGAGCATCGGCCACTTGATCGAGACCTACGGCTATGTGGCCGTCTTCCTCCTTGTCGGTGCCGAGAGCTTGGGCGTCCCCGTTCCGGGCGAGACCGCACTAATCGTGGCCGGCACCTACGCCGGACACACCCATCGACTCAACCCCCTGGCTCATCTTTCTCGTTGCATCAGCGGGGGCCATTATTGGGGACAATATCGGCTTCAGGATCGGTGACAAGGGTGGCTACCGCCTGGCTCGCCGCTACGGCCACTGGGTCCGCCTCGACGAGCACAAGCTCAAGATCGCCCGCTACGTCTTTGACATTCCTTCGTAGGTCGGGGGTTACGGGCGCACGATGAAGCCCGCGACCATTCCCTTCTGCGCGTGACCGGGAACCGGACATAGGTACTTGTAGGCGCCCGAGGTGTCGGCAGTGAAGCTGATGGTTCCGGCGTGCATCCCAGCGGACATCGGGTTGCCGAGGAACCACAGTGCCGACCCGCTAAAGGCCGGAGGAGAGCTCATCATCGGCATCCACGAGGAAGCCGATCCACTGGCAGTGACGACCAACCCGTGGGCGGTGTCGGGGTCAGCGTTCACCAACTCGATCGTGATCCGTGCACCCGTCGGCACCGAGATGGTGGGGTTGACCATGCCGGCGATTCGGAAGGTCTCGTCGGGGCCCCCGGCGGGGCTGGCGACGGCCACCAGGTTGGCCGTGCTCGCGGAGAAGGCGATGGTGTTCGCCTCCGTGTTTACCCCGGCACCGGCCGGCGTCTCGTCGCCCAGTCGGGTTGCCTGCGCCGGGCTCACCCGTGGTCCGGGCTCGTCGGCGAAGAGCCGACCCATGACCTGCCCGGGGTCGGTGTTCGTCCCCATCATGGAGGTGGGGAGCCTGCTCCCACGCATCCAGCCTGGAGCCGACGTCCCGCCCATCATCCACGTGTAGCTGTAGCGGCCCATCATCGAGCCCGAGCCACCCCCACCCATCATGCTGGAACCCGAACCGCTTGGATAGCGACCCATCATTGACTGGTAGTAGCTGTAGATCGCTGACGAACCTGATCCCGTAGGTGTCGATGATCCTCCGAGTCCCAGTGCCAATCCAACTCCGAGCGCGGCTGCGGCGATCCCCGCCACCACCACGGCCACCGGGAGGGAGCGATACTTGTGCTCTGGCGAGACCGGGTCGGTCGTCGGCGGGGTGATGGTGGCAGTCACGGCGTGACCTCCTATGCGCTCACGCGACTCGCCCCTTGCGGTCGTGCGTTTGCTCACAGCCAGTGTGCGGGAGTGCGATGACCATGAGATAGGGAACTACGTCCCAAACGAGCAGGACCTTCGGCCCTACCCCTCACGGGTATGGGGGAGCACCCTGGAGTGCGGGTCGGAGGTCCGGTCCGAGGAGGTGGTTCCCATGATGTTCGGGTACGGCGGTCACTGGCCCTTCTGGGAGGTCGGACTCATGTGGATCGGGATGGTCGCCTTCTGGGTGCTCATCGGCTGGGCCATCTACGCAGTTGTGAAGTCCATGTCGGCGGGTGAGTCCGCGCCGCGGACGGCCAAGAGCGCCCGTGAGATCCTCGACGAGCGCCTGGCGCGGGGGGATATCGACGCCGAGGAATACGGCCGCCTCCGTGATTTGTTGATGCACGAGGGCCCGGTACCGGCCGTCAGCACAGATCGGACATGACCACGATTTCCGACGACCGCGTCGCCGACGAGGGTCTGCGCCGACCTAATCACTCTATGCCCGCAAGCGTCGTCGCCGTGACCTTCAGGCCGTGGGCTGGGTGGGCGGCCCGTGCGGCCATAGTGGGGCGTGCGCGTTCGCGCACCGATCCCAGTCGCGGTCGCTTCACGAGAGCAGACCTCCGCCGGCTCCTGGACTCGACATGGACCAAGTTCTCCCGGCTGGCACCGGACCTTCCCGCTGAGCCGACTGTGGGCAGTCGGCAGAACGTCGCACTGGCCGCCCTGACGTTGGCGATGTTCCAGGCCCTCCTCGAGGAGGACGTCGAACGCGCCTACGCCGTCGAGCTCGTCGGCGACGCCTGCTGGAAGGTCTACGCCCAGTGGGGTCGACTCCCTCGCCTCTTGAGCCACCTGAAGAGCCGGGACCCGCTCCAACGGATGCGCACGAGCGTGAACCTGTTCCTTCGCTTCCCGTTCAATCCGCCGGGTTATCTCTTCGAGAACCGCCCCGAGCCCCATGGCCGGGCGCTCGACATCCATCGCTGCCCCGTGGCTGACTACCTGGTGTCGCAGGGTGCGGGGGACCTGGCCGTCGGCTCGTGGTGCAATCTCGACTTCGAGCTGGCCCGGATGTGGGGCGGAACGCTCGAGCGCAGTGGCTCACTTGCCGGTGGCGCCCCGCTGTGCGACTTTCGCTTCAAGGTGGCCACACCGTCAGTCACCGCGGTGGGGCTCCCTCTTCATCGGGTCGACCAGAGCAGGGGTGCACTCCAGGTTTCTTGACGCACCGGCCGGAGGGATATACCCTCTAGGGGTATTAGGTAGAGGGAGGTGCGCCGTGCGGCCTGGCTACATCGACGACAAGGAAGTCATCCAAAGGCGCCTGCGCAAGGTGGAAGGCCAGATCCGGGGGATCCAGCGCATGGTCGACGAAGATCGCTACTGCATCGAGATCCTCGGGCAGGTCTCGGCCGCCACCAATGCACTCCAGGCCGTCGCCCTCGAGCTCCTCGACGACCACCTGGCCCACTGCGTGTCTGACGCCGTGCGCAAGGGTGGTGACGAGGCGACCGAGAAACTCAACGAGGCCTCCGCCGCCATTGGCCGTCTCGTCCGCTCCTGACGGACATGTTGGCCACCGCCACCTTTTTGGTGGACATCGGGCGCTCGCTGCGCGAGGGGTTCTTCATGTTCTGGGAGACGCTCTGGCCGCTCATCTTGGGGTTCGGGCTCTCGGGTGCCGTGCAGGCCTTCGTCAGCCGCTACTCGATGCAAAAGAAGCTGGGCGATCACCGGCCGCCGGCCGTGGTGCGAGCCTCGTTCTACGGCATGGTGTCTTCTTCGTGCTCCTACGCGGCGTCGGCCATGGCGAAGTCCCTCTTCGTCAAGGGTGCCGACTACATCGCCGCCATGGTGTTCATGTTCGCCTCGACGAACCTGGTCCTCGAGCTCGGCATCGTGCTGGTCGTCCTGATGGGCTGGCAGTTCGCCGTCAGCGAGTTCGTCGGCGGCATCATCATGATCTCTTTGCTCGCCACTCTCGGTGCCCTGTGGCTGCGGGGACGCCGGGTCGTCGAAGCCCGCGAGAGGCTCACCAGCGAGAGTGACGGCGACGATCACCAGCACGGGTCAACGGGGGATGCGACGTTGCAACGTGAGCCCTGGTCGATTCGGCTGCGCTCCAAGGCCGGGTGGGCGGACAGCGCCACCTACACCATGTCGGACCTCACCATGCTCCGACGAGAGCTCGTCATCGGTTACACGGTGGCCGGGTTCTTGGCCGTGCTCGTACCGGACTCGGTGTGGCGGGCGGTGTTCATCAGCGGCCACGGCTTCTGGACGAGCCTCGAGAATGCCATCGTCGGCCCCTTCATCGCCATCATCAGCTTCGTCTGCTCCATCGGCAACGTGCCCTTGGCCGCAGCACTGTGGAGCGGCGGCATCTCCTTTGGCGGGGTGATCTCGTTCATCTTCGCCGACTTGATCGCCTTCCCTCTGCTGATGATCTACCGCCGTTACTACGGCACCCGGCTTATGTTGCGCATGCTGGCGGTCTTCTGGGCCTTGATGTCGACGGCGGGCCTTATCACCGAGGGCATCTTCGGAGCCGCTGGATTGATTCCCACCGTCCGGCCGACCACGATCGCTCCGGCCCACTTCTCGTGGAACTACACGACCTACCTCAACATCGTGTTCCTCGCACTGTTCGGCTTCTTGTACTGGACCTATCGCAACCGGGAGCGGCTGGGAGGCGGGAGCGGGTATGCCAAGGACCCCGTGTGTGGCATGCAGGTCGAGATCGCCCACGCCCCGGCGTCACTCCGACACGGCGGGGAGCGGTACTACTTCTGCTCGGACCACTGCGCCGACCGCTTCGGGGCCGAGCCCGAGCCGGAGGCGAATCAGCCCGTGGAGCCGGGGCATCACGACCACGCCGCCCACTGATCACTCAAGGCAATCCACTTCACGAAGGAGACAACCAACCCCATGCAGGAGGAACGCATCATCCAGCAGGTCGACAAGATGCTGACGTCCGGCCGCATCACCGAGGAAGAGGCGGTCCGGCTCCGGGCTACCGAGGGCACCGCGGAGTTCGACGCCGCCGTCGGTGAAATCCGGGCCCGGCATGCCGGCGCCCACATGGAGGTCGCCATCGCCGACGGGGAGATGAGCCAGGAGGAAGCAGATGGCTATCTCAAGAGCCTACGCAACGGAGAGCACCCGAAGGGGCTTCGAGCGAGGCTCGCCAGACATCGACCGCGCCGACACTCGGTCACCTCTAACGACGACGGGCGGGTCGCCGACTGATCAGATGGCAGCGCCCGTCAGTGGCATGCCCAGAAAGGGCGCCGTTCCCGGACGGATGTCCCGGCAACAGGCACCGCCGCTTCAGGGCAGGTGATGTCGGCTCGCTGGCCGAGGAACGTGATCGTCGCCAAAAGGCAACCTGCGCCATTCGCTCGCGCGTTGCGAGAGCCTGCCGAGCGGACGTCCGTACCGATCCGTGGACATGCCCCACGAGCTCTGTCCGAGCGTGTCTTTACGTGTCTTTACCGTGCGAGAAGGGGAGGGATCGTGAGGGGACCTGAGGGGATCACAATGCCGCTACCAGGAAAGTCCTCGGAAAGGACCTGGTCAAAAGGCTGAGAACCGTACTTTCGCAATGTAGAGGCCGTGGGTTCGAATCCCATCACCTCCACCGCACACCTTCACCTCCACCGGTCCGAAAGCCCTCGTCAGGGGTGGTTTTCCAACGAGGAGCGCTACGATGGATTTGCAGAGGTCGTGGCCCGGGGAGTCGACCTGACAGTCCGTGCGCGTCTGTACGAGTGCAGATGTAGGCACTGCTAATCGGTCGGCCATGCACCCGTGTCGATGGCCGCTGATACGTGTGCGGTCGTCCGTGGCTCCCCATTTCACTCCCCTTCGCGTCTCGGAGTCAACCGAAGTCTGGGCAAACCCATGGTCCCCATTTGATTGGACTCCCTTCTCCTGAGGTTCGCACGTCGGTTGTCATGGCTGACCCGTGCAGCGGGGAGATCCGATGCGCGAGACTTAGCGCACGGGAGCTCGGACAGACCGGGCTGAGAGGGCACCTCGCTGGTGTCGACCGTTGAACCTGCTCCGGGTAATGCCGGCGAAGGGAGGAGGCATTGATGAGCGGTTGGCCTGATCGAGCATTGCTTTTCAACGGCGATGATCGAGCGGAGGTCTTTGCGGGTGCTCGCCCCACGCATCGCGGTGACCTCGTTGTAGAGAGCCATGGCATGGCTCCGATTCCCGAGGACCAGCGGTACGGCTCGTCGTGGCGGAACTTCACGGTGTGGTTCGCGCCGAACATGGAACTCTCGAGTGTCTTCACCGGCACCTTGGCCTTTACGCTCGGGTTGGGACTTTGGCCAGGCTTCGTGGCCATCGTGATCGGGGTGGTCCTCGGTGCCGTACCAGTCGGACTCCTTGCGACCTTGGGACCCAAGACCGGCATGGGCCAGTTGCCGCTGGCTCGACTCCCGTTCGGCAGGAGTATCACGCTGCCTGCGGCGGTCCAATGGCTGAGCGCTCTGGCCTGGGACGGCCTGGTCGGACTCTTCGGTGCCCAAGGGGTCCAGCTCTTGTTCCACGTGCCCTTCGCGGTGGGAGTGCTCATCGTTCTCGCGCTCGAAGGGCTGGTCGGATTCTTGGGCTACGAGGTGATCCACCAGCTCGAGACGTGGGGAAGCGCCATCTTGGCCGTCCTCTTCGTGGTCCTGTCGGTGCGCATCCTCCAGCACGGCCAGATTCCCCTTCACAGCACGGTTCACGGGGGAGCCGCCGTCGGTGCCTTCGTCTTGATGACAACGATCGCTTTCAGCGGTGCGTTCAGTTGGGCCAGCTACGCCGCTGACTACAGTCGCTACCAGGAGAGGGAGACGCCGTCGTCGCCGATCTTTTGGTGGACGCTGGGCGGCTTGTGCGCTTCGTACATCTGGACCTATGCCATTGGCCTGGCCGGCGCGAGAGTGCTGAGCAATCAAACAGCGGCGGGTGTGCGCTCCCTTGTGGGCGGGGGCACGGTTGGCATCTTGGCACTCGTCATCGTCGTCTTCGGGGCGATCACGAGCAACGCCATGAATGACTATTCGGGGTCCCTCGCTCTGCAGGCTTCAGGAGTAAGGCTGAAACGGAACTGGAGTGCAGCGAGTGGAACGGTGATCGCGTTCGGCGTGATTCTTTGGCTCCACGGAGGAAACACATCAGCACGATTCCAATCCGTTCTGCTCTTTAGCGCGTACTGGATCGCTCCATTTCTCGCGATCGTTCTCATCGACTGGCTCAACCGCAAGGGCACTGTCACCTATGAGGGGCTCTCTTCCCTGATGGATCTGAAGAACCTGAACGTCGGGTGGACGGCACTCGTGAGCCTGGTTGTCGGTTTCGGTGTCATGGTGCCCTTTATGAACACCGGACTGCTCGTCGGCCCGGTTGCCAAACGGCTCGACGGAGCGGACCTGTCCTTCTACGTGGGTTTTGGAGTCGCCTTCTGCGTGTATCTGGCGCTGCGCAAGTACGAAGTCCCAAACGCAATGGTAATTCGCGACGACCCTAGAAACCGCTCGGAGGGGGCGAGAGAAGAGGGCTGCGCCGTGTGATGAATCGGGCTCGGGTCATAACCGGATTCGTCGGATACAGCGCGCAGCGGACAAGGTCGTGTTCTCTAGGACTTTGGAGACGGTGTCCACCGCAAGAACCAGGATCGAGGCGACTTTCGACCCCGAGATGATCCGACAGACGAAGGGCTCAGCGAGAAGTACCTGACCGTTGGTGGTGCCGAGTCGCGGCACTCGCGTTTCGGGCCGGGTTGATCGACGAGTGTCATCTCCTTCCCAATCGATTGTGGTGGGAGGTGGGAAGCAGGCTCTGCCGAGCAAGGTCCGCA
>Ga0307374_10005402_pt1 | contig 20667 bp, 17 predicted proteins | sample OX3MG_FD_202532 | JGI IMG/M metagenome (GOLD analysis project Ga0307374, IMG submission 202532) | Soil microbial communities from Risofladan, Vaasa, Finland - OX-3 | ecosystem: Environmental > Terrestrial > Soil > Coastal area > Acid sulfate soil | place: Finland: Risofladan, Vaasa | collected...
CATTTGGGCGAGCCTCAGGCACCCCAGACGAACGACAACATTGGAGGACCGACGGTGAGTGGTGACGTGAAGGTCAACCCTGAAACCAAGATGCTGATCGACGGTAAATTGGTCGACGCCGATTCGGGCCAGACCTTCGACAACGTCAATCCGGCGACCGAAGAGGTCCTCGGATCTATCGCCGACGCGTCAACCGATGAAATGCAACGTGCCATTGACGGAGCACGCCGCGCCTTCGACGAGACCGATTGGTCAACCAACCGCGCTTTTCGCAAGCACTGCCTCGAGCAGCTGCACGAGGCGCTCCAGGACGAGCGAGAACAGCTGCGCGAACAACTCATTCTCGAAGTGGGTTGCCCCCGCATGACAACGAACGGCCCCCAGCTCGACGCCCCGCTCAGCGAAGCGCTGTTGTACCCGGCCAAGCTCATTGAGGAGTTCCCCTTCGAGACGAATCTCCCCGACGCCATGGGCATAACCGGCGAGCTCAACTCCCGGCGGATCTGGAAGGAGCCCGTCGGAGTCGTCGGTGCCATCGTCCCGTGGAACTTCCCGGTCGAGGTGACGTTGCACAAACTGGGGCAGGCGCTCGCCACCGGGAACACCGTGGTGTTGAAGCCGGCCCCGGACACGCCATGGAACGCCACGTTCCTCGGGAAGCTGGCTGCCGAGCGGACGGACCTCCCGCCCGGCGTGCTCCAAGTAGTCACGTCGTCCGACCACCTTGTCGGCGAGGAGCTCACCATCTCCCCGAAGGTCGACATGATCTCGTTCACCGGTTCCACGGTCGTCGGACGCCGGATCATGGAGAAGGGTGCCGCTACCATGAAGCGCGTCTTCCTGGAGCTGGGCGGGAAGTCCGCCACAGTCGTGCTGGACGATGCCGACCTGTCGCTCGCCTGCATGATGGGTATGGGCTCCTGCTTCCACGCGGGGCAGGGATGCGCCATCCAGACCCGAATGCTGCTACCTCGGTCGCGCTACGAGGAGGGGGTCGAGCTCCTGAAAAGCTTCCTTGGGTCAGTGCCCTTCGGGGACCCGCAGCGCCCGGACGTAATCATGGGTCCATTGATCTCGGCCAAGCAGCGCGACCGCGTGCTCGGCTACATAGAGAAGGGGGTGGCCGAGGGTGCCACCCTCGCGGTCGGAGGCGGCCGGCCCGTCGACTACCCCAAAGGTTGGTTCGTCGAGCCGACCTTGTTCACCGACGTGGACAACTCCATGACCATCGCGCAGGAGGAGATCTTCGGGCCGGTGCTGGTCGTGATCCCCTACGACGACGAGGATGACGCCGTGCGCATCGCCAACGACAGCATTTACGGGTTGTCCGGTGGCGTGTTTTCGGCGACGGTGGAGCGCGCGCTCTCCGTAGCAAGACGCATACGCACAGGGACCCTCAGCATCAACGGCGGTGCACCCTATGGCGCCGACTTCCCCTTCGGGGGGTACAAGCACAGCGGCATCGGCCGGCAGAATGGCATCGCAGGTTTCGAGCAGTACCTGGAGACCAAGGCGCTGGCCTGGCCGACGGCCTGAGCCGCAGAGGAGCGACGAGTCGCCGTCGCCCGTGCAGCCCGGCTACGTGACTCGCGACGTCGCGCACTTCGGCCAGAAGTTCCCGAAGGAAGTGTCATCAATCCGACCTGAGCTCGTTCGGTTGGACACTTCTCACGTCGCGTAGTCTCAGTTCCTCCAGAGGTCGAAGTAGTCAAGGAGGGCCGAAGATGTCCGAGTATCAGTTCCTGCTGTACGAGACGCTGCACGCCGGCAGGATTGCCCGCATAATGCTGAACCGACCTGAAGCGAGGAACGCGCAAAACAGAGGCTTGTTGGTGGAGTTGAACGACGCCTTCATGGAAGCCGAACAGGATGATGAGGTCCGTGTCGTCATCCTCGGCGGCATGGGGCCGATGTTCTCTTCAGGTCACGACCTTGGCACCAGAGTATCAGTGGACGAGTACAGACCTGGCCCCGGGCAGCACCCAACGAGGAAGATGAACGGTGCTACCCGGAAGGGCGCAGAGAGTCTGATGCTCCAGGAGTGGCACTACTACTTCGAAAATACGCGGCGCTGGCGCAATCTGCGCAAAATCACGATCGGTCAGGCGCACGGGGATGTCTATGCCGCCGGACTCATGCTCCTTTGGGCGTGCGATCTCATCGTGTGTGCCGACAACACCACGTTCGCGGACGTTGTCGGTGCCCGTCTCGGAATGTGTGGCACTGAATATTTCGCTCATCCTTGGGAGTTCGGCCCAAGAAAGGCCAAAGAACTCCTCCTTACGGGCGATTCCATCAGTGCCGAAGAGGCCTACCAGCTCGGAATGGTGAGCAAAATCTTCCCTTCTGATGACCTGCCGGAGAAGACGGTCGAGTTTGCAGAACGAATTGCCGCTTTACCGTCGGTCACGTCGCTCCTCATTAAGGAGGCCGTGAATCAGACTGTGGACAATATGGGGTTCTATAACGCACTCAACGCGTGCTTCACGCTTCATGAGCTCAATCACTCCCACTGGGCTCAGGTAAACGCCGACGGATATCCCGTGGCCAAGGAGGATTCGGGCATTCCGAACTGGAAGCAGGCTCCGCCGATTGTGCCTGCCCAAAAGAACACAGCCCGCGCCGATACCTGATGTCCTTAAGCGCCTGCCGTCACTGGCCTAAACGCGGCACAACCGTCACGGACGGCATCGTTATTGACGAGCCGAAGCACAGCAGCGAATGTACGATCCCGATCAGGTCCTCGACACCCACGAGCGCGCCGCTCAGGTAATTGCCCGATTGCCATTGGCGCCCCATCTCCATGGCCAGTTGGGGGTCCCATTCGTTCGCGAAACCAGTCGCCGAATCACCGTCGCCGCCGGCGCAGTCACCTACGACGAGCCGCGTGAATCCAACCGTAGGATGCTCGACTTTCCAGGCTTCGACCAGTTTGTCCAGTGCCGCTTTGCTCACGGAGTATGCACCTAAACCCGGCCACGGAGCGGTGACGGACGCGCTCACCGACGACAGGTAGATCGCGGTTCCAGAGCCCTTCGTCAGGTGGGGAATAGCTGCCGCAGTCACCAGCGCGGCTCCAATGACATTGGTGTCGAAGACCTTGCGCCATGTCTCGGCGTCAGTGTCGACCAGCGGCATAAGAGGACCGATCGCGGGGGTGTAGACAAGGGCGTCTATTCCGCCCAACGCCTTTGCTGCCTCCGAAATGGCCGACTGACACGAGTCACGATTGGTGACGTCACAATGCAAAGCGAGGGTTCCCGGACCTGCTTCTTCTGCTGCAGCTTCTAGCCGGTCCAGGCGACGCGCCAGGAGTGCCGTCCGGTCGCCACGGCGGGCTAGGCCAATTCCGATGCACCGACCCAAGCCACTAGAGGCACCAACAACAACGGTCCGCACGCGCGACCTCCTAGATTCCCGGCTGCGATGATAGGCACAACTTCCCTCCTACCTTTCCTGTCAACACGCTTAGTTGAGCGGACGCGCTACAGATGCCGGACACGCTAGGGCGCCATTCCAGATGGCTGCAGCGGGCAAAGCTGGCTGATGACGCCGTCGCCGAATGCCATCAGCGTCTCTGTTGGTGCGAAGTCGCAAAACCATACGTAGAACCGCTCCACACCGCGCCCGGCGAGCGTTCCGAAGTAGTCCACGAGCTCGCCCATCGTGGCCACAACCGGAGTATCGCCGAATCTTCGGCGGACCGCTTCCGTGACGACGGCGCGGTCTCCTGAAGGTGGCACAATTGCTATTTGCGATTGCAGTGAGCACCGTGCTCTACCCGACATCGGAAGCATCTCGTCCAGCTTGTCCACTATGCCGACGTGCACGTTCCACCAGTCGGCATGCGCAGCGACCAGTTCCATTGTTCGTCGGCCGGCCCCTACGATGACGATGGGAATGCGGGAGACTGGTATTGGCTGTTGGAGCGCACCGTGGAGGGTGAAGTGCTCGCCCTCGTAGTCAACATGCTCCCCGCTCCAAAGGGCGTGAATGATCTCGAGGGATTCACGGAGCCGGCTCACGCGGACCTTCGGATCGAATGAGCCGATGCCGAAGGTCTCCAACTCGGGTGCATAGGAACCCCAGCCGATTCCGAGTTCGAAGCGGCCCCGGGAAGCGTGGTCGATGGAGACGGCTTCTCGAGCGAGTATGGCTGGGTGGCGGAACGAGTCACACAGGACAAGAGAGCCGACGCGAAGCAGATTGGTGTGCCCTGCCAGCCATGTGGTGGTGATCATGGCATCGAACATTGGTGATCCCTCCGCGCCAGGCGGCGCGAGGTGGTCCATGCCGGCGACCCCTCGGAACCCGGCAGCTTCAGCAGCCCGGGCGCGCTCGACGAGCTGGTCGAAGCCAATTCGCATCTGAGGGAGGAAGACCCAGAATTCGGGGGATGTCGTCATCGTTCAGTCATGGTCCACGTGGCGCCGCCTTGGGTTACTTGGGAGCGAAGCGCTGTCCGCCGTCCAGCCGGATGCACAGGCCGTTGAGCATCGGGTTCTCCACGATGGCCACCGCCAGTTTGGCGTATTCCTCGGGTCGTCCCATCCGCTTGGGGAAGGCGGCGTCCTTGGTCAGCACGTCGGCGAACTCGTCGGGGATGTCCTTGGTGATGCCCGTCGAGAACAGGCTCGGCGCGATCGCCGTGACCCGGATGCCGAGGCTCCCAAGATCGCGGGCCATGGTGAGCGTCATGCCGGCGATGCCGGCCTTGGCCGCCGTGTAGGCCACCTGCCCGATCTGCCCCTCGTAGGCCGCAATGGATGCGGTGTCGATGATCACGCCGCGCTCGCCGTCCTCGGGGTTGTTCTTGGACATGTGGAGGGCCTGCAGTCGGTTGAGGTTGAAGGTCCCGATCAGGTTGAGCTCCACCGTGCGACGGAACTCGTCGAGGGGATGGGGCCCGTCCTTGGACAAGGTGCGCCTGGCCGTCCCGCCGCCGGCGGTGTTGACCGCTATATGCAAGCCACCCAACGCGGTCACGGCGCCGGCCAGGGCAGACTCGGTCTGATGCTCGTCGAGGATGTCGACCTCGTGGAACGTCCCGCCGAGTTCCTTGGCGACCTCCGCACCCGCCGAGCGCGGTAGGTCCAGGATGGCGATGCCGGCTCCCCTCTGGCGCAACAGCTCGGCGGCGGCCCTGGCCATGCCCGAGGCTCCGCCGACGATGACGGCCTTCTTCCCCTCAATGTCCACGGCTCGCTACTCCTCCGGTCGTGTGCTCAGCCCGGTGCGGTGCCCGGCGAGGCCGAACGGTAGTGCATGACGCCGACGACGGGAAAGCCACCTGGCGAGTGGGCCCGCCACTGTATCTGCCCTGGTCGGACGCTTACCGGGCCTCCGAGGTGGTTCCGGGGCGATGTTACGCTGGGGGCCTCGCCAGGCGTACGCAGGCGGCTGATGGATGACGCGTCGGACAAGGACGGAGTGGGGATGCAATTGAAAGCAGGCACCAGGCTGCGCAGCGCGACCGACGCCTGCGAGGTCGTGGTGGTGCGGGCGCCCGCGGATCCGGTCGACCTGCGGTGCGGCGGGCATCCGTTCCTCCCTATCGACAGTGAGGTGATCACCGAGCCTTTGGAAGGCGGGTTCGACCAGGGCACCCTGCTCGGGAAGCGTTACGGCGACGAGGACCTCGGGCTTGAGGTGCTGTGCACCAAGGCTGGAGAAGGATCGCTTTCGGTAGGGGAGACCATCCTGCCCGTCAAGGGAGCCAAGCCGCTCCCGGCATCCGACTGATCCGCTGACCGCCCGAAGACACCGGTCGACCAGGGACTGACGGGGAGCAGCGCAGTGCATTTGGCCATGCTGCTGGAAATGGCGGCCGAGGGGGACCCTGATCGCGTCGTACTCGGGCCCGCCCAGGGTGGCATGACAGCCGCTGGGTTGTTGGCCCGCTCGCGTTGCGCTGCCCTTTACTTCGCACAGAGCGGGGCGGCGACCATCGGGTACTGCGGGTTGAACTCCGACGTGCTCCCCGTCGCATTGTTCGGCGCCGCGCTGGCGGGGCTGCCCTTCGCGCCTCTCAATTACAGAGCCCCCGACGAGCAGCTGCGGGGCATCCTCGGTCGTGTCGAGGGCGGCTTGCTCATTGCCGACGACGGCGAGGTCGAGCGGCTCCGTGCGTGCGGGGCCACCAACGTCGTGACGAAGGGGGAGCTGGCGGCAGCGCTGGCCGAACCCCTGGAGGGGGAGCACCCGTTTGTGGACCCCGAGGAGGTCGGTGTCCTTCTCTTCACGAGCGGGACGACGTCAGAACCCAAGGCCGCCGTGCTCCGCCATCGCCACCTCGTCTCGTACATCATTTCGAGCGTGGAATTCCTCGGCTGCGCGCCCGAGGAGGCACAGCTGATCTCAGTGCCGCCGTACCACATCGCAGGCATCGCGGCGGTCCTGAGCTCGTTGTACGCGGGTCGCCGGATCATGTACCAGCCGTCCTTCGACGCCGAGGCCTGGGTGCGGCTGGCGTCCGAGGAAAAGATCACCCACGCCATGGTGGTGCCGACGATGCTCGGACGCATCCTCTCGGCGATGGAGTCGACCGGCTTGGAGCTCCCGGCCCTGAGGCACCTCTCCTATGGCGGTGGGCGCATGCCGCTGGAACTGGTCGAGCGCATGCTGCGCGACCTGCCGCAGGTCGACCTGGTGAACGCCTACGGGTTGACCGAGACGAGCTCAACCATTGCGATGCTGACTCCCGACGACCATCGTGAGGCGTACGCATCGTCCGATCCGGAGGTGCGGTCCCGCTTGGGGTCGGTGGGTCGTCCGCTCCCTGCTCTTGAGGTGGAGGTCCGCAATGTCGACGAGGAGGCACTTCCGGCCGGGGAGAAGGGCGAAATCTGGGTCCGTGGAGAGCAGGTGGCCGGCGAGTATGTCGGCCGTTCGGTACTGACCGAGGACGGTTGGTTCCGCACACGCGATGCCGGATGGTTCGATGCGCACGGGTTCCTCTATGTCGACGGGCGCCTGGACGACGTCATCGTGCGGGGGGCGGAGAACATCTCGCCGGGGGAGATAGAGGACGTGCTCGGCGCACACCCGACCGTGGCGGAGGCGGCCGCGGTCGGTATCCCCGACGCCGAGTGGGGCGAGGCGGTGGCGGCCGTCGTGGTACTCCGCCCGGGTGCCGAGGCGAGCGAGGGAGAGCTGCAGGAGTGGGTGCGGGCGCGGCTGCGCTCGACCAAGACCCCGGTCGTGATCGCCTTCCGCGAGGAGTTGCCGTACTCGCCGACGGGGAAGCTGCTGCGCCGCGTCCTGCGAGACGAGCTGGCCGGACCGGCCTGAGCCGGCCGACCCATTCCTCCGCTCGTCCTCACACCGGTACACGGGCACGCGCTCGCACGGTGCTGCGGTATGGACGGGTTCGGATCGCCGATTCGCGACCGCGACGGGGCTACGTTCAGCATCATGAACGAGGCGGCGGGACTCCCAACTGCCAAATCAGAGTGGTGGGGCTATGCAGTATGGGGTACCGCGGCCGTCGTCGTGCTCATCCCGGAGCTGACCGCGGCCTTCACCCATCAGGTGCTCTGGCCGACTATTTCGTCGACGATCGGCCATCTCGAATACCTTCGGGACTGGGTCGGCTTAATCGTCGTGGGCCTGCTGGTCGTGGCGATGTACGAGCTCATTCGCTACCCGTTGTTGCAGGGCCAAACGCCCCGTCTCCCGGTTCCCCGCACCGCCATGGGCCGGATCACGCGCCGGGGAGGGCCCCAAGCTGAAGTGTCGGTGCTCCTCCTCGCGATGGGGGTCTTGTCAGTCGTGATCGGGGCAACGGTTGCCGGCGAACTCGATCCTCCGACAAGGAACGACTTCACACTGGGGTACGTCCTTTACGGATTGATCGCTGTGTTCACGATCATCATTCCGAGCATTGTGGCGTTCGTCTGGGGCCGCGACGTTTCGTTTCCGACCCTCTTCGGCACGCTGGCCAACCTTGAGCACCGACGGTGGCTCCACTTCGTCGCGGTGCTCGTGATCGTCGGCCTTGTCATCCTTGTGTTCCACCTGGGGCTCTATCCGTGGCCCAACGTCTACCACCAGCTGCGGCCGCCGAGCCCAACCTCGCTCTGAACCGGTCATACGGGAGGTGGCCGGCCCGGGCGGTGTCTAGCCTCATGCGCCATGGAACTGGTCATTGAGGCGATCACGGCCACCCTCGACACCGAGGGTGGCCCTCACGATCACATCAGGTCGATCGGTGTGGTCCCAGCGTCGGACGCCGTCATGGTCGGCCCCGTCCAGGTGAGCCTCACCCTCAGGGCAGACGGGCTCTCCTGGTCGGTGGCGAACCGCGGCGACGGCCCCGTCCGGCTTCGAACGGTGGCTGTACTCCTTCGCCTCGCCGGGGTCGTGGAGCCGCTGCGCATGTTCCGCCATGGCTACCAGTCATGGTCGCCGTCGGGCGTGGCGACGCTCGGTGTCCATGACGACCCGTCTGTGCACGCGAACTTCCCGTTCGTCCAGGGCGTGTACCACGCCGACAGCCGGCGGGCTCGTGACGGCGAGCTGCGATCGGAATGGTGCACCGTCCTTGCTGATGCGGGCGTTGGTCCTGGACACCAGGTCGTCTTCGGCTTTGAAGGCGGCGACCAGCACGACGGGACATTCCGCGTGCGCGGCCGCGAGGACGGCGTGATCGAGTTGCGCATTGAGGCGTTCCTCGGCGGTGCCATGCTGCGGCCGGGGGAGGAGCGCAAACTGCACGGCGTGTCGTTCGACCTCGCGGAGGGCACGCCGTCAGAGCTGCTCAGCCGATGGGCACACCGTGCCGGCCGTTCGGCAGGTGCCCGGGTCAGCGCCCCCTTCCTCGTCGGCTGGTGCAGCTGGTATCACTTCTTCGACTCCGTCACCGAGGGTGATCTTCGTCGCAACCTCGCCGTCGCCGACGACTGGCCCTTTGACGTGTTCCAGTTGGACGACGGATATCAGGCGGCCATCGGTGACTGGCGTGACACCAATGCCAAGTTCCCCTCCGGCCTGGACGTGTTGGCTTCGGACATTTCGGCGCACGGGATGAAACCGGGGATATGGCTCGCCCCGTTCCTGGCCGCCCCAGACTCGGAGGTGGTCCGCCTCCATCCAGAGTGGATCGCGCACGTCCAGGGTGAGTCCGGACTCGAACCACTTCGGAGCTGGTGGAACCCGGCGTGGGGCGGCGGTGAGGACGGCTTCATGTACAGCCTGGACACGACGAACCCCGACGTGCTGGGCCATCTTGAGCAGCTTGCGCGCGACCTCGTCGCCGCCGGATTCTCCTACCTCAAACTCGATTTCACCTTCGCCCCCACGATCGACGGACTGTGGGCCGACCCGGCGCGTACGCCGGCCGAGCGGGTGCGCTTGGGCTACGACGCGATCCGGCGCGGCGCGGGCGAGGAGACCTTCATCCTCGGTTGCGGCGTGCCTCTGGCCAATGTCGTTGGTGTCGTCGACGCCAACCGGATCGGTCCGGACGTTGCACCGCTGTGGGCGCTGAAGCCAGCGGACGAGATCGTCTCCGGCTATCTGAACGTGCAGCCGGCCACCCGTTCCGCAGTGTCTGCCACCGTGGCTCGATCGTTCATGCACCGGCAACTGTGGCTGAACGATCCGGACTGCATCATGCTCCGATCGACGGTCACGGAGCTGGGTCCCGCGGCAGCCGAGGCCTGGGATCGTTGCGTCGCGGTGTCAGGCGGCCTGGTGATGGTGTCCGACGACCTCGAAAGTGTGGGCCCGGATGCCAGGGCCCGGCTGGACGAGGTTGTCGCCATCGGGAGAGTGAGTGACGACGAGGCGCGTCAGGGGGTGCCGCCACGGTCGTCCGACCTCATGGAGGACGATGTGCCCGGCACCCTCAGCTCGGCCCATTTCCACGTGGTCGTCGACGTCGACGCAGCCACGTCCACCCTTCGGGAGACGTGACCCGCGTCAGCTCGTCCCGATTCGGCCGTTGTAGTTCTGAATGGCTGCGTTCGCCTCGTTCTGGGCGAACGATGCCGCAGCCTTGGGTGACAGCTTCCCGATAACCATCTGCTCGAGCCCGTCCGCAACGGCGTTCCGCACACCCTGGTAGTCACCAATGAGAGAGCCGATGTTGGCGTTGTTCAGCCTCCCTGTCGTCAGCTGCGTGTAGCCGACCTTGTAGTTCGGATCGTTCGTCCACTTGCTCACCAGACCCGGTGACCTGGTTGCGGACACTCGTACGGGTACGTATCCGCTCTCGGTGGCAAGGGACGCCTGTTCCTGAGGGGAGTCGAGAAACTGAATGAGTTTCCATGCGGCGGCCCGCTTGGCAAGCGAGGAGTGTGCGGATATCCACAATGAGCCGTCGCCAACCGGCACGCCACCACCAGTGACAAGCGCCGGCAGCGGCGCGGTCCGGATCTTGACCCCGGGGTACTGCCCCGATGCGAGCACCGCCTCAGCGGGTCCGATGATCCCGGATGCCTCAAAGGTCATTGCGGCGTTGCCGGTGGCGATCGCAATGAGGTGATCGATGTTGTTGGGATCGGAGCCTGTGGCCAGGCCGAGCTTGGAGGTCAGCGTTTGGTTCCACCACTGCCAGACCTTCAGTGCCGTCGGGCTGGTCAATCCTGCCTGGCTGGCCCTGGCGATGCGGCCGTTACCGTTGTTGACGTACTGTCCACCGCTCTTCGCAAGGAGGAATTCGAAGACGTAGGGCTTGGCCGGGAGCGCGACGCCGTGCTTGGCGGCTCCGGAGGCGACGATCTTCTTCGCATCGGCCGTGACCTGCGCGAACGTCTGCGGTGGCTTGTTCGGATCAAGTCCAGCTTTTTGGAACGTCACCGGGTTGTAGTACATGATCACGTTGGAGACGGCCCACGGCATTGACTGCTGCACGCCGTGATAGCGGTAGAACGACAGCGCCCTGGGCAGGTAGTCGCTCAGGGAGTAGTGCGATGCCGCAATGCAATCCTGCACCGGCACCGTCGACCGGCTGTCGACGAGCTGCTGAACCGTCGTGTCCTCGAACTGCGCGAGGTCAGGCAGATCCCCACTGGAGAGCCCGGCCTTGTACTTGACGAACTCGGACTTGTAGTCGGGTTGTTGGACGAGCGTGACGTGAACCTTGGACTGGGAGCTGTTGAACTGCCCCACGGCCGACTCGAGCCAGGCGTTGTTCGTCTGGGTCATGGTGTGCCACATCGTGATCTGCACCGGTGTCCGCGCAGCCGCCAGGGCCGACAGCCTGCAGGCGGACGGAACGACCTTTGTGGCAGGTGGTGCCACCGCTGCGACGGCCACTTCGGGCAAGGTCAGGGTGCCCGCGCCTACGGCGGCCGTCATGACAAGGGCCGGGATGGCGGACGCCAGCGCTCCTCGCCGTCGGCCGGTCACCTTCATCTGCCTCGTCCGGTTCCAGTCTGTGCGTGTGCGGTTCATGGTTGTTCTCCTTGCTCGTTCGTCATCCCTTCACGGCCCCTGCGGTCAGACCCCTCACGAGCTGCTTCTCGAAGAGGATGAGCAGCACGAAGAGCGGGAGGGCCGCCAGAACAGTCCCGGCGAAAATGACGTTGAAGTTGTTCAGCTGGCTGTTGGTCAGGAACTTGAGTCCGATTTGCACGGTGCGCAGTCGGTCGTCCTTGGTGACGATCAGCGGCCACAGGTACTGCCCGAACGCCCCGAAGAAGCTGAAGATGCCGAGTGCGGCAACCGACGGGCGGGCGATGGGCAGCACGACGTGGCGGAGGAACTGCCAGTGCCCGGCTGAATCGAGTTTGGCGGCATCCCGCAGGTCACGCGGGAGGCCGAGGAAGGATTGTCGAAGGAGGAACGCACCGAAGCCGGTGGCCAGGAACGGCACGGTGAGCCCCAGGTAGGTGTTGTACCAGCCCAGGCTCACCACGGTGGAGAGGTTGGTGAGAAACGTGACCTCCAGAGGGACCATCATGGTGGCAAGGAAGAGAATGAATAGCGTCCGCTTGAACGGGAAGTGCAAGAACGCGAAGGCGTAGGCCGCAGCGATGGACGTGACGAGCTCGCCCGCGACGATCACCGTCGTCACAATGAAGCTGTTCAACAGGTACCGGCCCAGGTGACCCTGCGTCCATGCGGTGGAGTAGCTGGACCATTGCGGATGCAGTGGGAAGAGGATGGGCGGTCTCGACACGACCTGGTCGGACCTCAGCAACGAGTCGACCACAGTGATGTAGATGGGGAAGAGGACGATCATCGCCAGGATGATCAGCAGGAGGTAGCGCCCTATGAGCGCAGCCCGTCGCCGGTACGCCGGTCGACCTCTCCTGCTTGCGAGCAGGAGGCCGACACCGAGCACGATCAGGCCCGATGCGATCCACAGGAACGATCGAAAGCCAGGGGCCAACGCACCCACTGTCCAGCCCACCATCACTTCAGCGTTCATAGGTCACCCTCCGCTCGAGCAACTTGATCTGCCCAAGGGTGAAGATCAGCGTGATCAGGAAGAGGGCGACCGTCATGACGGCGGCCCGGCCGTCGTTGTTCTGATTGAAGACCTGGTCGTAAATGGCGTACACGAGCACATTGGTGTGCTGCAGCGGGCCACCGGCAGTCAGGATGTCGATCTGCCCGAAAGCCTCCAGGGAGAGGATGGTGCCGACGACGATGGCGAAGAACAACGTCGGCGACAACATGGGCAGGATGACGTGTCGCATCCGCGCCCAGGCGCGCGCGCCGTCGATCTTTGACGCCTCCAGGAGATCGTCGGGCACCGCCTGCAGGCCGGCCGACATGATGATGAAGGCCAGACCGAGGTTCTGCCAGACGGTAACGGCGGAGACGGCGATCAGGGCCCAGCGGGGATCGTCAAGGACGGAGAGCTGTCCCTGCTGCCCGAACCAGTAGCTCAGCAGTCCTATCTGCGGGTTGAGCAGGGTGAAGAAGATCACCGACGCGACCGCCACGGAGGTCGCCACGGTGGAAGAGAAGACCGTTCGGAAGAAGCGGATGCCCGCCAGCCGTTGGTGCGCCAACACGGCGAGGAGCAAGCCGAGGATCAGCCCGGTTGGTACCGTGAAGAGGACGAACAGCAGGGTCACCCACAGGCTGTTCAAGAAGTCGTGCGAGCTCAGGACCTGTTGGATTTGGGAGAAGCCCGCGTAGTGCTTCGGCTGGTTCGGGAAGGGAGGGGTGACGAAGAAGGACAGGTATATCTGCCGGACGAGCGGGTAGAAGACGAAGACGCCGAAGATCACGACCGAGGGAAGTAGCAGACCGAACGCGAGGAGCAACTCCTTCATCCGCCGCTGCCGGCGGGGCCGCCGTGCGGGCGCGCCTGCCGAGGAGCGTCCCGACAGTCCGGCGAGGGTGTCGGGGTTGCGCGTTCCGGTGGCGTCGGTGGCGCTCATCAGCAAATCCGTTGACCGGTCGCAGCATCGAAGAGATGGAGCCGAGCAGGATCGGCTGTGAGCCGGACGTTGTCGCCGTCCCGCGGGACCGCCGCGTCGGCGGGGAGCCGGATGATCACCTGCTGGTTGTCCTGGAGCCGGCAGACGACGTGAGACTCGTACCCGAGTCCTTCGACCACCGCCACTGATGCCCTGATCGGCCCTTCGGGGTTCAGGGCGACGTGTTCGGGCCGAACGCCGACCACCACCGCGGTTGCGCCACTCTGGCGAACGGCCTCCTGCTGTTCGAGCGGAAGGGGGATGGCGCCACTGGCCGTCTCGATCACGAGGTCTCCCCATCGATCATTCGGGGAGCCGGCGACCGTGTTCATCGGTGGGTTCCCGATGAACCCCGCCACGAAGAGGTTGGCCGGATGGTGGTAGATCTCCACGGGGCGAGCCACCTGTTGAATCACGCCCTTGTCCATGACCGCGACGCGATGGCCCATCGTCATACCCTCGACCTGGTCGTGGGTCACGTAGACGACAGTGGTCGCCAGCCGTCGCTGCAATTCGATGAGTTCGGTGCGCGTCTGCGTGCGCAGCTTGGCGTCAAGGTTCGAGAGTGGCTCGTCCATGAGGAACGCGTCCGGGCGACGGACGATCGCCCGCGCCAGGGCAACACGCTGGCGCTGGCCTCCGGACATCTGGGCCGGGCGACGATCGAGGACTTCGGTGAGTTCCAGGATGTCGGCGACGGCTCGGACCTGGCTTTCGCGCTCGGCTTTCGGGATGCCCCGGTTCTTGAGCGGGAACTCAATGTTCCGGCGAGCCGTCATCTGAGGGTAAAGCGCGTAACTCTGGAAGACCATGGCGACGTCACGGTCTTGTGGCTCGACGTCGTTCACCTCACGATCGCCAATCCTGATGGTCCCGTTCGTCGGTGACTCGAGCCCGGCGATCAGGCGGAGAACGGTCGACTTGCCGCATCCCGAGGGCCCCACCAGCACGAGGAACTCCTTGTCCTCAATTTCAAGGGTCACGTCCCGAACGGCGAAGACGTCACCGAAACGCTTCGTGACCTCCTCTAACGCGATCCGGGCCATTGAGCCACAATGCCGGTCCGGGAGCGAGGGATGTAGGGCCGAAGGTCATAGGGCCGGGCTGGTTCCCTGCGGCCTCCACCGGTCACGGAGTGCTGTGACCAGGGACGGAAGTCCAGGATCGGCCCAGGTGAACCCACACCCGATCGCGTCAGAAGCGATCGCGTGCGAGGCCAGGGCTCCTCCTCGCCGCAACGGTCATTGATCGTTCGGATCGTGTGAGGCCTGTGGAACAGGCACGCGACGACAAGCACGAAATCACCATGACATTGGCGATACCGACCCCCCCAACCACGAGCGCCACCGCCCCCAGGGCCACGAAGAGGCTCTCGAAGGCCGCCGTGGCGTCGGCCCGGGCGACCCCTCACCCTCTACATCTAGCGCTCACCCTCTGCGCGTCGCGCTCGCTGCGCGCACATCGGGTTCCGTTACGAGGTCGGACTGCCCGGTGTGGTGGTCGTCGTCGGCGTGGCGCCGACGTTCGGCACAGGCGGGAGGCCAAGGCTGCGCCGTAGGTCATCGGTGGCTGTCGCCAGGGTGCGCAGGAGCGCGATCAGCCCAATGATGTGCGATTTCAACGCGGTGAGGGTCGGTTCCTGCACCAGCGTGGAGTCGAACGCGGCGAGCCTCCTCAGCTGGGTACGTTCGACTCTTACCCGGGCGCCGACAGTCTTCGGGAACGGGATGCCCGCCAAGGTCGTCCCGAACCGCTGAATCGCGGCGATCTCCGGCCTGTACGCCGCGTCGAACTTCGAGAGGAAAGTCGGATCGGACGTCGAGAGCCCACTGAGTTCGTTGGTCAGGCGGGTTTGGCTGCTATTGAACGTCCTCGCGGCAGCCAGGTATTGGCCCGCTGGAGTGGAGGGGTGGCTCGGCTGACCCTTGCCTGCCCCGACAACCGTGATGGCGATGATGGCGGCCGCTGCGACAACGACGAGGGTCGCAACAGCTACCACGAGACGGTTCCGCCGCTTCGGCAATGACCCCGACGCAACGCGCGGAGCGGTTGGGGCTGACGTCCCCCCAGGTGCGCCGTTTTGTTGTGCCGGCGGGTACACCTCGCTCGTTTCAGCTGTCGGAGACGGTGACACGGCCCGTCCCAGCGCAGGGGCTGCAGGTTCGCTCGACCTCGGCGCCCGAGCCTCGGCGGGGGGTGCGGCGGTCGGTGACGGAGCACTGCCCATCGGGTCGTCGTAACCCTCTTGACCGCTGTCGCGAACGAGCCGCGTCGGCTGTCCGGCACTGAAGTACCGCTCCCCGTGGCGTCCGTAAGGATCAGGTGCCCATCCGTTCGGCGCGTCCGCCATGACCGATTCTCAATCCGCCGAAATATCAGAAGATGCTGGTGGTTACGAGGCTTTGCGGCGTCCGGCGACCTTGGCCGTCGACTTGGTAGCTTCTGGCTTGGAAGAAGCGGCGGCCGCCTTCTTGGCAGCTGAGGGTCGCTTCGCTGACGACGACTTCTTTGCCGCCACTGGCTTGGGAGACTTCGTGGCAGCGGAGCGGATGCTCGCATTCAGCGCGTCCATGAGATCGACAACCTTGGCCGTCTTCTGCGGCACCTCGGTCACGATGACCTTGCCCTGACGCTTCTCCTCGACCAGCGTTTCAACCTTCTCCCTGTGCGTGTCGTGGAAGTGCTCGGGGTCCCACTCACCCTCCATCGACTCAATGAGCAGCTTGGCCATGGAGATCTCCTTCGGCGCAAGCTCCTTGTCGTTCGGAAGTTCGGGGAGCTCTTTTTCCGGCGAACGCACTTCATCACTGAAGAAGAGTGTCTCCAGGGCCAGCACGTCGCCTTCGGGACGGATGGCGCACAGGTACTCTTTGTTGCGCATCACAAGGGTGGCGATCGCCACTTTGTTCGAATCGCGCATGGCTCGACGGAGCAGTGCGTACGGCTTGTCCGAGCCCTTCCCTTCCGGTGCGAGGTAGTAGGTCGTGCGGTAGTAGACGGGATCGATCTGATCAAGGTCGACGAAGTCGGTGATCTCAATTTGCCGGGAACGCTCAGGTTCGGCGGCTTCGAGCTCCTCGTCGGTGAGGATGATGTACTCGCCGCCCCCGAGGTCGAATCCCCTCACAATGCTCGATTGCTCGACCTCCTTGCCGGTCCGCTCGTTGACCTTCTTGTAGCGGATACGGTCGGACGTGCCCTCCTCGAACTGGTTGAAATGGATGCTCTTGTCCTGGGTGGCTGGGTAGAGCCCGACCGGGACGTTCACCAGTCCGAAGCCCAATGCGCCTTTCCAAATCGTGCGAGCCATGGCACCAATCTTTACCCAGGTCAGGGCCGGTCCACCACTCTGTCACACCCGGTCGTCACACTGAGTGACATGGCAGCCCAGGTGACCACGGATTCCAAGTTCGCCGCCACGGTCGTTCGCGGGCTTGTCGATCATGGCCCGTTCGGTCCCTCTGGGACGGATTTATCCCTTGAGCTGGCTTTATCTGTCTGGCTGCGCTGGCATACGAAGAATCTGCTCGAAGCTCGGTCAGCCCTGATCGTCATGAGGACTGAATTGCTCCGCATGGGTCACCTCGCGACCCATGCCGAGCCCATTCCTCTCCTCGGCAGCTCGGCCAGGAACGATGTGGTGACGTTGGCCCACCAGGTGAATCGGCTACTGCATCAGTCCGCCGCCGCCGCACCGTGTGACGTGGACGTGATCGTCCGCCGATTGATCGACCAGCTTGAGCGCCGGTCCGAGTACTCCGAGGAGACCGCGGCGGGCAACTAAGGCCTACGAGGTAGGGACCCGGGAACGCCGGGGTTGCCTCCGAGTGATGCGGGAGCAGCGAATCCCCTCCCCTCGCCCCAACCTGGCACCAGCCGTCCGTGGTTGGGACTTTCGCCTCTCGTCGTGAGGGTGTCGAGGGAAAACACTGGTTATGGAGAGAGAAGTCAATCCCAATCCCTAGGAGTACATATGGCTCAATCGCGAGACTTGAGGCAACAGATCGATCACCTGGTCGAGAGCGCTCAGCACGAGGTGCTGACCGCGGGCCGCCAGTTGGCCGACGGCATCACAAAGGAGTCGGAGCGGCTCGTTCCCCCCTTCACCCACGACATCGAGCGGGTTGTCGACCAGGTGTTCGACTTCGCCGAGAGGGTGATGAAGGGACAACGGAAGATGGTCAACGACATGGTGAAGGCCATCAATGAGCAGTCGCGCCGAGCTGTGCGTCAGAGTCCGGTAGTCAGTCACAAGGTGACTGCGAAGACACCGAAGAAGACTGGACCGAAGCAGGCAGGACCCAGGAAGGCCGTGGCGGCAAAGAGGACGACTGCGAGGAGCGGCAAGGCATAGCCCGAAGTCTTTCGAGAGAGGATCGAGACCTTCGCATCTCCTCCTGTGTCCGTGAGGCGTGACAGCCTGGTAAACACAGGTCGGAAGGTCCGCATGAAGGCAGTCGTGAACTCGCATCCTCAAGGGACGGAGACTGCTTCCCAGCCATGTGTCACCGCAATCTCAGGTTCACAGATGAGTAATACCGCCGAGAGCGCGTGCGCGTGGGTCGGAGGGGTTCAGAGTGCCCTTCGCTGATCGGGCGGATGCCGGACGGCGATTGGCGATGGTCCTCCAGCGGTTGAAGCACGACGACGTCGTCGTACTCGGATTGCCGCGAGGTGGCGTACCTGTCGCCTTCGAAGTCGCGCGCGCTCTGGGGGCTCCACTCGACGTGATCCTCGTACGCAAGGTTGGGGTTCCGTTTCAGCCCGAGCTGGCCATGGGCGCCATCGGCGAGGACGGCGTGCGAATCCTCGACCCCGACGTCCTGAGGATGACCGGTATTACCGAGGCGGAATTTACCGGAGTAGAACGCCGGGAACGGAGCGAGCTTGACCGGCGTGCAGTCCAGTTCCGTGGCAACAGGCCCCGTGTGCCGCTGGAGGGAAGGACAGCGGTTGTTGTTGACGACGGGATAGCCACCGGATCAACCGCGCTGGCCGCGTTGCAAGTGGCCAAGGCACATGGCGCTGCACGAGTCATCCTCGCGGTGCCCGTTGCGCCGCGCTCAACACTCGCCAGACTCGCCGAAGCCGCGGACGAGGTTGTGTGTCTTGAGTCGCCAGATCCGTTCTTCGCCGTGGGGCAGTGGTACAGGAATTTCTCCCAGACCTCGGATGAGGAAGTCGTCACGCTTCTCCGCACTGCCGGGCACGGCCGTGTGGCAGCGACCTTCACCGCCGACGGCTCCGACGACCCGCCTATCAGGGATGACGATGTTGACGTGCAAGCGGGCCGCGTCAGCCTGTCTGGGCACCTCTTCATGCCTGAGGTCTGTGTCGGTCTCGTGGTGTTCGCCCACGGAAGTGGCAGCAGCCGCCACAGCCCCAGGAACCGCTATGTGGCGTCAGTCCTAAACGACGCGGGACTCGGCACGCTCCTCGTCGACCTGCTGACCCGTAAGGAGGAGGTTGACCGGTCGAAGGTCTTCGACATCGACCTTCTGGCCCAGCGATTGAAAGAAGTGACTGGTTGGCTGCGGTCGCAACCGGATTTGGGGACGTCGGCGATTGGTTTCTTCGGTGCAAGCACCGGGGCGGGAGCTGCTCTGATGGCCGCGGCGGGACCCGGTTCCGATATCGCGGCCGTCGTGTCTCGCGGAGGGCGGCCCGACCTGGCCGGCTCCGAGCTGCACCATGTGACAGCGCCCACCTTGCTTATCGTCGGTGGGAATGACGACGTGGTCCTCGACCTCAATCGCACCTCGCTTGAGCGGCTTGCCTCGGTCAAGGAATTGACCGTTGTACCGGGTGCCACGCACCTCTTTGAGGAGCCGGGTGCGCTCGAAACGGTTGCCTCCCTTGCCCGTGACTGGTTCTTGCGGTACCTCGTTCAGCCCACAGGTTGAGTATCGCGAGTGCCGACGGGGTCACGCATCGTCGCGACCGGTGTTCCTGATTTCGATCGGATGCCCTTGTACTCCGGCTTGCGCCACCACATGATCGCAACGAGGACAGCGAGGAGGGCGCCGAGGTGGACTTGTGCCAACCCCTCGACAGTGTGGCGTGTCACTTCCTGTCCGTCGCCGTTCCAAGCCCAGATCATCGCCGCAAGGCCGATCACTCCGAGGGCGACAATCGCTTGCGCCACACGGTTCCGCCAGAGCTTCCGCTTGACGCCGATCACGAGGGTGAAAGCGACCATCGCCTCCAGCCAGACCCACCCGGGCCAGAACACCGGCGTGAGTCCCGAAGTCACTCGGTTGCCTGCTGCGTAGGCGTACAGGTCGCCGTTGCCGTCGTTGAACGTCCGCTCCGGCCGTCGGAGCGGATCAAGGACGACATCCCAGGGGTGAGTCGCCATCCACAGTCCGTACGTGGCCGCTCCGTGATCGGTGATCCAGACGCCGAGTCTCGCAAAAGCATGTGATTGCAGATTGGGAAAGACTGCCTTGGCCGTACCCATTGGCGGCTGTGACTCCATCCTCGCCAGTCGGTCGACCTGACCGGACTCGGGCATGCCATGCGACGCGAACCAGGCGACCGTCTTCGGGTACGGGAACACCCTGACGTACATGTTGTTGGTGATGTTGAGGTTGTCGCGCCCGGACTCGATTACCGCTGATATGCAGAATCCGGCCGCAAGGAGGAGCGCGCAGCCGGTGCCCATCAACACCTTGAACTGAGGTCGACGGCGCAGTGTGACGGCGACGCCGAGCAAGAGAAGCCCCAACAGAGTGGGGACCACGATTTCGCTGTCTCGAGCGAGTGCACACCACAGTGCCGCACCGACCACGGCGATGGCTCGTCCGGGGGTCGGCCGCTGGACAAAGCGGATGACGACGGCAAAGAGCAGTGCGACACCGCTCATGGCCAGCGACTCCGACAGAACGGACCGATCCCACAACGCAATAGGGGTCGACGTCGCAAAGGCCAGGACGACGGTAAATGAGGCGAAGCGCCTCCAACCGTCGGGGAATATGCCTGCCACGGTCCAGGCGAGGAAGCCCCAGACGACGACCGAAACGACAGCCTGACCGAGGACGTAATGGGCGGGGGACCGCGTCACCATCCAGAGCAGCGGGGCGAGGACGGGTCGGCTCCCGAACCAGAAGCCGCCACTCCACAGCGCATGGGACCCTATGGTCTCGTAGTCCTTCGAGTCCGGCCAGACGAGGGCTGGCACTGTCGTGGCTTGCCACACCCGAAAGAGCGCGAAGAGGGACCACGCCAGGAGGAGACTCCAGAGGGCGTCCCCTCTCAGCCTCGCTCGAAATTTCACGTTGGGCTCAGG